>FTBX01000244.1_pt1 | contig 39365 bp, 36 predicted proteins | sample 1639461 | NCBI WGS metagenome assembly FTBX01 (sample SAMEA3914864, study PRJEB12502) | metagenome | biome: forest; material: soil | place: USA | collected 2012-03-12 | depth 0.3 m
GCGCGGCGCGATTCGGCGATCGGGTTTTGATGGGCGTGGGCAGCGTGCTGCTGAAAAACACCCGGTCCACCGAAGCACCCACGATGTACACAAAGAAGCCCAGGCCAAACACGCCAAACACAATGCTCGGCACGCCCGCCAGGTTGTTCACGCTGATGCGCACGGCCCGCAAGATGATGCCCTCCCTGGCATACTCGCGCAGGTAGATCGCGGCAATCACGCCCAGCGGGGTCACCACCACGCACATGATCAGCGTCATCACAAAGGTGCCGAACAGGGCCGGAAAGATGCCTCCCTCCGTGTTGGATTCGCGCGGCTCGCCAGCGAGAAACTCCCAGCCACCGGCCAGAAAGCGGCCCACCTTCTGTGGCAGGCTCAGTTGATTGGGGTGATAGTAGTCCAGGATGTCCCCCAGCGCCTGCGTGCGCGTGGTGCCGGAGGCCAGGCGGTAAGTCAGAAGGTCCGCCTTTTGCCGCAGGCGCAGGGCGGCGGCCTCATTGGCGAGCTTCTGGTACCGCCGTTGCAGAACCCTTTTGCGTTTGGCGGTGTTCTCCGGCGCTTTTCCCGCCTTCAACTTGTTATCCAGGTTGAGCATGCTCCGGTTGATCCTGCCGATCAGGTCCTTTTCCAGGTGCTTGATCTCGGCGCGGCGCTGGTTGCCCTCCTCGATCAGGCGGCGGAAGGTTTCCTCAAAACCCGGGGTGCCCGCGGCAGTCTGCCGGCCGTCTGCCAGCGTGATGGCCACCGGGTAAAAGAGCGCCCTGCCGTACTCCAGGCGGTCGGCCACCATCAGGTCCGCCGGGCGCCCGGCATGCAGCACATTGCGACGGTCCACGTAGCGGAAGGTCTGGCCGCCGGCATCCTTGTTGCCGGTGAACAGCAGCCACTCCTCCGTCTCAGCCCCGGTGGCGGCATCACGCCGGATCTGCCGCTTGCGCAGCTCGCCCGCAATGACCTCCTCCTTGCCGCCAGGCGGCGAGGCCTTGAGCGTGATCTGCATCACCTCCTTGGGCCAGAACACCTCCACCCCCCGCACCAGCACCAGGCCCAGCAGCAGCACCGTGAGCACCAGCCCTGCGCCCAGGCCCAGCGCGCAGAGCCACACGAACGGCTCGCCGTGCGTGGATTTCAGGGTGGCTCTGCAAGGGGAGGGCATGGGCGGCTAGATGGTCTTGAACTTGTCCTTCAGCCGCTGTCGCAGCAGCTCGGCAATGGTGTTGAGCACAAAGGTCAGCCCGAAAAGGATCAGCGCACCGAGGAACAGCGCCCGGTAGTGCGTGCTGTGCACCGCGGCCTCCGGCAGCTCCACCGCCACGTTGGCCGAGAGCGTGCGCATGCCCGTGAAGGGGTTGAAGTCCAGCAGCGGCGTGTTGCCCGTGGCCATCACCACGATCATCGTCTCCCCCACCGCGCGGCCGAGGCCCACCATCACCGCACTGAACAACCCCGCGCTGGCCACCGGCAGCACGATGGTGCGCACCACCTGCCAGCGTGTGGCGCCCAGGGCCATGGCCCCCGTCTTCAATGAGGCGGGCACATTGCTCAGCGCGTCATCCGCAATGGTGAAGATCACCGGGATCACCGCAAAGCCCATCACAAAGCCCACCACCAGGCAGTTGCGCTGGTCGAAGGCCAGACCGGTCACGCGCGGCCACCACAGCCGGAAGTCCGCAATGGCGTGGCCGTTCGCCGGATCCTTCACCACGAAGGCCCAGCTTTCCACCCAGGGCCCCAGGTGCCAGCCGGCAAGCACGGCGGCCAGCGCCGGCAAGGCCAGCATCCAGGCCTCTGCCCCCTGCGGCACCCGGCCCCGCAGGCGCACCGGCGCCCGCGTCCACAGCCAGCCGCACAGCACGGTGGTGCCCGGCACCAGGAGAAAAATCAGCAGCACCGAGGACACCCGGCCTTCCACCAGCGGGGCAAGCCACAGCCCGCCGAGAAAGCCCAGCACCACGGAGGGCAGCGATGACATCAGCTCCATCACCGGCTGCACGATGCGCTTCGTTTTTGCCGGCAGGAAGCAGGCGCTGTAAATCGCCGCCAGCAGGGCGACCGGCATGGCAAAAAGCAGCGCAAAAAACGTTCCCTTCAACGAGCCGGCAAGCAGCGGCACAAGGGAGAGTTTTGGCTCGAACTCGTCGGAACCTCCCGTGGACTGCCAGACAAACGCAGGCTCGCTGGCCCCTTCATACCACACCTTGCCAAAGAAGGCACGCACGCTGGCCTCGGGATGCGGATCATCAATGCTGTAGCGGTGCAGCGTGCCCTCGTCATCCAGCAGGAACAGATGCTCCGCCTTGCCGTCCAGCGCCATCTGGTACGTGTTGAAGGGCATCTGCCGCTCCCAGCGCACGCTTTCGGTGGTGGTGTAGCGCAGGCTTACCGTCCTGCCCGCACTGGTGACAATGGCCTTGTTGCGCTGGCTCGCCACGAAGAAGTCCGCCGCGCGCGGCAGGTTGGGAAAACGCTTGGTCTCGCCGAAAAGCCGCTGCTCGTCCGTGCTGCCTGCGGCCTTTTGGTTGTAGAGGCTGAAAACGCGGCTCTCCCCGCCCAGCCCGTTCGCCACGATGGACACATCGCCAAACACATAGTCGATGTGCTGGATGGTGGGATCGCGCAGGTCGGCGAAAGGCTTGAACCGCTGGCGCAGCTCCAGCCTGCCTTCGTTGAGAAAGAAGCAGCACACCTCGCCCTGGTCCGTGGCGACCAGCAAGCTGTCGCCCAGGGCGGAGGCCAGGATCTGCCTGGGCTGCGCATGGAGCTGGGCGGTGAGGTCGAAGGAGCTGGCAATGCCCGGACGCAGCTTGCCCATCAGCGTCCGCTTTTCCTTGAGCAGCACGGCATGAAGGTGCGGGCCGTCCGGCAGGGCCTGCCGGGCCGCGACGAGCTTGGAGGCCCCGCCATCGCCATAGGCCACATCCGTGATGGGCGCCCCAGGCTGGCCCACGGCCTGGAAGGTTTCAGGCACGATCTGCGGCACCGGGTCCGCCTTGTCCTCCCTCGGTGCATACTGGATCAGCACCGAGCCCACCTGCCCGTCGCTGAGCCCGAGCGTCAGGCGGTTGTGCTTGGCATCCAAGGACGAGGCCGTGACGGTCGCGCCCGGCGGCAAGGGCAGTGGCAAGGTCTTGGTCGTGCCAGCCTCCAGCGACACGAACTTCACCTCCGCCCCGCCTTCATAAACAAACGGCACTCGGCCCCATTCATCAGCGCCCAGCACCCTGGCCTTGATGGAAACCTGCTTCACCGATCCCATCTCCGTGACCGTGGCTCCGCCGAAAAGCGGCAGCACTTCCGCCAGGATGAAAAAGCAGATGCCAAAAACACCGATGATCACGCCCACCCCGCCCAGCGTGATCAGCCAGGACATGAACCGGTCCAGCCGCAGCGTGCCCTTGGAGGCGAGGAAGCGCTCCGGCACAGGCCTGCGTGGCGATGGCTGCGGTGGGAGGTCAGCCGCAGGCATGGGGCAGTGGGAAGGGGGCTGGAGACAAGCCGGCAGCCTCTGTCTGCTCCAGCCACACCGGCGTGCCAGTGAAGCAGACATTGTCTCCCAACGGGAGCACCTTGACCGGTTCAGCTCGATGGAGGCCGGAAGCGGAGGGCCGTCGATGGCCGGGCGGCAGCTGCTGCCGCACAGGCGCGGGGCCACGTACCACACCACCTCGTCCACCTCGCGCGAGGCGAAAGCTTCGCCAAGGATGAGGCCGCCGCCCTCCACCAGCACCGAAAGCACGCCACACTTGCCCAGCTCGCGCAGCACCTCGGGGAAGGACAGGCCCGTCATCACCACCGTGCGGTCCTTGAAGGCATCGGTGAACAAATGCGCATTGGGCGGCAGGTTGCCTGTGCGCGTCATCACCACGCGCCAGGGCTGCGGCTTGCCCTGGCCCGCATCCACTTCGCGCAGGGTGAGAAGCGGGTTGTCATTGCGCACCGTTTCCGCTCCCACGATGATCGCATCCACCCGCCCGCGCAGCCTTCGCGCATGGGCACGCGCCACCTCGCTGGTGATCCACGCGGGCTCGCCCGGCGGCCGGGTCAGCCGCCCGTCCAGGCTCTGGCCGGCTTTCGCGATGACATAGGGCAGGCCGCGCGTGATCCACTTGGCAAAAGGCCGGATGATCTCCCGGCACTCCTCTTCCATGATCCCGGGCGTGACCTCGATGCGCGCGGCTTGCAGCATGGTATCGGCACGGCCTTGATGCGCCGGATTCGGATCACGCGCCCCGTACACCACGCGGCGAATGCGAGCCGAACGAATCGCATCCGTGCAGGCCGGCGTGCGGCCGGTGGTGCTGCACGGTTCCAAGGTCACGTACAGGGTCGATCCGGCGATGAGCTTCGGCGAACGCTGCAGCGCATCATTGAGCGCCTCGATCTCCGCATGCGGTTCCCCCGCCCGGCGGGGAAAGCCGCAGCCCACCATCACGCCATTGTTCACAATCACCGCGCCCACCGGCGGGTTCGGGCTGGTCAGGCCCACCCCGCGCTTGGCCTGGTCCAGCGCGGCGGCCATCCATCGCAGGTCGGAAAGGTGCTGTTCTTGAGGGGGCTGGGCCATCGGCGGCCCGCAGTCTGGTGCAACTCGCTCCACAAGCAAGTTTGCTCTCGCCTGCGCCCGCCCCGGCTGCGACATTTCCGGCATGGGCATGAACGTGAAGGACAAGGCGCGGATGTATCGCGAGCTGGCCAAGCTGCTGGGCGCCAGCTTCCCCATGGACAAGAGCATCGACATGCTGCTCGGCCATCATCCCTCCGGCCCCAAGCGCCGCTTCCTCATGGCCTTCCGCCGCGGCTTCGACCAGCGCTTGAGCTTCGCCGAAGGCCTGCGCACCTTTGGCCAGGGCGACGCCGGCGGCATGGAGATGAGCCTTATCGAGGCCGGAGAAAAAAGCGGCCGCCTGGCGCAGGCCTGCGACCACCTGGCGCACTACTTTGACACCTGGCACCGGGGCATTCGCGAGGCGCGCGGCGCCATGGTCTATCCGCTCATTCTCCTGCACCTCGGCGTGGTGCTGCCGGAGGTGTCGCGCTCCTTCATGATGGACGCCCTGGGGCGCGAGTCGCATCCTGCCGCAGCCATCGTCTGGCGCCTGATTTTATTCTGGTTGCTGCTGCTTGTCTTGTGGCTGCTCTGGCGCTTCCTCAGCCGCCTCGCCACCCATTCCGACGGCTTCGACCGCCTGCTCAACCGCCTGCCGGGGGTAGGCAGCCTGCGCCGGCACTGGGCCCTGGCCCGTTTCGCCCAGGTCTTCCACAGCGGCCTGCTGGCAGCCATGCGCATCTCTGAGTGCCTGCGCATCGCCGGCGAAGCCTCGCAGAGCGGCACCCTCTTGAAAGGCGCAAATCATGCCGCCGCCAAGATCGAAAGCGGCGGCACCTTGAGCGCAGGCCTCGCCGGATCGCATTGCTTTTCCAAGGATTTCCTGCTCAGTGTCGCCACCGCCGAAACCGCCGGCGGCCTGGACCGCGAGATGGCCCGCTGGGCCGATGCCGAAATAAGCTTGGCCGCCGAAGCCCAGCATACCGCCGCCGAGTGGTACCCCAAGGCCCTCTATTTCGCCATCGTCGGTTACGTGGCCTATCGTGTGGTGATGCTGTTCAAGGATTACTTCGGCATGGTCAACAACATCTTGAACCCGTGAAGAGCGCCGACAAGGCAGCACGGCCGTAGGTCCCCTCAGTCCCGTATGTCCCGTATGTCCCGTTGAGGCAAAGTCCAGCCGGCAGCCCCCCTACTTCCCCCCACGCTCCTTCGCCTTCTCCCACACAAACGGCGGTCGCGTGCCCAGCAGCACATCATAAATGCCGAGATTCGTCTTCGCCATCTCCTCCACCATCGGCTTCCACGGGCGGTCGGTCACGCTGAACAGGCCCGTGTTCGCACCCTCGCCGTTGTACTTGCTGAACCAGCGGCCCGTGGTGGCCTGGTCGATGAGCGTGAACCACTCGATGCCCACCACAAAGCCCAGCGAGGCGCACTGCTCCACGTAGTTGCGGTAAATCAGCCCGCGCTCCTGCTGGCTGCGCACCTCGCGCCCGCCGGTGAGGCCGGAGTCGCTCGGCGAGGACCAGAAGAACTCGCTCATGATCATCGGCTTGCCACCCGTCCACTCATGCACCTGCTTGAGGAACTCCTTGTCCACCGCGTACGTGTAGTAGTTGTAGGACATCACGTCGAGATACTTGCCCGAAATGCGGCAGAGCTGCTCGTCGGCAATCGTTACGGGCTGCAGCCGGTTGCCCAGCAGCAGGTGGTTTTTGTCGTGCTTGCGGTAGTTCGTGTTCACCAGCTCGAACATCGCTTCCAGAAACAGGCCAGTGAAGGCCTTCACGTCCGTCTTGGCGGCATCCGTGGTCACCGCGAGCCCGATGCCAGCGAGTTCATCAAAAGACTTGGCGGAAAGCTTCCATGCCGTGTTAAAAGTGTCGATGGTCTTGTACCGGTTGCTCAGGAAACGCACCAGCTCCTGCTTGCAGGCCTGGCCGCCCGTCAGGGAGGGCAGCACGCGGGGCAGCTCGTCGTAACGCGGTTCATTGATGATGTAATAACCGATGAGCAGCGGATCATTCGCCCGTTCCGGCAAGGTCTTGGCCAGCTGCTGCTCGATCAATCCGCGCACCTTCGTGTCGAAAGGATCAAACACCTCCCAGGCACCCTGAATGCGCGGAATGCCCTCCCATTCGTTGATCGCCAGCGATAGTACATAGGGAAAGCTGGCGGTCTTCAGGGCGGTGGGCGGCGGCTCGGAGAAAGAGCCCATCGAATTGAAGCCCCACTTGCGCACCCGGTCGATCATGCGTGCCGCAAAGGCGTCGTGGTTATAAGGCTTGCCGTACTTACGGATCGTGTTCGCTACGTAAAAAGACAAATTCGCCCTGTCGCCCAGGCGAAAAGCGCTGCTGAACTCATCGCCCGGCTTGGGCAGCCACTCATAGATGTCCTCGCGGCCCTGGACATAGGTGTAGTCATCGCTCGGCTGGAAACCGCAGGGCGCGATGTGAAAGAAGGCGTTGCCCTCCGGGTCCACCAGCCAGCTTTTGCCGCCCTGGGTCTCCACATGAAAGAACCCCGTCGCCTTCAGGCCAAGCTTGGCACCGCTGCCAGGCAGACCGCCAAATGGATCGAGCGGAGAAACGGCGAGTCCTGAAAAGTAAGTCTTCTCGCGCTCCACATCGGCCTTCAAGTCCTCCACATTTTGGGCTTTTCCCGGCCAAGTTTCGAGCGTGGACTGCCCCAGCGCATCCACCAGCTTCTTGCCACCCTTGGCCGCATCCGCGCTCAGGTGGATCTGCACCGTCTTCGCATCCGGATTGAAGGGCACAAAGCATTTCCAGTTGTAGATCGGCCAGTTCCACTCACGGTTGTCGGTAAGCTGCACAAAAGCAAACTCCGGCGCTTGTACATGCAGGCTGTTGCCTTGCGCATTGGTGAGCGTGAACTCCTTCGCGTGGTCGCTGAAGAGCTGGGGTGTGGCCGGCTTTTCGCGCGGAAAGACACCTTCCTTCGCATCCATCTTCCACTTGCCGCCCTTGTTGAAGCCGATGTCGATCAGCATCTCCATCGAATAGTTCTTCACGTCCGCCGGCATGTCCGAAAACGTCAACGTCGCCTCCCCCTGTGCATCCACCGTCACCTGCACCACGCCGCCGCCCTCGTATTTCAGCGTCGCCGACTGTCCTGCACTCTTCGCTTCGACCAGTTTGTGCACCGGCTTGCTCGCCCCGTCGGCCAAAGCCGGATAGCCCAGCTCAAACTCCCCCAGGCTGCCGGCACTGATGGCAATGCCTTTGTCAGTGGTCTTGAATTCAGCAGCATGGCCAAGGGCCGGGATGAAAAGGATCAGCGGAAGCAAAAAGGAGGAACGCATCGCCGCCATCATGGCAGGAGCTCGCGAGTCTGCCAGCGATTCTGAAGTCAGTGATGTGCTGCCAGGAAGGCTTCGGGCGTCATCACAGGGATCGGACTGCCGATGAAGTCGGAAATGTTGCGAGTAACGATGACATCAGCCATGCCGGCCATGGCACAGACAACCTGCAGGGCATCTTCGAAATCTTGAATACCAAAAATTCGCCAGCTCCTGGCGTGTTGATGCGACACCGATGGAACTTCCAACATGGCCAGCAGGGTATTCATCATAGACCCTGTGGCGGCGGCTCCATGCTGCTTCTGATGGTAATATGACACGATAGGGAGCGTATGCCACGCAACAAGGCCCCGGTGTACTGCGGTGTCGCAAAGGTCAAGAAGCCGGTCGCTTGCCGTCTTTCCCGGTCGCGGTGTGCCGGATGCTTCGAGCACCAAACAGTCCAGCAGGACGTTTGCATCCAGCAGCAGGCGCATAATCAGCGCAAATGCTTCTCGTTGATATGGGCGAGCCGGGCATCCTCGTTGCTGTCGATCTTCTTCGCCGAGCCACCCCATTTTTGTACAAAACCCGTCGGCTGGCTGGTGCCCTCTGCCGACGCATGAGGCGCTGAGGCAGCGATTTCAAAAGAGATCGAATCACCTTCCACGTGAAACTTCACCCAATGGTCGCCCCTGGGCAGCCCGAGGGCTCCCAGCGAAGTCGATTTAGCCACTGTATTCATTCGGGAGGAGAATACCGGAAGGCTTTGACAATTCAAGATCCAACCCGCCCATTCACCCCTCCTTGCCGAAAGGCCGCGCCCGTGCTCCCGTACCGATCCGCCCCACTTATGCTTTCCAAACTCGCGTTCTTCCTGCTGGCCGGTGCCGCCGCTGCCGCTGATTTTCCGACCCCTTACAACACGGAGCCGGACACCAGCGGCCCCATGCCGGCGGCGGAGGCCGCGGCGAAGATGAAGCTGCCCTCTGGTTTCAAGGCCGAGGTCTTCGCTGCCGAACCGGACATCCAGAATCCCATCGCCATGACCTGGGACGGCCAGGGCCGCCTGTGGGTGGCGGAGAACTACACCTACGCGGAAGCGCCGCTGAAGTTCGACATGAAGCTGCGCGACCGCATCCTGATTTTCCAGCCCAATCCGACTGGATCGCACTGGATCCAACGCAAAGTTTTCACCGATCAGGTGCAGATGCTCACCAGCATCGAGGTCGGCCACGGTGGTGTGTGGGCCATGTGCCCGCCGCAGCTTTTTTTCATTCCCGATGCCAATCACGACGATGTGCCGGATGGCGCAGCGGAAGTCATTCTCGACGGATTCACCGTGCCGCAGGAGAGCTATCACAACTTTGCCAACGGCCTGCGTTTCGGCCCCGATGGCTGGCTCTACGGCCGCTGCGGCGGCACCGCCCCAGGCGAGATCGGCGCACCCGGCACCCCGCCGGAGCAGCGCATTCCCCTGCGCGGCGGCATGTGGCGCTACAACCCGAAGACCAAGTTTTTCCAAACCATCACCGCCGGCAACACCAACCCCTGGGGCCACGACTGGAACGAGCACGGCGAGCTGTTCAATGTGAACACCGTCAACGGCCACCTGTGGCACGACTTCGCCGGCGCCCACTTCGTGCGTGGCAGCACGCTGGATCCCAATCCGCGCGCTTATTCCCTGATCGACTTCCACGCCGACCACTGGCACTTCGACCAGGGCAAGGGCTGGGCGGGCTCGCGCGATGGCGTGGCGAACTCCATGGGCGGCGGTCACTCACACGTCGGCGCCATGATTTACCTCGGCGACAACTGGCCGGCGGAATATCACGGCCGTTTGTTCACGCTGAACCAGCACGGCCAGCGCGCCAATGACGAAATCTTGGAGCGCACCGGCTCCGGCTACGTGGCGCATCACGGAGAAGACACCATGCTGGCCGAGGACAAGTGGTTCCGCGGTATCGACCTCAGCTATGGCCCCGATGGCGGCGTCTTCGTACTGGACTGGAGCGACACCGGCGAATGCCACGAGCGCAACGGCATCCACCGCACCAGCGGCCGTATCTTCAAGGTCACGTACGGCGACCCCAAGGCCTCCACCATCGGCGATCTTCATCAGCTCGACCTGCCGGCACTGGTGCAGCTTCACACTCATGCCAATGAGTGGTTCTCCCGCCAGGCCCGCCGCGAACTGGCCAATCGCGATCTCGATGGCATCGACCTCACCGCTGCCAAGCAAGGCTTGCGCGCCCTCTTCGATGCCCAGGCCGACCCAGTCATCAAGCTGCGAGCCCTGTGGACGCTCTTTGTCATCGGCGGTGCGGATGAAGCCTTCCTTCGCGCCCAGCTTCACGCAGAAAACGAACACGTGCGTACCTGGGCCGTGCGCCTGCTCGCCGATGCCTGGCCAGCGGACAGCCTCATGAGCGTGCGCAAGGATGACCCCGCCGGCATCCAGCAGGCGCAGGGGCTGGTGGAAGACTTTGCCGCTCTGGCCGCGAAGGATTCCTCCGGTCTTGTCCGCCTGGCACTCGCCTCCACCCTTCAGCATCTGCCTGTGGCACTGCGCCCGGCGGTCGCCGCCGGCCTGCTGTCGCACAAGGAGGACGCCAATGATCACAACCTGCCGCTGCTCATCTGGTACGGACTCATTCCGGTAGGCGACAGCGAGCCTTCTGCCCTGGCGAAGCTGGCCGCCAAGTGCGAACTGCCGTTGACACTCAAGTATATCACACGCCGCGTGGGCGAGGACGTGGACAAAAACCCCGCACCCGTGAACGAAGTGCTCACCAGCATCCCCGCCAGCAGCGCGGGCGATGTGCTGGGCGGTCTCTCGGAAGCGCTCTCCGGCTGGCGCAAGGCTCCAAAACCAGCCGCCTGGGATGCTTTCATTGCCAAGGCAGGCCCGGCCAATGAAGCCGCTGTGCGCGAGCTGAGTGTCGTCTTCGGCGATGGCCGCGCCCTGGACGAAGTGAAGAAGGTGGCGCTGGACAAGGATGCCGACCTCAAGGTCCGCAGCGCCGCGCTGAAGACCCTCATCGACAGCCAGCCGCCGGACCTGCGTCAGATTTGTGAGAAACTGCTCGGCGTGAAGTTCCTCAACTCCCTGGCCGCCAAGGGCCTTTCCACCTTCAACGACCCCGCCATCGGCGCCAAGCTGGTGGCCGCTTACAAGCAGTTCCACCAGAGCGAGCGCCCGCAGCTTCTGGCCACCCTGGTGTCGCGTCCGGCCTTTGCCAAGCCTCTGCTGGATGCCGTGGGCGCAGGCAAGATTCCGCGCACTGACCTTTCCGCCTTCCATGCCCGGCAGATCCGCAGCTTCAATGACAAGGCTTTGGATGACAAACTGGCCAAGGTATGGGGCGAGCTGCACGAATCCGCCGCCGACAAGAAGGAGCTCATCGCCAAGCTCAAAAAAGAGCTCACCCCTGAGGTGATCGCCAAGGCTGACAAGAGCCAGGGCCGCTTCGTTTTCAGCTCCGTCTGCGCCGCCTGCCACCGCCTCTATGGCGAGGGCAACGACATTGGCCCCGACCTCACCGGCGCGGGCCGCGACAACATCGATTACCTCTTGGAAAACATCGTGGATCCCAGCGCCGTGGTGGCTGCCGATTACCGCATGTCGGTCATCACCCTCAAGGATGGCCGTGTGCTCAACGGCTTCATCATCGCCCGCACCGACAAGACCATCACCCTGCGCACGATGACGGACAAGCAGGCCATCGAGAAGGACCAGGTCGCCAGCACCCAGGAGCTCAGCCAGTCCCTCATGCCCGAGGGCCTCTTGCTTGCCTTCACCCCCGTGCAGGTGCGCGACCTCTTCGCCTACCTGATGCACAAAAGCCAGGTGCCGCTGCCGAAGGTCGGGCCGTAACTCCTGGGACATGCTTCAGCCAGGCCCCGCATCACCCGTCGCCGATACCCTCGGCCGGCGGCTGCATGACCTGCGCCTGTCCGTCACGGACCGCTGCAACTTCCGCTGCACCTACTGCATGCCGAAGGAAGTCTTTGGCCCGCAGCATTCCTTTCTTCCTGTCGCCGACATCCTCAGCTTTGAGGAACTGCTGAGGTTGTCGCGCCTGTTTGTTAGCCAGGGCGTGGAGAAAATCCGCGTCACGGGCGGCGAACCTCTTTTACGGCGCGACCTGCCGCGGCTCATCAGCATGCTCGCCTCCATCAACGGATTGAAAGACCTCACGCTGACCACCAACGGCTCCGCCCTCGCATCGCTTGCCAAGCCGTTGCGCGATGCAGGCCTGAAACGGCTCACCGTCAGCGTCGATGCCCTGGATGAAAGCCTCTTCCGCGCCATGAACGACATGGACTTCCCGCTCTCACGCGTGCTGGCAGGCATTGATGCCGCGCTGGAGGCCGGCTTCGCACCCATCAAGATCAACATGGTGGTGAAGCGCGGCGTGAACGAACACCAGATCGTGCCCATGGCGAAACACTTCGCCGGTCCGCGCTACATCCTGCGCTTCATCGAGTTCATGGACGTGGGCACCACCAATCACTGGCGCCTGGATGATGTTGTCCCTGCCGCTGAAATCCTTGCCCTTTTGCAGCGCGAGATCCCGCTCATCCAGCTGCCGCCAAACTACGAAGGCGAGGTGGCCCGCCGCTTCCAGCACGCGGATCATGGCGGCGAGTTGGGCATCATCTCCTCCGTCACCCAGCCCTTCTGCGGAAGCTGCACCCGCGCTCGCATTGCCGCCGACGGCCAGTTCTACACCTGCCTCTTCGCCGCCGCCGGCCACGACCTCCGCGCCCTCCTGCGTGGCGGCATGGATGATGCCGGCATCACTCGCACCATCGCTTCGCTGTGGACCGCCCGCGACGACCGCTACAGCGAGGTGCGCTCCGAAGCCACGCGCCTGCGGCCCAAAGCGGAGATGTCGCGGCTGGGCGGGTAGCCCGATGTGGTCGCAAGCCTCTTGCCATCCCCTGCACGAGCCCTCATCTTCCACCCATGCAGGACCTTCGCCCCAAGCCACCGAAGAACCTTAACCCTCTCGCCCGCGAGCTACTGGAAAGCTTGGCCGGGCACGCAGAGGCGGCGGAAATTGTGCTGGGCGGCGGCGTGGCCCTGAGCCACTACCTGGAATACCGGGACACCGTGGACCTCGATGCGTGGTGGCGTACTGAACCTTCTGACGCGGCGTGTGCGCTTGTTCAACAGTGCATGATGGAACTCGCCACCAAGCACGGTTTCACTTACCGGCGTCGTACCTGGGGTGAGACAGAAAGCTTGGAACTGTTGCGCGGCAGCCAGAAAGCTTTTTCGTTCCAAATCAGCAAGCGCACCCTGTATTTGAATGAGGCCATTTCCGCCGAATGGCAGCCGCTGTGGATTGAAACACTGCAAGACAATGTGGGATCAAAAATGACGGCATTGGTGCTGCGCGGGGCACCTCGTGATTTCCTCGACATCTATGAGCTTGTCCATCGTTCGATCATTTCCATTGCCGACTGCTGGCGGCTGTGGGGATTAAAAAATCCTGGGGTTTCGGAGGATGAGGCCAGACGAAAAATCTGTGCGAGGATCGAGATGATCGAAGCCGCACGCCCGCTTGCCGCGATCCAGCCCGCGGCGGCGAGGGAAAAAGCCGCGCTTGTCCGGGCCTGGTATCGGACTACCTTCAGCCATCCCCCGGCAGCATGACCATTGACCATTCTGTTTATCCCGATCTCGCGGTGCCACCTGCCGAGTTGGTCACCTTTGAAGATAAGGCGGACTACCTTCACCGCATCTGCGGAGCTTTCGACTTTGGCATCTTCCCGGAGGAATCCGACTGGCAGACTTTTTCGGGATGGAAGGACGTTTTTGACCGCTTCCCCATCGCAGATTCTCCAGCTTATCATACCTTCAGGCACTGGTTTCGCTGGGAACCGGTCTTGCATGAGAAACGTCTCGGCCTTCCGCCCTGGAAAATTGCCGACCTGCGCGAGGGACGGATCGACTTGTGCGAGGAGATGGTGTGAGGGGGCGAGCGCCAGCTCACCACAAAACCCGGCCGCCGCACCTTTCAACGCAGGCTTGACCTTTCCAGCCTCGCAAGCCAGTCTGGCGGCCTTATGGCCGAAGCATTTCCTGACATTCCCAAGATCGTTTACGAGGGTCCCAAGTCGAAGAACCCTCTCTCCTTCAAGCATTTCAATGCGGACGAGGTCGTTGCCGGCAAGAAGATGCGCGACCACCTGCGCTTCGGCGTCGCTTACTGGCATACCATGCGCAACACCCTGTCCGATCCCTTCGGCGGCGGCACGGCGGTGCGCCCCTGGGATGATGGCACCAACTCGATCGAGAACGCGCAGAACCGCGCCCGCTTCTGCTTCGAGTTCATGGAAAAGCTCGGCGTGGACTACTACTGCTTCCACGACCGCGACGTGGCCCCCGAGTGTGCCACGCTGGCCGAAAGCAACAAGGCCTTCGATGCCGTGGCCGACGTGCTGGAGGCCGAGCAGCAGCGCACCGGCAAGAAGCTTCTCTGGGGCACCGCCTGTCTCTTCGCCCACGCCCGCTACTGCCAGGGTGCGGCCACCAGCCCGAATGCAGGCGTCTTCGCCTATGCCGGTGCGCAAGTGAAGAAGGCCATCGAAGTGACCCACCGCCTGGGCGGCGAGGGCTACACCTTCTGGGGCGGCCGCGAAGGCTACGCCACCCTGTGGAACACCAATCTCAAGCGCGAGATGGACCACCTCGCCAAGTTCCTGCACATGGCCGTGGCGCACAAGAAGGCCATCGGTTTCACCGGCCCCTTCTACATCGAACCCAAGCCGCGCGAGCCCTCCACCCATCAGTACGACAGCGATGCCGCCGCGTGCCTGAACTTCCTCCGCCAGTACGACCTGATGGAGCACTTCAAGCTCAACCTGGAAACCAACCACGCCACCCTCGCCGGCCACAGCATGCGCCACGAGATGGAAGTCGCCGCCGCGGCCGGTGCCCTGGGGTCCATTGATGCCAACACCGGTGACGAGCTCATCGGCTGGGATACCGACCAGTTCCCCACCAACATCTACCTCACCACCCAGATCATGCTCAGCCTGCTGCAGTCCGGCGGCTTCACCACCGGTGGCCTGAACTTCGATGCCAAGGTGCGCCGCGAATCCTTCGAGCCTGTCGATCTCTTCCACGCCCACATCGGCGGCATGGATGCCTTCGCCCGCGGCCTCAAGATTGCCTCCGCCATCATTGAGGACGGCCGCCTCGACGCCTTCGTCAAGCAGCGCTACAGCACCTTCGACACCGGCATCGGCGCCCAGATCGAACGCGGCGAAGTCGGCTTCGCTGAACTTGAAGCCTACACCCTCAAAAATGGCGAACCTCTCCTCGGCAGCGGCCGCCAGGAGTTCCTGGAGAATCTCATCAACGAGTTCATCTGACCGTTGTCACAGCAATGTGATTCAAGCGCCCGGTGCCGCAAGGTGCCGGGCGTTTTTTCATGGAAGATGCAAGACCTCAAGACCCAAGATACAAGAACAGAGGCACTCTTTCCGCAGCCTTCGGCGCTTCACATCAGATCTTGTATCTTGCATCTTAAAGTCTTGTATCTGCCTCATGCCTGACGATCTCCCAATCCCCCAAGACGCCGCCAACCCTGAAGCGCGCACCAATTTTCTCGCCTATCCCAGCTCGCGGCTGGGGGCGAAGATTGTGCCGCAGGACCTGACGTCGTTCAAATCCCGGGGCATTGGCAAGGTGGAGCGTGAGCTGCAGCAGGAACTGGTGGAGTTGCGCGAGCGTTACCTCAAAGTGATCGACAGTTTCAACTGGAACAAGCTGGTGTACGAGGCCCAATATCGCTTCGAGCCAGTGATCGGCGAGCATTACCACCTTTACGAAGTGGAGGGTGCACACCACCTTAGCATGATTGGGCCGGAAGAATGGCATCAGCGCTGGATCGGCTCGTTCAGGCTCAATTCCGATGCGCGCTGGGAGGTGGTAAAAACCGCCCCGGACTTTGATCTGCGGAGCTGGCTGGGCGTGGAAGGATGAGTTTCATGGCTTCATCGAAGCCAATGCCTTCGCCAGCCGCCTTGCTCCCTGGCGAATCACTGCCGGCGTGCAGTTGGCAAAGCCCAGCAGCAGGCCGTTGATATCGGTGCGACGAAGCTGGAAGACGGAGAGTGGCTGGACTTCCACTTGCTGGGCGGCGGCAGCCTTGGCGGCTGCAATGTCAGGGCATGAGGCAGAAAGGAAGGCGGCCGCCTGCATGCCGGCCTGAATGCGGCTCACGTCGATGAGGCCGGCGAGGGGACCTGCGGCGGCTTCGAGGAGGACAGAGAGCCTTTCGGCATAGGCCTCGCGCATGCGGCGGATATGCTGTCCGAAATGGCCTTCAATGAAGAAGTCCGCCAGCACAGCCTGGTCCAGGATGGGCTCAAAGCGGTCGGACAATCCGCGGGCGTGGGCAAAGGGTTCCACCAGGCGTTGCGGCAGGACCACGTAGCCCAGGCGCAGGGTGGGGAAGAGCATCTTGTTAAAGCTGCCGGCGAAGATCACGCAGTCTTCCGCGCCCAGGCTTTGCAGTGCGGCCAGGGGGCGGCCAGTGAAGCGGTATTCGCTGTCGTAGTCGTCTTCAAAGATCCAGGCACCAGCCTTGCGCGCCCATTGAATGAGGGCCAGGCGCCGTTCCAGTGAGAGGCTGGTGCCGAGCGGAAACTGATGCGCAGGGGTCACATAGGCAAGACGTGCCGCCGGGGCCTTGCGCTGGCCGGCGCGCACATCGATGCCCTCATCGTCCACCGGCACGGCCACGATCCTGGCTCCCGCGGATTTCAGGGCGCCGATGGCACCGATGTAGCCGGGATCCTCCACCCAGGCCTGGTTGCCGGGATCGATTGCAAGCCGTGAAACCAGCTCCAGGCTCTGCTGCGTGCCGGAGACGATGGCCACCTGGTCGGGGCTGCATTTGACTCCGCGCGCACTGCCCAGGTAAGCGGCCACCGCCTCGCGCAGCGGCGCGTAGCCCAGCGGATCGCCGACACCCAGCAGCCGTGGTGTAGCCTGGCGTAAGCGACGGCCGGCAAGCCTGCCCCATAAAGCGGTGGGAAAGAGGTCGAGCGAGGGCAGAAAGGGCTCAAAGGCATGACCTGGATCGCGCGCGGCACGGTGTGGAAAAGGAGACTGCACCCGCGCTCCCCATTTTGACAAGGGCGGTTCCACTGCAGGCTCCTTGTTGCGGGAAGCCTTGATGGCGAGAGGTTGAAAAAACCGGTCTGGCAGGTGCGCGGCCACGAAGGTGCCCGAGCCAGGGCTGCCTGCCAGATAGCCCTCGGCCTGAAGCTGGGCGAAGGCCGCCACGCTGGTGCCTCTGGCCACGCCGTACTGGCCGGCCAGGCTGCGGGTGGAAGGCAGGCGCGCGCCGGGCTTCAACCGGCCGTCCATTACGGCAGAGCGCAGCTCTTCATGCAGCCAGGTCGAGAGCGCCATGCCGGGAGGGGCGGGGCGCAGGGCGAGAGCGGAAAAGCTGGCGGTGCGAGGCATGAAAAGTGGTCCAATGGATATGCGGTATGTGGATCTTTACGCTGGTCCAGTATGAAAGCACTCTGCGTGTGTCAACAAACCACTGAACCCTATGTCTCACTCCGCCATTCCTGATGTTCCCGACAAGCCCCGCCTTAACTACGCCGAGGCTTCGCCCGAAGCCCTGCATGCCATGCGCCTGCTGGAGGGCGCAGTGCTGAAGAGCGGCCTCGAACCTTCCCTGCTGGAGTTGGTGAAGCTGCGCGCCTCGCAGATCAACGGCTGCGCCTTCTGCATCGACATGCACACCCGCGATGCCATCAAGCACGGCGAGGACACCCGCCGGTTGTTTCTGGTCTCCGCCTGGCGCGAGGCACCGCTTTTCACCCCGCGTGAACGCGCCGCGCTGGCCTGGACCGAGGCAGTCACGGAAGTCTCCACGTCGCATGTGCCGGATGAACTCTATGAGAAAGTGCGCGAGCACTTTACCGACAAAGAACTTACCAATCTTACCCTCGCGGTCGTGGCCATCAATGGCTGGAACCGCTTTGCCATCAGCTTCCGAATCATTCCACCCGCCCATGTCTAATCCTATGTCCGCTTCCACTACCACCACTCGCCGGGACCTGCTTTCGCGTGTCACCGGCCTGATGGCCTCCGGCCTCGCTCTTGGCGGGACCAAGCTTTCCGCCCACGAAGCGGAAGGCGGCCCGGCGATCAAGCCCTTGTTTCAAAAAGCCCTCGCCGATCATCCCGGCGAGCAAGTGTCCATGACCGTGGTGGAGTATCCGCCGGGCACAGCCTCCAAGCCACATAAGCACCACGGCCCGGTGTTTGTCTATGTACTGGAAGGGACCGTCGAACTTCAAGTTGCCGGCGGTCCGCTCACAAAGGTGAGCGCAGGCGGCACCTTTTATGAAGCGCCAGGAGGCATCCACACTGTCTCACGCAATGCCAGCGCCACACAAGCTGCGAAGCTGCTCGCCTTCATCATTGGCAAGGCGGACACACCAGTAACTTTGCCCGCGGAAACGGCACAATGAACCACGTCTTGCAGCCGTTTGCCGTCTGGAGCCTGCGCCTGTCACTGGCTGCGGCGTTTGCCTCCGCTGTGGCGGACCGCTTTGGCGGTTGGGGGCTGCCCGGTGCGGCAAATGTGGCGTGGGGCGACTGGCCGCACTTCATTGCTTACACCGGCCGGCTTTTGTGGTTTTTGCCAGGCGCCTGGGTGAATATGTTTGGCTGGCTGGCAACGATTGCCGAGGCGGCGCTGGCTCTGTGGCTGCTGGCAGGCATTCGGCTTCGTGTGGCGGCGATGGCGAGTGCGGCGCTCTTGCTGAGCTTTGCCCTCACCATGACCCTGGCATTGGGGATAAAGGCACCGCTCAATTACTCCGTGTTTACCGGTGTGGCCGCAGCGCTGGCCCTGACCTGCCTTATTCCCGCCCCTCGAAGAGTTGTTGAAGCTGCGAATACGGCATCTCGGCCTCGTGAAAGGCCTGGCAATCACCCTCTTTGAGGAAGCCTTCGGCAAGCCGGGCAAAATGCTTGTACAAAATTTTGGCGATGGTTCCTCCGGCACTCAGGCGGCGCACGTTAAGCTTGGTCAGTTCGTCCAGCTTTGGCAGGGCCGCAGAGGACATAAGATTGACCGGCAACCTGGCGCCCTTGGTTATCTCGCCAATGTCTGCGGTGGCCGTGAGTCCCGGCACGAACAGACCATCGGCACCGGCGTCTTGATACATTGCCGCACGGCGGAGGGTTTCTTTAACTTTTTCGCCGTCGGCCACCAGATCTTGAAGATAGACATCCGTCCGGGCATTGACGAAGATATCGACGCCTTCGGATGAAGTTATCTTTTTGATGGCAGCAATCTTCCTGGCGAGAAGCTCCGGCTCATCGGTTCCATCCTCAATGTTGATTCCCGAGATGCCGGTGGCAGCCAGCGGCCTGAGGTTTTCGGCAGCCTCCAAGGGCTCGCTGGAATAACCCGCCTCGAAATCGATGGACACGGGAATCTTCACCACCCTGACAATCTCTGCGGCAAGCTCGACCAGCACCCGGGCTGGCATGGCGTTGCCATCCGGATATCCTTTCGCCCAGGCGACGCCGGCGCTGGTTGTCGCAACGGCCTTTGCCCCGAGCGATTCGATCAATCGCGCGCCACCTGCGTCCCACACATTGGCCAGGATCAACGGTTTGGCTGGATTGGAGTGGAGGTCTCTGAAAATTTGAGTGTTGTTCATGGATGTATCCGCCAATGAGGGTTGTCCAAGTGTCCTGCACCTGGTCACCCGCAAGCTAGAGATATCCCCGCATCTGACAAGAAGGCACAATTTTCTCCTATAGGCACAAAAATGTGCCTGCCAGACCCAAGCAATCATGAGACACAAGCGTTATGACCAGTTAGGCTGCCCCGTTGAGGTTTGCACCGAGGTCATTGGAGGAAAGTGGAAGGGTAAGATCCTATACATCCTGTTCAGCGGCACCAGGCGGCACAGCGAGCTGCGCAAGCTTCTGCCCGACACCACCCAGCGCATGCTCACAAACCAGCTGCGGGAATTGGAAGAAGACGGCGTGATCGACCGCAAAATTCACCCCCAGGTGCCGCCAAAGGTGGAGTACTCCATCTCTGAAAAAGGCCAGGCACTGAAGCCGGTCATTGAAGCCATGTGGAAGTGGGGGAAAAACTTCCTCGATACGCTGCCGGAGCAAAACGCTCCCTGATTCAGAGAGGACTGCCTCACTGGATCGTCACCTGCATGCCTTTTTGCACGTAGGCGTAAAAGGCCGCGGCATCCCAGTTCGCCAGGCGGATGCAGCCATGGCTGCCGGCGCGGCCAATGGTCTCGGGATTCGGCGTGCCGTGGATGCCCACGCCTGGGTGGTTCAGGCCTGTCCACAAGATGCCCACGGGATTGTTCACGCCGGGCGGAAGGTTGAAGAAAGTGGCAGTGCGTTCGCCGTGATCCAGCACGCCTTCATCATAGCGGTACCATGGCCAGGGCACGGCGCCCACCACCTTCCATTCGCCGAGCGGAGCCGGATGATCGGAGGAACCGGGGGTGATGGGAAAGGCTGCCGCGATCTGGTCCCCGTCCAGCACTTGCAGCATGCGGGTGTGGATGTCTACCTGCACATGGCGCGTGAGGCCCGCGGCCACGGCGTGTTTCGGGTAGTCGGATGGAAAAGTGTCGGCATGGAAAGGATGCCCCACATTGGGCACTTTCACCAAGGCGCCGGCAGTCAGGGCATCGATGTTCACGCCCGGATTGAGACGTGTCACGAAGGCCTGGGTGGTGTGGAAGCGCTCGGCCAGAAGCTCTTTCAGGCTGGTGTAAGGCTGGCGTGCCTGACCAGCGATCTCCGCCGGTGTTGAGCCCATGGTGCCCAGCACTTTCAGGTCATCCTCGCGTATGGTATAAGTTGTGTAGGGGTCGATGCTGCTCACATCGGGCTGTTCCTCGGGGCGGAGACCTTTGGCCTGGCGGTAGAAGTTCAGGGCCTTGGTGGTGAATTCACCGCCTTTGCCATCCACCACGCCTGGCCCAAAGTGCTGCGAATCGAGAAAGATCTGCAATTGCACCGTGTGATCCCGCTCTGCCGAGGTGTCGGCCAATGGCTGCGCGGGGCCGGGGCGGGTGGTGGCACAGCCGGTGAGAAGGCTGAGAGCGGCCGCCATCATCATCGCCAGCGGCGTCTGGCGTCCTTGGGGACTTGGAGTTTTGCTGGCAGGCAGGTTCAAATTTGTTTCGTTCATGAGCGGCGCAGTTGTGAACGTGTTGACCAAAGCCCGGGGTTGCATTGAAGAGCAGTCCCGTGCTCCATAGGCCATGAATCCGCCCTCGCTTGTCGGCTCGCTGCTTTCTGGTCCCAGCGGCATCCAGGAATTGATGGATGACCTGGGCGAGGCCCTCACCACGCATCCAGACATGCGCATGCTGGGCGGTGGCCAGCCCGCGGCGATCCCGCAGGTGCAGGCATTGTGGCGCGAACAGATGCATGCGATGATGGCGGATGGCGGCGCTCTGGACCGCGCGCTGCTTAATTACGATCCCCCCGGCGGCAATCCACATTTCCGCGAGGCCTTCGCCGCCTTCCTGAAGCGCGAGTGCGGCTGGGACGTGACGCACGAAAACATCGCCGTGCTGCCCAGCAGCCAAAACGCCTGCTTCCTGCTCTTTAACCTGCTGGCGGGCGATGCGGTGCAGGGAAAGAAGCGCATCCTCTTCCCGCTCATGCCGGAGTACATCGGCTATGCCAACCAGGGGCTTAGCGAAGGCATGCTGAAGGGAGTGCCGGCCCTGATCTCCGAGACCGGGCCGAACGAGATCAAGTACCACGTGGATTTCGACCGCGTGAAAGTGACGCCCGACATCGCGGCGATCGCTGTTTCCTGCCCCACCAATCCCACCGGCAATGTGCTCACTGAGGAGGAGTTCATCCGCCTGCGCGACCTGGCCCGCGAGCACGGCATCCCTTTCATTGTGGACAATGCCTACGGCCATCCCTTCCCGGGTGTGATACACAATGGCTTCTGTCCACGCTGGGAGCCTGGCATGATCTTCTCCATCAGCATGAGCAAGGTGGGGCTGCCCGGCGTGCGCACCGCCATGGTGGTGGCTTCGAAGGAAATCGTCACCGCCCTGGGCCGGATGAATGCGATTGTCTCACTGGCCAATGGCAACGTGGGCCAGGCGCTGATGATGCCACTGCTGAAGGACGACACCCTGCTGCGTGTGAGCCGCGAGGTGATCCGGCCGTTCTACAAGGAGCGATCGGAGTATGCCGTCTCCGTGCTCAGCCAAGCCTTGGGCGACCAGGTGCCTTGGGCTCTGCATGCGCGTGAGGGCGCATTTTTCCTCTGGCTGTGGCTGCGCGACCTGCCCATTCCCGCCGCCGAGCTGTACCAGCGGCTGAAGGTGCGCAAGGTGCTGGTGATTCCTGGCCACTACTTCTTCTTTGGCCTGGAGGACCCCTGGCAGCACCGCCACGAATGCCTGAGGCTGACCTTCTCGCAAAACCCCCAGGTGGTGCGCGAGGGCCTGGAGATCATCGCGGAAGAAGCGGTCAAGGCCTGGCGGCGATGACGGAGCCTTTCTCCAGCTTCATGCAGCGGGCGCTGTACGATCCGCAGCGCGGTTACTACACCACCCGCATCAAGACGGTGGGCGCTCGCGGCGACTTCAGCACCAGCGCCACGCTATCTCCATTGTTAGGCAAGGCCGTGGCGAAATGGCTTGACGATGAAGCCGCCCACACCGGCGTGCGCACGATCATTGAGGTGGGTGGCGGCGATGGCTCGTTGATGAACGCGGTGCTGAAAGCATTGGGCTGGTGGCAGCGCCGCCGTTTTGAAGTTTTCATGGTCGATGCCTCGCCCATCCTGCGCGACCAGCAGCGGAGGAATCTGGGCGGCAGGGTGAAGGCGTGGTTCAAAACGCTGCCGGAAGCCTTGGCCGCTTGTGAAGGCCGGGCGCTGATCTTTCACAACGAGCTGCTCGACGCCTTCCCAGTGGATCTCGTCCAGGCCAGTGAAGCTGCGTGGCACGAGGTCTGGCTGCGGCATGAAGGCGGCAGCGTCCGTGAGGAGCTGCGCCCACTGGCCATCGATCCCGGGACCTTCTGCGTGTTAAACGCGAAGCCAGCCGGCCGCTGCGAGCTGGCCACTGCCGTCCACGCCTGGCTCGGCCAATGGCTGCCCCTGTGGAAGGCCGGTGCCATGCTCACCATCGACTACGGCGACCTCTTCCCCACCCTCTACCACCGCCGCCCTCACGGCACGTTGCGTGCCTATCTGTTTCAGCAACGGCTCACTGGCCCCGAGGTGTACATGAATCCTGGCCGCCAGGACATCACTTGCGATGTGAACTTCACCGACCTGCGGGCCTGGCTTGAGCAGGCTGGCTGCCATGAAACGACTTTCGAAACACAGGCAGCCTTTATCCGGAACCGGGTGGCAGTTCCCGCCGCTGCGGAAGCTGCTTTCATTACTCATGAGGATGGCGCGGGCCAAGCCTTCAAATGTCTCGGCGTGCGTCGCTGAAGTCTGGCTGCGCAAGGTTGCCTGTGAAAGCCACGTTCTGCACGCCCATGAACTTCCGCCTCCTGCTAGTCTTGCTGTTCACTGTGTTCTGTTCCGTCATCCATGCGGAGGACCAGAAGGAGCTTCCGCGCAGGCCGGAGACATTCGATGTCGCGGGCGGCAAGGCTTTCCTCTACGCCTCTCCCAAACCCGCTGAAAGCAAGCCTTGGCTGTGGTATGCGCCCACGCTCAAGGGAGTGTCCTTGGCCCAGCGGAAGCTCTATTTCGACAGCTTCATGAGCGCCGGCATCAGCATCGTCGGCCATGACCTGGGCGAGGTGCGCGGCTCCCCGGCGAGCACGGAGAAGTTCAACCAGTTTTACAATGAGATGGTGAAGCGCGGGTACTCGCCCAAGCCCATCCTTCTGGGCCAGAGCCGCGGCGGCATGATGATGCTCGCTTGGGCGATGCGGCATCCGGACAAGGTGGGCGCCTTTGTCGGCATCTATCCCGTCTGCAACCTCGCGAGCTGGCCGCTGAAGAACTCCAAGAAGGACACGCTTGCTGATTTCGGCATGACCGAAGAGACGCTCACAGCCAGGCTCAAGGAATTCAATCCCATCGACAACCTGCAACCCCTGGCCGACCACAAAGTGCCCGTGTTCATCGTGCACGGCGACAGTGATCAAGTGGTTCCCTTTGACCTGAACACCGGCCTGCTGAAGCAGCGCTATGAGGCCGCCGGTGGTTCGATCATCGTGAAAGTTGTGCCTGGTGAGGGGCACAAGGTTTCACCTTCGTTCTTCGAGTCCCACGAACTCGTGGATTTTGTTCTCCAAACTGTTAGGTGACCGTATTCATGGTGGATCATTTTCCAGAATCTTTGACCACGAGGCGGCTGCATCTGCGCCGCCTGCATCGGGACGATGTGGAAGCCTTGTGCGCCTATCGTTCCCTGCCAGTGGTGGCACGCTACCAGTCCTGGGAAACGTTTGGGCCGGACGACGCACTCCGGCTCATCGAAACGGAATCCGCCCCGGAGCCGAACATTCCCGGCACGTGGTTTCAGATGGCGATTGTCAGCACGGCAACGGGCCGCCTCATCGGCGACTGCGGCCTGCATTGCCGGCAGGATGATTCTCGACAAATGGAGTTTGGCATCACTCTCGCGCCTCGGCAGCAAGGCTTCGGCTATGCAGATGAAGCGGTGGAGTGCCTGCTGGACTATGTCTTTGGCAGACTAAACAAGCACCGGGTGACGGCCACGGTCGATGTTCTGAACCGGTCCGCCCTTGCGCTTTGCCGCCGGCTGGGGTTTCGCCAGGAAGCCCACTTCGTGGATCATCTTTGGTTCAAGGGGCAATGGGGCAGTGAGTACCAGTTTGCCATGCTCAAGCATGAGTGGGAAAAACGCCGGTCGCCGTCCCAGCTGTCTCCGTTGATGCCCGCAGCGAACGACGTTGGTTGATTTTGAAGCATGAAACAGTCCGGCTTTCTTCTGCTCGCTTTTGGCTGCCTGATCCCCGCTTTGACGGGTTGGGCGGCAGAGTTCAGCACAATGGAGACCGGCGGAAAGAAGTTCACGGTGTGCCAGGTGAAGGTGCTTGAAGAGCACCTGGAGCTGTTCAATCGCAATGAGGAAGGCAGGCCGTTCAAGCGGTTCGACTCGCTGGTGCCATGGCTGGCGGCGCGGGGCCGCACGCTGACTTTTGCCATGAATGCGGGAATGTATCATGGCGACATGTCGCCGGTGGGCCTGTTCGTGGTGGAGGGGAGGCAGTCCGTGCCCCTGAACACGGCGGACGGATACGGCAACTTTTTCCTGAAGCCTAACGGGGTGTTTGCAGTCACTGAAAGCGGTGCGCATGTGCTGGAGGCTTCCGAATACCCGGCATTGAAGGAACGGGTGAAGCTGGCCACGCAGTCAGGACCGATGCTGGTGCATCAGGGCAGGCTGCATCCGGCCTTCAACGCAGGCTCAACTTCACGCCTGTATCGCAACGGTGTGGGCGTGCCCTCGCCAAATGTTGCGCTGTTTGTGATCAGCGAGGCACCCGTGAATTTTTATGAGTTCGCGCTCCTGTTCCGCGACACGCTGCACTGCCCAGAAGCATTGTTTCTCGACGGCACTGTCTCAAGCCTCTATGCACCCGAACTGAAACGCAATGATTTCCGGATGGACCTGGGGACGATGATTGGGGTGGTCCGATGAGTTCGTCGCCGTTTGCACCATTTGCTTACCCTATGAAAGACGTCGTGTCATCCGACCTGTCTGGCAGCCCGGAGCAAGCTCCGAACTTTGAAGGGTGGCGGAAGACGATGGCCCCTGTCGCAGTCACCATTGTGTGGGCCTACGATACTTCTGCCATCCTTGACGACTACCATGATTCTCAAGAAGGCACGTTGTCAGCAGGGCAGTTGATCAAGTTTTCCCAGGTGATCGAGGAATCCTCGGATCACCTCCTCTGTGATCTGGATGACCCGGGATTTGTCGAACGGGAGTGCCTGGCTCCGGGCAGGGTGTTGCGATATCGGCCCTGGTGCTTCGCTACCCGCCTGCAGGTGGTCATGGCCAGGCATGATTATGAAGCGAGCACTGCTGAGGCCAGGCGGCCATCATGGCTGCACCGGCTGATGAGAAAAATCCACTGAGCAGCGACAGGAACCCTCACTCCACGTTCTGCACCTGCTCGCGGATCTTTTCGAGCTCGCTCTTGGAGGCGACGAGGTGGGCGTGGCCGGCGTGGTTGGCCTTGGAGCCCATGGTGTCGAACTCGCGGGCGAATTCCTGGGTGGGGAAATCCAGCCTGCGGGAACGCATTGACGCCCCGCCCCTGCCGCGCCACATGATGGCTGCATCATGAGTTCCCCCGCCATTCCCGCGCCGCTCGTCGGCATCATCATGGGCTCAAGTTCCGACTGGCCCACCATGCAGCACGCCGCCCAGATGCTGACGGATTTCGGTGTGCCGTTTGAGAAGCGGGTGGTGAGCGCCCACCGCACCCCAGGTCTGCTATACGAGTACGCCACCACGGCGGAGTCTCGCGGCCTGCAATGCATCATCGCCGGTGCCGGTGGGGCCGCCCACCTTCCCGGCATGGCTGCCAGCATGACCATCCTGCCTGTGCTCGGCGTGCCGGTGCAAAGCAAGGCCCTCAGCGGTGTCGATTCGCTCTATTCGATTGTCCAGATGCCCGGCGGCATCCCCGTCGCTACCTTCGCCATCGGCAACGCCGGTGCCACCAATGCGGGCCTCTTCGCCGTCTCCATGCTGGCCCGGCAGGACGCCATCCTGGCTGAAAAGCTGCACGCCTTCCGCGAGAAACAGAAGGAGAAGGTGCTGCAGAGCCAGGGGGAGATTGAAGGTTAGAGCGCGGTTCGCTCCGGCAGGGAGATCATTGCAAATTGTTAATTGAAAAATGAAAATTTTAAATTGAAGACCCGGAACGAATGCCGCCGGCCACGTATAGTACACTGTATTTCCGCAGCGCATCTCTGGCTTCCCTCATTTTGCAATTTTCATTTTTCAATTAACAATTTGCATTGATCCCTGGCCCCAAGCCAGAGCAGCGCCCTCCTCACTCTTTCCCCATGCCCCATCTCCCTCCCTCCACCCTCGGCATTCTCGGCGGCGGCCAGCTTGGCCGCATGCTGGCCCTTGAAGCCCGGCGCGGCGGCTACCGGGTGGTGGTGTTCACCAATGAACCCGCAGGCTGCCCCGCCGGCCAGGTATCTGATGTGGAGATCAATGCGGAGTACGATGACACCGAAGCCCTGGCACGATTTCTTGACCTGGTGGACGTGGTCACAGCCGAGTTCGAAAACATTCCGGATGCCTGTCTGCAAGCCGTGGAGGCGGTGAAGCCGCTGCGCCCGGGACGAAAGGCGATCTACACCACCCAGCATCGCGAGCGCGAGAAGCTCTTCCTGCGCGACCAAGGCATCGCCTGCGCGCCCTTCCGAATCGTGGAGGATCTGCCCGGCCTGGAGGCCGCCGTGGCGGAACTGGGCCGGCCGTGCGTGATCAAGACGGCCGCCTTTGGCTACGATGGCAAGGGGCAGGCGAAGGTGACGCAGGATACAGACCTCGCCGCCGCGTGGCAGCCCTTTGCCGGGCATCACGCCGTTGTGGAACAGTGGGTGCCTTTCGAGCTCGAAGTTTCCGTGGTGGGCGCGCGTGATGTTCATGGCGGCACGGCGGTGCATGGCTGCGTGGAAAACATTCACGAGCATCACATCCTCGACATCTCCATCTCTCCTGCCCGCGTCGCCCCGGAGATCGCCGCCCAGGCTCTTGCCCTATGGAAAGCAGTGGCCGAAGGGCTCAACTATGTGGGTACCATGGCGGTGGAGATGTTCGTGACCAAAGATGGCCGTGTGCTGGTGAACGAGATCGCTCCCCGGCCCCATAACAGCGGCCACTACACGATTGATGCCTGCCGCACCAGCCAGTTCGGCCAGCAGCTCCGCGCCGTCTGCGGCCTGCCGCTGGGCGATGCCAGCCAGCATACGCCGGCCGTGATGCTGAATCTGCTTGGCGATGTCTGGCCTGCGGAGCTGACACACCCCGATTGGTCGCCCGTGCTCAGCCATCCCCGTGCCAAGCTGCACCTCTACGGCAAGCAGCAGGCGAAGTGGCGGCGCAAGATGGGCCATGTGACCGTTCTTGGCGACAGCATCGAACAAGCCCTGGCCGATGCCCGCCAAATCCAGGCCTCACTGCCGCCCCGCAAGCAGCCCTAAACAATCCGCGGCGAGAACGTTAACTTCTCCGTGCGATTTCTTTTTCCCTCCCTTCTCCTGGTTCTTTCAAGCCCTCTGCTCCGGGCAGATCCTGTTCTCGTCTGCGGCATGGACGAGGTCTTTGAGATCAATGCGGACGATCCCGGCCAAGGGGCGCTGCACAAGCTCTGGAGCTGGCGGGCCAAGGATCATCCCGAGCTGCCTGATGAGGCAAGAAAGCGCTTCGCCACCACGGATGAGTGCAAGCCGGTGCGGGACGGCACACAGGTGCTGATTGCCTCTTCCAGCGGCGGGTGTGCCCTGGTGGAGAAGCCTTCGGGCCGGGTGCTCTGGCATGCCGTGGTACCCAATGCCCATTCCCTGGAACTGCTGCCACACAATCGTGTGGTGGTGGCGCAATCGGTCGGCAGGCAGGGAAACCGGCTGCTGCTTTACGATCTTGCCCGCCCGGCTCCACCAGTGTGGGAAACGGCGCTTCCTTCCGGCCATGGCGCGGTGTGGGATGAGGAGAGGAAGTGCCTGTGGGTGCTGGGGCTCAAGGAACTGCGCCGCTATGAACTCAAGGACTGGGACACCGCCACGCCGTCCCTGGTTCAGCAATCCACCGTGGATCTGCCCGATGAGGACGGGCACGATTTGCAGGCCGTGCCGCACAGCCGGGACCTGTCCGTCACCACCGCGCATCACGTTTATCTGTTCGACCGGGACAAGCCGGCGTTCCACCCGCATCCCCAGCTCGGGGATCGTGTCAACGTCAAGTCACTGAACGTGCATCCGGTCACTGGCCGCATTCTCTTCACCCAAGGGGATGCACCTGCGTGGTGGACGAAGTCCTTGCACCTGCTCTCCCCCGCCGCCGACATCGCGGCTCCCGCCGAGCATCTCTACAAGGCACGCTGGCTGCCCACCTCCGCCAGACCTAACAACCCATTGCCCGAAACAATCGCCGCCCTTGAACGCTTGAAACGCTTCGCAGCCGGAGCCCCCGCCTCTGCTGCCAAGAAGCTGGTGTTTGTCTATTTCACTCCCGCCGATCGCGAGCCCCTGCCAGGCTGCCGCAAGCGTCTGGCGCGGGTGATGGGCGACATCCGGGATTTCTACGGCCACGAGATGGAGCGCCATGGCATTGAAGGGCGCAACCTGCGCTTTGATGTTGATGCTGAAGGGGGCCTGCTGCTGCACGATGTAAAGGGCCGCCTGCCCGCTGCGGAGTACCTGGGCAGGGACCAGCACAAAGGGCAGGAGATTCGGAATGAGGCCGCGCCGGTCCTGCGAGCCTCGGTCATTGATCCTTCGAACGAGACCGTCATTTACTTTTGCCACCTGCGAACGGAAGAAGGCGGCCACGTCACCGGCATCGGCCCCTATTATGGCAGCGGTTCGCAACCCGGCGCCTTTCGCTTCGGGCGCGGCTGGTTCACTGACGCGAGCATCCTTGACCCCGTCCTGCTCAGCGACAAGACCACGATGCTGGATGATGAAGAGTATCACCATATATCAACCGGCAGGTACAACTCCATCTTCATCGGCGGTGCCGCCCACGAGCTGGGCCATGCGCTGGGCCTGCCACATGACAAGGAGCGGCCGGATGAAGCCGGGCGCGGCACCTCATTGATGGGCTCCGGCAACCGCACCTATGGCGAGGAACGGCGCGGCGAGGGCCGAGGCTCCTTCCTTACCCTCGCAGACGCGTTGCGCCTGGCCTCGCACCCCATGTTCAGCGGCACGACCCGCGACATGGATGTCGCCCCGGCATGCAGCCTCATCCGTCTGCAAGCGACGGTCGAAGACCACAGCCTGGAAATCACCGGCCAGATCAGCTCGAGTGTCGAGCCTTACGCCATCATCGCCTATCTCGATCCTTTCGGCGGCCCCGTTGTGGATGCCAGGGGCTGGCATGACTACTCTTCCATCACCTGGACCGGCACGCTGGGTCCTGCCAACGAGTTCAAGGTGGTTGTCGGGGGATTCAAACCAGGCGATGCCAATATCCGCCTTGTGGTGTGTCATGTGAACGGCGCCACCAGCAGCTTCCGCTATCCGCTCAAGGTGGGGAAGGACGAGATCCCTGAATTGCCTGCTTTTGATCGTTAGCCGTGAAGCCTTCCACCGCCTGGGTTGCCATTTCCACCAGGCTGAGAAACACATCCGCCGTCCACGAGGGCTGCGTGTTGCCCAGCCAGAAGGCGGACCAGGTCCTGACAAAACGCGGGCCGCGCACTGACAGCGGTGCCAGGCGCTGCGCCGCGACCAAGGGCCGCGCCACCCATTCGGGCAGGATCGCAAGGCCCCAGCCGGCGGCGGCCAGCTCGCACACGCTCTCGTGGCTCTGCATCCGCCACAGCCGGTTTTCCTGGAACTGGTTTTGCAGGAACTGCACCGCGACAAATTCATGCAGCCCCGCATCGGCGGTCATGATGGTGGCGGAGCGAATCTCATCACGGCCTAGCACCCCGGCCTTGACGAAAGAATGAAATGGCGCGGCATAAAAACTGGCGGACTCGCTCACCAAGTCCCTCCGCACAAAGTCATCCGTGAGCGATTCCGCCGCCGCAATGACAAGATCGGCTCGTGAGCTGAGCAGGCTCTCCGCGCATTCCTCCGCATCCTGCGAAACCATGATCTGCAATGCCGCGGCGGGAAAGCTCTCCTGCAAATCCGGCAGCACGGTGGGCAGCAGGCGGGCGCAGAACACATCCGGCACGATCACCCGCAGGCTGTCGCGCTGCGCATCGATCACCGTGATCTCATGCCGCATGTCGTCCATCTGCTGGAGAATGTTGCGGGCGAAGGGCATGAGCCTCAAGCCGGCGCGGGTGAGGCTGACCTTCGGTCCACGGCGGCGGAACAGAATGCAGCTCAGGTCCTCCTCCAGGCTCTTGATGGCATGGCTGACAGCCGAAGGGACAAGGCTCAGGTTTTGCGCGGCCACCGCGAAGCTTTGCGCCTCCGCCGCGAACACAAAGGCCTGAAGACGGCGTGAATCAATGGCTGGCATGCCCATGGACGGTGTGCGTGCGGATGGGGGCTGCTTCATGGGTGAAGGACTTTCATGCATCTCGCCTTTCCAGCAGATGCCGGGCCACCGCACCCGCCTCTTATCGATCAATTGATGCTCCTGGTGCCCACCCCGGGGGCTGCCTTTTTGAGATGGCTCAGAACATCATGAATTCGTTTCAATCTTCTTAGGAGCTGGCTGGCCGGGCATGGCACCAGCGGTGCTCAAGGAAGCGCTGCAAGCCAGCCGGGCGGCTTCGGAAACGAAGTGCCGGGCGAGGCGAGCGGTTCCAGGCCCCTGTGGGCTTGAAGCCAGAGAGAAGGCAACCCCACACACTCAGTCAGTCAGGCAAACCTATGAAACCCACCCCTCCTTCATTCATCCCCTGTGCCACGCGGCGCGTTTCCGGCCGGGCATGGCTGCCCCTGCTGGCGGCCGCGATGGTGCTGCCTTGCCAGCACTCCCTCCATGCCGCCGGCCCGCCCACTGCGCAGGTCAACACCACCGGCCTCGCCGTCACAGATACGGAGGTGACCGTGGGCCAGCTCCACTCCGCCACCGGCACCATGGCCATCAGCGAAACCGGCTCCATCGAGGCCGAGCAGCTCGCCATTGACCAAATCAACGCCTCGGGTGGTGTCCTGGGCCGCCAGATCAGGGTCATCAAGGAAGACGGTGCCAGCGACTGGCCCACCTTCGCCGAAAAGGCCAAAAAGCTGCTGGTCAATGACAAGGTCGCCTCCGTGATGGGCTGCTGGACTTCCGCCTCGCGCAAGGCGGTGCTGCCAGTGTTCGAAAAAGAGAACGGCCTGCTCTACTACCCCACCTTCTATGAAGGCCTGGAGCAGTCCAAGAACGTCTTCTATGAAGGCCAGGAAGCCACCCAGCAGATCATTGCCGGGCTGGACTGGATCGCCAAGGAGAAGAAGGCCAAGACCTTCTACCTCATCGGCTCCGACTACATCTGGCCGCGCACCTCTGCCAAGATTGCCCGCAAGCACATTGAAAACGTGCTCAAAGGCACCGTGGTGGGCGAGGAATTCTACGCCCTGGGCCACACCCAGTTCGGCTCCCTGATCAACAAGATCAAGCTCAAGAAGCCCGATGTCATCTACGCCATCGTGGTGGGCGGCAGCAACGTCTCCTTCTACAAGCAGCTCAAGGCCGCCGGCATCACCTCCGCCAAGCAGACCCTGCTTACCATCTCGGTGACAGAGGATGAAGTGCTCGGCATCGGGGGCGAAAACCTCACGGGCTTCTATTCGGCGATGAAGTACTTCCAGTCCCTAAAGAACCCGCAGAACGAGGCCTTCGTGAAGGCTTTCAAGGGCAAGTACGGCGACAAGAGCGTGATCGGCGACGTGACCCAGGCTGCCTATGAAGGCCCGTGGATCTGGAAGATGGGTGTGGAAAAAGCGCAGAGCTTCGACGTGGACAAAGTGGTCGCCGCCTCTTCAGGCATCACGTTTGCCGCCCCCGAAGGCGAGGTCAAAGTCCACCCTAACCACCACCTCTGGAGCAAGCTGGTGATCGGCCAGTGGGGCCTCGATGGCCAGGCGAAGGTTCTCTACCAGTCCGGCGACATCGAGCCCAATCCCTTCCCCAAAGGTTACCAGTGATCCCTGCCGACACCGCCCGGAGCCCGGTTCCTCCCGCCGGGCCCGGGCGGTGGTCTCCCTCACTTCAGCAACCAGCCCCACCCTCAACAACCTAACACCCCCAAACATCATGAGCTACTCCTGGGCGGAACTCCGCGACATCTTTGTAATGCAGGGCTTTTCCGGCATCAGCCTCTTCAGCGTGCTGCTGCTGATGGGCCTGGGCCTGGCCTTGATCTTCGGGCAGATGGGCGTGATCAACATGGCCCACGGTGAGTTCATGGCGCTGGGCGCCTACACCGTTTACCTCTGCTCCGAACTGACGGCGAACCACTTCCCGGCCTTCGCCCCTTACTACTTCATCATCGCCATCGTGCTGGCCTTCCTCGTCACCGCCGGCCTGGGCGCGGTGGTCGAGTGGCTCATGATTCGAAGGCTTTACCACCGGCCGCTGGACACGCTGCTGGCCACCTGGGGCCTGAGCCTGATCCTGCAGCAGGCCTACCGCTCGATCTTCGGCGCCCGTGAAGTGTCCCCCACCCTGCCAGAGTGGCTCATGGGCTCCTTCAAGCCCACCGCTACCATCGACATTCCGATCAACGGCGTGTTCGTCCTCGGCCTGGCCGCCTTCGTCACCGTGGCCCTCATGATCTTCATGTTCAAAAGCTCCTTCGGCCTGCGGCTGCGCGCCACGGTGCAGAACCGCAAGATGAGCGGCGCGGTAGGCATCAACACCGAGCGGGTGGACCGCCTCGCATTCGCCCTCGGCTGCGGCATCGCGGGCATCGCAGGCGCTGCCTTCACCACCATCGGCTCCACCGGGCCGGACAGCGGCAGCCGCTACATTGTGGATGCCTTCCTGGTCGTCGTGTTCGGCGGGGCCGCCAGCCTCTTCGGTTCCATCGTCTCTGCCCTCGGCATCGCCCAGGCGCAGTCGATCCTCGAGTTCTTCCTGGAAGGCACAAAGGGCAAGGTGGCCACGCTGATGTTCATCGTGGTGGTGCTGATGTTCCGCCCGCAGGGCCTCTTCCCCAGCAAGGTGCGCGGCCAGTAACAGGCCCGGAAATTCAACGAACCCCGCTCTGTATCACACTATGAATTCGATCTACCGGTCCTTCTTCAAATCCCGCGGCGAGCTGATCTCGTTCGCCCTGATCGCGGTGCTGCTGCTGGTGCTCCTGCCCATCTTTTTGCCGGTGTTCCGGCTCAACCTGGTGGGCAAGTACCTGACCTTTGGCTTCGTCACCATCGGCCTGGTCCTGCTCTGGGGGCGCTGCGGCATCCTCAGCCTCGGCCAGGGCGTGTTCTTCGGCATGGGCGGCTACTGCATGGCCATGTTCCTGAAGCTGGAGGCTTCGGATCCCATCTCAACCAAGATCCAGTCCACCCCCGGCATTCCGGATTTCATGGACTGGAACCAGCTCACCGCGCTGCCGGCGTTTTGGGTGCCTTTCAAAAGCTTTACCTTCACGTTGTTGGCCATCGGCCTGCTCCCCACGCTGGTGGCCTTCGTCATCGGCTGGGCGATGTTCCAGCGGCGGGTGGGCGGCGTGTACTTCGCCATCATCACCCAGGCCATCGCGCTGATCATCTCGCTCGGGATCGACGGCAACCAGGGTTACACCGGCGGCCGCAACGGCATCACCGATCTGCGCACACTGCTGGGCTGGGACATCCGCTCCCAGTCCGCCCAACACGTCCTCTACTTTGTCTGCGTGATTCTGCTGCTGCTGTGCACGCTGGGCGCGCGCTACATCGTGAACACCCGCTTCGGCCGCGTGCTGGTGGCGATCCGCGACCGTGAGGACCGCGTGCGCTTCTCTGGATACAACGTGGCGGTGATCCGCGCCTTCGTCTTTGCCCTGGCAGCCCTGCTCTCCGGCATAGGCGGCGCGCTATTCGTCCTGCAAGTGGGCTTCATGTCACCCTCGCTCATCGGTATCGTGCCTTCGATTGAGATGGTGATCTTTACCGCTGTGGGCGGCCGCCTTTCGGTCATCGGCGGCATCTGCGGCGCGCTGATTGTGAACTTCGGCAAGACCACGTTCTCAGAAGCCTTCCCAGACCTGTGGCTCTACCTCATGGGCGGCACCTTCATCGCGGTGGTGATGTTCTTCCCCAACGGCCTGGCCGGGTTGATCGATTCGCCCTGGATCAAGGCGAAGCTTGGACCGCTCAGCAAGCTCATGCCGCCCAAACTCGGCTCTACTGGCAGCACTGCCAGCGAGCCCGAGGCGGACGATGTCCTGAACCTCAACCCCACGGAGGCCGCGAAATAAATGAGCACTCATCACGATCATCTTCTCTACATCGAAGACCTCGGCGTTTCCTTTGACGGCTTCAAGGCGGTGGACGGCTTCAACTTCTACCTGGACCGCGACAAGGTGCATGTGATCATCGGCCCCAACGGCGCCGGCAAGACCACGGTGCTAGATCTCATCTGCGGCAAAACGAAGGCCACCACTGGCACCATCAAGTTCAACGGCCGCGAGCTGCGCGGCATGAAGGAGCACCGCATTGTGCGCGCCGGGGTGGGCCGGAAGTTCCAGAACCCCTCCATTTATGAAGGCCTCACGGTCATGGAGAATCTGGAGCTCTCGCACCCCAAAGGGCGCGGCCTCTTTGCCTGTCTGGCCTTCCGCCGCACGCCGGCCATCACGCTGGAGATCGAGTCGGTGGCGCGCGACATCGGGCTGATCGACCACCTGGACACCGAGGCCAGCATCCTCAGCCACGGGCAGAAGCAGTGGCTGGAGATCGGCATGCTGCTCATGCAGTCACCGGAGCTCATCATGCTCGACGAGCCGGTGGCGGGCATGAGCGTGAAGGAGCGCTCCGAGACGGCGAAGCTGATCAAGCGCATCGCTCAAAACCGCTCCGTGGTCGTGATCGAGCACGACATGGAGTTCGTGAAGGAGATCGCCGACCGCGTGACGGTCATGCACATGGGCCATGTACTCGCCGAGGGCTCGATGGAGGCCGTGCAGCAGGACCCGAAGGTCATCGAAGTTTACATCGGCCACTAACCGGAGACCACAGCCATGCTCAACATCCAAAACCTGCAAGTCGCCTACGGGCAGAGCGTCGTCATTCCCGACATGAGCTTCGCCACCAAGCCCGGCGAGATCCTCGGCATCATCGGCCGCAACGGCATGGGCAAGACCACGCTATTCCGCAGCCTCATCGGCATGATCCCCACCAAGTCCGGCAAGGTCAGCCTGGCGGACAAGGAGATCACCCACGACCGCTCCCACCAGCGCGTGGGCAAGGGCGTGGCCTTTGTGCCACAGGGGCGAATGATCTTCCCGTATCTCACAGTGTATGAGAATTTGATAGCAGGAGTGAAGGGCCGCCCCTCCGACGAGGACCTGGAAGAAATCTACGCCCTCTTCCCCGTGCTGCGCGAGATGAAGGGCCGCAAGGGCGGCAACCTCTCCGGCGGCCAGCAGCAGCAGCTCGCCATCGGCCGCGCGCTGATGACCAAGCCGAGCGTGCTCCTGCTCGACGAGCCCACCGAGGGCATCCAGCCATCCATCATCAAGGACATCTCCCGTTCGCTGAAGGAGATCCGCACCTTGAAGCATCTCACCATCGTGGTCAGCGAGCAGGTGCTCAGCTTCGTGCTCGACACCTGCGACCGCATCATGGTCATCGAGAAAGGCAAGCTCATCCGCGAGGACGAGCGTGCTGACGTCAACGCCGCCCAGATCCGCGCCATGCTTTCGGTTTAAAGCCCGGCGCATCCTCCCCCAACCACACACTGGAACCCAACCCTGCACCACCATGGAAACACTGATCAAAGTTGACCTCAAATCCGCCCCCGAAACCCAGGACTGCATCCATAACCGCTGGCACCCGGACCTGCCGATGGTCGCGTACGTGAAGCCCGGCGCCGAGTTCCGCGTGGAGTGCATCGACTGGACGGGAGGCCAGATCCACAACGACAACTCTGCCCGCGACATCCTGGAGGTGGACCTGAGCAAGGTGCACTACCTCAGCGGCCCCATCGGTGTGGAGGGCGCCGAACCGGGCGACCTGCTGGTGGTGGACATCCTGGACGTGGGCGTGCTCGAGGAATCCCAGTGGGGCTTCACCGGCCTCTTCGCCAAAAGCAACGGCGGCGGCTTCCTCGACGAGCACTACCCGGATGCACGCAAGGCCTGCTGGGACTTTCATGGCATCTACACCTCCTCCCGTCACATCCCGGGCGTGGAGTTCGCCGGCATCATGCACCCCGGCCTCATCGGCTGCCTGCCTTCCCACGACATGCTGTCCAAGTGGAACAAGCGCGAGAAGGAACTCTACGACACCAATCCCGATCGTGTGCCCGCCCTCGCCACGCTGCCCTACGCGCCCACAGCGCACATGGGCAAGATGACCGGCTCCGCCGCCGCCGAAGCCGCCGCCGTGGGCGCCCGCACCGTGCCGCCCCGCGAGCATGGCGGCAACTGCGACATCAAGGACCTGACCCGCGGCTCCAAGGTGTACTTCCCCGTGTATGTCAATGGCGGCGGCCTCTCCATGGGCGACATCCACTTCTCGCAGGGCGACGGTGAAATCACCTTCTGCGGTGCCATCGAGATGGCCGGCTATCTTGATCTGCGCGTCTCCCTCATCAAGGGCGGCATGGCGAAGTATGGAGTGCTGAACCCGATCTTCCAGTCCAGCCCCATGCAGCCCAACTACACCAGCCACCTCATCTTCGAAGGCATCTCCGTGGATGAAAAGGGCAAGCAGTACTACCTCGATCCGCATGTGGCCTACCGCCAGGCCTGTCTCAATGCCATCGAGTACATGAAGAAATTTGGCTACACCGGCGAGCAGGCCTACGCCATCCTGGGCACCGCGCCGGTGCAGGGCAAGATCAGCGGCATCGTGGACATCCCCAACGCCTGCGCCACGCTCTACCTGCCCACGGAGATCTTCGACTTCGACATCACCCCGTGTGCCGAAGGGCCCATCATCAAGGTCGGCGGCACCGACCTTGCCGTCGTGGTTTAAGATACAGTGTATCAACTTTTATCGGAGGCCCTTTCATGCCTGTTTATTCCTTCCAATGCACCGCGTGCGACGAGGAGTTCGCACTGCTGCGATCCATCGCGGAGCGCGGCGAACCAGCGGCGTGCCCTGACTGCAACGCCGAGGCGCGCCGTGTCATCAGCGCGCCCAACCTTGCCGTCATGACCCCGCTGGGACGCCATGCGGCCGTGACCAATGAACGCAACCAGCACGCCCCCGCCGTCACTGGCCGCGGGCACGCCTGTGGCACAGGCTGCGGCTGCGGACCCTCGTCAAAAAGCAAGGCGCGCCAGCGCCAGACAGGCCTTGGCACCGTGCAGGTGCCAAAGCGAAATGCGCGACCGTGGATGTTAGGCCACTAGCCTCCTGCCCGCACTTCGCAAAACCCCAAGTGCATGCGGCGGCGCCATTGGCTGTGCGCCGCCGCATGCCCCCTTCCTTCCGGCCAGGACATTTCACCTCCCAGAAACTGCCGTCTTTCACGACCGCCTCTGTGATTCATGATTTCCCTTGGATTTATTTGCTCTTTGGATGCGGTGCCTCTGATGGCCGCGGCTTCCTTGTCCGGCGACAGCCTGTGGAGCACCTCCTGCTGCTCCGGTTATGGCAGCATCATCCGCCAGATGAAGGCGGGCCGGCTCTCCGGCGGCCTGCTGCCGCTGGACATCTTTGCCGCGGAGTTCCTTTCCGCCCACACAGCCGTTCAGCCCTGGCGCATCCTGACCCTGCAGGCCGCGCAGCCACGCGAACTGGTGATCAGCAACACCGCGCGCAGCCTGATGCGCCCTTCGCAGCATTCCTCCACGCTGCCCTTCCGCATCGCCCTGGACGGCCTGCACTCGGCCACTCATCACGCGGTGGACGTCTGGATGCGGCAGCATGTGCCGCACGTGCAGGAGCGCACCACTTATCAGGTGCTGCCGTTGAAAGCCATCCAGCAGGGCATGGAGAGCACGATGATCGATGCCTTTGCCGCCCCCGCTCCCTGGGGGCGCATGGCGCAGCACCAGGACCTGGGCACGGTGCAGTCCGGCTTCCATGCTTCGGCCCTGGCTGAGAGCACGGTGGCGCTTGTCATTCATAGCCGTCACGCTGTCGCCGCACCCGCGGCCATGAAGCAGATCCAGGCCGAACTGGGCCACGCGCATGCCCAGCTCAGCACGCCGGTGGGCCGGGCGCTGGCCATCGAACTGCTCGCGGCTCCCGCACCATGCGCTTTTCCTTCGCAAGTGGCGCAGGATGCTTTCGTCGGCACACCTTCTTCCGTCTCACCGGTGCCGGCCTCGATCCCCAGGATCGCAGCCTCGCTCACGCGCCTGGTCAAACAAGGGATCTGGCAGGGCAATGCGCTTTCCAATGAACGGCTGGCGCAGTCGCTTTCCGTCTTTTAGGCCTTCGTTCATCGACGCAAGTCAGGCGCTGTTGAACGACACAGGCCCGCGGCTTGCAACTTTTACACTCCCTTTACAAAACAGCATTCTCACAAACATAATCGCTTAACGGAGGACAGGAATAGTTGGCTCCAAGACGTCGCGCCAAGGCACGCCGCCCTTGAAATCCAAACCGACCATTCCTATGAAAGCGAAAACTGCCGGACTTCTGTTCCTCGCCACAGCATTCCTCCAGGCTCACGGCGCGGCCCCTCCACCACCACCACCGC
>FTBX01000264.1_pt1 | contig 32215 bp, 27 predicted proteins | sample 1639461 | NCBI WGS metagenome assembly FTBX01 (sample SAMEA3914864, study PRJEB12502) | metagenome | biome: forest; material: soil | place: USA | collected 2012-03-12 | depth 0.3 m
ATCCGGCTCAATCCGGCTCAATCCGGCTCAATCCGGCTCAATCCGGCTCAATCCGGCTCAATCCGGCTCAATCCGGCTCAATCCAAGATGATGAAAACAGGTGAAGGCAACCTCTTTACGCCCTGAATCTCAAGCGCCGCACGCACTTGTCGCTCAATCGCCGACAAGGCCCGTTGGCCTCGGATCGCGCCACGGTTCCGTGGGTGACGTGCGGCCCCGTGAGGGAATCTCATTCCCACTGGCCCGCCTTGGCCAACAAATGCCGGCGCAGGGCGGGATCATCGCTGAGGCTGGCGGCGCGGGTGAGCGATTCGTGAGCTTCACGGTTATGGCCCAGCCGCCGCAAGACATGGCCGCGGGCGGCCCAGTAGGGCTGATAGCTGGGCACGCGCCCGGCCGGAATGGCGTCCAGTGCCGCCAAACCAGCAGCCGCGTCACCGGCTTCCGCCAGGGCCACGGCGCGGCCGACGAGGGCACCGGCGCCGGGGGTGAAGTGTATCAAACCTTGATACAGAAGGAGAATCTCCTGCCAGTCGATGCGGCCGGTGACGGCGCGGTCCGCATGGATGGACTGGATGGCGGCCTCCAGTTGAAAGCGGCCCGGGCGGCGTGCGGCGGCCGCCAGGCACAGGTGATGTTCGGCCTCGGTGATCAGGGCAGGGGACCAGAGCGCGCAGTCCTGCTCATCGAGCGGGACAAAGGTCCCTTCGGCGGTGAAGCGCGCGGCGCGGCGGGCCTCGCAGTGCAGCATCAGCGCCAGCAGTCCACGCGCCTCCGGTTCCTGGGGCATGAGGTGAAGGAGCACGCGGCCGAGCGCGATGGCTTCGCCGGCCAGGGCGTGGTGGGTGGCGCCGGCTTCGCCCAGGCTTTCCCAGCCGGTGGTGTAGGCGGCGTAGATGGCCTCCAGCACAAAGGCCACACGCTCCTCCCACTCCGGAGGTTCCGGCACCAGGAAGGGGATGGCGGCCTCGCGGATCTTGCTCTTGGCCCGCACCAGGCGCTGGCTCATCGCGGCGGGCGAAACCAGGAAGGCCGAAGCGATCCGCTCCGCCTCAATGCCAAGCACGGTTTGCAGCATGAGCGGCGTGCGTGCGGCGGCATCAATCGCCGGATGCGCGCAGACAAAGAGAAGCTTCAGCCGCTCGTCTGGAATTGGTTCGTGAGTGGTCACGGCAGGGCCTTCCTCTTCGATGAGCTGCTGGAGAAACCCCTCGGCGGCGTGCCGCACTTCGAGATGGCGGGCGGCATCGATGAGGCGATGGCGTGCGGCGCGCAGCAGCCAGGCCTCCGGCTTGCCGGGCACGCCATCCTCCGGCCACCGCCGGAGGGCCGCGACGAACGCATCGCCCAGCGCGTCTTCCGCGCCGGCGACATCTCCCGACCGCGCGGCGAGGTAGGCGATCAGGCGGCCGTAGGAATCGCGGGCGACGGCTTCCACGGCGGCGTTCGTCGCGGCTTCACTCATGCGGAGGGCTTGGGATGGTCGCCGGGAAAGTAGCCGCCCTGCAGAGGCCGGATTTCGATCCGGGAGCGCGAGGCATTGGGATGCCGCGCCGCCCATTCCAGCGCCTCATCCAGGTTGGCCACGTCGATGATGCCGAAGCCCGCAAGGTACTCCTTGGTCTCGGCATACGGGCCGTCCTGGACGTGGCGCTTGCCGTCGAGGACGGTGACGGTGGTGGCGGAGCGCGGCGACTCAAGTCCGGCACCACCGACGAAGACGCCGGCAGCCATCAAGGCCTCGCCAAAGGCCCTTCCCGCCGCTATGGCAGCGGGGTCTTTGGGCTTGTCGAAGGCTTCCTGGGGTTCATAAACAAAGAGGGCGTATTTCATGGTGATCTGGGGTGTGCGGTTGGATGTTGCCAGCCACGAACCGGTCGCGGCTTCACATCGATGACGGCTGGCGCACACGCCAATCGACATGACGCCCCACTTTTTCGCCAAGGGTGCAAAAAAAGGGCCGGCCATGCGGTGGCAGCCCCGGACGATGCGCTACTTCAGCAGCGCCTTCATCTCCTTCACCTTGTCGGCAAAGGCAGGGTCAGTGGCAAGATTCTTCGCTTCCATGGGATCCTCGACCATGTCGTAGAGCTGCACGCCGTGATCGCCGTCCTTGCCCCATTCGGTGTAGCGCCACTGCTCGGTGCGGACGGTGCGGCCCATGAAGCCGCCGTTACCTTTGCCGCCTTTGCCCTTCCCTTTGTTCTTCTTCTGCTCGTCTTTGAACTTCGGGGCCTGGGTGCCGAGCTCCTGGCCGCGCAGGACCTGGGAATAGGCGGGGTGGGACCAGTCGGCTTGGGGATTTTCGAGGAGGGGGCGGAGGCTGTAGCCTTCGGTCTTGGGGGCTTCGACGTTGCAGAGGTCGGTAAGGGTGGCGTGGAGATCGACGAGCTCAACGGTGCGGGGGCAAGTCTTGCCCTGGTTGGCGGAACCGGGCACGCAGATGATCATGGGCACGCGGGTGCTGCCTTCCCAGATGCTCTGCTTCTGCCACAGGCCATGCTCGCCGAGGTGGTAGCCGTGGTCGCTGTGAAAGACGATGATGGTCTTGTCCGCCAGGCCCAGACGGTCCAGCGCATCCACCACCTGGCCCACCTGGGCATCCATGAAAGTGGTGCTGGCAAAGTAGCCTTGCTTCGCCTCGCGGCGCAGCTTGTCGTCCAGCTTGTCCTGCTCCTTCTTGTAGCTCATGTACGCGCCGGGCGGCACGCCTTCCTGGTCCTTGCCGGGGCCTTGGGCGAGCTCGATTTTGTCGAGAGGGTACATGTCATAGTACTTCTTGGGGGCGACGTAGGGGGTGTGCGGGCGGTAGAAGCCCACGGCGAGGTAGAAAGGTTTGTCCTTGTGCTGCTCGAGCATCTTGATGGCGGCCTCGGCACCTTTTTCATCGGTCTGCGGCGCGGGGTCTTCATCGGCGAACCAGCTCAGGCTGCCGCCGTACTGGCCGGGGAGGAGGCTGAAGATCTTGCCCTCCTGTTCCACCACCTTGTCGTGGCCGATGGGGTTGATGAACTCCTTCCACGAGGGCGGGTCGTCCAGGCCGCTGGTGCCGATCTGCGTGGGCACGCCGTAGTGGTAGAGCTTGCCCACGCGGGCGACGAAGGCTCCGGCCTTGATGAAGCTCTGCGGCAGGGTCACGATGCCCGGGTTCGCTTCGCGGAAGTGGGTGCTGTTCTCATACACGCGCGTGCTGTCCGGCCGCACGCCGGTGAGGAAGGAGGAGCGGCTGGGATTGCACAGCGGGTACTGGCAGTAGGCCTTGTCAAAACGCACGCCGCGGGCTGCCAGCTTGTCGATGTTGGGCGACTTCACCATCGTATGCCCGTAGCAGGCCAGGCCGCAGTTCAGGTCGTCGGAGACGATGTGCAGCACGTTGTACTTGGGCGCGGCGGCAAAGGCCACGCTGCTGAGGAGAACGAGAAGCGGAAGGAGGACGCGATGCATGGCGCTGTGAACGCGAAGAAGCGCGGTGTGTTTCAGAGGAGTCAAAAGACGAAGACCCAGGTTGCAATTCGCGGCCAGTCCTGTTTCAATATTCCTGATGCCTGCCACGTCTTCAAAGAAGGTTTCGATCAAATCAGCCGCTTCGCGGATGATTCGCGATTTGCCTGCATCAGCATCCTGGGAGGATTTGATGTATCAGATCGTGGTGCGCCAAAAAATCGAGCGTGGACTGGCGGACATCAAGGCCGGCAGGTCCCACGCGCATGAGGATGTGCTGAAGCAGTTTGGTCTGTCGAAATGAAGATCGTCTGGTCCGATGAAGCTTTGAATGACCTTCATGCCATTCATGACTTCATTGCCCGGGATTCTGATCTCTACGCGGGCAGGATGGTCGAGCGCTTGATTGGCCGTGTGGAAGAGGTGGCCAAGATGCCGACCATCGGCCACGCCGTGCATGAGTTTCCGAAACTGGGCCTTCGCGAGGTCCACCAAGACAATTACAGGTTGATCTACGCGTTCACCACCAAGGAACTCAGAGTGCTGACGGTCATCCATATGAAACAGGTCCTGCGCCGTCGCCGCATTCAGCCCTGACGCAGAGAGGTCCTGTTTCGTGAATGGCGAGCGTGGTTCTTTCGCCCCACCACAACCCGATTGCACCCCGCCCGAGACTCGCTACACTCCGCGTTCCCTTTCACCAGACGGCCCGGTTTGTGCTTTCTGGCCGACTCCGAACCGCTTTTTCCCGCCCCCTTCCCATGCCCCGCCTCATTGAATACCGTGACGCCATTCGCGAAGCCCTCGACGAAGAACTTGCCCGCGACCCGATGGTGGTGGTGATGGGCGAGGAAGTGGCGCAGTACAACGGCGCATACAAGGTGACCAAGGGCATGTGGGAAAAGTGGGGCGACAAACGCCTGGTGGACACCCCCATCAGCGAGGCTGGCTTCATCGGCATGGGCGTCGGCGCCTCGATGCTGGGCCTGCGCCCGGTGATGGAGCTGATGTTCTGGAGCTTCTACACCGTCGCCTGGGACCAGATCGTGAACAATGCGGCCATGGTGCGCTACATGTCCGGCGGCAAGATCAACTGCCCCATTGTGATCCGCGGCCCTGCCAATGGCGGCACCAACGTGGGCGCGACGCATTCCCACACGCCGGAAAACATCATGGCGAGCTTCCCCGGCATGAAGGTGGTGGTGCCCTCCAACGCCTACGACGCCAAGGGCCTCATGAAGACCGCGATCCGCGACAATGACCCGGTCATGTTCATGGAAAGCACCGTGCTCTACGGCGAGAAGTGGGAAGTGCCGGACAACAGCGAGCTTCCTGGCGGCGAGTACACCATTCCGCTGGGCCTGGCTGATGTGAAGCGCGAAGGCACCGACATCAGCCTCATCGCCCACGGTCGCGCCGTGATCACCTGCCTGCAGGCGGCGGAAGTGCTGGAGGCCGAGCACGGCATCAGCGCCGAAGTGGTGGACGTGCGCAGCATCCGCCCGCTGGATGAAGACACCATCCTGGACAGCGTGCGCAAGACTCACCGCGCCATCTATGTGGAGGAAGGCAAGCCTTTCTGCGGTGTCGGTGCCCAGATCGCCTACATGCTGCAGGAGCGCATCTTTGACGAGCTTGATGCCCCAGTGCTGCGCGTGAATTCGCTCGACGCCCCTGCCATCTACAGCCCGCCGCTGGAAAAGATCCAGCTTCCGTACCCGGACGTGGTGGTGGCCAAGGCGCTGAGCATTTGCTAAGCCTGGATGCCGGTTTTGAACGGGGCTAATGGTTCATTCCAGCAGGGGTGACAGGTGTGTTGGCCGAGGTTGCGAGCAACCACAGCTTCAAAGTTGCCACCAGACAAAAGGAGCGCGGACCTCCGAGCCCGCAGCACTTCGCGTGGCCTTGTCGCTTGGCAACTCCCAGAGGCGAGGAAGGTGGGCAGTGTCACCAGGGCACAACGACGCGTGGACTGCGTGCCAAGCGCTGCGGGCTCGGAGGCCCGCGCTCCGTTTGCTTCCAGTGATCATAAGCTTTTCGGCAAGTAGTGACCCCGCCAACCTCGCTGGAATGACCGACTACGCCGACACTGCGGCCCAGCCCAGGCCGGCCCGCATCGCGGCGGTGTGGGCTGGGGTGGTGCGGCAGCAGCCGCCGATGATGCTGGCGCCGGCGCGGTGCCAGCGGCCGGCGATTTCGGCGAAGTCCTCTGGCGAGGTTTCGTCCACTGGTGTGCGCGTGGCCAAATCCCATTCGTGGCTGGCATTGGGGTACAGGATGAACGGCACAGAGCCGCGGCCACCGAGGCTTTCAGTGATGGCAAGGGCGATGCGCGGGGAGATGCAGTTCACCCCCACGGCGCACACATTGGGCACGGCGGTGGCTTCGTGCAGCACCTTGGCCAGCGGCGTGCCATCGCTGATGTGCAGGGCATCCCGGCAGGTGAAGCTGATCCAGGCCTGCCGCCAGGGGCAGGCATAGAGCAGGGAAAGCAGGGCGCAGGCCTCCGGCCAGGAAGGGATGGTCTCGAAGGCGATGAGGTCGGCCTCCGAGTCGCACATGATCCGCCAGCGCCCGGTGTGGAAGGCACGCAGTTCGCGCTCGGTGAGGCTGTAGCCGCCCTGGTACTCCGCCCCGTTGCCCAGCGATGCTCCATAGGGCCCGATGCTGGCGGCCACCAGCGGGCGTGGCAGGTCGGGATGCCGGTGCACAAAGCGGTCGCGCTCACGAATGGCGATGGCCACCGCGTCGCGCAGCAGTTCCTCGCCCTCCGCCGGATGCAGCCCCGCTTGGCGCAGCGTCGGCGTGGCGGCCTGAAAAGTGGCGGTGGAAATGCAGGCGGCACCGGCCTCCAGGTAGTCGCGATGCACTTCGCGGATGGCCGTGGGATTGGTCCGCACCAAGGCGGAGGACCACAGCTTGCCGAGCTGGGTGTGCCCGCGCCGCTCCAGCTCCGTGCCCAGCCCGCCATCGAGGAGCACGGGGCTTCCTTGATCGAGCCACGGGGCGAAGGGCGATTTCATGGCATGTTTGATTCTGACAGGTTCCAAACGTTGAGTCGAGCGCCGATCCTTGCTTGAGCCCCTGCCGAATGAGTGGAGTTTTGCACGATGAGCATTGAGGTTTTTCGCAAAGCGCAGCCCCGTCTTGGCGTGGTGCTCGGCTCCGGCCTGGGCGTGGTGGCCGAGGGCCTCGGCATCGAGCACTCGGTGCCCTTTGCCGAGATTCCCGGCCTGAAGGCCAGCACGGTGCCGGGCCATGCGGGCCGCTTGCTCCTATGCCGGCCCGGCGGAGTGCCGGTGCTGGTGGCCCAGGGGCGCAGCCATCTTTATGAAGGGCTCAATGCCCAGCAGGTCACCGCCTCGGTGCGCCTGCTCCACGATCTCGGCGTTCGCACCTTGCTGCTGACCAATGCCGCCGGCTGCATCAACCAGGCTTTTGCACCCGGGCGGTTGATGCTCATCAGCGACCACCTCAATCTCACCGGCACCTCGCCGCTGATCGGCGGGCCGAACTTCAAGGACATGACCGAGGTGTACTCGCTTCGTCTGCGCCGGCTGCTGCAAGAGGCCGCGCAGGCCGCAGGCATCACCCTGCACAGCGGCGTCTATGCCGGGCTCGTCGGCCCGCAGTATGAAACGCCGGCGGAGATCACCATGCTTGGCCGGCTGGGAGCCGATGCCGTCGGCATGTCCACCGTGCTGGAGGCCGTTCAAGCTCATGCGCTGGGCATGGAGGTCGTCGGCCTTTCGTCATTGACCAACTGGGCGGCGGGCTTGTCACAAGGCCTTGTCAGCCACGAGGAGGTGATGGCGGCGGGCAAGGAACTCGCCGGACAGGTGGGTGCGTTGATTCAGGCTTTGGCAGACGTCAGTTGATTGGCAATCGCCAGACCGTCGTTCATCCCTGAGGGATGAGAGCCTGTAGCCGGTGGTTGAGCGAGCTTGCGAGCGACACCACCGGACCCTGATTGCCGCTCGTGGACGATCCCGGCAGGGATCACAGCCTCGTCATTGCTGACCTGTGGCTGGCATCCCTCCGGGATGCAGGAGGCATGGGGTCGGATTCCGGTGGTGTCGCTCGCAAGCTCGCTCAACCACCGGCTACAAGCTGCCATGCCTTCGGCATGAAAAGGTACGGCGGGCCTGTCCGCCTTTCAGTCCAATCGAGCCAACGGATCGCTGGAGACTGCATTCACAGTTTCCAATGATCGTACTCTTCTTCACCCAAGTTTGGCATCATTCAAACTCCCTGCCACCAAGCAGATCGGAGACCGCCTGGTTGAAGGCGCTGAGCCGATGAGGTCCGTCGCCGATGGAGACCACGGTGCGGGGGTTGCGAATGCCGGGAAAGGCATTGTTGCCCCAGGTGGCAATTTCTTTCCCTCCGTAGCCCAGCTTGACGCTCCATTGGGTGCCGTCAGCCATTTCTGAATTGTACTGTGAACGCCAGCGCCGGACGTCCAGCCTGGTTACCGCGGCGTTGAAGGCCTGCCATTGCTCGGCCGTGGGATGAATACGTTCGGTTTTGCGGAGCAGCGTAATGTTCTCAAAGACCTTGTAAACAAGCTCGCTGTTTTCCAGTCTCACTTCGAAAGTTTTGCCAAAGAAGCCGCCGATTCTTACTTCAAGATGGGTGGGCGGCGTGCTCGAAGCAGCCGTTGAAGACTTCGCGCGGTTCTTCAGCTCACGATGTTTGGGGACCGCGTTCGAAGCGGCGGCGGGAGGCTTGGAGGTGGAAGTGCAGGCGGCCAATGAAATGGCGCAGAAACACAGAAACAGCCAGGATGGATTCGCGAGCTGGCTAACAGGCTTCTGAAAGATCATTGTACCTCCTTTATCTCACCATCACCGTCGGCTCATTGTCATCCGCCAGCGGCTCCTCGCCACCGTGGCCGCCCTGGGGTTTGAAGTCCATGCCCACGGAATAAATCAGGCCGCGCGCGGCATCGTAGCGCACGGGTTCGCTGGTGTAGGGATCGGTGGGCAGGGCGGTGAAGTAGCCGGGCACCAAGTCATTGAGCGTCTTGGGTGCTATGCCATGTTCAAGGGCGTACCTGCGCGCACCGAAAAGGGTGAGCACCAGGGCGTGGCGGGCGCGCTGCAGGCTGAGGTAGTCCACCAGGCTGGCATAGCGCCAGATACGCTCATTGGCATAGCGCATGCCGGAGCGGTTGGGGCCGCCGGGAACACCGGTGGGGCGGCCCTGGGGGCCGATGCGGCGGACGATCTGGCTGGACGCGACTGCCGGGCCTTTCACGGCCTGGTCCTTCAGCTCGCGCAGGCTGGTGGCAAAGAGTGCCAGCGTCTTGTTAGGCTTGAAAAAGAGCCGGTTCGGATGATCGGCCATCAGGCCTGCGGCAGGCTGGTCCCACGGATCTCCGGGGTGTGAGCCAATAATGAGCCGGTGCTCGAACTGATAGTAACCGTTCAGCCGCTCGCGCAGCACGTTGGCGGAGGGGGCGTGGCGCTCAAAGTCGGCCTGCATTTGTTCCAGGCTGGCGGGGTCAATCCTCGTTTGCCGCAGCAGGGTGGCGATGGCCTTGCAGGCGCGCTCATGGAGCTCCGCCCCGCGGCTGTAGTAGCCGGGCCATGCCTCGATGGACTGGAGACGCTTCGCCAGGGCGGCGAGTTCCAGGCCGGCCTGCATGGCCACGTCATCCTGGCCGCGCCGCGAGTAGTAGGCCACGGCGGCTTCGCGCGCCACGCCCAGGGCCCGCCAGTGCTCGTGGCCGGACATGTCACGCACCTTCCAGGCGGGATGGGCGGGCTGCCAGTCGTCCTCGCTGAGCAGATCTTTGAGGTTGTCAGAAGCGTGGGCGTTCTCGGCGACGAGATGGGAAAGGGAGGGTGTGTCCCACTCCCAGGGGCTGCGCAGCATCAGATCGGGCGAGGACGGGGGGCTGGCAGAATCCAGGGCGAGATGCAAGCGGGCGGGGGCCTGCGGAATCACAGCGGAAACCGAAGGCTGTTCTGGCTGCAGATCCTCATCCCAGGGAGGCGAGTCATCGCGTACGTAAACCCACGCCAGCACGGTGAGGGAGAAGACCAGGATGGAAAAAAACAGCAGGCCGCGCATGCCGCGCCGGCGCTGGCTGGTGAAGGCGGCCTGGAGCTGGCGCTCAATGGGCGGGCTGCGATAGGCTGGGGCAGGCGGGCGTGATGGGGAGGGAGAAGGAGACGGGACCGGACTTGGTTCAGGCCAGACAGGCTCGGGCTCACTGACCCGCCGGCGCGAGCGGGGGACAGGCCGGAGATCCTCTTCCGAATCCCAGGGGGATTGCCAGGGCTCCGGCGATGCGGGGGGCAGGGCAGGCCGGTCAGAATCCGGCGATGGCGGGCCAGGGGATTGCATTGAAAAGAGGGGTGGCGACACAGCTTGAGCCGCTCCCGCTCACTGTAGCGGGCACTTGGACTTGCATCAACCGGTGTGCGGCTCGGTCTTTACCCGTAATAAAACGCATTGAATCAAATACACTATTTGCAATTATCAAGCTTCTCGATAGCCTCGGGAGGGCTTCGGCTTGCTGCTTGGGTGGCAGGCAGGGCGTCCAGATAACGACAACAACCACTAGACACCACACAATGAAATACACCATCCTCGCTCTGGCTGTGGCCCTCATGGCTTCCTCCTGCAAGTCCACCCCTCCGCCCGCTTCCCCTCCCGTGGTTGACATGGGTGTGCGCTCCGGCAAGTAAGTGGAGCCTGCGCATGCGCGCAGCTTTGTTACAAGCTTTCACCGCTGCCTGGCCATGTGCCGGGCAGCGGTTCTTTTTTTGGTGCCATTGAACCGAGGCCAACCCTGCGATGAAGCTGCTTGTCTCCGCTTTTAGCTGCTGCCCTGGCCTGGGATCGGAGCCCGGTGTGGGCTGGCACACGGTGGAGGAGCTGGCCCGGGAGCACGAGGTGTGGGTGCTGGTGAATGAAAGCACCGCCGGCGATGTGCGGGGAAAGATCGCGGCGGCGGCACTGCCTCGCGTGCATGTCAGCTTTGTCGGCATCCCCTGGTTCAGCCGGCTGGTGGAGGGGCCGCTGAACAACGGCCTGGGCTGGCTGGTGTACTACCATCTCTGGCAGGCCGTGCAGATGATCACCGCCTGGCGGCTGCACCGGCGCGAGCGTTTCGATGCCTGCCAGCATGTGACGTATGTGAAGTACAACACGCCCAGCTTTCTCCACCTGCTGGGCATCCCTTTTATCTGGGGGCCCGTGGGCGGGGCTGAGCGGGCGCCGGCGGTGTTTTATCGGGAGTTTGGCTGGAAGACGCGCCTGGCCGAGGCCGCGCGTGTGCTGCTGCAACGGGCGGCGCTGGCCGATCCTCTGCTGCACTGGTGCAACCGCCGAAGCCATCTCGCGTTGGCCGTGACCGAACAGACGGCGGCGGAGATGCGCTGGCTGGGGGCCCGCCACATTGAAGTGATGCCGGCCGTGGCTCTGTCGGATGAGGAGCTGACCGCCCTCTCCCAGGAAGGGCAGCGTGCCGGTGCCGGCCCGCCGGTGCTGCTCTACGTGGGCAGGCTCATCCCCTGGAAGGGCGCGCACCTGGGCCTGCGCGCCATCGCCGCCTCGGCTAACAAGGAGCTGCGATTTCGCATCATCGGCGACGGACCGCTGCGCGGCTTCCTAGAAGCGGAGGCCCGCCGGCTGGGCATTGCGCATCGTGTCGAGTTCTCCGGCAATCTCCCGCGCGAGGAGGTGCTGCGGGCCTATGCCAGCGCCGATGGCTTCCTGTTTCCCAGCCTGCATGACTCGGGCGGCAACGCGGTGATCGAAGCCATGGCCGCCGGCCTGCCGGTGCTGTGCCTGCGCTATGGCGGGCCGGACCTGCTGGTGGCGGAGGGGTGCGGATGGAAGGTGGCGGCGGGCAATCCGGAGCAGGCGGTGGCTGGGCTTGCGGAGGTGCTGAATGCTTTTGCCGCTGATCCTGTGGAACGCCGTCGGCGGGGCAAGGAAGCGCAGCGGCATGTTAGGTGTGAGCACTCGTGGACTGGGCGTGGGCGGGCTCTGCGGGCGGTTTATGCGAGGCTGAGGAACGAATTGCGTGGTTGAAGAGGCTTTTTGTAGGGAGCGCGGAGCGCTTTGGAGTGCGGTGACTTGTCACCGCTTTCGGTTGTGGAGGCTTGCCGACGGCACACGGTCGGTTCAAAAACTCTGGCTCTTCTGGGCGAAGCGTAGGGTGTTTGACGAATCCCGCTTCCTCCACGCTAACAAGTTGGCTCCCTCCGCAAAGCGGTGACAAGTTACCGCACTCCAAAGCGCTTCGCGCCCGCCACAATAAACCTTCTCAAGCACATGGCTAATTCGCTGGTTTGGCAGCCCCCGTCAGCCCGGGCCTGCCACATGCACCACCAGCTCCGGGAAGAACGCGGCAAAGTCCGCCTGAAAAGCCTCATAGTGCCGCTCAAACAACGGCATCGCCTCATCGAGCGGCACCGGTCTGCGGAAGCGCCGTCCGATGCGGTGCAGCGCGCGGGAAAGGCCATCGAGGTGCTGGTAGGAGCGCAGCCAGTCGTTAGCCTCCATGTGCTGGAGCGCGGCATGGGCTTCGAACGGGATCTGGGCTTGGTGGGTGGTGAAGGAGCCGTACACCTCTTCAACAAAGTCCGTCAGCGGCTGGTTCGAAAAGGCGGCCCACTGACGCGCCAGAAAATGATCGAAGAACACGTCGGTGAGGATGCCACCGAAGCGGCGGAAGGGCGGCTCAATCCGGCAGATGCTGGCGCGCACCAGGGCGTGGCTGTCGGTGAAGGCATCAATGCGCCGGTGCTGCTCCACGCCGCGCTGCATCTCGGGTTCCAGCGATTGCAGGGCGGGCAGGGGCAGCAGATCGGGCAGCAGGTTGCCGATGCGGAACGCGGGCGAGGGTTCGGAAAGGTAGAGATGCGCCAGCCAGTTCATGCGTTCGCACCGGGGTTACGCAACGCAGGGCTGGATGGCGCTGTTTTTGCCCTCAGGCCTTCCAGGTCGCCGCATGTCTGGCAAAGGCAGGCTCGGCTTTGCCAAGAGCCTCGTCGATGTCCGCCTCCGTGTGGGCCAGGCTGATGAACCACAGGCCGCGCTCGATGGCGCGCACGCCCTCCTCCAGCAGGCAGCGGCGCAGATGGGCCCAGCGGGGGGCATCCACGCGACGGGCGTAGTCGCGGTAGTTGTTCAGCGCGCCGGCAGGGGCATCGGGCCGCAGCATGGCGCAGTGGAAGACCAGGCCTGGTCCTTGGATGTGGAGAGGAAGGCCGTGCTTCTCAGCCAGCGCGGCGAGGCCCTGCATGAGCTTTTGGCCCAGGGCGATCATGCTGGCCGGATGCGCGCTGCCGAGAGCTTCCACCTCGTCCAGACACCAGCGGGCGGCGGCGAGGCAGAGCGGATTGGAGTTCAAGGTGCCGGCGTGCACCACCTCACCGCTGATGATTTTGGCAAAGGACGACTCCTTGCCGGCAAGAGCCGCGAAGGGCACGCCGCCGCCGACCGCCTTGCCCAGAATCGTCAAATCCGGCACGAAGCCCAGGTACGACTGCGCACAGCCGGCGCCGAAGCGGAAGCCGGTGATGGTTTCATCTGCAATCATGAGCATGGCATCACGGTCGCACAGTTCGCGGATGGTTTCGATCATGCCCGGCACAGGCATCATGCAGCCGGTGTTGCACAGCACAGGCTCGAAGATGATCGCGGCGATCTGGCCCTGATGCCGGTCCACGATCTGGCGCAGGTGCTGGGGATCGTTCCAGCGGGCGACTACGAACTGATCCAGCACCTCGGGAATCACACCCTTGCTGGGGTGCAGGCGCGTGGGCTCGTCGTCGCTGCCCCACTTGTCAGGCGGCGGGGCAAAGCCCACCAAGCCCTCATCAGTCCAGCCGTGATAGTGGCCCTCAAACTTCAGCACCAGCGGCCGGCCGGTGTGGGCGCGCGCGAGGCGCAGGGCGCTGAGCACCACCTCGGTGGCGGAGTTGTTGAAGCGCACCCGTTCCGCGCCGGGAATCATGCGTTGCAAGCGCTCGGCCACCTCGATTTCCAGCAGGCTCTGCGCGGCCCAGTGCGTGCCTTTGCGTGCCTGCGCGGCGATGGCATCGGCCATGCCCTCCGGTGCGTGGCCGTACAGCAGCGCGCCCTGGCCGGTCTGGAAGTCGATGGATTCATTGCCATCCACATCGTACAGGCGGCAGCCTTTTCCATGGTCAAAGTACAAGGGTACCGGCGCCTCCATTTTGCGAATGCCGCTGTTGATGCCGGCGGCGATGCTCTTCTGGGCCCGGGCGTAAAGTTCGGCTGACTTGTCGAAAGTGTATGGCATGACCGCAAACCAACGTGGATCAGGCATTGCTTTGTCAAACGAAGCGCAGAAAGTCACCCGCATGCCCGGTTTGCGCTGCCTCCTGCTGTTCTGTGCCCTGCTGCGGGCGGGCATGGCGGCGGAGACACGCCTGTACATCAATTACTCGCCCCACCCGCCGGAACGCGACCTGCTGGCCTCCAACCTGTGCATTCTCGACCTCCATGCGCAGGCAGACCTCCAGCCGGGGCATCGGGCGGGCAGCCAGTTCCTGGCCTATGTGAGCTTGGTGGAGGTGGCCAGGGGATCGCTGGCGGAAGGCGCGGCGCGGCGGCGCGGTGTGGCTTTTGCCGGTCGCAATGGCGACTGGGACAGCCAGTTGATGGAGGTGACCTCGGCGGCCTGGAAGGATTTTGTGCTGGAGGACTGTGCGGCGGCGGCTTTTCAGAAAGGCTACGACGGCCTTTTTCTCGACACCCTCGACAGCCTGGAGCGCCTCGATGCCGCGCGCCGTCCCCAGGCACGGCAGGCGGTCAAGGGCATGATCGCCGCCCTCCATGAGCGATGGCCGGGCAAGAAGCTGGTGGTCAACCGCGGATTCGATCTGCTAGCCGAGGCGGCCTCATCGCTTTCCGGTGTGCTGGTGGAAAGCGTGTACCAGGGCTTTGACCCGGCGACCAAGCGCTATCGCGCCGTGGACGCTGCGGGCAGCCGCTGGCTGGAGGCCCGCATCCGGGCGGCGCGGAAGCTGGGGCTGGAGGTCTATGCGGTGGACTATGTCAATCCCGTGCTGGAAAGCCTGGCGCAGGAGACCGCCATGCGGCTGAAGGCGCTGGGCTGCGTGCCGTTGATCACCACCCCTGCGCTCAGCGGAGAGGTCGTCGCGCCTATTCCAGCCCGGCCCCGGCACCGTGATTGACCCCGTCCACCTCAGGCCGAAGCCTTGGTGCCTAGGGTTTGTTTGGTGGCCAGGTCCCTGGAGGCGGGGATGCGCGGCGACTGCTTTTCGATGATTTTTTGCAGCGTCCGTGGCGCGATCCCATAGAACGAGCGGATCTCCGCTGCGAAATGTGTGTAATAACGGAAACCTAGCTGGTCGGATATCTGTTTGAGGGGGCAGCCCTCGCTGATAAGCCGTCTGGCTTGCACCGCACGATAGTGGCGGAAAAACTCCTTCGGACCCAGACCCACGGCTTCCTCCAGCGCGGACTTAAACTGATGGACTTTCAAGCCTAGTGCCGCAGCCACCTTGGAGACCGAAAATTGATGCGTGGAGGCCAGCTTGATGACGTCGCGCCCTTGGGGGTCGCAAAGCTGGAAGCCGCTTCTGGTGAGGAATGGAGCGCCAGTGGCGTCCGTCGTGAAGGTCCAGGTCATGTGCGGTCGGGCATCTAACGGGCTTTGTAAATACGTTGTCAGATTTTAGGGGGAAGCGAGCTGGCTTGCAAAGATTAAAATGAATTATAGCGTGTACTGTCGCACTGTGTTTACGTTTAGCTCCTCCTGATGCCGGACTCTCCTTCAAACCCGCTCATTCCCGACATTACCGTCACCTGCAAGAACAGTCAGGGAACTGTGATAACCGCGAATGTTCTCCGGCTCCGCCGGTATTCTGTATCGTTCGAGGTGTATAATCCTTACAGTATTCTACAGCTATCCGAAGTTCTAGGTGATTTTCGCGTTCGAGTCTCCGGCCGATTGGTGTACAACGGCAGGGCCGTAGTATCGGGAATCGTAAACACCGGATTTGTGCTGGTGTGCGAGGTGACGCTGGGCGGTGCCTGGCTGGATGTGGACCTGCTTTCGGACCGCGACGGCACCAAGCCGCTGGCGTCCCAGTTTGAATCCTTCCTGGATGACTGGAAAAAGGCCCATGAGGTAGAAAGCGGTTTCAAGGTGACGGTGGCCGACATGCAGAACACGCTGGTGGGCCTGCAGCGCTGGCTGGAGCAGATCGATCTCGGCATCCGCTCCTCCTCCGCCGCCACCCGCGAGTCGCTGGAAATGGACGTCATCACCAGCATGCAGGGCCGCCTGCTGGAGGAGATTCACCCGCTGATGATGCGGCTAGAGGACATGACCCTGAGCATCGCGGAGGAGAACCGGCCCACGCACAAGTTTTACATCCGGCGGCAGATTCACCCGCTGGTGCTGTGCTCGCCCTTCACCTATCGTACTTTCCATAAACCGCTGGGCTATGCGGGCGATTATGAAATGGTGAACATGATGCTGAGATCGCCGTTTGAGGGCGGCTCGCTGTTCGCCAAGATCATCAACTATGCCTTCCTTGAGGCGCCGCCGGTGGTGGCGCATCGCAACCGTATCAAGTACCTCGTGCAGATGCTGCGCGGCGAGGCGCTGCGGGTGGCACAGCAGGGCATGCGCTGCCAGATCCTGAACCTGGGCTGTGGCCCGGCCCAGGAGGTGCAGAACATGCTGAAGAACGAGGACGTGACGGACCTCTGCGAATGGAACCTGCTGGACTTCAACGATGAAACGCTGCAGTTCGCCCGCACGGAGCTGGAGGACCAGCGCAACCGCTTTGGCCGCTCCACGCGGCTGAACTTCCTCCAACGCTCGGTGAACCAGCTCCTGAAGCAGGCCAGCACCGGCGATGTGGACATGAAGTGGGAGAGCTACGACGTGGTGTACTGCGCCGGCTTGTTCGACTACCTCTCCCAGCGCGTCTGCGCGCGCCTGGTGGAGATCTTTTTCAAGCTGCTCAAACCTGGCGGCCTGCTGGTGGTGACCAACGTGGCGGACACCAACCCGAGCAAGGCCTGGATGGAGTACGTTTTGGAATGGAATTTGATCTACCGCGGCAAGGACGAGATGATGGCCCTGGTGCCAAAGACCACCGTGCCCCTGGAAACGAGCCTGAAACACGATGAGACGGGAGTGAACCTGTTCCTGGAGATTCGCAAAGGTGACGGCCATTGACACCGCGGCGGGGACGTCTCCCGCAGGCCTGGCGGCAGCCGACTTGCGGAGACGCTTCGAGATGAGCGAGGAAAAGGTCCGTGTGGGCAATTTCCGGCTCGCGGCGGCGCTGGCCCTGGTGTTCATGCTCGCCGGCAGCACCTTGGACTTGGTGGTGCAGCCGAAGCACGCGCTGTACTTCTTTTTCATCCGCCTGGTCATTGCGGTGATGCTGGGCGGGGTGCTGATGGCCTTGCGCAAGGTGCGTCATGGCCTGCCCCTCATCATCCTGGGTCATCTCGTGGCGTTTCTGCCGCTGGTGGCGATCCTGTGGATGATGGCTTCGGCGGAGGGCGGGGAATCCTCCTATTACGCGGGGCTGAACCTGGTGCTGGTGGGCGCCTCCGTGCTGCTGCGCTGGCGCAGCCGCGACAGCATTCTGAACGCCGTGCTCTGCCTGGGCGGCTACGGCGTGGTGGCGCTGCGCGGCATGAACGACGGGCGGGTGGTGTTCAACAACCTGTACTTCCTCTTCGTCACCGCCGTCTTCGCCTGCACCGGCACCTGGTATTACAACCGGCTGCGGCTCAGCGAGTACGGCCTGCGCCATGAGCTGGAAACCAACCGGCGCGAGCTGGAGGACAACCATCGAAAGCTGCAGGCGCTGGATGAGGCAAAGACACGCTTCTTCTCCAATGTAAGCCATGAGCTACGCACCCCGCTCACCCTGATTCTCGGGCCGTTGGAGCAGCTCCGTCGCGCACCGGGCTTGACGCGAGACACCCGCAACCAGGAGATGCTCGCCATGCTGGAAGAAAACGGCCTGCGCCTGCTGCGCCTGATCAACGAGCTGCTGGACCTGGTGCGGCTGGACAGCGCGGACATGCCGCAGCGTGCCGTGCGCATCAACCTGCGGCATTTCATCGCCAGCATGGCCGAAAGCCTGCGCGCAACGGCCGAGTCCAAGCAGATCGAGCTGCGCCACCACTACGAAACCGACGGCGGGGACCATTTCTGGCTGGACCGGGACAAGGTGGAGAAGATCCTCCTCAACCTGGCCATCAACGCCATCAAGTTCACGCCGCGCGACGGCAGGATCGACATCGACGCCAATGTCAGCGAGCAGATGCTGCACCTGACTGTTAGGGATACGGGTGCCGGCATCAAGCAGAGCGAGCAGACCCTGGTGTTTGAGCGCTTCTGGCAGGCAGACATGTCATCCCGGCGCAAGCATGGCGGCGTGGGCATCGGCCTGGCCCTGGTCAAGAGCCTCACCGAAAGCCAGGGCGGCTCCATCCGCGTGGAAAGCGCGCCGGGCCGGGGCACCGCCTTTTTCATCGATCTGCCGCTGACGGAGCACGACGCGGATGAGGCCGGAGGAGAAGCCGAGGAAGCTGAGTCGCTCGATGTCGTGGAGCAACTGCACCAGCGCGCCCGCCTCAGCGGGGTGGGGGACTCTGACGATGGCTCCATGAGCGACGCCCAGGCGGCCTTCATGGCGAATCCAGACATGGACCTGCCGCGCGTGCTCATTGCCGATGACGAGCCCCGCCTGCGCCGCTACCTGGCGGAGGCGATGGAGGGCTTCATCGTGCTGGAGGCGCGCGACGGCCAGGAGGCCTGGGAGCTGGCGCGCCAGTACCTGCCCGAGCTCATCATCCTGGATTACATGATGCCGGAGATGGACGGCCTGGAGCTGAGCCGCCGCCTGCGGGCGAACAAGCCCACCAGCCGCATCCCCATCCTGCTGGTGACGGCGAACGCGGAAAACGCACCGCGTCTGGAAGCGCTGGAGGCGGGCGTGAACGACTTCGTGACGAAGCCCTTCTCCACCGTGGAACTGAACGCACGTGTTAAAAACCTGATCAAGCAGAAGCAGTACGAGCGCGACCTGGCTGCCAGCAAGCTGGAGCTGGAAGTGGCGCACGAGGAGCTGAAGGACAACGAGATGCGCCTGCTGCAGGCCGAGCGCCTCTCCGCCCTGGGCCGCATGAGCGCGGGCATCATCCACGAGGTGAACAACCCGTTGAACTACGCACGCACGGCCCTGCATGCCCTGAAGTCCTTCAGCAAGGGCATGGACACGGCGGAGCGCGAAGACTTTAACGACGTGGTGGGCGATGCGAGCGAAGGCGTGGACCGCGTGATCCGCATTGTCAGCGACCTGCGCGCCTTCACCAAGGGCAACCCCAGCGCGATGACCACCGTCTCGCTAGGCCGCGTGGTCGAGTCCGCCCGCCGCCTGATCAGCAACGAGCTCAACGGCATCGAACTGGCCGTGGATGTGCCGGAGGACCTGACGGTGCAGGGCAATGACAACCAGCTCTGCCAGGTGTTCGTGAACCTGATGCAGAACGCCTCCAGCTTCGTGCTGGCCGCGAAGAAGCGTGGGGAAACGCCGCGCATCGTGGTGACCGGCCGCCGCAGCGACACGGGCATGGTTCTTGTTACAGTGTGGGACAATGGCAGCGGCATCGCCGAGGAGGACCTGCCCAAGGTGTTCGATCCCTTCTTCACGCGTCGCGATGTGGGCGCGGGCATGGGGCTGGGCCTGAGCATCTGCCACCAGATTTTACTCTCCCATGGGGCAAAGGCCGAGGTTCGAAGTGAACGCAATCAATTCACCGAATTCTCCCTTTGCTTCCCGCCATCCGTCACGACTATAAGACACGAAGCACTCACCTAGATTCATTATGAGCATGGAGCCCGCTGACTACCAAAAATACTTGGTCCTTTTCGTTGATGACGAGGACAAGACCCGCAAGTACTTCAAGCGCCTGTTCGGCGACACGTTCCGCATCGTCGTGGCCGCTGATGGCGTGGAGGCCATGGAGGTGCTGCAGCAAAACCTCGACGACGTGGGCCTGATCGTGACCGACCAGCGCATGCCGAATGAAACCGGCGTGGCCTTCCTGGAAAAGGCCGTGCGCCTGAAGCCCTCGCTGGTACGCATCCTCTCCACCGCTTATGCGGACATCGAGGCCGCCATCGACTCTGTGAACAAGGGCGGCGTGTACCGCTATGTGACCAAGCCTTGGGATGTGGCCGATTTTGAAGTGACGCTGCGCCGCGCCATGGAATTCTGCCTGCTGCAGTCCGAGCGCGATGACCTGCTGCGCCAGAAGGTGACGGGCATCGAAGCACTGGCCGTGGGCGAGCGCATCCTGTCTCTCTCAGCCCTGGCTGCTGCACGCGAATCTGGCCTGCGTTACATCAGCGAAGGCCTCACAGCGCTGGTGCAGCTTCACGGCGTTTGCTCGCCGCGTCATTCGCAGGCGGAGATGTCGATCTATGCCCAGCAGGTCTCGTGGCCGGAGCTGTACCGCCGCCATCACGCGTTCCTGGGCAAGGCCATCGCGCTGCTGCCCAAGGGGCTGGCCGCCTCCGCCAGGCTGGGTGCGGAAAACACCGTAGCCGCCGCCGAAGTGCTGAAGGCCGCTGCCGCTGGTGACGCTAGTTTTGTCCTCGATCCCGTGGTTGGCGAGGGCGCCAAGTGGCCTGGCCCGCAGGAAGTGGTCACCGATCTGGCCGCCGCCCTGCTTGCTGGCATCAAGGCCGTGCTTTCGTCCTCGGACCAAGTGCACATGACGGTGAAAACCGGCAGCGTGGAGCTGGCCCTGCCCTGCGCCTCCCTCGGCCAGGCTTTGGACCCCATGTTTGGCTCCACGGATGGCGCTCCCGGCGAAGCCAGCTTTGCGCTGGTGGCTGCCTTCCTGCGCTTCGCCCACGCCGGCGGCACCTTCGAGCCCCTGCCGCAGCCCGGTTCCCAGTTTGTGAGCCTGCGCATCGGCTTCGCTCCCTCGCGGGTCAGTGGTGTCACTGGTGACTCGCTTGAGGCGGTGGCCAGCGACCTGATTGGCAACGAGCTGTTTTGGTCGCGGAACTTGGGGTAGAAGTGCTCTCCGCCCATTGATTCGGCCCCGCAACGCAGCGATGGCGCAAACCCCAAACGTCGCCGTCACCCGCTCTCCATAGCAGCGCTCTCTCGGCGCGCTGCTGGCGAGCTTTGGACTCCGAAGAAATCCGCGTTTTGCGCCTCTCCTGACTCTGACAAACCCAGGGTAGCCCTCGTGAGACTCGGGCGAACCCTGGGCTCTGGGACGCAAGCCCTTCGGGCTAGTCACCAGCGAAACCATGGACGATGTCGAACAACCCTGGAGTGACCAGCACCACAGAGCGGTCAGCCAATGCTCCTCACGCAGGTCACCTTTTCACTGCCGTCATATACCCCCGCGCCGCAGCCGTGTCATGATACTCCCCCGCCGTAAAGCCAGCCGCATCCGCCAGCTCCGCGTATTCAGCCACGGAGTAGCACTTGCCCTGAGTGGAATGCATCAGCAGGGCGGAGTACTCGGCCACGTGGATCGGGCCGGTCTTCGTGGCGTTGATGATGGCATCGTGGATGACCAGCAGGCCGCCTGCCGGCAAGGCCTCGTGTGAGCGTTTCAGCAGGGCCTTCACCTCGGGCACGTCCCAGTCGTGCAGCACGTTGGAGAAGAGATGCACATCGCAGCCTTCAGGCAGGCCGTCGAACATGTTGCCGGTGGCCACTTGCACCTGGCCGGCAAAGCCGCGCTCCTCGATCAGCCGCTGGCAGATGCGGTCCACTGGCGCCTGGTCCACCACCAGCCCTTGCATGTGCGGGTGATGGGCCACGATGGAGCAGGCATAGATGCCGGAGCCGCCGCCGATGTCGAGAATGCGCTGGCGGCCGCTGAGGTCGAGCTTCTTCGCCAGGGCCTGGGCCAGGTAGATGCCGCGGCAGTCCATGGCGGCGGTGAAGCTGCGGGCAAAGTCCTCGCGCTCCATCGCGGCATGCCAGTCAAAGGCCGCCTTGTCGCCCGACCAGCCGGCGGGCTTGTTGGAGCGCAGCACTTCCACGAAGTCGCGCGCGATCGGCCGGTCGTGCAACGAAGCGTAATAAGGCGAGAGATTCCACGGCGAGGTGGAAACCAGGTGCTCGTGCGCCACCTCGGTGCAGGAGAAGATCCCGCCCTGCTGCTCGATGAAGCCGTTGGCGGCGAACAGGGTGAGCATGGTATCCGCGGGCCGGGCCTTGAAATCAAAGTGCGCGCAGATTTGGTCGAAGGAGGAAGGGTTGCCGGCCAGCCAGGTGAAGAAATCGAAGTGCACCAGGGCGGCGGTGATGAGATCAGCGGCATAGAGGCCGTCGCGGTAACGATAGATGCGGATGGGATCGGAGGCAGGGTGGGCGGTGAGGTTCATGAGGTGGATGGACGGATGAATGTGAAGCCACCATAGGCGGGAGGGGCGAGGCATCTACCACCGTCTTTTGAAGACCCTGCCTTGCGGCGGTAAATCTTTACCGCGCCCTGGTCTCTTCCCCCACGTATCGCAGGTTGACGCCAGGAGGGAACTCTTGATGCTGAACCCTCCCTTTTTTCTCAGGCATGAGTCGTCGTCCCAGCAAAGTTGAAGGCTTCTTCCCCACGGTGTGGCACTGGCTGCGCCATGCGCGAATGGTCACAAGGACGGCCGTGATCCTCAGCATCGGGGTGATGTACCTGCTTCACCAGACCGGCTACCTGGAGAAGATCGTGCCGCTGCTGCCGCCGCCGATGGAGCGTGTACCGGGCTGGACGGAATCGCCTGCCTGGGTGCCGGTGACCCATTACCTGATCCCTTACCTGCGGCTGGCCGCGATCCTGGCCAGCCTGCTGTTCATCCTGCGCATGATCCGCGTGATGCCCAATGCGCGGCGCATGATCCTGCCCACCTTCGGGATGTCACTGTTGCTGGCCACCTGGGCGCTGGTGGAGGAGGCGCGGGACAAGTGGGAGGCAGACAGCCTCAGCTCCATGGGCGAGCCTTTCTCCCTGGGCTGCTATGCCGGAAAAATCGGCCTGCTGCTGGTGGTGCTGCTCACCCCGCCGTTCATGGTGTGGTGGTACTCCCGCCGCTCGATCCTGGAGCGCTACACCCTGTCTTCCTTCCTGCAGCCCCTGATCTTCTGCTTCGCCGCCTTCGGCTCGCTGTGGGTGCTGATGGACTTGCTGGACAACATGAAGGACTTCCAGGAAGCGGGCACGCCCTTCACGTCGATCCTCGGCTTTTACGTCAACCTGCTTCCCTACATCTATGTCTCGGTGGCGCCGGCGGTGCTGCTGCTCTCGTCGTTGTACGGGCTGAACCGCATGTCCCGCGCCAATGAAGTGGTGTCCATGCTCACTGCCGGCCGCAGCCTGTGGGAGATCCTGCGGCCCATCATCATCGTGACCACCTACGCCTCGATCATCGCCATGGCGGCGAACTACCACTGGGCGCCCCGTGGCGAGGGACGGCGCGAGGCGGTGCTGCGCGCCCTTACGGACAAGCGCCAGGGCTCCACGGCCACCTCCGGCGTGATGTATCGCAACGAGGCCACCCGCCGCACTTGGTATGTGGCCAGCGTGCCCTTTGACCTGAAGCAGGAAAAAATCGTGGGCGTGGAGGTGCGCCAGATGGATGGCAACGGCCGCCTGGTGCATGGCTGGTATGCCGGCCATGGCCGCTGGTGGCGCACCGGCATGTGGTCGCTCTATGACGGTATTGAGGTGACCTATGAGAAGGGCGTGGCCAGCGGGTTCACCCCGTTCGAAGCCACCACCGCGCAACTGGATGTCACCGGCTGGTCGGAGACGCCCTGGAGCATCGTCAGCGCCTCGCTGCTGCCGGACAATCTCAGCGTTTCCGATCTCCAGTCCTATCTGTCTGCCAACACGCTGATGTCCCATGAAAAGCGCGCCCCGTTTGTCACCCACCTCTGGCAGCGCTTTGCCCTGCCTTGGGAGTGCCTGGTGGTGGTGTTCATGGCTGCTCCCCTGGGGGTCGCCTTCTCGCGTCGCGGGGCCATTGGCGGCATCGCCGGCTCCGTGTTCATCTTCTTCGGCCTGCTGTTTATGAACAACCTGTTCCTCAACATGGGCAAAGGCCAGCGCATGTCGCCCATCCTTGCCGTGTGGATGCCTCACATCATCCTCGGCACCCTTGGGGCCACGTTCTTCTACCTCAAGTCCCAAAACAAGGAGCTGCCCAAGATCTCCTTCAAGGCCATCAGCCGCAAACTCAAGGCCAGGCGCGCCTGATCCAGCACCACGGCCGCTGCCTTGCGACGCAGCGAATGTCAGAAAGCATTGACTTCCCGGGGTCAACTTTTACACTCGCACACGATTTCGCGGAAATTCGCGAGAAAGTGAAACGACGGGCAGTTTAGAAGAGGCGACAGGACATGAGCGACTTCGAGAACAACGACGAACGGCGTGGACCACCAGCGCTCCACTCTGAAAAGATCGTGACCGACCGGAAGATTTTCTTCCTCGATCTCAAGGAAAACGACCGCGGTCGTTTCATCAAGATCACCGAAGACGTACGCGGCCGCCGCGACACCATCATGGTGCCCATCGAAGTGGCCAGCGACTTTGTGGACGCGCTGGACCGGATTCTCGAAGCCGAGGACGGGATGCGGTGAGTTTAGTGCGGGAGTGCTGAGTGCGTAGTACGAAGTATTGAGGCGCTGCGGGCGGGCTTGGCAGGAGTTGCCAGGACCTTTCTTCATGCCGGAGGCATGAAAGCCTGTAGCCGGTGGTTGAGCGAGCTTGCGAGCGACACCACCGGAATCCCGCCCTGCGCTCGTTGCATCCTGGAGGGATGCCAGCCTCGCCTCCCTTGACTCAATCCAAGTACACCGGATTGAACGGAACGCCTGATTTCGTCAAAAACTCCACGAGTTCTTCCCGAAACGATTTGACGCGATGATGATCTTCTTGGTTGGCGATGTAGCTCTGCACCGCCTCCTTTGCCGAAGCACTGACTGTGAAGGCCGCATAGCCCTCCTGCCATTGAAAGCCGCGGCATCTCGACTCGCCTGCCCAGATCGAGGAAGCCTTCTTGAGTTCGCGCATGAAGTCTGAAAGACAGGCCGTGGGTTTGAGCGCCACCAGCAGGTGAACATGATCTGCCGTTCCGCCAATGCCCTCAGGATGCCCGTCCAACCCTTTGACCGCCCCTCCCAAATAGGAGTGCAGTTCCTCACGCCAGCCCCCATCGATGATCGCTTCACGATGCTTGGTCGAGAACACCAGGTGGTAATGGAGGCTTGAATGCGTGGATGACATCTGGCGGAGAGGCTGGCACCCCTGCCGGGGTGCGGCGAACACCGATTCTATATCCGGTGGTATCGCTCGCAAGCTCGCTCAACCACCGGCTACAACCTCTCATCCCTCCGGGATGAATGACGGCCTGAATCCGCTCCACGCAGAGCAATCGCCATCCCCACTCCGCACTTCAACAAAAAGCCGGAGCCGCAAATCCTTGCAGCTCCGGCCAGCTCAATAACACCAACGTAACGGCTACTTCTTCTCGTCCGGCACGATGCTCACGGACAAGGCGCTGCCGCTCATGAGGAACTCCTTCGCCAGGGCTTCCATGTCTTCCCTTTTGATGCTGGTGAAGTCATCGATCATGGAGCGCGACCAGTCGAGGCGCTCGGGGTGTTCCTGGCAGCAGCGCAGCACCGTCTGGCTCCAGTAGCGGTTGTCGCGGCGCTGTTGTTCGATCTGGGCAAGCAGGGGCTTTTTGGCGCGGTCGAACTCATCTTCCGTGATCGGTCCGGCGGCGAGATCGTCGCCGATCTTGGTCACGATGGGGCCGACCTTGGCCACGCTCTCGGGCTTCAGGGTGATCATCGAGGTCACGTAGCCGTAGCCGGGGAAGGTGTCGCTCGGCAGGTGGTAGGCCACCGGGCTGTAGCTTTCGCCCAGGTCCTCGCGGATCTTGATGCGCAGGCGGTCATCCAGGATCTGGGCGAGCAGGGACAGGCGGCGCGAGCGGCGGATGTCGCTCGCCATGTCGGTCGTTGGCCAGTAGATCAGCGCATAGGAGCGCTCGATTTCGCTGGTGAAGTGGAAGTCCTTCTTCTTCGGCTCAGCGGGGAATTTCACCACACGGCCCTCAGTAAAGGCAGGCTTCTTGTCCGCGCGGACAGGCAGCGCGCCGAGCGTGCGGCCGATGCTGGCGAGGGCCTTTTCCACATCCACATCGCCCACCACGGACACTTCCAGGTAGCCTTCGGCAAGCGGCTGGGCCAGCCAGGACTTCACTTCCGCCGTGGTGCGCTTTTCGGTTTCGGCGCGCGAGGCAATGCCGAAGCGCGGATCGTTGGAGTGGATGAAGGCCACCACTTTATCCGCCATGATGCCCTCGGCCGTGTGCTCCAGCTCCTGGTACATGGAATCAAGGTTGGCGCGGAACTGGCGTTCGGCCTCCGCGCGGAAACCGGCTGCCGACAGGTAAGCCGTGAGCAGGTCCAGCTCGCTGTCCAGGTCCTTCGGCGTGGTGCGACCGCCGAGCAGGAAGGCTTCATCACCCACGGAGAAATCCACGCCCACGGTCTTGCCGGCGAAGAGGCGGCGCAGGTCGTCCGCGCTGTGCTTTTCCAGGCCGCCTGCATGGAAGATGCTCTGCGCCAGGCCGATGATGCCGGGCTTGTCCTTCGGCGCTTCCAGCTTGCCGCCGCCGAAGCTGATGAGCACGCGCGCGCTGTTCTCTTCGAACGGCGTGTGCTTGATGCTCACGTGCACATGGTTTTCGAAGGTCGCCTCGGTGATGTCCAGGTCCTTCACCACCGTGCGCTTGGCGATCTTGCCCGGCGCGCCGAACTCCGTGTAGGCGAAGGCGCCCGTCTTCTCATTGGCTGGCGCGGTGACGGCCTTGGCGTGGCTGGCGTTATAGACATCCAGGATGGCCTTGGCCGAATCGCCTTCGATCTTGAGATTGCCGCCCACGAAGACGCTCACGTCCTTGGTGTCCCAGGCCTTCGCCAGCGCCGCATGGCAGTCGCTCTTTTTCAGGACGGCCAGGCTCGCCGCCACACGCTTGAGGTCTGCCTCCGGATCGGTATAGACCTTGTCGGCCGCCAGCAGGCCCACCAGGCCGCTGGCCAGTTCGCGGGACTTGCGGGTCTTCGCCTGCTGCGCGCGAAGCTGGGCGGCATTCAGCGCGCCGGCCTTGGCTTCGTCGAATTCGGCATCGGTAAAGCCGTGCTCCACCGCGCGGCGCAGCTCCTGCTCGATCAGCGTCAGCGCCTCCTTCCAGCGCTCCGGCTTCGCCTTGGCCTGGATGCCGTCCACGCGGACAAACTTCAGGTACTCGTAACCGTAGCTTTCACCGCCCAGGATGGCGGCGTTCTCCGCCTTCTCCAGCTTCACCAGGCGCTGGTTGAGCATCATGTCCGCCAGCTCGCGCACCATCAGCTCGCGGCGGCGCCCGGCAGAGTCTGGCTGGGTGGAGGCGGAGCGCAGGGTCTCGATGGAGATGTCCGTGGCAGGCGCTTCCATTTCGGTGTGCAGCTTCGCCACCAGGCCGCGGCCCTGCGTCACCTTGCCGAAGTCCGGATCGGCCGCCTCACCGCGACGAGCCTTGGCATCCGCAAAAGCTTTCTCGATGTTCTTCTTCACCATCGCCACATCCACATCACCCACCACCACCACCACCGCGCGGTCAGGGGTGTAGTAGGTGTCATACAGATCGGCGAAACGCGGGCGGTTCATTTTCTGAATCGTCTCCGTGAGGCCGATGGGCATGCGGCTGGAAATCTTCGCGTCCGGCATGGCGAACTTGAAGCCGTCGCGCATCGTGCGCTCATCCACCGAGTCGCGCGCCAGCTTCTCGCTGAGAATCACACCGCGCTCCTTGTCAATCTCCTTCTGGTCCAGCAGCAGGTTGCCCAGGTAGTCGTTGAACAGCTTCAGGCCGTCGGCCATCAGGCTTTCCTCCACCTTCGGCAGCTCAAGCTGATACACGGTTTCCTTGAAGGAAGTGTGCGCGTTCGTATCCGCGCCAAAGCCCATGCCCAGGTGCTGGAGGTACTCCACGAGCTGGCCGGCCGGGAAGTTCTTCGAGCCGTTGAAGGCCATGTGCTCCAGGAAGTGCGCCATGCCCTGCTGGTCGTCGTCCTCCATCAGCGAGCCCACGTTCATGTACAGGCGCAGGCTGGCGCGGCCCGGCGGCTCCTGGTTGGGCACGATCACATAGCGCACCCCGCTGCCGGTGTGGCCAAACACCGCCTTGGGATCAGCGATGAGGTCGCTGTGATCCTGCGGCCAGGGAGGCGGGGCGGCACAGAGGGGGGTGGAAGCCCCGAGGAGAAGCAGAAAACGGAGGAGGGCGGATCGTTTCATCATGAAGGTGAGAGGTTTAACAATAACGACGCTGGTACAAGGAACGAACCGAAACGTCAGAAATTTGAAGACGTTCGGGCGTGGGGCCGGTTCTGGCCGCCCTGATCAGTTCCAGGGGAAAACCACAAACGCAGCGGGGCCGCTGACCTTTTGGTCCATGGGCGTGCGCAGCAGCTTCTCCAGCTCCTCGGCCCACTCGTCAATGGCTTCGCGCGCCTGGCCGTAGGTGTTGAGATCGTTGACAGAGAAGATCAGCGCCGACTTGTTTTCCTGGTTGTCGGCAAATTCATAGACCGGTTTCTTCGTGGTCGAGTCCAGCACCTTGCCTTCCATGGCAATGTTGCCCTTGAAGCTCTTCATCAGCACGGAATCCACGCCTGGCACCGCCACCACATTGACAGCCGTGCGCAGCAGCCCGCCGGAGAGCGGATTGGGGTTGAGTTCCACAAACGCGAGCTCCACCGTCAGCGAGTCCTTGTCCGGCTTTGACACCAGCTTGTAACGCTGCGTTTTGGAGTGCGCGAACGCCTCTGCCAGCCGGCTGTTTGCGTAGTCGGCCAATTTCCTCGCCCCATCCTTCCACTCGGGCTCCGGGATCTCCGACTTGGAAAGGTTGCGTTTCATCGGCCTCAGGTAGGCCAGACTCACCGGCGCGAGATAAATGGAACGGCGTTTTTCCAGCGTTTTCGCCGCCTCCGGGCTGGTCCAGGTGGCGAGGAAAGGCGAGTGCTTGCCATCAGGCTTCAGCTCATTCCTGTGGGGCAAAAAACTCGAGGTCGGCACGGCCCCCGCCTTGAGCGTGCTGCAGGAGTTGAGCAGCGGCAGGACAAGAACAGCCGCCGCAAGGCAGCAGAGCAGACGCGGGTGAAGAGAGGTCATTCTAAAGGTTCGGATGACTTGAGGTCAGGGGCAAATGGGGTGTTCACCTAACCCAGCCGTCGTTTCAGTTTCTTTACGAGGGCGGGGTTGGCTTCCAGTTCTTCCATGAGCAGCGTCAGCACCTCCAGCGTCTGGCGGCTGATGTGGTGCTCCATGCCTTCCACATCGCGATGCACCGTTTCCGGGTCCAGGCCGAAGCCGCCCAGCAGACGGGTCAAAACCTCGTGCCTGCGGGCGATGGCCTCGCCCACCTTGCGCCCCTCGTCCGTGAGGGTGATGCCGCGGTAGCGCTCGTAAAGCAGGTAGCCCTCGCCAGCCAGCCGCTGCACCATGTTGGTCACGCTGGCCTGCGAGATTTGCAGGTTCTCCGCGATGTCCACCACCCGGGCATAGCCCTTGCCCGCGATCAGGTTATGAATCTGCTCGAGGTAGTCTTCAATGGCCGGCGACCTGGCACTGGTGGCGCGGACGGCCTTGGTCTTGGAAGCGGCAGGCATGAGGAAGCAGGAGCAAAGATGCGCGGCCCGCCTCAGAAACGCAAGCAGGGAAGGAAAAATGCTGGTTGCAAAGAAAATTAGCCTGAACTAACACTGTTAGCGAGGCCAAGTAATGGCTGGCTTCAGCAGCGCATGATGAATTCTGATCCGGCGACATCCATGGTGGGAGTGCCCGGCGGCTCCTCCAGCCAGCCGGAACCGGGCCAGCGCGTGAAGGTTCCCGCCGGTGCCGGCTTCTGGCGCAAGCTCTTCGCCTTCTCCGGCCCCGGCTACCTCGTGGCCGTGGGCTACATGGACCCCGGCAACTGGGCCACCGACCTCGAGGGTGGCTCGCGCTTCGGCTACCGGCTGCTGAGCGTGATCCTGCTCTCCAACTTCATGGCCATCCTGCTGCAAGCCTTGTGCGCGCGGCTGGGCATCGCCACCGGCCGCGACCTCGCCCAGGCCTGCCGCGACCACTACAGCCGGCCCGTGAGCTTCATCCTCTGGCTGCTGTGCGAGGTGGCCATCTGCGCCTGCGATCTCGCCGAAGTGATCGGCTCCGCCATCGCCTTGAAGCTGCTCTTCCACATCCCGCTGGTCTGGGGCGTGTGCATCACCACCGTGGATGTGCTGCTGGTGATGGCACTGCAGCATCGCGGCTTCCGTTTCATCGAGGCGCTGGTCGTCACCCTCATCCTCACCATTGGCGGCTGCCTGCTGGCTGAGATTCTGTTTTCCAAGCCCAACCTCGCCGCTGTCGCCGGCGGCTTCCTGCCGACCGCCGACATCGTGCGCGACCCGGGCATGCTCTACGTCGCCATCGGCATCCTGGGCGCCACGGTGATGCCGCACAACCTCTACCTGCACTCCTCCCTCGTGCAGTCGCGCAACTACGAGCGCACCCCCGCCGGCATGCGCGAGGCCATCAAGTTCGCTTCCATCGACTCCGCCCTGGCGCTTACCCTCGCCCTGTTCATCAACGCCGCCATCCTCATCGTCTCCGCCGCCACTTTCCACACCCAGGGCCGGCACGATGTCGCCGAGATCGAAGACGCCTACCAGCTCCTCAGCCCCATGCTCGGCGTCACCGCCGCCAGCACCCTGTTTGCCGTCGCCCTCCTCGCCTCCGGCCAGAACTCCACTCTTACCGGCACCCTCGCCGGTCAGATCGTCATGGAAGGCTTTCTCCATCTCCGCCTCAGTCCCTGGCTCCGCCGCCTCCTCACCCGCGGCCTCGCCGTCATCCCCGCCGTTATCGTCACCGCCCTCTACGGCGAAAGCGGCACCGCCAAGCTCCTCGTCTTCAGCCAGGTCGTCCTCAGCCTGCAGCTCTCCTTCGCCGCCATCCCCTTGGTCATGTTCACCGGCGACAAGAAAAAGATGGGCGAATTCGTCGCACCTGGATGGATGAAAATCCTGGCATGGGTCACTGCGGGGATCATTGCCGTGCTGAATGTGCAGTATCTGGTTTCGCAGGTGATGGGGAAGTGATTGGTTCACGCATACAATTGGGTGATCGGCATTTCCTATCCATTCTAAGGAACCTGATTATGAACAAAGTCTTTCTTTCCCTGCTCCTGTTCGTGACGACAACCAGCTTCGCGGCATCTGAACTGAAAACTGTTGATGAGCCGGAGACGGACGCCAGTACTCCGCAGGTCGCGATCCTTAAGCGTGCTGGTATAGCCTCAAGTTTCAAAATTAACAGGCGTGTGTTCTCACGTGATGGCACGAAGGTGGCTGCCATCATCACTACGACTGACACCATTGGTGATAAGCCGCCCGTGGTCACAAAGTTTGTTCAATTCTTCATCGACTCTGACAACTGGATTGAGATTAACCTGGCTGACCCACAAAGCTTCTCGTCTCATTTTGTGGCCGAAGTACTCATGTCGGCCACCAATGACTCAATCACTGTGACCGCACCCAAAAAGCGATACTGCGAAGTCTTCTTCAAGAGCACGGGTGTTTTTATGGACGGTTCCATGCACGAAATCTTCTCCTCCGATTCCCTGCGGAATGGAGGAGCCAGACCAACGCGATGATCGTATAACCCGACCGTTCGCGGGCAGTAATCACGACGCTGCGATCCCTGCCGTGAGCGCCAGATCCCCGGGCATCGGATCTCGTTGCCACGCACAAGCTCCAGGCAGCATGTCCATGGACGGCCGCCTGCCCGTCGCAGGCTCCGTACCCCACTGGGAGCGGCGGCATCTTGCCGCCGTCAACGATCCCTGCGGCGCAGCCGCCATGCCATCAAATCGCCTGGCAATACTCCATGGCTTCTCTTGGTTTGTCGCGGCTGCGCCGCCGGGCTTTTCACGGCGGCAAGATGCACGCCGCTCCCAGTGGGGCACACGGTCGCAGTTGAACCAGGGGTTGCTCCCTTCTGCGAAGCCTCTGGCATCCTTCCCCAAGCGCGCTTTTCCCTGCTGGCCAAGCAGTCAACGAACGTTCCGGACCAACGAGCCAGAGCAACGACCAAACATCTCGCGGCTTGGCGAAAACGGCCAAACAGCAGACCCAAAGCCAGCACCGGCGTGGTAGCGGAGATGGGACACAGTCCCTGGGGGCCGGAGGCAGTGGCGGGGCGGAAGGCTGGCATTCCGGAGTTGGCTGATTAACTTTCGGCCCGTCAAGCGCGAAAGTCCAAATTTCAACCCGCGTTCAACCCCCCCCTCCCTCCCCCGCCGGGGGGTTAGGGGGGGATGTTCCGAAGGAACATTGGTTCTTGGTTCTTGGATCTTGGTTGGTTGAGGTCAGGTTGGCTTGGCGTTGAGGTCTAGGTTGCAACCCAAACTCAACCCGGGTTGCCGTCTGGCTGGCGATGGGTGTTCCCATGAACCCAACGGACGTTTCTGCAAACCTCCATCACGCCACCGGGCTCAAAGAGCCCCAGCTACAGCCAGGCATGCCATTTCCAGTGGAAAAGGGGACCATCGATCCCAGTGGATGGGGTGCCTCGCCAGCCCATGGGCATGCGCCTGACATCAAACAGCACAAAAAACAATGCCCGGTCCGAGGACCGGGCATCGCCGTGTTTAAATGAGGAA
>FTBX01000248.1_pt1 | contig 31468 bp, 28 predicted proteins | sample 1639461 | NCBI WGS metagenome assembly FTBX01 (sample SAMEA3914864, study PRJEB12502) | metagenome | biome: forest; material: soil | place: USA | collected 2012-03-12 | depth 0.3 m
AACATGGGGTGCGAGCGGCGCGCCAATCCCCGCGAGCAATGGCTGCAGCTTTTGAGATACCGGCCAGTTGAGGTCCTGCATCCACTCCAGCAATGAGGGCAGCAGGGAGGCTACTCGCGGATACCCCAGCGCGACCAATTGTTCAGCCTTCGCGGTGTCGTGCTTGGTTAGCGGGAGAAGTTGTGAGTGCTGCATAAAGGACCGAGGTTCAGTGCCAAAGTGGAAGGGGCATTCCTGCCCCCCTTGGTATTTCGAATCACAACGCGCCTTGCTCGCGAAGAGCATCCCATTTGATGGCCTCAATCGCGGTGCCCGCTTCCAAAAACCAGCCGAGAGGCTGACTGCGTGCCCAGTCATCTGCGCGCTGGCCCAGGTGCTCGATGGCTTCAAGCGCCGTGCACCCCGTGTCATGGACTGCAAGTGCGGGATAAGAATTATCGGGGTGATGGTGGCAAAGGGCCATGACTCGAACGTCCCAAGACTGGCATTCGGGAGCAAAATCCGCGATGTGCCTCCGGACAAGCTCCAGGCATCGCACCACGAGGTCGTAATCGCGAAACGCCAGGAGACTGGAGATTTCCATGGGGGTGCAGCTTCGATGAGTCATACGGAAAGCAACAGCCTTACCACTTACTCTTCACTCAGCGTCTTCAAAAACGCCACGAGCGCCTTTTGGTCCCCGGCACTCAATCCTAATCCGCCGGGGGGGTGTTTGGCGAGGTTGGGATCGAGGGTGGGGCTGCGGTGGATGCCGGTGCTGTAGTGGGCGACGACTTCTTCAAGCGTGGCGAAGCGGCCGTCGTGCATGTAGGGGCCGGAGCGGGTGAGGTTGCGCAGGCTGGGGGTGGAGAATTTGAAGCGGTCGCTTTCCTGGCCGGTGAAGCGGTGGCGGCCGGTGTCCTTGTCATCGGGGGCGAGGCCGTTGTTGTGGAAGGACTGGTCGCTGAACAGCGGGCCGCCGTGGCAGTGGAAACAATCGGCGCCGCGCTGGCCGGTGCGGGGATCGTACTCGGTCATGAACAGCTCGAAGCCGCGGCGCTCCTCCTCGGTGAAGGTGGCGCGTCCTTGCATGGCACGGTCGAAGCGGGAATCGAAGGAGGTGAGGGTGAGCAGGTAGTTTTCCACCGCGAGGCCGAGCTTCTCGGCGGTGACTTCTGGGGAGCCGAAGGCGGCTGAAAACAAGGTGTGATACTCTGTATTAGCGGCCAGCTTTGACACGACGCGGTCGAGGGTTTCATCCATCTCGGCGTGGTCCTGGACAGGCATCAGGGCCTGGGCGCGGAGGCTGGGGGCGCGGCCGTCCCAGAAGAAGCGGTCCTTCCAGGCCAGGTTGGTGAGAGGCATGGCGTGGCGGGTGCCGGTGCGGCCCTCGACGCCGAGGCTGAAGCGGCGCGGATCGGAGCGGCCATGGGCGGCATCGTGGCAGGTGGCGCAGGAGAGGCTGCCATCGCGGGAGAGCAGCGGCTCATGGAAGAGCTTCTCACCCAGCTTCACCCGTTCCGTGAGCAGGGGATTGTCGCGTGGCAGGTCGGGGATGGGGAAGGTGCGGCTCATGGTGAAGCGCCAAGGGGTGTAGGTGGCTGGCAGGTAGAGCGGCTTCACCGGGGAGCGGCGGGTCAAGGCGGAGGCGGCGGAGAGCACCTGGCGCACGCGGAAGGTGCCGGGGAGGTTGGCTACCAGGGCGGCGGCGACGGGATCGCCATCGCGCGAATGAGTGGTGGCACCATCCTTGGCAAAGGAGAGCGGGCGGGGGGAATTGAGCAGGGCGGCGATGTCAAAATCGAGCACCAAGGCAGCATCATCTTTCAGATCCAGCGGTGCGGCTAGGCTGATGCGAACGCGGTTGGGATCGCGGGCGAGGTGATGGGAGAAGCCCTGGATCTCGCCATTGCCCTGCTGGTACATGCCTTCCAGAGCGAGGAAGATGTAGCCGCCCTGCATGCTCCAGTACAGGCTGTTGAGCCCGATGTTCATGGGGTGGCCGGGGGGCCACTTGGAAGGATCGGCCTTGTTGACGGCGGCATCGGGCCCGAGGTGAAAGCGCAGTGCGCGATAGCGGCCAGGCGGCACATCGGGCACGCTCATGGAGGTGCGCTGGCGGCCGGCATCGATCCAGCCGTAGCTTTCCGGCAGCTCCATCCAGCCGCCCTCTTCGCGCTCCAGGGCGAGACCGGTGACCAGGGTGCTGAGGCGGGTGACGGAAAGCGTCTCGCCAGCGGCATCTTGATAGGCCAGCGCATCCAGCCGCAGCGGATCGCCGCCAAACACCGGGCGGAAGGCCACCTCCAGCGTCACGGCATGAACGCATGCCGAGAAGGCCAGCAGAAGGCAGAGGGCGGCGCGGAAGTACAGCATTATTGAGCCTGCGTGATGCGCTGCCAAGACTCTCATCCCCCACCCCAGACTCAAGCCAGCATCGGCGGCTCCATGCCGAATTCGGGCACCTGCACGCACACCGCGCGGCCTGATTGCGTGGCACCAAAGAAGGCGCCGTTCACCCGGCTGTCGCCACCCACCTGCATGTAGCTGTTGTACTTGAAGTGGCGGCCCGGCTCCAGACGTGGGAACTTACCCACCACGCCATCGCCTTCCACCACCTGCGTGTGGCCGTCATTGTCGCGGATCACCCACTTGCGGCCAAAGATGGTCACCGTTTCTTCTGAGCGGTTGTCGATGGTGATGTAATAGACAAAGGGATGCGGCCTGTCTGGCGGCGCGCTGAGGGTGGGATCGTACACCACATTATCGACCGTCGCAGTGAGGCCGGGAAGCAGCTCGAAGTGAATCGTCACACGACAATGTAATCACAGGGCCCGGAAAAAACAAGTGATCTGTCACATTCAACGGTGACCACCGCCTCCGCCGTGACCGCCGCCACCCCCATGCCCGCCTCCAGCAGAACTGACATGCGCGCTGGCAGCCGAGCGGGCAGCGGCAAAGCTGCCATGGCCGCCATGACCGCCGCTGAACGAGTGGCCGGAGAAGTGATGGCCGCCATAGGAGCGGCCATAGCGACGGCCGCCGTATGAGTAGTAGTCGCCGTAAAATCCGCCGCCGCCGCCGTAATAGGGGCCGTACGCGCCGTAGTAATCACCCGTGTAACCACCGTCATAAGGGTAAGGACCGGCGCAACTGCTGAGCGTCAGGGTGGCAAGCGCAGCCCCGAGCAGCATGAGTTTTTGTGTCGTTTTCATAAAGGGGAAAAGAGGGTTGAAGTGGATGCGTGGCATGCGTTCAAGGATTGCCGGCGATGTGGAACTCGGCCTCCTTCTCAAAGGCGGCGCGGCGGTCGGCCGGCAGCTCGTTGACCAACTCCCGGATGGTGTAGCCGCCCATGAGCTGGCCCTTGTCCACGAAGGCCCAGTCGGTGATTTCATTGGGGTTCACCGAGACACGGTCGCCCATTTTCACGCCGGTGATCAGGCGGGGATGATTGTCCACCCGGCCATGAAAGCGGCCTCCGCTGTAAGTTACGTCTGAGAGCCAGATGTGCTCCACCATGGCATCCTTGATGAAGGGTTTCTTTACCTCAAATTTGCGCTGTCCTTTGGCCGGATGCTGGAGCGCGTCCACAAAAGTGGGCAGGTTTCTCCGCGCTTGCCTCACGGCGGCCATCATCGCCGCGTCGTTGTCGCTGACTTTGAAATATTCCGGCTCGGTTCCCGGCCGCATCACTTCGCGGGCCAGAGGATGGGTGGTGCGCGGCGAGGGCGAGGCGCAGCCAATGGCCAGCAGCGGAAGGGCCAGCAGAAGCAGAGGTGTTTTCATGGTCTTCTTTTTCGGGTTCAAGGTTTGGAATCCACAGCAACACCTTGATTACGCGAGAAAGCGCACCGCCGGAGCTGGGGTGAGCACCCAAGAGGAAAGAGCCTGCCTAACGCTAAAGTTCAGGCAACAGGCGCATGAGGGAATGGCAGGGAGGGGATAATCCCGCCATGGACTGGATGTTATTCCGCCAGGCGCAGCCGCCACCACGCACATTCTGCCGGGAAGAACTGCGAGTAATACAGCTCGGGATAGCGATAGTGGCCGAGCACCTTTTCGACATCTGCACGGCGCTGGTTCAGAGCTGCTTTGTCCGTGCCCATGGTCACGATCCAGGCGGCGAACACCGGCTCGCGCATGTTATTGAACTCCATCACGCGCCGTGGGGCGATTTTATTGAGGTTGCGCGACTGCACTTCGGCCACGTCCTGCGCCTGCTTTTCGGTGGTCTGCAGTGTCCAGGTGGCGTTGAGCTTGCGCCAGTCGGGGTCAAAGGTGCGCGGGTCATCGAGCTTGAAATCCTGGGCCAGCGGCAGGCTTTGCATGGCCAGCACGGCGCTCGCCTCCAGGCCACGGGCATAGGCGGCGCGCAGGGTTTCATCCTTTTCCATTTCCCATAAGGCGCGGATGGAGGTGACGCCACAGCTGCTTGTCCACGAGTGGCGGCCGCCGTGTTCGAACACCATGCCGCGCTCGCAGAATTCCAGGCGGCTGGGCTTGTCTGCCGAGGCGCGTGCATGCAGGGCTTCGCGATACATGGCCTCCCATTTGGAATCCTGGGTGAGCTGATGCAGGGCCTTGGTGACAAACAGCACGCGTGGCGCGCTGTGAAAGGCAAAGTCGGCAAAGCTGCCGCGGATGCGGAAAGGCTCCTCCGCGGGCATCTGCCATTTCAAGCTCACGATGATCTCCGCGGTTTCCACCATGCGGGCGGTGATGCGCTGGCGCTCTTCGGCGGAGGCGAGGCCGGCATCGAGATAGCGCCACAAGCCCATGAACCAGGGCAGCGTCTGGTCGTTCGATCCCATGGGATAGTGTGATACACTATCGGTGGCGATCCCCCGCCCCACGAAGCCTTTCACCTGGCTGATGGAGGAGAGCAGCATCAGGCCTTCGGCGAGCTGGCGGGACCTGGCGGCGTCTTCTTCCTTGTGTGTCACCCGCCAGCGGTTCACCGCCGCATCCATGTACAGGCCGTTGAACATCGCGCCATTTTCAATCGGGCTCCACCAGCCCAGGGCGTTGGGCTTGCCCAGCTTGCATTCCTCGGGCGTGGGGATGCTTACCGAGCCATCCGGCATGGCGAAGTCGAGCATGACATGATGCTTGTCGATGAACCGGCGCCAGATTTCGCGGTGCGCGGCCTCCACATTCGCTGCCACGCCCGTCTCCGTCGCGGCGCGGCTGATCGAAGGCAGGGCGGCGAAACTGGCCAGGCTGGCCTTGAGAAGATGGCGGCGGTTCATGAGGAGATGCGGGGAGACTAATGTTGGTGGAGCGGAGGCCGGTGCGATGAATTTAGGGTCAGAGCTACAGCTTTTCTCCCTGCTGCTTTTTGGCCAGCCCTTTCGCCGGCCGGTGCAGCAGGGGCTCGCTTTCGCGATGCATGGAGAGCACTTCCGGCATGTCGGCAATCTGTGCCAGCACGGCGCGATGATGGGCATGCGCGGTGCAGTAGCGGATGGAAGCCTTCAACGTTTCCCCCTCCTGCTTCAGCAGCGTGCAGGCCGTGGGCGGCATTTGATACTCATCGAGCACCTCGCCGAGCTTGATCATGGCCTTGCCCTGGTTGTCCTTGAGCGTCAATGTCACCGTGCCTTGATGGCAGGGCCCCAGCAGCCGCTGCTCGATGGTGGCGATCACCGTCAGCAGTGCGATGATCAGCACGCTGAGCGCCAGGCTGCCGCCGGCATAGCCTACGCCCGCCAGCATGCCGATCGCCGCCACAGCCCAGATCGTGGCCGCGCTGGTCAGCCCGGTCACCGCATAGCGGCCATGGATCACCGCCCCTGCGCCAAGAAAGCCGATGCCGGAGACGATCTGCGCCGCGATCTTGCCGTCTGAAACCATGCCGGAAACCATGGTGAACACGGCCGATCCGAGGCATACCAGCGACAGGGTGCGCGTGCCGGTGGGCTTGTTCTTCAGCTCGCGCTCAATGCCGATGATCGTGCCACAGACCACGGCCACCACCGTCAGCATGATCTCCGCCCAGGGCGTGCCTAGCAGCCCGTGCCAGTCTGCGGTAAGCCATTTCATCGTGTCTTTGCCAGGGAGGTTGCAGGAAGGATTTCCATCCCATGATGAAGGAGACACCCGGCCCATGCAATCCATCAATCGCCAGGCCTGTGTGAAACGCCGGCCTGATCCGCCGGCCATGGTTGACAAGGCCCATGACCACGGCAAGCCATGGCCATGCCCGCGCCCATTGATCCTTCGACTCTGCCGTGCAGCCCCTTGGATGAGGTCTGCGGAATTATCTATTTCAAGCGCATGCTGGAAAAGATCCGGCTCCACGCCCAAGGCAGGCTTTGGGCGGACCTGCATGCCAACCTTGGCATTGCCAACGACGGCACCTGCTGCGGGTTCCTGCATGTGGATCATGCCACCCTGACCGCTCGCGTGCTGCAAGGCGGCACCGATGAAGACATCTTCCAGTGGTGCCAGGAGCAGGGCCGCGAGCTGAACGAGACTGACAAGACCGTGTGGAACGCCTATTACCGGAAGCTGGGCTGGGACGATGAGATCACGCCCAAGCTGGCCGCACGCAAGGCCAGCAGCGGCCTGGCCAGCCGAGACGACATCATCACCATGCCGCATTACATTGATGTGGACGAAGGCCGCCAGCCCTGATGCCATGCCCGATCTTCCCGACCCCGACACCGTGCCATGCAGCCCGTTTGATGAAACAGGAGGGCTGGCTTACTTTCCACGCATGCTGGCCAAGATCCGCCTGCATGCCGCAGGCCGGCTGTGGGCTGACCTTCATGCCAACCTGGGCAAAGGCATGGACCTATGGTGCTGCGGCTATCTGCAAGTCACCTATGATGAGGTGAAGGAGCAGGTGCTCAAAGGCGCCACGGATGACGAAGTGCTGCGCTGGTGCGAACAGCGCGGCCAACCGCTCAATGACATAACCCGCCATGTGTGGCGCCAGTTTCTGCACAAGGTGGGCATGAATGACGCCGCCTCCGGCCGGCTGGCGAAATGGAAGGCCGAAAGCGGGCTGGCGGATCGCGATGACATTGTAACCATGGGCCATTACATGGATGTGGCGGAAGGCCGTAAACCTTGACATGAGATGAGTGCTCCTCTTTCCCCGCTCGCCGCACCCGCCGCCTGGGATGACGTTGCCAACGGTTATGAAACAGACATAGCCCCCGTGCTCAGCCACTACTCACGCGAGGCCTTGCGCTTGGCCGGAGTACGGGCGGGCATGAATGTTATCGATGTCGCCGCCGGGCCCGGTACGCTTGCGCTGCCAGCGGCCGCGGCGGGAGCCCACGTTACCGCCCTGGATTTCTCGCCGGCCATGACCAGCCTCCTTGAGCGGCGCATTGCCACCGAGGGTCTCGGCGGCATTACTCCGCTGGTGGGCGACGGCATAGCCCTGCCCTTTCCCGACGCTGCCTTCGATGCCGGCTTTTCCATGTTTGGCCTGATGTTTTTTCCCGACCGCGCCAAAGGCTTTGCCGAGCTGCGGCGTGTGCTAAAACCCGGCGCGAAGGCCGTGGTTTCAAGCTGGGTGCCCATGCCGCGCGTGCCACTGATGCTGGCCACCTTCAGCTTTCTTGGCCAGCAGCTGCCCGATCTAATGCCGCCCCATCCGCCGCCGCCGGTTCTTAGCGATGCCGCCACCTGCGAGGCGGAGATGGCAGCAGCGGGTTTTGCGCACGTGCGGGTTACTGAACATACCGCTGCATTCACCGCCGGCTCCGTGGCGGAGTTTGCCGCCTCCTTGCGCCGCAGCAATGCCACCATGGCCAGCCTGGCCCGGCGCGCCGGGGACCGCTGGGCCGCCGCCGAAGCGAGGTTGCTGGCTCATCTGGCCGGACAGTTTGACGAAGGCCCTCTTTCCATGCCGATGACAGCCCTGCTAACCTGCGGCACACGCTAACAGTCAGGAAAGTCATCAACTTACAGGCTTGCTTAGGAACGAAAAAACGCGTAGCCTTTTATCCATGGCTATCTCAACACCCTCCGTTGCCCAGCTCAAGCGCGCTATCCAAGTCAGCGAGCAGATCGAAAAACTGAAGTCCGAACTGCAGGCGATCCTCGGCGGAGCCGATGGCACCGCCGCCCCTGGCAAGCGCAAGTACACCCGCAAGGCCGCCGTTTCCGCCGCCCCTTCATCCAATGGCAATGGCGATGCCCCGGCTGAGAAGAAGGGCAAGAAGAGGCGCAAGGGCAAGATGTCCGCCGAAGGCCGCGCCCGCATCATCGCCGCGCAAAAGGCCCGCTGGGCAAAGGTGAAGAAGGAAAAGGGCAGCTGACCTTCGTTTTTAGCCTCCTTCAACAACAACCCGCGGCACAAGACAGAGTGAGCGCGGGTCTTTTGTTTGTGCCCGGAAGGCTTTAAGTTGCAGCCTGCGCCCAGGGTGTGGGATTACTTGTCCCAGGCCCCCGGCCTGTTGGATGGAACGTGACGTCCCGCTCCATCAATCATGATTGTGAACTTGGAGGCTGGAAGTCTCAGGCCGTGGGCAGCCGGGACGGCTATCCTCCGGCAGCTTGATACCCCGCCGTCATAAAAGCTGCTGGTAACGAAAGCAGTCTTCGCGATGATCGTTCACCATGCCCACGGCCTGCATGAAGGCGTAACAAATGGTGCTGCCCACAAATTTGAAGCCGCGCTCGCGCAGGGCCTTGCTCATGGCATCGGATTCCGGCGAGGTGGCGGGTATGTCCGGGCTTGCCCACGGGTTGTGCAAGGTCTTGCCGCCGACAAACTGCCAGAGGAAATCCGAGAAGCCGCCCTCCTCCTTCTGCAGTTTGAGATAGGCCTGGGCATTGGTGACCGCGGCTTGGATTTTCAGCCTGTTGCGCACGATGCCAGGATCGGCGAGCAGGCTGGCGATCTTCTTCTCTGAGTAACGGGCCATCTTCGCCGGATCAAAATCATCGAAGGCGCGGTAATAGCTGTCGCGCTTCTTCAGGATCGTGATCCAGCTCAGGCCGGCCTGGGCGCCATCGAGAATGAGCTTGGCAAACAACGCCTGGTCGTCCCGCTCCGGCACGCCCCATTCCTCGTCGTGATAGCTCACATAGATGTCGCTGCCCAGGCACCAGGAGCAGCGTTTCTTGGAATCGGGGGCGACGGAGGCAGATGGCATGAGCCATCCTTACTTCTTCGGCAGCTCCTTCTCAATCTCGGCGGCAACTTTCTCCGCCAGGTACTTATAGCCCGCCGGGCTGTAGTGGACATTGTTCGGCAACTGCACCTCGGCAATCTTGGCGCGCGCATGCGAGCATAGGTCATCGGTGGGGATGCTGGCGGCGGACATCACGCGAGCGGCGGCTTCATTGTACTTCACCTCGTCGCCTTGCACTCGGCCAGAGGAGCCTTCAGGTACCGGCGTGGTGCTGCACCAGATGAGCTTTGCGCCGGTGGCCTTCAGTTCGTTGACAAGCGTGGTGAGGTTCTTCTCATAATCCGCCGGCGGCACTTGAAAATGGCTGCCGGGGGCCTTGGGATCGGCGAGCTTGGAGGGATCGTCGCCGATGTACTTGAGGTCGTGCAGGCCCCAGTTGAAATGGATCACATCCCACTTGGAGGCGCCGAGCCAGTCCTTCAAATGGGCCAGCCCGTTGGTGGTGGGGCCACCGTTGGTGGGGATGCGGTGCACGTTGGCCTTGCCCTTGAGCAGCTCGCGCACCGGCAGCGTGTAGCCCATGGAGATCGAGTCACCAATGATAAGCACGCGTGGCAGCCCGGGCACGTCCTCAATCTTCGCCAGCGAAGGGTCCGGGCCGCGGCGGGGCCTGGCTTTGGGCGCCGCCTTCGGCGCAGCGTCAGCGGCAAACAGGGCGGTGGCCGCCAGCAGGGCGGCAAGGCAGGAAAGAACGGCAGTCTTCATGGTGGCTGTGTGAGACGATGTGAAACAGCGTGAGCTTTCAGCGGCAGCAAGCTACAGAGCGATTCCGGCTTTGCCCCATCTGTTGGACATTTTGAAGGACGCTTGCGACAGGAGCGCGGGCACCTGCCTGAAAGGGTTCGTTTTCACCTATTCATGGCATAAGACCGACGTTCATCCCGGAGGGATGCGAGCTTGTAGCCGATGGTTGAGCGAGCTTGCGAGCAATACCACCGGATCTGATGCCTGGGATTGCACGATCCCGGCAGGGATCGCAGCATCGAGGTTGCGGCCCAGTGGCTGGCATCCCTCCGGGATGCGGTGGTCGCAGGGATGAGATCCGGTGGTGTCGCTCGCAAGCTCGCTCAACCACCGGCTACAGGCTGCCATGCCTCCGGCATGAAGATGTGCCGCCAAAACCGGTTGGAAACAAGACCATTCGAAGCCTTTGCAGAGTTCGGGAAATGGTCGCGATTATGACTGAGTTTGCCATCACACCAGCCTGAAATGCTTGCGCAGCAGCCACTCCACGGTCAGCAGCAGCATCACCGCGCCAAGCCACCACCAGCTCGACCATAACAGCGTTTCATGGGTGACGGTCTGGCGGCGGTCGAGGGTTTGCAGGAGGTTCGGCAGTTCGCCGGCCTGTTCTTCGCGCAGGAAGCGGCCACTGCCGGCGTTGCGCACCATGGTTTCCAACAAGGCGCGATTCATGGTCAAGGACGCCAGCTCCTGGTTGCCGGTGTCCGCCACGCGCAGCACCAGGCGCAGGTCGCTCTTGGCGGCATTGGCGTTCTCCGCCACGGCGATCTGCCACTCGCCGGCTTTCAGGGGCGGGGTGCGGGCGCGGTACACGCCGGCGTGGCTGGGGTCGGGCTCCAGTTCCAGGGTGGCGGCGTCCACACCTTCGTGGATGAGGAAGGCGCGCGGATGCGCATCGGCCACGATGCCGCCGGCGGAGTTGCGCAGGCGCACACGGATCTCGCCCTGCTCGCCGGCGGCGTAGCGCAGGTGGTCTGTGCCGATCGCGAGCAGCTTGTTCTCCGCCTGGAAGGGCGGCGCGGCGATCCAGGCGGCGAGCTGCACCCACAAGCGCTGGTGATAAAGATCGGCCACCTGATAGCGAAAGCGCCACAGCTCATCGCTGGCAATATAGAGCACCGCGCCCGCGCCAACGCTGCGGAACACAAAGGCCGGGGACTCCACCTTGCTGGCAGACTGCAAGGTGGCGAGCGTCTCCGAGCCCGGCAGCGCCTTGACCGAAGCGCTCCACATGGAGGCAGGCAGGCTGGGCCAAAGGTTCGCATTCGCGCTGGCGGAATCACTCAGCCGCAACGCCGTGGTGCGGTCTGCCTGCGTGGTCAGGTGCCAGGTCAGCGGGCCTTGCAGGCCCTTGGCATCGCCTCTCCAGGCCACCGGCAACAAGCCGGCCGCCTTGGATTTCGCCCATTCCTGCAAATGACCGCGCGCACCGTCGATCAGGATCAGGCCGCCACCACGTTTCTCGACGAATTCGGTGAGCCATTCCACATGCTCAGGCTTCAGCCGCGAGGGCGCGAAATCGCCCAGCACCACCAAGTCATAGGTCAGCAGCTCGTCCTTGGTTTTGGGAAAGGCGTTGGCCAGCGTGTTGCCCGTGCCGCCGCCGTAGTCGTCGAAGGCCGTCACCACGCTCCAGCGTTCATCGCGCTCGAAGTGATTATGAGCGTAGCGGGTCTCCCAGCGCGCACGACCGTCCAGCATCAGCAGTTTGCGCTTCTTTTGCAGGAGGTGCAGCGCCACCTCGCGGCTGTTGTTGGCATGGGTCTTTTCCAGCGCCGCCTGCTCACCGTTCACCCCGATCACGGCGGTGAAGAGACGCAGGGATTTGTCCGCCTGCTTTGCAGGAGCGGCCGGCATGTCCTTCATGAGAAAGCTGTAGTTGAACCGCCGCTCGCCCTTGCCGTCCGTCATGAAACGCTGCTCCCACATCACCTTGCCCTGGCTCACGATGCGCAGGGTGCCGGGCAAGTTTGGCGGCATGGAATCGCGCGCGGAAATCACGCCTTCCACCCGCTCGGCGCTGAACACCGCCTCGGGCGCTGACACATCGGCGATGGAGAGATCCGGCGGCGGCACCTCCGTGCCAAAGCCGACGGCAAACAACGGCACCGCGCCTTCCTTCAACGTACCGGCGAACTCCTCTGGCGAGCCCGGAGCATTGTGCTGGCCATCGGTCATCACCACCAGCGCCGTGCCGCCGGTGGCCGGGCCCAGAGCCTCACGCAGCGCTTGATCCAGATCGGTGACCGTCGCATCCGGCTGCAAATCCAGGCGCGTGGGCATGATGCCCGAGATGTCCTTTCCCTGCTGCCGGCGCCACCACAGGCGCTGCACCTCCGTGCCGCGCAGGGCCACCAGCTCCACATCGGAAGTCTCCGCCAGCTTGGGCAGCAGCGGCTGGGTGCCTTTGAAAAGCACATCCTGCACCCGCTGCCAGCGTGCCGCCTGGGCCTGCAGGCTGGAGCCGGGGCGCGACGAGGCGTCATCAGTGAGCTTCATGCTCGCGGAGGCGTCCAGCGCAATCACCACACGGCCGAGCTGACGCAGCGTCGTCACCCGCCGCAGCACCGGTCCCGAGAGCGCCAGCACAATGATAAACACCGCCAGCGAACGCAGCAGCGCCGGCAGCCAGGTGAACCGGCCCGGATGGTTGCGCAGCTCGCGCCGGTAGAGCAGGAACATCAGCAGCGCCAGGAACAGGCCGGCCCCGATGACCGGCAGCAAGGCCCAGTCACCATTGAAACGCAGGGTGGTTTCGGTGATCGAGTTCATGGCTTGGTGATCCTCTGCTGCAGCAGCACCTCGATAAACAGCAGGGCAAGCAGGCCGAGCAGGAAGGGCTGCCAGAGTTCCGTGCCGTGGCGGCGGCTGCGGTCCACGCTCTGGTAGGCGTCGAAGTTTTCCACGAAGGCCGCGTCGTGGCGCTCCGCGATGGTCTTCACCTCGCTGGCCGCCAGCGGCTTGAGGTCCGAGCCTGCGGGGTTCAAATCGAAGGCAAAGTGGCGTACCTCGCCGCCGCCGTTCCTGGGCTGCACATCATAGATGCCGGGCTGGGTGGTGGCCGGTGATTCCACCACCACGCCGCCGGTTTCCTTGCGCGCCTTGATGTCCAACACGCGGCCGGTGGGCTCGGTCATCTGATACAGCTCGTCGCCCCTGCCGTCCTTGAGGCCGAAGCGCACCGGCTGGCCCACGTACTGCGAGCTGGCCGCACCGCCCGGCGTGGCCAGATGGCTAACAACTCGTTGCAACAACGGCACGAACACCATCTGCAGCGGCAGGTTGCTCCACTCCGGGTTCGCCGTGGTGGCCGCCGCGATCACCTTGCCCCGGCCATAGGCCTTCTCCACCAGCAGCGGCGTGCCACGGTCCAGCAGCAGCAGGGGCTTCGCTGTATCGTCCTTCAGTTCCAGCACGAACCAGTTGCGGAACTCCGCATCCTGGAGCCGGCCGCTGCGCGCATCGTTGAAGTAAGTGGTCGCCGGATGGGTGAAGCGCTGCATGAGGATGCGCGCCGGGTTCTCGCCCTGGCCGGTGCTGCCGAGGCCCTTGATGCGCGCCGGATACACGCCCTCGCCGTTGTGATACAGGTCGCGGTTGTAAGCGGCGAGGTCGCAGGCCGCCCCGGCGAAGACCAGCAGGCCGCCGCCTTCCTTCACAAACTTTTCCACCAGGGCCAGGTGGTTGCTTTGCAGCTTCGCCACATCGGCCAGGATGATGACTTCCTTGCCGCTGAAGTCATCCTTGCGCAGCTTCTTCTCATCCACCTTGCTGGTGATGATCAGGTCCTTCGAATTCGCTGCGGCGGCAAGATTTGGCGACAGGGCCAGCTCCAGGAAATCCGCCGCGCCGGAGAGCGGCTCATTGCCCGGATGGCCGTCCACCAGCAGCGCATTGATTTGATGACGCACATGCACGATGCCCTGCGCGGCGTTGTCCTCTGTCAATGCATCGCCTTCCAGACGCACCGCCAGCGAATGATCGCCCACCTTGTCAAAGGCATGGGTGAAGGAGAGCGTCACCTCGCCATCCGCAGGCACGGTCACGCGGGTGGTGCGCAGGCGGGCGCCATCGGCCTCCAGGTTCACCGCCACATCCTGCCACAGACGCTTGCCGTAGTTCTTGATGCGCACGCGCGCGCCCACTGGCTGGCCTTCCGCCGCCACCAGGGCCGAGAGATCGAGCGAGGCGACGCCGAGGTTTTCCACGATGTCGTTGTTCAGCCGGTAAAAAGTGACCATCGGCTTCGGCTCCTGCCTGGACATGGCCTCCAGCGCCGGCAGCGCCGCGCCGGAAGCAAAGGGCTTCCAGTCCGCCTGACGGAAATCGCTCATCACCACCAGCTCACGCGCGCCGCTGTTCACCTGCTTGAGCGCCGCCGAGGCCGCCTGAAAGGCATCATCCGGCGCCATCGGGCCGGAGAGCGAGGGCACGCCGGTGAGGGCTTTCGGCAGCAGGTCAAGGTTGGTGGTGGACTGATCAAACAACAGCCGCGGCCTGCCTCCCGCCAGCACCACCTGCACATCGGAACCGCGCGGCAGCCCGTCCGCCATGCGCTGGATCGCCTGCCGGGCCTGCTCCAGGGGCGAACCGCCATTGGCCGGCGCGCGCATGGAAAAGGAATCATCCAGCAGCACCACCAGGGACGTCTTGCCAAAGGCAGGCAGCGACTTCAGGCTGGAAAGGACCGGACGCGCCAGGCACAGCGCCAGGATGATGGGCAGGGCGATGCGCACCGCCAGCAGCAGCCACTGCTCGATGAGCACGCGCTTGCGCTTCTGCCGGATCACCTCCTGCAGCAGGTGCATGGCGCCCCAGCGCACCACGTTCACCTTGCGACGGTTGAGCAAGTGGATGATCAGCGGGATGAGAAAGGCCGCCGCGCCCGTGAGGAGGATGCCGTTGAGGAACGTCATTTACGGCGCTGGGGCTGGGGACTTCCGCGCCAGCCACGGTTGTTCAAAGAATTGATAGCAGAAAGCCGAGAGTGCATACACGCCGGCAAGGACGATGAGCGAGGCAAGAATGTGGTTGTCAAACATGCTGCCGGGTGGCGCGCTGCGCAGCCCGCGAGACAGGCACAGCAGCACCGCCGCATGGTAAAGGTACGTGCTGTAGCTTACTTTTCCCATCCATGGCAGCGGCGTCTTTTTCAGCCATCCATCCAGCCGCCTGAACCCGCAGGTGAAAGCCAGCAGCAGCAGCGAGGTGCCGGCGGAAAGAGCCACCGGATGCCAGACAATCCGGGAGCTGGTGCGGAAAAACTGGACGGCAAACGTCGCGCCAAAGTCGCGCGCCCGCACCACTGTGTGGCCGGCCACAAAGACCGCATGCATCTTGACCGCCGCCAGGTACTGGGAAAGGAAGCAGGAGCCCGCCAGAAGCAACCCCGCACCGAGCACAAGCCAGCACCAGCCGGCAGACCGCCCGCCCGCCGGCCCTCTGACCGAGAAGTATGCACCCAGGATGCCCAGGCCAAACTGATCCCAGCGGCACACAGGATTATTCGGCCCGGTGGAAGGCACCCACCAGCCAGCCGTAAGAGCGTATTTTGCAGCGATGGCCAGCACGCACATCGCCACCGGCATCACCCAACCGCGGCGCCCGCGCACGAACACGCCCAGCGCGGCCATCATCAGGTAGAAAATCCATTCGTGGCTCAAGGTCCACAACGGGCCGATGATGGAAGCCGAGATGCTGCTGAACCAGCCGTGCATGAGCAGCGCATGCGCGCCCAGGTCAAAGGCCAGCATCCCCGGCGTGGCACGGGCAAGGGTGTTGGGCTCCACCAACAGGAGCATGAGGAAACAGCAGATGAAGTAGTTCGGCAGGATGCGGAGGCAGCGGTTGCGCAGGAACCTGCCCCTGTCGAACACCCGCGGCACCAGCACCGCGCGGCCGATCAAGAAGCCGCTCAAGGTGAAAAAGATGTTCACGCCCATCGCGCCCAGCACGGCGAGGCCGGCAGGGGCGACGGGAAACTCAAACGAATCCATGTGATAGAGCACCACCATCAGGGCGGCGATGCCGCGCATGGCATCGATCGCCGCATTGTGCTGGCCCACGCCGCCAGCGCCGGCTTCAGGCACGGGAGCGGCAGCCGCCTCCGCCGGCATGGGCGGAGCGCTTGTCTCATTCACAGCGCAGGCAGGTTTCAGGGCGGTCATGCGGGGCTTGCAGGAGGAGATTTGCGGGCCAGCCAGGGCTCTTCAAAGTAATGATAACAAAAGGCCGAGAGCAGGTAAGTGCCCGCCAGCGCGGCCAGGCAGGCAGCCACGCCATGGGTGGCAAAAAGGCTGCCTGCCGGCGCGGAGCCAAAGGCCCGCTCCAGGCAGAGCAGCACGGACATATGATACAGGTAAGTGCTGTAACTTACCTTGCCCATCCAGGGCAGCGGCGTCCTGCGCAGCCAGCCGCCGGCCTTGCGCCAGCCATTGGTCACCGCCACCAGCAGCATTGCCACGCCCAGGGAGAACACCGGCGGAAACCAGATGACATTCGAGCGCCGCATGTAGAACACCGCCGCATAGTTGTTGCCCGTGCCACGCCGCGGCAGCGAATCCTGCGAAATGACCTCGGCATTGGCGCAGGCGTATTGCCAGTAAAGACAGGCCGCGATCACCAGCAGCCCGCCCACGCCGGCGACCGTGACCCAAAAGGACTTTCCCTTCATCCTGCCCACCTGGGCTGACAGCAGGGCGCCCGCGATGCCAAAGGCAAACTGATCCCACAGGCAGAACGGATGCGAGCGGCCGGTGGAGGGCTGCCAGAGCCTGGTCATCACCAGGTACTTGGTGGCAATGGCGATCACAAACATGAGCACCGGCACCCTCCAGCCTCCGCGCGCCCGCAGCCAGGGTGCGGCAAAGCCAAGCAGGAGATAGAACATCCATTCATGCCCCAGCGTCCACATCGGGCCATTGATGGTATCCGCCGTGCTCTGAAACCAGGAGTGCAGCAGCAGCGCATGAGCGCCGAGATCAAAAGCAAGCGAACCGGCCGAGTTATGACCAATTTCGCGACCGTTCACCAGGAACAGCACGAGAAAGCAGCAGATGTAATAATTGGGCAGGATGCGCAGCGCCCGGTTTTTGAGATACTTGCGCAGATCAAACTGCGCCGGTGCCAGCGCCGCCCTGGCAATCAGGAATCCGCTGAGCGTGAAGAACAAATTCACCCCCAGCGCGCCGAGGAACGCCACATTGCCCGGGACAATGGGAAAGCCCCAGAACTCCATGTGAAACACCACCACCACGGCAGCCGCGATGCCGCGCAGCGAATCGATGACCGCATTATGCTCTGCTCCGCCGGTGCGCGACGCCACGGCCGTCTGCGCAACGGGGCCATCCTGGGCGGCGGCCTCGGTCACGTGAGGTTGAAGGGCGTGGGAGAAAGGCGCGGTCATCGTCTCATCCTCAGGGTGAGGTACTCCTTCAAGGCGTGCGCGTGCGGCTTGTCCGTGCGCATCTCCACCACGTCCACCTCATGCTTCAAGAGACCATCCTTCAGGCCCTGGCGAAATTCGCCCAGCACCTTGAGGTAACCCTGCCGGACCACGGCCGGATCGAGCATCAAATGGTCATCAAGCTGCTCCAGGTTCTCGAATCGCGACCACTTCGAAAAGGGAAACTCCAGCTCATCGCGGTCCCAGAGCTGCATCACCAGAAGCTCGTGGCCCTTGCGCCGCAGCACGGCCACGGCGCGCATGAGGGCCTGCAGATCGTCGAAGAAATCGGAGATCAAAATGATGAGCCCGCGGCGCTTGAGCTGGCCGGCCAGGGATTCCAGCACCTTTGCCAGGCTGGTCTCCGCGCCGGGCTTGGTTCTTACCATGCAGTCCAGCAGATGATGCAGGTGGGTGATGCGCGTGCGGGCCGGGATGATTTCGCGCACCTGGCTGTCGAAAGTCACCAGCCCCACGGCATCCTGCTGGCTCATCAAAAGATAGGCCACCGAGGCGGCCAGCTTGCGCGCGTACTCAAACTTTTCCACCCCGCCCTGGCCGCGATAGGCCATGCTGCCGCTGGCATCCAATACAATGGTGGCGCGCAGGTTCGTCTCCTCATCGTATTCGCGGATGTAAAAGCGGTCGCTGCGGCCGAAGATCTTCCAGTCCAGCCGCCGGATCTCATCGCCCTGCACATACGGCCGGTGCTGGCGGAACTCCACGCTGAACCCCTTGTGCGGCGAGGCATGCAGCCCCGTGGTGAACCCCTCCACCACCGTGCGCGCAAACAACTGCAAATGCTGCAGCGGCGCGATGTCTTCGGCGGTGAGGATGTCGGACAGGGTGGCCATTTCTTGGGGGGATTAGTGCGGAGGAGGGAGGAGCGGCGGACGGCGGATGGCGGTTAAGTACGGAGTGCCTAGTGCTTAGTGCGGAGTATCTGAGGCGGGGGGGTAAGACAGGGCTATGGGTTAGACATGAAATTCAAACTTGGCACTTAGTACTTGGCACTCCGCACTAAGCACTCTGCACTCACCGCTTCTTCTTCCCCATCGCAATGAGCGTGCCCACGATCTTGTCCACCGTCATCCCCTCCGCCTCGGCGTGGAAGGTGGGAACGATGCGATGGCGGAGCACGGGGAGGGCGAGGGCTTCGATGTCGTCGGTGGTCACGTGGGTGCGGCCGTAGAGCAGGGCGCGCACCTTGCCGGCGAGCACGAGCTGCTGGCTGGCGCGCGGGCCGGCGCCCCAGCCGATCATTTGTTTCACGAAGTCCACCGCGCCGGGTTCGCCGGGGCGGGTGGAACGCACGAGGTCGAGCACAAAATCCAGCACGTGGTCCGGCACCGGCACGCGGCGGGCGAGGGCCTGGCCGGCCTGGAGGTCTTCCGCTGAAATCACGGCCTCGATGGCTTCGCCTTCCACGCCGGTGGTGCGGGTGACGATCTCGCGCTCGGCATCGCGGGTGGGATAATCGATCTTGATGAGGAACAGGAAGCGGTCTTTCTGGGCTTCGGGAAGCGGGTAGGTGCCTTCCTGTTCAATGGGGTTTTGCGTGGCCAGGACAAAGAACGGCGCCGGCAGCTTGAAGGTCTGCTGGCCAACGGTCACGTTCTTTTCCTGCATGGCCTCCAGCAGCGCGGCCTGGGTCTTGGGCGGCGTGCGGTTGATTTCATCGGCGAGCAGGATCTGGGTGAAGATCGGCCCTTCCTGGAACACGAAGTTGCGCCGGCCGGTTTCGCGGTCCTCCTGGATGATTTCCGTGCCGGTGATGTCCGCCGGCATGAGGTCGGGGGTGAACTGCACGCGGCGGAAGCTCAGGTGCATGGCATCGGCGAGCGATTTGACCAGCAGCGTCTTGGCCAGCCCTGGCACGCCTTCCAGCAGGCTGTGGCCCCCGGCCACCATGGCGATGAAGACCTGCTCAATCACCGCCTCCTGGCCCACAATGCGGCGCGCGAGCGCGGTTTTCAGCTTGTTGAATCCTTCGACAAGGGCGGTGGCGGCGGCTTGATCAGACATGGTGGGGAGAGGCGAACAACAATTGACCAGAATACGTGGAGGGGAAACCAGAGACGAGGGGGCGGCAAGTGATCTTTCCAAGAGCTTCACCGAAGGCGTTGCGGCAGGCAGCTACGCCACCTTTGCTCCCGCCCTTCGCAGTCCACCCCGGACGAACGGACGCTGCGTGCGCACGCCTTGCATCAGCCGCCGCACTGCCCTTTACTATCCCATGCAACTGAACCTGGCAGGACAAAGAGTGGCGGTGCTCGGCGCGGCGAAGGGCATCGGCCGTGCCATCGCGGAGGGCTTCCTTGCCGAGGGCTGCGTGGTGCGCGGGTTCGACCGCGAGAGCCATCCCCCACCCCTGCAAGCGGCAGGTGACATTACCTCTGGCGATGCCACGGACTATGCCCAGGTGCAGGCCTTTGCCGCCAGTCTGGGCGAGGCGGACCACCTGATCTTTTCCGTCGGCGCCGGTTCGGGCAAGGCGGGCTTCCCGTTCTGGAGCCTGGAGCCGGGCGACTGGGCGCGGGTGCTGGAAATTAACCTCATCGCGGCGGTGAATGCCGCACACGCCTTTGCGCCCCTCCTGATGCGGCGCGGTAGTGGCTCCATGCTCTTCCTTGTCTCCGTGGCCGGCCAGATCGGCTCGCAGACCGATCCGCCCTACAGCGCGGCGAAGGCTGGGCTGATCAATTTCACGCAGTGCGCCGCCAAGGATCTGGCACCGCATGGCGTGCGGGTGAACGCCCTGGCGCCCGGCATGGTGCAGACGGATTTGAACCAGTCTGTATGGGCCGCCAGCCAGGCCCGCAGGCCGGAGGCGGAGCGGCAGACCTATGAGGCATGGGCGGATGAAAAGATCCGTAAGGTGTCCCCGCTCGGCCGCTGGCAGCAGCCGGAGGAGTATGCGGCGATGGCGACGTTTTTAGCCTCGGAGCATGGGCGCAACATCACGGGGCAGACGCTCAACATTGATGGCGGGCAGGTGATGCATTGAAGCTACTTCTCATACAACCGGAACAGCCCGCTGTGATCCAGGTCACCGTGGCCTTCCTCATGCACAAAGCGCTCCCATTGCGCGCGGCAGTTGCGCAGGGTGGCCGAATCAAGCCCCACGGATTCCGCCAGTTCGCAGATGAGCCGCACATCCTTCAATTGCAGCGTGGAGCGGCCGCCGGGGGCGAAGTCGCGCCGCACCATGCGATCGCCGTGAAGATCAAGGATGCGGCTTTCGGCAAAGCCGCCTAACAAGGCCTTGCGCACCAACGCGGAATCAACGCCCGAGAGCTCCGCCAGCCGCAGGGCCTGGGCCACTGCGTCGATGGTCTGGGCCACAATGAGCTGATTGGCCAGCTTGGTCACCTGGCCGGAGCCGGAGCGGCCGAGGTGCGTGACCCGTTTGCCCACGGTTTCAAGCACTGGCAGGGCGCGGTTAAAATCCTCCTCCGTGCCGCCGGCCATGATGGTGAGGCTGGCGGCTTCGGCCCCCACTTGACCGCCGGAGACTGGCGCATCCACCCAGTGGAAACGCTCCGCGAGCTTGCGCGTGGCTTCCACGCCGGTGGTGCCGAAATCAACGATCAGGGCCCCAGGCGAAAGCCCTTCGGCCAGGGCGGCGGCCACGCTTTCCACCACCTCGGTGCTGGTGAGGTTCATGCAGATGATGCCATCGCCGATGTCTTTTGCGAGGTCTGGCAGAGTGGCCGCGCGCTGCATCCCCAGTGCCACGGCCGCCTGGGCGGGCGCATCGCTGCGGTTCCACACCGTCACGGCTGCGCCGGCGGCGTTCAAATGCCGGGCCATGGGCGCACCCATGTTGCCGAGTCCGATGAATCCGATCTTGTGTCCCGATAAGGCCTTGTCCATGTTCGCGGACTTTGACATCTGTGTTGCTCGCAACGCAATCTCCCAATCCTGAAAATCATCCATGAAAGCAGTCATCACCGGCGGCGGCGGTTTCCTCGGCTCCCAGCTTGCACAGAAGCTCCTGGCGCTCGGCCAGCTCACCGGCCCCTCCGGCCAGCCTGAGCCGCTGGAATCGCTGGTGCTGCTGGATGCCTTCTTCCACCAGCCCGCCACCGATCCGCGCGTGCGCCAGATCGTGGGCGACATCGGCGATCGCGACACCGTGTTTGCCGCCATTGGCAGCGACGCAGCCACCGCCATCTTCCACCTTGCCTCCATGGTCAGCGGCGAGTGCGAGCTGCGTTTCGATGATGCGCTGCGGGTGAACCTCGACGGCGGCCGCAATGTGTTTGAGGCCGCGCGCCAGGCCGATGGCAGGCCGCGCGTGGTCTTCGCAAGCAGCATCGCCTGCTTCGGCGGCATGGACATGAGCCAGACCATGACGGATCACACCAAGCACCTGCCGCAGACCACCTATGGCATTACCAAGGCGATGTGCGAGATGCTGGTGAACGACCACACGCGCAAGGGTCACTTCGACGGTCGCTCGGCCCGGCTTCCCACGGTCATCATCCGCCCCGGCAAGCCCAATGCCGCCGCCTCAAGCTGGGCCAGCGGCATGTTCCGCGAGCCGCTCGGCGGCGTGCCCTGCGAGCTGCCAATTCATCGCGACCAGGCGCATCCCATGACCGGCTACCGCACGGTGATCGAATCGCTGGTGGCCCTGCACGAAGTGCCGGCGGACAAGTTGAGCAACGACCGCGCCTACGTGCTGCCGGCGCATCGCGTGACGCCGCGCATTGCCGAGGCAACCATCACCGCCGTGGCCGCCCGCCGCAGCTTGCAGCTTGGCCCCATCGTCGATGCCTTCGACGCCCGCATTCAGGACATCGTGGACAACTGGCCTACCAATGTGGACGGTGCCCGCGCCGTGGCCTTGGGCCTGCCCTCGCCGCCCTCGCTGGAGGTGATCGTGGAGCAGTACCTGGAGGACTTTGGCAAAAAATAAGGGCAGCCACACGGACGAGCCACGTATTCGAGATGCCCGGGGGGCGAACCTGCGGCACCTTGGAACGCTGGCCTTTGCCCGACGGCATCGGGGCCCCAGGCCCGCAGGCATGAATTGCTTTGTCAAAGAATGAGCACTGGGCAAGCGAAGTGGTCCATGACACCTTCGTCCTCCCATGATCATCGAACTCGTCAACACTGGCACCGAACTGCTCCTCGGCGACGTCATCAACACCAATGCGGCCTGGATCGGCCAGCGTTTCGCCGCCCTGGGGCTGCAGGTGGCGCGCCACACGGTGGTGCCTGATGGTGCGGCGATCCGCCAGGCCATGGCCGAGGCGGCCGCGCGGTCTGACGTGGTGATCATCACCGGTGGCCTGGGGCCGACCAATGACGACCTGACCCGCGAATCCGCCGCCGCCCTGCTGGGCCTGGCCATGGAGCCCGATGCAGGCGTGGTGGCGCACCTGGAGGAGTTCTTCCGCAAGCGCGGCCGTGTGCTCACCGAAACCAACAAAAAGCAGGCCATGGTCCTGCAAGGCGCCGAACCGATGGCCAACCCTTTCGGCACCGCGCCGGGCATGTACATCCCCGCCAGCCTGGGCGCCGCCAAGGGGTTGAACTGCGCGCTCTTCCTCCTGCCCGGCCCGCCGCGCGAGCTGAAGCCGATGATCGAGAACGAGGTGGAACCCCGCCTGCGCCGCCTGAAGCCGGAACTGGAAGGCCGCACCACGCTGTACTTGAAAGTCACTGGCCTGGGCGAATCCGACATCGTGGACCGCATCGAAAAAAGCCTGGAGGCCATGCCCGCCCTGGAGCTGGGCTACTGCCTGGGCCGTGGCGATGTGGATGTGCGCCTCTCCGGCACCGCGGACATCGTGGCCGAGGCTGCCGCCCTCGTGCGCGGGCGCATCGGCGACTTCATCGTGAGCGATGACCGCCGCGTGGTGGAGGAGGTCGTCGTGCATCAGCTGAAGGCCGCCGGGCAGACTGTTGCCACCGCCGAATCCTGCACCGGCGGCGAGCTGGCCTCGCGCCTCACCAATGTCAGCGGCGCCTCCGCCGTGTTTGGTCATGGCTTCATCACTTACGCCAATGAGGCCAAGTCGCAGCATCTGGGGGTGGATCCCGCCACGCTCGCACGGCACGGCGCAGTGAGTCAGGAAGTAGCCCAGGCCATGGCCGAAGGCGCTCTGCAGGCGGCCGGGGCTGACCATGCGCTGAGCTGCACCGGCATCGCCGGCCCCACCGGCGGCACGGAGGAGAAGCCCGTGGGCACCGTCTTCATCGGCCTCGCCACCCGCGGCCAGCCCACCGAGGTGCGAAAGCTTTTCTTCCCTGGAGCCCGCGACCGGTTTAAGATGCTCACCACCCAGGCCGCGCTGGAAATGCTGCGCCGCCGCCTCGCCAGCCTGCCGCTGCCCTGACACCACCGCACTTTTTCCGTTCTCCGTTTTCCGTTCCCCCATCTTCCATCTCCGGCGCGCAGCGCCTTCCGCCAATGAGCCACATCATCCGCCCCCTTCTCCCGCTCGCCGCCCTGCTGCTCTGCCTGCATGCCCGGGCAGACGTCACCATGCGGCCCAATGAGAAGCCCAAGGAGACCACGAGGGACTTCATCAAAGACCAGAAGAAAAACGGCTTTGTGTCGCCCGAGCCCAGCAATGGCGAGGGCAAGTTCGTCGTTGGCCAGAGCGTGCAGGTGGAGCTGAAGGTCTCCACCGCCGATCTCGGTTTTGTGCAGTTCGTCATCCGCGAGCAGCCCAAGCACGGCACCCTTTCCGCCATCCGCCCCCATCCCTCGGGTGAATCGAACCGCGCCGTCGTCACTTACACCCACAACGGCAATCCCGAGGAGCTGGCCGACCGCTTCACCTTCGCCGCCCGCGCGGGTGAGAGCAGCACCTCCGCGCCAGGCATCATCTACCTCACCGGCCGCCGCGCCGAGGCCAACCTCCAGGTGCTCGATCCCCCGCACTTCAAGCAGCTCAAGCCCGGCGAAAGCGACACTGTCACCGTGGTGGTGAAGAACATAGGCAACGCCGCCTTTTCCGGCGACCTGAAGCTGCCCGCCCCGTTCGTGGGCCCCGCGCATTTCGATGTCGCCGTGAATGAGAAGCTCACCCTCATGATCATGGCCACGCCACAGGCCCCCGGCACCTACCGCCTTGATCAGGAGCTGCAGCCCGGTCAGGCTGGCAGCCGGCTGCGTGCGGCCCTCGAGTGCGCCCAGCCCTTCGTCGTCACCCCGGGCTCTCTCAACCTCACCTTCGATCCCTTCACCGGCCAGCGCAAAGGCACGGTGAAAGTGTCCAACGGCAGCGATGCCCCGCTGAACTTGAAGGTGGAATGCAACAAACGCCTGCAGGTCAGCAAAGACCTCTACCTCGATCCCAAGGCCATCAACGAGCTTGTCATCACCTTGCCCAAGGAGGATGTCGCTGCCTTCCACAGCGAGCTTTCCATCAGCCAGGATCCCTCGCGCCAGAAGGTGATGATCAATGCCGATCCCGCCCCGGCCCACCTCGTGCTGCAAAGCCCCAAGGACGGCAAGCTGGACTTTGGCCAGATCATCAAGGGCAAGGTGCCCGAGGTGAAGGTCACCGTGCTCAACGATGGCGGCGTGCCCGCCATTCTCCAGGCCTCGCAGACCCCGCCCTTCATGATCACCACCGACTTCTCTTCCATGAAGGTGGAGCCCGGCAAGACCGGCGAGGTGGTGGTAACCTTCAATCCCGACCTGCCAGGGAACTACACCCAGCCCATCTTCCTCGCTGGCAACGCCGGCCGCCTGGAGCTGACCGCCAAGGGGGCGATGACCGATCCCGCCAGGCCCAATGGCGGCGTTTCCACCGCCGGCGGCGCCCATGGCGGGATCCGCCCGCATGATACCGATGTCGTGCCGGCCCGCCCCAACGTCAGCCGCCCCGGAACTGGTGCCGGTGCCTCCGTCAAAAGCACCGAGCCGCCGCCCGTCATGGTCTCCCGCCCCATGCCCCAGGCACCGACTCCAGCTCCCGTAGTTGCAGCGGCCCCTGCTCCAGCAGCCTCGCCCCCCGCCCCCGGCGCCCATGCCTCTCAGGCCGGCAGCAAGCCCCAGCCCCAAGGCCCGAGCAGCTTCAAGGAAATGAGCCCTATGGAGGTGGCCCGCGTCAACGCCCTCATGTCCTACGGCATCAGTCCCCTCACCCTGCCCCAGGTGCGCAGCAGCTCCCTCGAGCCCATGGGCCGCATCGGCGTGCTGGAACGCAACCGCGACAATGTTGTCCTTATCTGGGAGCCCAACAAGATCCAGCCCAAGGAATACATTGTCGAACGCGCCTACCTCGTGCGCAACAGCGCCAGCGGCCTGATGCTCAAGACCTGGAAGACCACCGCCGCCTGGAGCTTCGAAAAAGGCCCCGACCCCAGCGTCGTCACCGCCCGGATCAAGGACCTCAAGCCCGACAACCAGTACGAGTTCCGCGTCTTCGCCATGGACAAGGACAACCGCTTCTCCGAGCCCACCAGCATCGTCCAGGTCGTCACCCTCAGCCCCTTCAGGATGCCCTCGTGGGCCTGGCAGTCCCTCGCCGCCCTGCTCTTCCTCGCCCTCGTGTACGCCGGCTACCAGTGGAAGCAGGGCGACTGGCAGCCCGGCATCCGGGATGGCAGCAAGGCGCAGGCATAAAACGCCGCCCCTTTGCTTCAGGACCATAAGAAAGTTAAAGTGCAGCCATCGCAGCGTCCAGTCGGCGTGGCTTGCCGCATCGCCACAAGGATTCTTTCCCTGCCGAATTTGCTGCATCTATTTTGTAATAAAAGCCTTCGATTATTCTTTATTTTCGGATCACTCTGCATTAGTTTTTCGAAATTCAATTTCACCGATGGCGTCGCGTGCAGGACTCCTGCTATTTCATTCAACGGCTAAGTCCCCATCAATTGGCGGACATTCAGATCCGTTTGGAATACGTCTCCTTATCACGCTCATTATTCCAATGGGTGCCAGCTAGCCCCCAACGAGCCCAGTTTATTGTTTATAAATTTCCGGCGGGCTTTCACAAGTACTATCATGAGGGGCTCGATAGCGCCTTGGTGAAATTGCTCGCCGCAATGCCGGTCGATGTACTGCTCAATGAAACAGCTTACGTCAGCCATTTGCTCGCGAAACAGCGGGCATCTTCTTCCGAGGTCTATCGAGGTTCCAGCTATGTATTCACTTCCAGCTGCGACTTCAGCACCCTCGACCATCCCGTCAGCCCACATGAGCACGGGTACGCCGTTTGCATGAACGGAAAAGTGGTTTCGTTCGCCAAGTCCGCGCGGGAAAATTCTGAAGCTGCCGAAATCATCGTTGGCACCGATACGGAGTACCGCCTTCGAGGATTTGCCAAGCTCACAGCCTCAAAGTGGGGCCGCCATATTCTCGATTCGGGACGAGTTCCGTTCTACAGCCACCGGGCCGAGAACTTCGTTTCGGGCCTTCTGGCAAAAAGCCTGAAGGTGAGAAAGTTCTGCGAAATAGCCGCCTACGATTGACATCACAATCATTGCCCACGGAAAAAAGCATGAGAAAAAACAGCGGAAAGTTAGATGATCTTTACTTGCTTGGCCTTGGAATCCGGGGGCTGCGGCAGCTCACGCTTGAAACCCGTGATGTTTTGAAGAAATGCCGCGTCATCCTTCATATCGGAGAGGACCACAAAGGATTGAAGAAATTGAATCCCAACGTGGTCGACATCGCCTCCCTTTACTGGCGAAAGGAGGCCCGTTCCAAGGTTTACAAAGAATTAAAAAAACGCGTTGTCGATGAGATCGGAAACGGCCCTGGCGTCGCGATGGTCACCTACGGCCACCCGCTCTTTTTCGACGACGTCAATCTCTCCCTGTGGAATCACTGCCGGCGCAGGAAACTTAGCTGTACGATGCTGCCTGCCGTGTCGTGCCTGGACACCATGAGCGTGGACCTGGGGATTGATTACTCCGACGGCACCCAAATTTTGGAGGCCACCACCGCAGTGCGTGAAAATGCCATGCTCTGCCCAAACATGCATGTAATGATGCTGCAGATCGGCGAGTACAACTGGGCGTTCACGTCGGACGCCCTGAAGAAGCACCCAGGCCACTACCGGAGCTTCATCAACTACATGCAGAAATTCTACCCGCGGAATCACAAGGTCCAGGTGGTCTACTCGCAGGATGGCGAGGACAACGTCCTGAAGAAAAAGATCGCCCTGCATCAGCTTGACAGCATCAGGGAAGAAATGTTTCCCGGCACGACACTTTACGTCCCGCCGGTAAAACAGCGATGAAGGGATTTCTCATGTTCCGCAAGCGGCCAAAGCTACCAAGCCTCCTGCAGCTGACGGGCGCCGCAGCGGTGCTTGCATGGTATTTCATTTCACCCGCGGGCTATCTGGCCTACAGCTGGAAATACATCACCCACCTCCGATGGCCTGAGATTTGGCTCACCGAGCAGAAGGAGGTATCGAACACAGCAGTCCTTCCTGAACTCCAAAAGTGGAAGGACGACCTTGGAAGGGCGAGTGAGCAGCCAGAGCTCCACAAGACCGGAGAAACACTTCTTGCCCCGGATTGGATGGAGCTGCAACGCTATTACCGGGGGTTTGGCATCGAGATCACTGACCGTGTTTCTTACTTCTCCAGGACGCCGGGCGATGACACCCAGCAGTTCATTTCCATGTGGGGGCAGAAGTATCCCCGTAAACTGCAGGAACTCCATGCACGGCTGGCCCGGAACCTTGCCGCACTGAAGCCGGAGCTTCTTCGTCATCATCCGCAGCTGGTGTCGGTTTATTTGATTTCCCGGCAGCCGGACTGCTTCATTTTTTGGCCCGGTGGCAACCACTACGCCTTATACACCGCGGGATTCTCACCCTGCATCGCCACTGGAAGCACGAAGGAGACCAACGACTGGCGCGATGCGGCATTGAAGGAGCCAACGACCTTCGAGCCGACCTCCGGAGACTCCCTAGGCTTGGGCAACACCATGATCACCGGCGTTTCCTTCAACTTCGAGGGCACGCGTGTGTTTGTGGCTGCGGACGTGCGCTGGGAGGACTCCTCGCTTGGCCCTATCCGTCTCATCGTGATTTTCTACGATCTATGGTTTATCCTTGGAATTGGAGGCATTGCATTGGGCTCCGCCCTCCAGCTTGGCAAATCGATCAGGCGCGGAAGGCCTAGTGATGCCGTCTGCATCACAGTGTCCATCGACAAGCAGGATTCCGGCGGCGGGCTGGAGGAACGGTACATCGACCAGGAGTTGATCGTTCGGATGGCGGACAAAGCCTTCAAGCAGTCAGCCCGGCAGACCACCCTGCTCGCATGGCCGTCGGTCGGCGGCTATCACTTGTTGTTTGCAAGCGGCTGGGGATCTGAGATTTATTCGGACTCCATCGAATTCGTCATCTGCTTGCTCAAGATTTGGGGGCGCTCACCCCTGGATGAAGCGGAAACGGCCACCCTTCGCATCGCGATAGGGCGCCACGGTCCCTTCATTCCGTACTGGGTGAACGGGCGCCTGTCTCCACCATGGGTGCGCATCAGTTCGTCCGCCAAGATTGCAGAGCTTTCGCGAAAACATCAGGCCCAGGAAGGCGGCCTGGTTTATCGCGTGGTTTGTGAAGAAACTTATTTTGACGAAGCAGCCAAATACTTGGGAACACGGCTGTTCGAAAAAATGGAGCCGGTTGGTGGCACCATAGATGCACAAGACGGAAGCGGGACAAAATATACCTTCCGTTCCTTGAAGAAGACAGGCGCGAAATCCAGGACTCCTATGGAAGCAAGCAACACACAGCTTATCAGCAGCCAAGGCCTGGCCAAGAATGATCGTGTCGCCCCTGCGGTGTTTGATGTATTTGTCAGCTACAACAGCCAGGACGAAGTTGTGGTGCAGGCTCTCGCCCTTGAGCTGAAAGCATGCGGTTTGACGGTGTGGCTTGACAAGTTAGAAATTAAGCCAGGGAGCGAGTGGATCAGAAAAGTTGAGACCATCATCAAGACCTGCAGGTCTTCTGTCATCTGTATCGGCAAGGGCGGGCTGGGGCCATGGCAAGAGCCCGAAGTGGATGCTCTTTTGTTCCGCTACATGAGAGAAAAGCGAAGTGGCAAGGCGGCGCCGGTCATTCCTGTGCTGCTTCCCGGTGCGCCGGCAGACCATGAGCTGCCGGTATTCCTCCAGCTGCTACAGTGTGTCGATCTGCGTCGCGGCCTGGAAAGCGCTTGGTTGGACGAGGTGGTTCGGGTCGTTAGAAGCACAATCTCAGCCTCGAACACTGGAGAGACTGAGCAATCGGAGGCATAAATGAAATCTAAATCTATAAGCCCCCGTTTCAGCAAATTCCGAAAACACCGCATTGCACAATTGAAAACGAAAGCGAGTACTTCAGAACACGCCGGCCAGCGCCTCAGATCCCGCGATAAAGTTCGAGCGCCAGGGACAAATCCGTTTAGCGAAGGCGCAGATCAAAGAGCTCTCATTATAGCGAACCTAGCCGCGCCGCAAACAATTGTCCGTATGTTACCATGCCCCTTGAAGAGCAGCATGCGGCCAGACAAAGCAACACAAACACAAACACAACAGGAGGACAGACACCATGGCCAAGAAAGCTGCCAAGAAGATTGCAAAAACAGTGACTAACGTCAAGAAAGCTGCCAAGAAAGTTGCCCGCAAGGTAATTAATGTGAGGAAGGCCGCCAAAACCGATGTGAAGCCGGTTGCCGGATAAGCCGGTCACTTCAACAGTGCCGTCAGGATGGAAACAATCTGACAAGGCCTTCAACACCAGAGCCAGACGGGCAGACAGCGCAGCCCTTGCTTCGCAAGGGCTGCGCTTCGTACCGCACCTCTGCGCTGCGGGTGCAATCCTGGATGTCAGGGTGTGTTCAGCAGCAGTCTTTGTCCCTGTTGCTCCTTCATGTCGGAAGGATTCCGTTGGCTGGCAGCCGGGCTATCAGGAGCTACTTTCCTATTTGAAAACTTTCACCGCCACCACCCCTTGAGTTTACAAGGGGTGGTGCGCGAGAAGGGACTCGAACCCATAAGCCTTTCGGCACAAGATCCTTAGTCTTGCGCGTATACCAATTCCGCCACTCGCGCGTTCTGAGTGAGGTGAGGCGTGCATTATACACAGGCAGAACAGCGTGCAACCATTGTTTTACGCTTTTTCACAAATCGTGAAGTCCCAGTTCGGGAGTCCTGACGCGTGCGAAGCGGGGCGTGTTTTAAAAACGAGGCGATGGCACGGCAGCCCTGGGAGCACCGACGTCCTCGTCGGCCTTTCCTGGCGCTATGAATGCCGACGGGGACGTCGGCGCGCCCAGGGGCTGCCGGCATTCACAACGCCTCTCCGTGGCAGTGCCGGGCGAACCCCGCCCACTAAACAAACACGGCCTAGTCCACATACGCGAACTCGTTCGCATTCAGCAGCAGGCGGCAAAGGGCCGCAAGGCTGTCGGTGTGCAGGAAGGCCTGGGCGGCGGCGGCTTCTTCGGCGCTGGGGGGGCGGGCGAAGGCGAGCTGGAAGGCGCGGCGCACCTGGACGGCGGCCTCGGGGCCGGCTTCCCGTTGCAACCGCTCCGCGAGGTGAGCGGCCTGGCGCAGCATGAAGTCGTTGTTCATCAGCGCCAGCGACTGCAGGGCGGTGGTGGTGACGATGCGCGCGGGCGTCAGGTTCGCCGGGTTCGGGCAGTCCAGCGTCGTCATCAGCGGCTGCACGGTGGTGCGTACCACGAAGCGGTAGATGCTGCGCCGCCAGAGCGCGGGCTCATCGGGTGTGATATACTCGTAAATGGGCGCGTAGGCCTCGGTGTAACGGAAGTCGCGATAGCCGGGGCCGCCCATGGCGGGATTGAGCGTGCCGGTGACGGCCAGCACCGCATCGCGCATGGATTCGGCTTCCAAGCGGCGCGGGTTCATGCGCCAGAGCAGGCGGTTGGCGGCATCCTGGGCCACGCCCGCGGGGCTGCTGGCGCTGGCCTGGCGGTAGGTGGCGCTCATCACCATGAGCTTGTGCAGGTGCTTGAGCGACCAGCCGCTGTGCAGCAGCTCCCCGGCCAGAAAGTCCAGCAGCTCCGGGTGCGAAGGGCGGCCGCCGCCGAGGCCGAAATCGCTGGGCGTATCGACAATGCCGGTGCCGAAGTGATGATGCCACAGGCGGTTCACCATCACCCGCCGGGTGAGCGGATTGGCGGGGGGGGGGAAACCCCCCCCCCC
>FTBX01000059.1_pt1 | contig 30432 bp, 19 predicted proteins | sample 1639461 | NCBI WGS metagenome assembly FTBX01 (sample SAMEA3914864, study PRJEB12502) | metagenome | biome: forest; material: soil | place: USA | collected 2012-03-12 | depth 0.3 m
ACGCATCCTGCGACAAACCCGGGGTCGCAAGGACCCCGGGCTACTCACGGAGAACCCCTCCGGGGTTCAAGACAATGCGTGCGCAGCCTATTGCGCAATTCTCAATAGGAATTCCATTTTTTTGCCCTCCAATATTTTGTCCTCTCTCAGAGCCGCTGCACAAAAAACGGCTGCCCCTCTTTCGAAAGGCAGCCGCTTCAATTAACAACCAGCTGGCTTACTTCGTCGCGGCAGGCATCAGCACTTGCAGCGCCGGAGCGGTAGGATTGGCCGCCAGATAAGCATCCACATCCTTGGTCACCACGATGGTGCCGTGCATGGTCATGAAGTGGCCAGGGAAGGTGCAGACGAAGTCGAGCTCGCCTTCCTTGCCGGGGGCCTTGAGTTCAATGGTCTGCTTCTGCTCGGGCTCCAGCAGGCGGGTGCCTTCAATCAAGCGGTAGTTCTTGGGCACGTACTGGCGGTTCTGCTTGTCCTTCTCGTTCGGGCCCATGGTCATGGTCAGGGCGCCGAGTTCGGCGGCCTTGCCACCGTTCACCACGAGGAGGTTGTGCGGCATCACGTCGCTGTTTTCAAAGATGATCTGGAAGGGCTTGCCCTTCTCGACCACCAGGCGGGTGGTGTCGTACTTCAGGCCTTCGCGGACGGTCTTGACCACGAACACGCTCACGCCCAGGCCACGCAGTTCCTTGCGCGCGGCGTCGTTGCCAGCCAGGCCGGCCATGTCGATGGCGAGCTGGTTCAGCTCCACGAAGCTCTGCTCCGTGCGCTTGTTGTCCGGCACGGTCTTCGCATAGGCGAGGAGGCTGGTGGCGATGGCACCGGCCTGGGCCTTGTCCCAGGATTCGCGCGGAAGCTGGCGGATGGCATCCACCACGGTGTTGCGCTCCTTGCCGTCGACCAAGAACTTGGCCAGCACGGCAAAGTTCGCCGGTGCATTGGCCGGGCCCATCAGCGGCAGGGCGGTAAGCACAGCCTTGAGCGTGCCACCTGTGGCATCACCCAGCAGGGCGGTGAGCTTGGGCTGGAACTCGGCGCGCAGGGTGGGATTGGGCACCACGGCGATGGCCTGGATAAGCGCCTCGGTGTTGTGCACCGTGGTGGCGACTTCCCAAGCGCGGTCGGACTTGCCGTCGCCAATGAGGATGCCGGCCCAGCCAGCCTTGCGGGCTTCCATCTTCTTGCTCTTGGCAGCCAGGCCGATGAGGTCGTCATGCTTCTTGGCCAGGTCGCCGGGCGAAGTGCTCACCAGCACCTTGGTCAGCTCATTGATGGCACCACCATTGCCGGCGGCATCGAGACGGGCGTAAGCGGCGATGATCTCGGCCACGCGGTCGGTCTTGTGCAGCTTCGCCAGTTCATTGATGATGCTGGCGCGCTTGGCGGGGTCGTAGCTGCGGCGTTCGAGCTTGGCATTGAGCACTGCTTCCACGTTGGGCTGGGAGTCGAGCTCCTTGTCATCCATCTTGCTGATGAGAGAGGCCACCAGCTCCGGATCGCTCGGCAGGCTCTTCTCGCCGGTGAGGCTCTGGAGCTGCTTCATCGTTTCCTTGAAGCAGTATTCGATGGTGTAGTCCGTCGGCTTGCGCATGACGTCATAAGCGATGCTTGCGGCACGCGCGGCGTCAGCGCCGTTGAAGAAGCTGAGGGCGCGCACGGCTTCAAGACGAACGCGCGGGGATTCATCGGCCACGGCAGCCTTGAGCAGGTCGAGCGCGTTCGGCACGCGGTCGCGCCAGTAGCACAGCACGCGCACGCCCTGGGCACGGGCGCGGGCATCCTTGCTGGCCAGCACCTGGTTGAGCAGGGCGGTGTTCACCACGTTGTGCCACTGGTGCACCCACAGGCCTTCCAGCACGTTGTGCTCATAGGTTGGCTCGCTCTTGTCCAGCTTGGCCACCCAGGCAGCGGCGGCGGCGGTCACCTGCTTGGAGTCGCGCTTGCCCAGCTCGATCTTGGTGCGCATGCGCACATCGTTCTCAGGCTCCTTCAGCAGCTCCAGCAGGGCTTCGACAGGCTCGCCGTCGATCTTCTTGGGCGTGAGCAGCGGGCGGCCTTCATAGGTGATGCGGTAGATACGGCCGTGGGCATGGCCGCGGTTCGGATCGCGCAGGTGATGCTGCAAGTGGCCGATGAGCTGCTGCGACCAGTCCATGACATACAGCGAGCCATCGGGGGCGACGGTGACGCCGGAGGGGCGGAAGTTGGGGTTCTTGGTGATGTCGGCCTCCAGCAGGGGCTCGATGGTTTCGCCGTGCAGGGACGAGCCGTCTTCGGTGATCTTCGCGCGGAAGATGCCCTGGAAGCTGATCACGTTGCAGTTCAGGAACAGGCCCTGCCAGTCATCCGGGAAGTGGCGGCTGGTGAGGATGTTGGTGCCGGGGCAGGGGCGCGAGGGGCGGTCCCAGAACTGCTTGTAGCTGGGGTGTGCGCCTTCGCTGAGGAAACCGCTGAAGCCGGGGCCGAAGTAGTTCGCATTGCCGGTGGCATCGGTGATCAAGTCATTGCCCCAGTAGTCGAACACGCGACCGTGGGGGTTGGCGAAGCCATAGGGGATGTAACGCTCGAACTTGCCGGTGCGGGCCTCGAAGCGATAGATGGCCCCGTTGACATTGCGCACGGGACCGACGGCGGTTTCAACGTTGGTGCGGTGGAAGACACCGTCGGAGCAGTAGGTGGCACCGCCGGGCTCCAGGCACATCGAGTTCGTCTCGTGATGCGAGTCCGCAGCGTCCAGACCGTCGAGCACGCGCTCCACGGTGTCGGCCTTGCCATCGCCATCGGTGTCGCGCCAGTACTCAAGGCAGGGCGAGCGCATGACCAGCACGCCGTCCTTGTAGAACTGGAAGCCGGTGGGGCAGTTCAGGTTGTCGAGGAAGCGGGTGCACTTCACGGCCTTGCCGGTCTTCTGGTCGATGTCGAACACCAGCAGCTTGTCGAAGTCCTTGCAGTCCGGCTTGGTCTCCGGGTAGTTCGGCCAGGCGGCCACCCACAGGCGGCCCTTGGTGTCCCAGTTCATCTGCACCGGGTTGATGAGATCAGGGAAGTCCTTTTCCGAGGCCACCAGCTCGATCTTGCAGCCCTGCGGCACCTTCAGCGTGCTGATGGCTTCCTGCGGATCGAGGTAGGGTTTTACATCGCCCTTGTTAGCCGGCACCGGAGTTACCGGCGGCAGGTTGTTATCCTCCACCTTGGAGTCGGCGCCCTTGGCCACGGCCCAGATGTGCTTGTCGCGGTTGGCGATCATCACTTCGCGCTGGGCGAACTCTTCCATGATCGTGGTGTGGTTGGTCACGCCGGGGAAGGCGGGATTGCTGGCGTCTTTGTAAGGGATGCGCGAGCGGCCGCCCCAGATGTTGAACTGGTCCACGCTGCGGTAGATGTGGCGCCACTCGACGTTGCGGTCCACCACGGCCGCGCGGATCTTCTTCACCTGCGCGTCATCCGTGCTCGGTGCATCCGTGGCGAAGAGGCTCTTGTACTCCAGCGGTGCGAGCTGCCTGTAGCCGTCCTCGGTGAGGTGCAGGCCGTTGTGGGTGAGCGTGGCGCTCGACTTGCCGTAGAGCGACTGCGAGGCCTCGAACAGGTTCACAAACGGCACGCCATTGGCCTTGGCCACCTCGGCCATCGCCTGGGTATAGAGCTCGATGTTCTTGTTCGCGGCCGTGGGGTCCGGGTAGTTCGCATCGTTCATGTTCTCTTCCGCGATGGGGGAGAAGATGACCAGGCGAGGGGCGCTCTTGCCGTTGTACTGCGCCTTCAGCGTGTTCTTGATGAAGTCGGCGAGGTCGCTCTTGAACTTGTCCAGTCCCTGCGGGCCTTTGAACGATTCATTGAAGCCGTAGTAAGCCAGCACCACATCGGCCTTCTCCCTGGCCAGCCACTCTTCGGTTGGCGGCACATCGTCGGAACGCGGACGCACCGTCAGCTCATCAGCCGAGAAGCCCAGGTTGCGCAAGGTCAGGTCCAGGTCCGGATGGGCTTTCAGGATCAAGGATTCCAGCCACCCGGAGTGCTGCTGGCGGTCGGCAAGCGTGTTGCCAATGACGGCGATGTGGTCGCCCTTTTTGAGGTCCAGCACCTGCGCACCCAGCGGCAGGGCCGCGGCGGCAAGAATGGAGGTCAGGATGAGGTGTTTGATCATAGCAGAGATGGCGGCGTGGGAGCGGTCAATACGGGTGGGGTCAGGGGCTTCATGCAGCGATGTCGGAGAGGAATGCCACCGGGCCGGAAGGCCTGCATTCCATCAGAGAGCGATGCGGGAGTCAACTGCCCGCAGAAGGGGAAGGAACCGGACAGAATATTTATGATTTTCTGCCCCCGGGGGGGGAGCGCCCTCAAGTGAATTGTGGGATCACTGCCACGCGACGGAAGTCGTGCCGACGCAAGGCCTCCTTCTCGATGGCTAGAAGCGCTGTGCCGTAGATATCCAGATCGCAGTCGGAATCTGAGTTGATCTGGCACAGCACACACCAGCTAGGACCAAGTTCATCATTCTCGGGACTTTCTATTGGCGTCTGGAGTGGCGACGAGACGCCGAGCAGTTGTTGATTGCCAAAGCCCTCGGATTCCCACTCCCAATCGTCCAGTGCTTTGATCTCTTCTTCGGACCATGTCGCATATTCCGGAAGGTCGTCGCAGGTGGAGGGGATGGTCCAGATCGGTTTGATGGCAAGAGGGCAAGGTCGCAGCGGCGACGGCCAGTCACTGGTAGATGGAGACTGCGTGGGAATCAGCTCAACCCCTGGAGGAACGTAGCGCGCAAAGGCACCCTCGTTTCCGGCAGACGGAAGCTCGGTCACGATATCAGGATTGGTAAACAGCAACAGCAAGCCCGAGGCGGGAAGCAGAGCGTGCAATGATTCCACAGGATGCCGGGGCAGCGCATCAAGCCTGATCTGCATGATGAAGCGGCTGGGAACGTCGTCCGAATGCGGCCAGTCAAAATTGGCAGGCGCATCGGGCACGCCGCCAAGCCGGGATTGCCCTGGGACAAGAGGGAGGCTCATGTCCACCTGCATGCCCCAGGCTGGCTGCCGCATCGCCAGGATTTCGTTCGTCCGCTGCGGCAGGCCGTAACGCAGAGCTTCCAGGCGCACTACGGCATCGCCTCCCATAAGCAGTGATCGCGGGATTTTTTGTGAACGCAGCATGGGAGGAAAAGGAGCGTAGAGGCGCCGAGCGCCAAAGGAGCGTGGACATTCGCTACGCGGCTACGCAGCCTGTCCGCCGTCAAAGAACCTGCGGCGCAGCCGCGACGAATAAAGGAAGCTTCGAGTAAAGCCAGGCTACTGAAGAGCATGGCGGCTGCGCCGCAGGTCTTTTGATGGTGGACAGGCTGCGTAGCCGCGTAGCGAATGTCCACGCTCCTGTGGGCGCTTCGCGCCTTGCGTTTCAATGACTTCGGCGCAGGACCTAGACCTCGTCCACCACCGGATTGGTCAGCGAGCCGATCTTTTCAATTTCGATGGTGACGCTGTCGCCGGCCTTGAGCCAGAGCGGAGGGGTGCGGGCCATGCCGACGCCTTGGGGGGTGCCGGTGAGGATGACGGTGCCGGGGAGCAGGGTGGTGCTGCCGCTGAGGAAGGCGATCAGGGTGGGCACGTCGAAGATCATGTCGTTGGTGTTGTGATCCTGCACGGTCTCGCCATTGAGGATGGTCTTGATGCCCAGCTCGTTGGGATTGGTGATCTCATCGGTGGTGACAAGCACGGGGCCTAACGGGCAGAAGGTGTCAAATGTCTTGCCGCGGCACCACTGGCTGCCGCCGAAGGTGCGCTGCCAGTCGCGGGCGCTGACGTCATTGGCGCAGGTGTAGCCGAGCACGTAGTCGAGGGCGTTTTCTTTGCTGACGTTCTTCGCCGCCTTGCCGATCACCACGGCGAGTTCGCACTCGTAGTCCACTTCGTTGCTCTTCAAGTGGGTGGGCAGTTCGATGGGGTCGCCAGGGTTCTGCACGGTGCCGAGGGTCTTCATGAACAGCACGGGAAACTCGGGGATCTTCGCGCCGCTCTCCGCCGCGTGTTCACGGTAGTTCAGGCCGATGCAGACAATGCCGGTGGGCAGGATGGGGGTGAGCAGCTTGGCCACTTCAACCTTGGTGCTGGTGACCTTGTAGTCGCCGTAGATGTCGCCTTCGATGAGCAGGGCGCTGCCGTCGGATTGCTGGGAGCCGTGGTGAGTCTTGCTGGTGGAGTCTTGGAAGCGGATGAGTTTCATGGGAAGGGAAGTGAAAAGGGGTAAGTGAAAAGTGAAAAGGGATGGGAGCCGGACAACTGGCAAACTTTGAGACCCGGGCAGGACGAACGGCTTGCAACCGGGAACTGGGAACCGATGAACCGGGAACGTGTCAGTAAGTCGCGCGGCCGCCGGAGAGGTCGAAGGTGGCGCCGGTGGTGAAGGAGCAGTCTTCGGAGCAGAGCCAGGCGGCCATGGCGGCGGCTTCTTGTTTTTGACCGAAGCGGTTCATGGGGATCTTGGAAAGCATGTAGTCGATGTGCTTCTGTCCCACCTGCTTGAGGATGTCGGTCTCGATCACCGCCGGGGTGATGCAATTGACCAGGATGTTGGACTGGGCGAGCTCCTTGCCTAACGACTTGGTGAGGGCAATGACGCCGGCCTTGGCGGCGCTGTAGTGGGAGGCGTTGGGGTTGCCCTCCTTGCCGGCGATGCTGGCGATATTGACGATGCGGCCGTAGCCGCCCTTGAGCATATGCGGCACCACGGCACGGCAGCAGAGGTAGGGGCCGATGAGGTCGATGTCCACGACCTTGCGCCACTCGGCCACGGGCAGCTCCCACAGCTTGGCGGTGCTGCCGGCGATGCCGGCGTTGTTGACTAACAAGTCAATGCGTCCAAAAGCCTCCATGGTCTTGGCGGCGGCTGCTTCGGTGGAGGTCTCGCTGGTTACGTCCACCTGGGAGACGTGCACGGGGCCGGTCTTGGAAAGCTCCAGCGCCGCCTCGGCCATCGCATCCACATCCACGTCCCAGATGCTGACGGAGGCACCGGATTGCAGCAGGCGCTCGGCGATGGCGTAGCCGATGCCGCGCGCGGCGCCGGTGACGATGGCGTATTTTCCTTTGAGGTCGATGTGGGTCATGGGAAGGAGACAGAAGACTTGAAGACAAAAGACAGAAGACCGGAAAGCACAAGAGGGAGGCTGGGCAATACGGAAGCAGAATCAGGTCTTTTGTCTTCTGTCTTCAAGTCTGCTGTCTTTCATACAAGGCAGCACACCTGCACCCCAGGTCCATGCACGCCCTGGATGAGGATGCCTTCCACGTCGGCGGTTTTCGAGGGGCCGGTGACGAAGAGGCAGGAGCGCTCGCTGCCAAAGCTGGCAATGGCGGCAGGCATGTCGGGCAGGATGGTGCTGGTTTCCAGCACGGCGACATGCAGCCAGGGCGCGAGGGCGCCGATGCGTGAGGAGGTGCCGGATTCGGTGAGGATGAGCGAGCCGGTTTCGGCAATGGCGGCGGTGGCGCGGGTGATGCCGAACTGGTATTCATCGACCCGGGCGCGGTCGAAGGTGTGCTCGATGGTGAAGGGGAAGTCCTTTACCTCGGCGGCGAGCGACGGGTCCACGTAGCCGCGCTCGACGTTCTGGCTGCCCAAGAAGGTGAGCAGTTCCTGCCAGCCTTGGACGACGATGGCGGCGGTGGCTTCGAACTTGAAGCGGAAGTGCTCGGCGAGGCTGGTGAAGGCTTTCGGCGGATTGCAGACGACGAAGGCGGGGTCCCATTCGGGCAGGGCTGTTTTGGCCGTCTCCTCGCGTGTGGAAAGGGCGCGGCGGATGTTGGCAAAGACGGCGGAGCGGTCGTCGGCGAGGGAAGGCATCGACACAGACTGGCAGGGGGTGGGAGGAAAGACAACCAAAGGCGGTGGGAAATAATGGAGCGAGGGTTGGTCCACAAGCACACCGCCGGCGAGACGCCAGCGCTCCCAGGGTGGCGCGCATTCCTTCCGCGCCAGTGACAATGCAGTGCGCCCCTGGGAGCGCTGGCGTCTCGCCGGCGGTGTGCTTGGAATGCAGCCCGCGCCCTGCCATCAGCCCATCAACCCCTTCATCGGATTCCCGGCGATGCCGGTGAGGCGCATGTCGAGGCCCTGGTACTTCACGGTCATGCGCTTGTGGTCGATGCCCATCAATTGCAGCATGGTGGCGTGCAGGTCGTGGACGCTGACGACATTGTCCACGGCGCGGTAGCCGAGTTCATCGGTGGCGCCGTAGGCGATGCCGGGGCGCACGCCGCCGCCGGCCATGAAGACGGAGAAGGCGAGGATGTGGTGGTCGCGGCCGGTGCCCTGGCCCATGGGGGTGCGGCCAAATTCGCCGCCCCACAGGATGAGCGTATCCTCCAGCAGGCCGCGCTGCTTCAGGTCGGTGATCAGCGCGGCGGTGGCCTGGTCCACGTCCTGGGCGCCCTGCTTCATGCCTTCGACGATCTGGCCGTGATGATCCCAGGCGCGGTGATAGAGCTGGATCATGCGCACGCCTTTTTCCGCCAGGCGGCGGGCTAACAGGCAGTTGGAGGCAAAGCTGCCGTCGCCGGGCTTCTTCACACCGTACATGTCCAGGATGTGCTGGGGCTCCTTGGTCATGTCGGTGAGGTCGGGCACGGAGGACTGCATGCGGAAGGCCAGTTCGTACTGGGCCATGCGGGTCTGGATCTCGGGGTCCAGGCGCTCCTCATGCAGCATGCCGTTGAGACGGTTTACTTCATCAATGACCTGGCGCTGGGTGCTCTGGCACACGCCGTCGGGGCTGCCGAGGTAATGCACGGCGTTGCCCTTGGATTGGAACTGGATGCCCTGGAACTTGCTGGGCAGGAAGCCGCTGGACCACTGGCGGGCGGAGACGGGCTGCTGGCCGATCTTGCCGGCGGAGGTGAGCACCACGAAGCCTGGTAGTTCATCCGTCTCGCAGCCCAGGCCATAGAGCAGCCAGGAGCCCATGCTGGGACGGCCCTTGATGATGCTGCCGGTGTTCATGAAGGCATGCGCCGTGTCATGATTGATCTGCTCAGTCTGCATCGACTTCACCACGCAGAGATCATCGGCCAGTGCGCCGATGTGCGGGAACAGCTCTGACATTTCCAGACCTGACTGGCCAAACTTCTTGAAGCCGCAGATGGGACCGCGGGCCTTCAGCTCCGCCCCCTGAAGCTGGGCAAGCTGCTGGCCCTTGGTGAAGGATTCGGGGAAGGCCTTGCCATCCAGCTTTTGCAGCTCCGGCTTGTAATCGAAAGTCTCCAGATGCGAAGGCCCGCCGGCCATGCAGAGATGGATCACGCGGCGCGCCTTGATGGGGAAGTGCGGCTTCTTCAGCGCGCCGGTCCAGCGGTCGCCGGAAGAGGAGGCCTGGGCTTTTTCCAGCATGGAGGCGAAGGCCAGGCCGCCAAGACCATAGGCGGACTCTTGCAGGAAGGCGCGGCGCGCCATGCCGCGCTGGAACTCAGGGGATTGGAGAGGAGAGTTCATGGCGGATCAGTAGCGGGTGATGGTTTCGTGCAGGTTCAAGATCACGCGGGTGAGCGAGGTCCAGGCGGCGAGTTCCTTGGGGGCATCCTTGGTGTCGGCAGGCGTGAGACCGACGGCGAGCAGCTTGGCTGGATCGGAAGAGCCGTTGCTGAACTGCTCGCGCTGGGCCTTGAGGAAGGCCGTGAGGGATTTCAGTTCGCGCTCTTCAGGGCGGCGTGCGAGGGCGAGTTCATAGGCGCGGGTGATGCGGCTGTCATCGTTGCCGGGGCATTCCTTGAGGATGCGTTCGGCAAGCAGGCGGGCGGCTTCGACGAAGGTGGGATCGTTGAGCAGCGTCAGTGCCTGCTGCGGGGTGTTAGACACGGTGCGGGTGCAGGTGCATTCGTCGCGGTTGGGCGCGTCGAAGTTCGCCAGCATGGGGTGGAGGAAGGTGCGCTGCCAGTGCATGTACACGCCGCGCCGCCACTGGCGGTCGTCGGTATCGGCGATGTAGTCGCGGCTGGGGAACTGCAGGTTGGCGTAGTAGCCCTCGGGCTGGTAGGGCTGCACGCTGGGGCCGCCGAGGTCGAGGTTCAGGCGGCCGGCGATGGCCAGGGCGTTGTCGCGGACGAACTCGGCCTCCAGGCGGCGCGGGTTTTGAAAAGACAGCAGCCGGTTGTTAGGATCAAGGTCGTGCAATTCGGGCCGTGCCTTGCAGGACTGCTGGTAGGTGCGGCTGGCGACGATGAGGCGGATGATGTGCTGGAAGTCCCAGCCGCTGTCGCGGAACTCGGCGGCGAGCCAGTCCAGCAGTTCCGGATGGCTGGGCATCTCGCCCTGGGCCCCGAGGTCATCAAGGACGCTGGAGAGGCCGGTGCCGAAGAACTGCTTCCAGATGCGGTTCACCACGGCGCGCGGCGTGGTGGGGTTCTGCGGTGAGCACAGCCACTTCGCCAAATCCAGGCGGGTGGCGCGGTCTTCGCTCTGCCGCTGCATGCCGGGCAGGAAATGCGGGGTGGCGGGCGGCACGATCTCACCGGTTTCATCCTGCCAGTTGCCACGTGCCAGCACGCGCACGGTGAGCGGATCAGAGATGGACTGTGTGACCAGCGTGTGAGTCATGCCATTGCGGCATTCGGCGATGGCAGCGGCGAGCTTCTTGTAAGCGGCGAAGGCCTGTGGATTCCAGCCAGTGCTGGTGAGGTAGCTTTCGTAGCCTAAGTGGGCGTCTTTGCTGGCAAATTGTTGCGCGGCTTCCTTGTAGCTTGATGGCGCAAAAGGGGAGACCGAGACACGAAGGCACCCGGCGCTGTCACCATCAATCTGCACGGTAAGCTGGTCGCCATCCTTCACCTGCTGCGGCGTGTCGAGCCACCAGATGGAGTCGTGCGCGGTGCGGGACTGGGCTTTCGAGGTCTTCCACAGCGGGACAAGGCTGAGCGCATCCTCGCCGTCCTTGTAATTGGGATCGTGCAGGTTGGCTTCGGCAAAACGGAAGGGCAGGGCGGCGGGCTTGCCACCGGCGTGTTGCAAGGTGGCGGTGATTTTCAGCGCGGCGCTGGCCTCGGCTCCACCGCGCAGGATGCTGTCCTTGTGCTTCGGATCGGGCAGCAGTTCCACGCGCACCGTGGCGAGCTGGCCTGCGCTGAGGGGCAGTGTGATGCTGGTCTTGTCGGCAGGTCCGTTTTCAAACAGGATGCGGTTGTCATCGAGCACAGTGAAGGCATCGGGCTCGGGCGCGACGGGTGCCTTGGGCTGCTTGCCGGAGGCCTTGACCTTTGCCTTCGATTTCATCTTGGGCGGCGAGGCGGTGGCCATGGTGACCTCGGGCCTGGGGGTGGCCCAGCCGCTGGGATGTTGTTGGAGGAAGGCCATGCTGGCGACCAGCCAGGAGCCAAAGGGCTTGCATTCGGTCGTGGCGGCTTTCACCACTTCCAGCTGTGCTTCCTTCAAGCGCGCGATGCGCTGCTTTAAGTAAGGGCTTTCGACCTCGATTTCCGGCGGGAAGGGATACTCGTTGGTGAAGCCTTCCAGCTCGGGGTTCTTGGTGTAGCCGTAGCTGGAGTAGACGCCCCACTGCTTCACATCGGCAAAGAAGGCCTGGAGCGAGTAGAAGTCCTTTTGCGAGATGGGATCATACTTGTGGTCGTGGCATTCGCAGCAGGTGAAAGTCGCACCGAGCCAGGCCCCGGCGACGGTGCGCACGCGTTCGGCGCCGTACTTGGCCAGATATTCCTTCGGTTGTGCGCCGCCTTCGCGGGTGACCATGTTCAGGCGGTTGAAGCCGGTGGCTACCAATTGCTCGGTGGTCGGGTGCGGCAAGAGGTCGCCGGCCAGCTGCTCGATGGTGAACTGGTTGAAGCGCTTGTTGGTGTTAAACGCATTGATGACGTAGTCGCGGTACGGGAAGATGCGCTGGTTCTGGTCGCCGTGGAAGCCGACGGTGTCGGTAAAGCGCGCGACATCCAGCCACCACACGGCCCAGCGTTCGCCGAAGTGCGGGCTCTGGATCAGCGAATCCGTAAGCTTTTGCAGGGCGGCATGAGGATCCGCTTGGTGCTCCTTCACAAAGGCTTCGACTTCTTCGATGCTCGGCGGCAGGCCGGTGAGGTCCAGCGACAGTCGGCGAATGAGGCTTCGGGCATCGGCTGGGGGTGAGCGCTGAAGATGCTTTTCGGCCAACGCAGTGTCGATGAAGGCGTCAATGGGGGTATTTAAAAGGACCTCGTCGGCGGCATTTTCTCCAATGAATATCAAGCCAGAGAGAGAGGGCACCGGCGGCTTCACCAGCGGCGCATAGGCCCAGTGCTGCTCGTACACGGCACCCTCGGCGATCCAGCGCTTGAACAGCTCTTTTTGCTCGGGCTTCAGCACCTTGTGGGTCTTCGGCGGCGGCATGAGATCGTCCTCATCGGTGGTGATGATGCGCTTGATCAGCTCGCTTTCTTCCGGCTTGCCGGGGATGAAGGCTTCCTTGGCCAGGGCGTCCTCGCGGATGTCCAGGCGCAGCTTGGCTTCGCGGTGCTTGGGGTCGGGGCCGTGGCAGTAGTAGCAGTTCTCGGAGAGCAGGGGGCGGATGTCGCGGTTGAAGCGCACCTTGCCCGGCTGGGCATCGGCGGCCAATGCGGACCCGGCCAGAGCGAGACTGGCAGCAAGGACGAATAACTTGGAGGGGGCGGTCACGATAAATGATAACGCCTGAAGGGGCGGTGTGTTGCAGGGACTAGAGTTACGACGCTGAGCCACCGCCCAGGAGAAACTCCGGGTCGATCGCATCGGCCGCAGCTCCTTGGATGAGGCCGGTATAGCTGTCGAAACGTGCTCCCTTCGCCGGCGGCCAGAAGATGCCGGCATTGATGCGGCGCACGGCCTCCGCTGCAACGCTGAGGGCCGATTGCATCAACTGCTCGTCCAGCTCCTCGAAGACCTGGAGCTTCGCTTCTTCCATCGCCTTGGGCAGGATCCAGTAGGCGGCCTGCACCGGGCCGGGTTCGTGCAGGCTCCAGGCCTTGACATACAGGGGAAGCTGGAGGTCCTGCCACAGGTGCCGGTCGCCTTCGCTGTCAGTGAAGATTTTCCACTCGTCCTCCGGTGCCGTCTGGCTCCGCTTGGTCAGCGGTTTCAGATGGGCTTGCATGGGAGGCAGCGGCTTGTCGCCGGTCTTGTAATCGATGATGCGGGTGCCGCGCTGGGGGTGATGATCGATGCGGTCGATACGGCCGGTAAAGCGCGCCCCTTCAATGACAAGGGGATGAGGGTCCGTTTCATCGCCCAGGGGCTGTTCTGTTTTGAGCGTGAGCCAGCCCGCCGTCCGTTCATCGGACTCGATGGCGGCAGCCGCCCGCAGGCGCTGGCGGGCCGTGTCGAGCTGCACCTCCACGGGAACCGGCAGGCGGCGCCCGTAGAGCCGGGTGGCACCGTCTTCCACCGCCTCCACCAGCAGGCCGGCGAGCGAACCTTCGTCCGTCGCCTTCTGGCCTTGAAGGCAGGCGAGGGCACCGTGGAGCAGGGTGCCGTACTCCATCGCATCCAGCTCGCGCTTGTCAGGCTCCAGGCCGCTCATGCCGAGGACGTAATCGAGATAGTAAGTAAAGGGGCAGCGCAGATAAGCGCTCAAACGCGAGGCCGACACCCGCGGCAAAGGTTCCGCCGCCGGGCGTTGTGGGAGCAGCTTCCAGGCGCGCTGCCGGGGAAGCTCACGCGGCAGCGTGCTCTCGAAATCTTTGGGAAACAAATGGCGCACACGCGTGGGCAGCGCCTGATCCTCGCAGAGAAACAGCAGGCGGGAAGGGCGCAGCGTGTCCTTCCTTTCACTCCACAGGCCGCAGGTGAGATGCAGGCTGCCGCCGGCCTGCCGCTGGCCGGCCAGGGCGGTGAGCAGATAGGCATCGCGGGCGAACCTTGAGGCCTGGCAGGCGAGGCCCAGGCGCTGGCGAAGCTGGTCTGGCAGGAAGGGGTGGGAGATGAGAATGCCCGGCACACGCTCCTCATTGAAGCCGGAAACGACCAGTGCCGGGGCGGGCTCCCACAGCAGCTCCAGCCAGCCTAGGAGCACCAGGTCGATATTGCCGCGCGGATCGCTGAGGTTTTGTTCACGCAGCCAGTCCAGGCTCAAGCCCAGCAGGCTGGCGGCGTCGCTTTGGATGCCGAGGTCATCGGTTTCCTGCTGCAATTCCTGGCAGAATTCGAGCCAGCTTGTGCACAGGGCCACATGGTCGCGCTGCTGGGGCAGGTCAGTCCGGTAGAGGCGCTCGCCGAACAGCTCGACAAGCAGTGAGCGTGCGGCCTCGTGCAGAGGCTGCTGCCCGAACGTCCCGGCTAGGCGACGTGCCGCTGCGATGGCGGTTTGCAGTTGCTCGATAGCCTTCGTGTTTTTCTCCAGGTCCTGCCTGGCTTTCAGGTAAGAAGGCAGGAGCTCCTGGGCATGGGCCAGGGTGACGGGCAGGCGCTCCGTGGCAAAAGCGTCGGCTTCTGCGATCAAATTCATGCCATCTTTCTCGCACTGCGCCAGGGTATCGCGCACCTCCGGCAGGCGCAGCAGGGAGGCGAAGGCCTTCCAGTCATCGGAGGCGACAAGCCCGGCCCACAGGGCAAGCATCTGCACTGTGCCGTGCCGGGCGGCTGGCACGCCACTGGGCAGATACAGGTCCACACCCTCCTGCTTGAGCTGGTCTTCCAGATGAGCCGTCGTTTCTGGATCGCAGACACCGAGCGCCAGGGGCTGAACCGGCAGCAGCCCGCGGGCAAGCTCCAGCACCTTGCGCGCCTGCCCGGCGGGATCATGCTCCAGATGGATCTGCGGCTCCGCCAAAGGCAGCACCCGGCGAGATTGCTCACCCCAGGCGGCGGGGAGTGGTGCACCGAACCGGTCAAACTGCTCGGCGAGGGCGGCCGGTGCCTGGATGTAAATGGTGGTTTCAACGTGCTGCTCGGACACGCCTTCCAGCCAGCGACGGAACAGCACAGGCAGGTCCGGCGCGGGGAGCACGATCACCCGCTTGATCGCCTCGGGCAGGCCATGGCTTTCCGCCTGCTGACGCTTGAGAAGCTGGGGATCGGTGACGTTCAGCCTGGCGAGGGCATCATCGTAATCCTTCTCCAAACGGGCCAGTTCCTCCCAGCGCCCGTGATCTGGCGGCGGCTCAGCAAGCCGGGCCACATCGGCAAAGCGGTAGCCGCCAGCCCCCAGGGTGGTGGAAACATCGTACAGGGCGCGCGCCATCTCCGTGGCCCAGGTCCAGCCCTGGTTGGTCGGGGAGACGGGGAAAAGGTGCGGCAGATCTGCCAGGTCCGCGTCCTGCATCACCCGCGTCCAGGCCAGCAGGCATTGGGCGTGGCTCGCCCGGGCTCCACCGCTTTCCAGCATCAGCAGCGCCTGCTCCGGCACCCACACGTGCGGCGCGCTCACCGCTCCGCCGCGTGCTGCCGTGGCATGGGCCAGGGCTTCCTTCAAGCGCCGGCCGGATTCGGCAGAGGGCACGATGAGGAGGGTGGTAGCGAGGTCCAGCTCGCCGCCCTGCCAGTCCTGGGTGAGCAGGTCCACGGCCTGTGCGAGCACCGGCCTGTCCCACCCCCAGAACACACGTTGGATCATGGCAAGGTGAAGTGCGAAGCGACTTCGTCCACGATGGCATCGGGCGTCTTGTCGATGCTCACGATCACCGCGTCTGCCGGGCGCTCCAGCGTGTCGAACTGGCTCTTGAGCAGGCTGGCCGGCATGTACTCATGCTTGCGGTGGGAGAGGCGGCCGCTGATCAGCTCAAAGCTGCCGTCCATGAAGACGAAGCGCAGCAGGTCGTGGCCTTCGCCAATGGAAAGCTTGTCGCGATAGATCTGCTTCAGCGCCGAGCAGGCCAGGATGTAACAGGGCGCCTGGCCGCGCATTTCTTCAATCCGCGCGCGCAGGCGGGCGTACCACGGCCAGCGGTCATCATCCGTGAGAGCAATGCCGGCGCGCATTTTTTCCTTCGCCGCCGGGGTGTGAAAATTGTCCGCATCCTCGAACACGGCACCGAAACGCGGGGCCAGCTTTTCGCCGATGAGGGTCTTGCCGCAGCCGGAGACGCCCATGAGGATGATCGTGCGGGGCAGGGGGGAAGGAGAGGTCATGAAGGAAGGCGAAAGTGAGAGCAAAAGACGGCGGCTGCAAGCGGCCAAAAAGAAGAGGCCCAGCCTTGCGGCTGGGCCTCCACCTGAACACTACTAAACCACGAACAAAAGATTACCAGTTCTGGGTCCGGCTGTAAGTCGATGTGCCGGAGATGCCGATTTCCGGGGAAAATTCGTCGTATCCGAACCACGGGTCGATGCGCTGCTTGCGGTAGTACGGCGGGCGGTAGGTGCCCTTGTAGGCAGGCACGGGGAAGGTGGCGACATCGAAAACACCGTAGCCCATGCGGACCAGGGCGCGCTTGGTGCCTTCAATCGGACCGATCAGCGAGGCACCCACGTTGCCATGCTCTTCCAGCGAACGATCGTAATAGCTGAGGATTTCACCCGGGCCATAGACGAGATTGGCGAGACCACGGGCAAACTTGCGGCTCCAGTTCCACTCGGCTCCGGGAGGCGACTGGATGTCCGCGAAGGCGATGCTGCCAAGAGTGGAGAGGGCTACAAGGGTCGTTGCGAGTCGCTTTTTCATGAAGAGATGCCCATTGTTAGCAAATTCCGCCACTGCTTGGCAAGACCGAATCTGGAAATCTTCGCGTTGAGGGGAAAAAGGCGGTCAAGGGACGGGCTGGCGCGTTACTTCCTGTGTCTGCATGACTTCTCCCGACCCTGCTTCCACCCCGCTCGCGGGCACGCCATCGCCCAAGGAGATCAAGGACGAGGCGCAGTTCACCGCCTCCCTGGGCGACCGTCTGCTGCTGGCCGGGCCGAATCCCCGCTCCCGTGATTTTCGCCTGCTGATGGGCGTGGTGAACGATTTTTTGAACGGCTTCCGCACCCTGCACTTCGTGGGGCCGTGCGTGACGGTGTTCGGCTCCGCCCGTTACCACGAGGATCATCCCTGGTATCAGCTGGCGCGAAAAATGGGGGCGGCGATCTCGCGCATGGGCTTCACCGTGCTCACCGGCGGCGGTCCTGGCATCATGGAGGCGGCCAACCGCGGGGCCAAGGATGTGGGCGGGCGCAGCGTGGGCTGCAACATCGTGCTGGCCATGGAGCAGAAGCCCAACCCCTGGCTCGACCGCTGGGTGAACATCCGCTACTTCTTTGTGCGCAAGACCTTGCTCATCAAGTACAGCTACGGCTTCGTCATCATGCCCGGCGGCTTTGGCACCATGGATGAGCTGTTCGAGGCGCTGACCCTCGTTCAAACCCACAAGATCCGCGACTTCCCCATCGTGATCATGGGCCAGGAGTACTGGAAAGACCTCATCGCCTTCATCCACAAGATGGTGGGGGAAGGCACGATCAGCCCCGAGGATCTGGACTTGATCAAGTGCACGGATTCGGTGGAGGAAGCCATCGCCCACCTGGAGGAAAAGGCCGTGAAGAAGTTCCGCCTCCGCCGTGCCCTGGTTCCCAAGCAGAATGCCCTGCTGGGCGAGAGCGGCCTGAAGCATTGACAGCCGCCGCGCTTTCTTTGAGCGCGGCACGGAGGTCAATGTCCGGCCATTTTCCGGCCGATCTCGGTGATGTCAGCGGCTGCGGCCGTGGTTTCATGCACGAGCTCGCCGTCCGTCATCACCAGCACCCGGTCTGACAGGGACAAAAGTTCATCCAGGTCCTCGCAAATCAGCAGCACGGCCGCCCCCTGGTTGCGCGCCGCGAGGAGCTGTGAGTGGATGAAATCGACCGCGGCAAAATCCAGGCCGAAGCAAGGATTGGCCACCACAAGGACTTCCGCCGTCCCGTGCCCCAGCTCACGGGCGAGCACCGCCCGCTGCACATTGCCGCCGGACAACTGGCTGATGGGAGCGTTTTCGCCGGGGGTTTTGACCTTGAATTTGTCGATCCACCGGCGGCCGTTTTCGCGAATGGCGCGGCTGTTGAGCAGCCAGCCGCCGCGGGAAAGCGGCGGGCGCTCGAAGGTACGCAGGGCGATGTTTTCCGCCACGCTCATTTCCGGGGCGCAGGCATTGCGCAGGGGTTCTTCAGGCAGGACGTGGTACTTGCGCTTGAACTGTTCGCGGCGCGTCATGTGAAAGGGGCTGCCGCCCACCCGCACCTCGCCCGCGGTGGCCGGCCGCTGGCCGCCCAGCACCTCCACCAGCTCACGCTGGCCGTTGCCAGAGATCCCGGCGATGCCGACGATCTCGCCGGCGCGGACCTGCAGGCTCACGCCGGACACGGCCTCGACACCGTTATCGCGGTCGGCATGCAGGCCTGAAAGCTCCAGCAGGATGTCGCCGGCGGAGCGGGCGGTTTTCTCCACCTCCTTGCCCTTGCGCTGCTCGCCCATCATCAGGCCGGCCATGTCTTCCGCCGTCATGTCCTTTACTTTGCCCGCTCCGGCCAGCCTGCCTTTGCGCAGCACGGTGATTTCATCGCAGTAGGCGGTCACCTCGCGGAACTTGTGGGTGATGATGAGCACGCTCAGCTCCTTGCGGTCCACCATCTTGCGCATCATGCCCAGCACCTCGTCCGCCTCCTGCGGGGTGAGCACGGAGGTGGGCTCGTCGAGGATGAGGAACTTGCAGTTGAGATAGAGCTGCTTGAGGATTTCGACCTTCTGTTTCTGCCCGGCGGCGAGGTCGGACACCTTCGTGTGCAGGTCCACGCGGAAGGGGGCGGTTTCAAGGAAGGTTTCCAGGCGTGCCATCTCCTGCTTCCAGTGGATCACACCGGAGAGGTCGGGCCGCGCCAGCAGGAGGTTTTCCGCCACCGTCATGGCGGGGACCACGGTGAAATGTTGATACACCATCCCAATGCCGAATTGGAAGGCGTCCACCGGGCTGCGGATGTGGCGTGATGCGCCGTCGATGATGATGTCGCCGCCGTCCGCCCCATGATAGCCCATGATGCATTTGACCAGGGTGCTCTTGCCCGCTCCATTTTCCCCCAGCAGGGCGTGAAAGGTGCCCGGGGTTACCTTCAGGGACACGGAGTCATTCGCCACAAAGCTGCCGAAGCGCTTGGTCACATTGACCAGCTCCAGCTCAGGCGGGTTGTGGCGGACGTTGGAGAGCATGGGGGAGAAGTGCTAAGTGCTAAGTGCGGAGTGCTAAGTGGTGGAGATTCGATGGTTTCAGAACTTCGCACTAGGCACTCCGCACTTTGTGCTAAACCCCCGTCCCAAGCGCTCCCGGCAACCCGGGCAGGCTGCGGCGGTTGGTGCAGGTGGCGATCATGAGGGCGAGGGTGATGATGTAGGGGGACGCATTGAACAGGTAGTAGTAGCTGCTCACGCCCATGGCCTGCAGCGCCGGGCCGATGGCCTGGGCACCGCCGAAGAACAGCGAGGCCCACAGGCAGCGCACCGGGTTCCAACGAGAAAAGATCACCAGGGCCACCGCCATGAACCCTTGGCCGCCGGAGATTCTTTCGGTCCAGCTTCCGGGGTAGAACAGGGAGAGGTAACCGCCGCCAATGCCAGCCAGGAAACTGCCGGCCATGATGCTGAGCGTGCGTGTCTTCCACACGGAGATGCCCAGGGCGCGGGCGGCGTCCGGCTTGTCGCCCACGGCACGTACAAACATGCCCCAGCGCGTGCTTTTAAAGAACCATTCCAGCACGAAGGCGGCGGCCACGCCGAGGAAGAACAGCGGGCAGATTTTCAGGGCCGCCTGCAGCGCCGGATTGGTGCTCCAGGCTCCGAAGGGGATGCCTGGAAGCTGCGGCGCCAGCGGCTGGATGAAGGGCTTGCCAAAAAAGAAGGCCAGGCCGCTGCCGAAGCTGATCATGGCGATGCCCACGGCGATGTCGTTGGCCCTGGGCCGCTGGGCGAGCCAGGCGTGAATGAAGCCCAGCAGCGCCCCCGCCAGCCCGGCGATGAGAATGCCCGCCCAAGGCGAACCGGTCTTGTAACTCACGGCATAGGCGCTCATGGCGCCCATGATGAGCACGCCTTCCAGCCCCAGGTTGATCTTGCCGCTCTTTTCGGTGAGGCATTCGCCCAGGCTGACAAACAGGAAGGGCGTGCCGCCGCGCACAGCGCCGGAAAGAATTGCCAGGGGCAGGCCCAGCCAGCCGATGGAATCATGAGGTGCGTTCATGCCTGCTTGGTTTTGAAGAAGCCCCAGCGCCCGTACAGGCTTTCGCTGAAAAGGATGGCCACAAACACGATGCCCTGGAACACCAGGATGGTGGCATCCGGCAGGTGATGCACGCGCTGGAGCATGCCGCCACTGGCGAGGAGGCCACCCAGAAGCACAGAGATAAGAACACAGCCGAGGGGATTCTGCCGGGCCAGGAAGGCCACCAGGATGCCGACGTAGCCATAGCCGGCGTTCAGGGCCTCATTCGCGCTGCCCTGCACAGCGGCAATTTCCACCATGCCCGCGAGGCCCGGCCACATACCGGCGAGAAAGCAGGTGGCGAGCGTGACAAGGCCCACCGGCAAACCGGCGAGCTTTGCGGCCCGCACGTTGGCCCCGATCGTGCGCACCTGGAAGCCAAAGGTCGTCTTCCGCAGCAGGAACCAGCAAAGCAAACAGGCGGCCACGCCAAACGCCAGCCCCCAGTGCAGGCTCGTCTCGGGCGGCACATCGGCCCACTGGGCGAGGTTTTCCGGCAGGGTGATGGGCTGCATCATGCGCTCATCGGGAATGGGAAAGCTGGAGGGCTTGTTGAGGCTCGCCGGGTCCTTGATCCAGGTGTTCACCGCCTGGTTCAGCAGGGCGATGGCGATGTAGTTGAGCAGCAGGGTGCAGATGGTTTCATTCACCCCGCGATAATGCTTCAATGCACCGGCCAGCATGATCCACAGCCCCCCGGCCAGCATGCCGCTGGCAGCCATGACCAGGTGCAGTGTGAACGGTGAAGCCTCGGGCAGCCTGAGCCCGACAATGATGGCGCACAGCCCGCCGATCACAAAGGCGCCCTCGTTGCCGATCACCACCAGGCCCAGGCGTATGGGAATGGCCGTGCACAAGGCGCAAAGCATGAGCGGCGCGGCACGGACCAGCGTGCTCTGGAAAGCGAACCAGCTCCCGAAGGCCCCCTTGTTGATGGAGGCAAAAACATCCAGGGCGTGAGCGCCGTTCATGGAGCAGAACAGGCCAAAGAGTGTCAGCGACACCAGCAGGGCGCCGGCCGGAATGACCAGGGCCTCCAGTTTTTCACGCCATGGAAAGGCGGAGCCGGGGCGCACGGCTGGCGTGGCTCCCGGCTCCGGCAATGGGGCTGTTTGAAGATGATCCATTGCGGCAATAGAAGCCCTAGCTCGTGCTGCCAATCACGCCCTGCACCAGGTAGCCCATCTTCTCTAGCTCCGGGTCCTGCTGCTTCATCTCCGTGCCGGCGGGAATGACCACCTTGCCGGTGTTGTCCTTCAGCTCGCCTTTGAAGATGACCATCGTGCCATCCATGAACTTGGCCTTGGCTGCTTCCGCCGCCGCCTTGCTTTCCGCGCTGACGGCCGCGCCATAGGGCGAGACTTTGACAAAGCCCTCCTTCAAGCCTCCGCGCACCAGGTGCGGGATGCCGCCGCCGGAGAGGGTTTTGCCAGCCATGATCAGCTTGGCATACATGCCGTACACGTTGCTCCAGTCCCACTCCGCTCCAGTCAGGTATCCCTTGGGCGCAATGTCGGCCTGGTTGGCGTGGTAGCCCGTGGCGAAGACACCGCGCTTTTCCGCCGTCTGCACAATCACCTTCGGGCTGTCCACATGGCAGGTAAGCACGTCCACGCCTTGATCAATGAGGCTGTTGGCGGCTTCCGCTTCCTTCACCGGCATGGCCCAGTCGCCGGTGAAGATCACCTGCACCGTGGCCTTGGGATTCACGCTCAGCGCACCCAGCGTGTAGGCATTGATGTTGCGCAGCACCTGCGGGATGGGCTTGGCGGCAATGAAGCCGAGCTTGCCGGATTTCGTCGTGCCGCCGGCGACAATACCGCAGATGTACTGCGCCTCATCAATGTAGCCAAAGTAGCTTCCCACGTTCTTGGGGTTCTTGCCTTCGGTATAAAGGCCGCCGCAGTGCAGGAACTGGACCTTGGGGAACTGCTTGGCCACCTTCAGGATGTGCGGATCAAAGTAGCCAAAGGAGGTGGGGAAGAGCACGCTGGCCCCGTCCTGCACGATCATGTTCTTCATGGTCTCCTGCACCGCGATGGTCTCAGGCACGCTTGCTTCCTCCACGGTCTTCACCCCCGGCAGCTTGGACACGCCGTCCTTGCCCTGCGCATGGGCTTGATTGTAGCCGTAGTCGTCCTTGGGGCCGACATAAATGAAGCCCATGGTGATGTCACCGGCGGAGGCGGCGAGGGGAAGGCCGAACCCGGCAAGGGCGAGGAGCAATGAATGACGCAGTCTGTTCATGTAAGGGGAGCCGTGTGGAAGGTGGGGAATCGATGTGTTAATTCAGCAGGCGCTCCGCCAGCAAAGGTCATGCCAAACGGCGACGACACGCCCCGATGCCCGTGCCACGGGGCGGGGCCTTTCCGTGCTTTCCGCAATGCTGCCACACCGAGGTGTTGCAGGTGTGCCGGACCGCAACACTTGCAACAGTCCTTGCGGGCGCTCCAGGCGCGGAGCCTGCTGCCATGAAACAAACCACGGGCAATGCCACGATGCCGTTGCATTGAGAAAATCGATTGGCGCTGAAACCTGAACCCCACGTTGCTTCGACCATGGAGGAGATGATACTTTCGACAGGCCGCAAGCTGGCGTTCGAGCGCTATGGAGATCCGCAGGGAACGCCAACGTTTTACTATCACGGCTGGCCCAGCTCCCGCCTGCAAGGGGAGCTGATGCACGAGACGGGCAGGCGTCTGGGCCTGCGGGTCGTCGCGATGGACCGGCCGGGCATCGGGCACTCCGATTTTCAGCCCGGCCGGCGGCTGCTGGACTGGCCGCCGCTGCTGGCCGAGCTGGCGGCGCATCTCGACTGGGAGAAGTTCCATGTCTTCGGTGTCTCAGGCGGCGGGCCGTACTCGCTGGTGACTGCTTACGGACTGCCAGAGCGCGTGCTGAGCGTGAGCGTGATCTGCGGAGCGCCTCCGCTGGGGCTGCTGGGCACGGGGCAGATGTTCTGGCCCTACCGCATGGTGCTGGCCTTGCGCCATCGCGTCCCTTGGGCCCTGGGGCCGTTTTTTCGGGCCGGGGTGGCAATGACTTATTTGCGGCCCGATCAGCGTCCATTGAAATGGGCCATCGGTCTGCTCAAGGAGCAGGACCGCAAGGTGCTGGGCGATGGCGGCACCCATCGCATCATGATGGGCGGCTTGCGGGAAAGCCTGAACAGCGGCGTGGCCCCCTTGCAGGCGGATGGCGACATTTACACCAGCGACTGGGGCTTTGACCTGCGCGACATCCGGGTGCCGGTGCAGTTCTGGCACGGCACGGACGACCGGAACATCCCGTGCAGCTATGCCCAAAAAGTGGCGGCGATGGTGCCCGGAGCGATCACGCACTGGACGGAAGGCGACGGCCACTACTCGCTGCCCGTGCTGCGCGTGGAGGAGATCGCCAGGGCCGCCCTGGGACTGCAAGGCTGATGTTGGTTGCTTTATGCCGCAATCACCGGCATGATGATTGCCCATCTGCCCCAGAAGCCCCTCGAATGACCGGATTAGAAACTGCCAAGCTGTGCGCGAAATACGCGGACGACAAGAAAGCTGAAGACATCGTGATCCTGGATGTGAGCGAGATCTCGCCCATCTGCGATTACTTCGTGATCTGCACCGCCTCGTCCGCCCCGCACCTGCGCGCGGTCCGCGATGAGATCGACGAGCAGATGAACGAGCACCACGGCCAGATGCCGCGCCTGCGCGATGACCACCTGGACAGCCAGTGGGTGATCCTGGATTACTCGGACGTGATGGTCCACGTTTTCCAGGCGGAGAAGCGCGAGTTCTACAACCTGGAAGAGCTCTGGGGCGATGGCAAGCGCGTGGCCTGGGAGCCGGAGAAGCCGGTTCGTCGGCACTAGGCCGTGCTTGTTTGCGGGTGTGACCACGAAGTTCGCCTGCCCCCTGGGAGCGCCGACGTCCTCGTCGGCATTCCTAGCGCTGGGAAAGGCCGACGAGGACGTCGGCGCTCTCAGGGATCCAATGCATCGCACTCAATCAATGAAAGTCGTGTGACGGCGAATTGACCTCGGTGTCATAGATCAGCCCTTCGACCTTTTGGGCGTACACGCTGATCACACCTTCCTGGTTTTGCAGGCGGCCGGTGATCTTAAGGAAGGGTTCCTGGGTGATGACTAGGCGCTTCTCCTCAAACAGCGCTGAGGGCACGAAGGCGTTGGCGATGCCGGTCTCGTCCTCGAGGCTGACGAACACATGGCCCTTGGCCGTGCCCGGGCGCTGGCGGCAGATGACCATGCCGGCGATCGTGATGAGCTGCGCGTTGTGCCCTTCGCTCAACTCACTGGCGCACCAGACCTCGGGCAGCCGCTCGCGGATCAGTCGCATGGGATGTGGTCCCACTGTGAGGGAGGTGGCCTGGTAATCGGCCTCCAGCCGCTCCGAGGGCGTCATGGGAGCAAGGAGGGCAGGCTCAGGGTCGGCTTTCGCCGCCGCTGCGGCGCGGGTGAAGAGATCATCCACCACCTCCGCCTCCACCGCCCATAGCGCGCTGCGCCGGTCATGGCCCAGGAGATTGAGTGCGCCGGATTTGGCCAGCACCCGCCGCTCGTCACGGGCCGGGCGGGCGCGGGTGAGGAAGTCATTCAGGTCTTTGAAAGGCTGGTGGTCACGCTCGACCACCAGGCGCGCGGCGGCTGCCCCGCTAAATCCGCGAAGCTGCCGCAGGCCCAGGCGGATGGTGTTGTCGTCCACCACCTCGGTGTCGAAGGCGGAGTGCACCACGCACACAGGCAGCACCTTCAGGCCATGCGTCTTGGCATCGCGCACCAGGGTGCTGGTGGAGTAAAAGCCCATCGGCTGGTTGTTGAGCAGCGCGGCAGTGAACTCCGCCAGCCGGTGCACGCGCAGCCAGGCGCTGGCATAGGCGAGCAGGGCAAAGCTGATGGCGTGCGACTCTGGAAAGCCATAGAGCGCAAAGGACTGGATGGACTGCACCACGCGGTCCTGCACCACGGGAGAAACGTCCTTGGCCTGCATGGCCGCGCGCAGCTTGCCCAGCACGTTGTTCATGCGCTTGTCGCTGCGGTTGAAACTGATGGCCCGGCGCAGTTCATCCGCCTGGCCGCCGGTAAAATCGGCAATGATCATGGACATCTTCAGCACCTGCTCCTGAAAAAGGGGGATGCCCAGGGTGCGCTCCAGCGTGTCCTGAAACGCATCGGTGATGTACTCGATCTTCTCCTTGCCGGCGCGGCGCTTGAGGTAGGGGTGCACCATCTTGCCCACGATGGGGCCGGGGCGGATGATGGCGACCTCGATCACCAGGTCGTAAAAGCACCTGGGCTTCATGCGCGGCAGAGTGGCCATCTGCGCGCGGCTCTCGATCTGGAACACGCCAATGGTATCCGCCTTGCGCACCATGTCGTAGGTGGCCGGATCGTCAGGTGGCAGGCGGTGCAGCTCGATTTCACGCTGGGGGCCGCGGGCCTTGCAGGTGGTCATGGTATCCTGCAGCACGGCCATCATGCCCAGGCCCAGCAGGTCCACCTTGATGATGCCCAGGTCCTCGCAGTCGTCCTTGTCCCACTGCACCACTTTGCGGTTGGCCATGGTGGCGGGCTCCACGGGTACGATTTGATCGAGCCCGGCGGTGCACAGCACCATGCCGCCGCTGTGCTGGCCGAGATGACGAGGCAGGCCGCGCACCTGGGTGTAAAGGGCGGCCAGGGCCCGCAGGCGGGGATGATCGGAGGGCATGCCGGCCTCCTTCAACTGCGCCTGGAGCTCCAGGGTGTGAGGAAAATCGCCATGGCCAAAGAGCTCGCTGAAGCTCGTCATCACATCCTGCGGCAGGCCCAGCACCTTGCCCATGTCGCGCATGGCGCTGCGGCCGCGATAGGTGATGACATTGGCAGTCATGGCGGCGCCATAGGGCGCGAAGCGTCGGAACACCTCCTGGATCACGCTTTCGCGCCGGTCGCCGCTGGGGAGATCAAGATCGATGTCAGGCCAGGCCGTGCTTTCTTCGGTGAGGAAGCGCTCAAACAGCAGCTTGTACTTGATGGGGTCGGCGGCGGTGATGCCGAGCGAGTAGCACACCACGCTGTTGGCGGCGCTGCCCCGGCCCTGGACCAGCACATTGTTGGCTTTGCACCATTCGACAATGTCCCACACCAGCAGGAAGTAGCCGCTGAACTTCAGGCGGCTGATGACACCCAGCTCTTTGTTAATCTGCTTTTCGACATCCTTGTCGAAGCTGTCCTGATAACGGTCCTTTGCGCGGGAGATGGTCACCTCGCGCAGGTAGGTGTCCATGCTGTGGCCGGGAGGCACTGGATGGGTGGGGAACTCGTATCCCAGGTTCTCCAGCCCGAATTCGATGCCGTCAGCGATGCGCTGGGTGTTGTCGATGGCCTCCGGCAGGTCGCGGAACAGTGCGCGCATCAGGCGGTCCGGTTTCAGGTAACGCTGGGAATTGGGGGCCAGCAGCAGGCCTGCCTCGTCGAGCGTGGTGTGATGGCGCAGGCAGGTGAAGGCGTCCAGCAGGTGGCGGCCCTTGGGTTCTGCGTAGGCGGGCGCATTGGAGGCGATAAGGGGCAGCCCGGTACGCTCCGCCAGCTCCATCAGCTCGCGGTTGCGGATGCTGTCGGCTGGCAGGAGATGGCGGTGCAGCTCCACCGCCACGTTGTCTTTGCCGAAGAAGTCTTTCAACCTTTGCAGCGTGGTCAGTTTCTCGCTTGCTTCAGCCCTGTGCACGGGGCCCTCGGCGGTGCCGGAGAGGGCGATGAGCCCCTCGGCAAATGCCGGCAGTTCCGACCACAAGACCCGGCTTTCGCCCTTGGCCGCCCTCCCTTTGGCGATGGTGATCAGCCGGCACAGGTTGCGGTAGCCGGTGCGTGTGCGCACCAGCACGGGAAGCACCGAGTCATCTTCCAAGGTCAGCTCCGCGCCCACGATGGCACGCATGCCCCCGGCTTCCTTGGCCGAGTGATGAGCCCGGGCCGAGCCATACAGGCCGTCTCGATCGGTGATGGCGATGCTGTCCATGCCGTGTCGCACGGCCGTCTCCACCAGATCCTCCGGCGACGAGGCACCGCGGAGGAAGCTGAAGGCGCTGCTGGCGTGGAGTTCGACGAAGGGCACGGGGAGATGTGAAAAGTAAGAAGTGGGAAGTGGTAAGTCCTGGCAGGCCGGGATGGATACGCGCCTGGCTCAGGCGTGCTCCTCACTTCTTACCCCTTGCTTTGCATTTCGCCAATCAGCCCGCAGCGCGGGCGCAACATGAATAGCCGTGGTCGAGCGCAGCGAGGCGACGGTGGTACGACGAGATGGCTATGAGCCGCGTAGCGGCGACCCTTCAACGCATCGCCATGCTCCATGCCCAACCGCCGATGTGCCGCCGCTACGCGGCTGGAGCCTCAATGCACGCTGTCCGTGGCCTCGCTGCGCTCGGCCACGGCTATTCATGTGGCCGCCGCTACGCGGCTGGGTGGGCATAGGCGCTGCGTGGATGAAGGGCCCGGCGCCAGAGGCCGGCATCAGGCCTTCTCTATGTCCGTCCTTAACACTCTGCACTCCACCTTATACCAACTTCAGTTGAAATTGATAAATCGACCTTGCCAGACCGTCGTAGCACGACCGTCCTGGTCGTACGAGCTTCCAGCTCGTTTCAGGGACCGCAGGTTCAAAAATGCCGTAAAGCTCCCAGAGAGCGCAGGCTGTTTTCGCAGCACACCCGGCGGGCTGGAAGCCCCGCCGCACCAGTGTACGACCGGGACGGTCGTGCTACGCTTGGACGCCTCGCGAGGCTTTCTACCCATCCTCAACTGCGTTGGGTATTACAACGGCAGCGCCGCCTGCTCGCCAATGACTTTGACTTCCATTTCGAGCTGCACCCCGCGTTCGTGCATGGCCACCTCCTGGATCTGGGCCACGAGATCGAGCACTTCGCGGGCGGTGGCACCGCCTTCGTTGACGATGAAGTTGCCATGTACCTGGGAGACGACGGCATGGCCCACGCGGCGGCCTTTCAGGCCCAGGTCATCCACGAGCTTGCCGGCACCGCAGACCTCCGGGTTCTTGAACACACAGCCGGCGCTGGCGCCTACCGGCTGACTGGTGCGGCGCTTGATGCGTGAGGCTTCCAGGCCCGCGTCGATGCTTTCCTGGCTGGCCTTGGGACCGCGCAGGTAAGCACCGAGCACGTAGCGTTCTTCAAACTCAGGCACGCTGCGGTAGTGGTGCGCGATCTCGGCGAGCGGCTTCTCCTTGATCTGGCCGTCGAGATCCAGGAAGCGTACGCTGACAATTTGGTCAAAGGTCTCAGACTGCATCGCTCCGGCGTTCATGCGCACCGCGCCACCCAGGTTGCCGGGGATGCCTTCCATCCATTCAAAGCCGCCCAACCCGGCATTGCGCGCGGCACTGGCGATCTTCTTCAACCTCGCGCCGACGGCCGCATAGAGGATGCCATCACCGGCCACTCGCACGTCTTCAAATTCGCCCTTGGCGGGATGGATCACTGCGCCACGGATGCCGCCATCGCGGACGAGCAGGTTGGAGCCGCGACCGATGACTCGGATCGGCACGGCGGAGCCACGCAGGTGGCGGACGACAGCGGCAAAAGCAGCCTCAGTGGCAGGCTCGATCCAGTACTGCGCCGGGCCGCCGATAAGGAAGGTGGTGTGGCGGCTCATCGGCTCATAGAGTTTCAGCGTGCCGCCGCCGTTGGTTTCGAGCAGCGTCCAGATCTCCTCCGCCACCTTCAGGTCGCGGGCCAGGCAGGTGCCGACTTCATGGACGTTGCCAGCGCCGAGCGTGATGAGCACGTCGCCAGGGCGCAGCATGCTGCCAATCTTGTCGCGCGCGGCAGCCATGGTGGGGGTGGAGTGGCACTCCACTTTGCCATGGGCGCGCACTTCGGTAAGGATGGTCTCGCCCGTGACCCCGGGCAGAGGTTTTTCGCTGGCCGGATAGATGTCGGTGACGGCAAGCACGTCCACATCGTGGAAAGCGGTGCCGAACTCTTTTTTGAGCAACTGGGTGCGGGAAAAACGGTGCGGCTGAAACAGGCAGATCAAGCGCTTGGGATTCAGTGCCTTCGCCGTGGCCAGCGTGGCCTTCACCTCGGTGGGATGGTGGCCGTAGTCATCGATGATCGTCACGTGCGGGCCGGCGTGGCGGATGTCAAAGCGGCGCTTGGCCCCGCGGAAGCTGCCCAGGGCGCGGCGGATGGCCTCGAACTCCACGCCCACGCTGACGGCCAGCGCAATGGCGGCCAGGGCGTTGGAAACGTTGTGCCGCCCTGGAATGCCGAGCGTCACCGAGCCCAGCGGCTGGCCTTTGTGGAAGACCTCGAACTCGCTCTGCGACGGCCTCGCCTCGGTGATCCGGGCACTGAAATCGTGCTTCTGCACATCCCAGCCGTAGCTCACGGCCTTGTCATGCGCAGAGCAAAGCTCGGTCGCCACCGCATCCTCGCCGCAGTAGATCCAATAGCCCTTGGTCTGCGCCAGAAGCTGGCGGAACACCACCTTGATCGCCTCGATGTCGGCGTAGAAGTCAAGGTGCTCAGGCTCGATATTGAGAATGATGGAGTGCTCCGGGTGGAAATTGACTAGCGTGCCGTCGCTCTCATCACCCTCGGCCACGAACAGTTCGCCCTCCTTGTCCCAATGAGCATTGGTGCCCAGGATCGGAATCTCGGCACCGACATAGTGCGAGGGCTTCGCGCCGCCCTGGCGCAGCACATGGGCGGTGAGGGCGGAGGTGGTGGTCTTGCCGTGCGTGCCGGCCACCACCACGCCCTTCTTGTTCATCATCACCGCCGCCAGCGCCTCAGCCCGGCGCACCAGCGGAATGCCCTGCTTGTAAGCCGCCTCGTAGGCCACATTGCCGGGTTTGATGGCGCTGGAGTAGATCACCATGTCGCAGTCCTCCACCTCGCGCTCCGAGTGGGGGCTGAAGAACTGCAGCCCAGCCTTGCTGAGGCGCTCCGTCTCCCGCGTGGTGACCTTGTCCGAGCCGCTGACCTTGTGCCCCAGGGCCAGCAGCAGCGAGGCCAGGCCGCTCATTCCTGAGCCCGCCACGCCGATGAGGTCGATGCGCATGGGATGCTTGCCTTCGGCGAGGACGCTGAGGATGGGGTGGTTCATGGGGAGCGCATTATGAATTGCCCTGCGGCTCTGGCAAACGGGCTTTGTGGTTCGTCGTATTACTTGCGGTCATTCACGGCGGGCGTACCGTGGTTTATGAAGCTCGTGAAAGCGCGATGGTTTCTGGCCGCAGTTTGCATGACGTTTTCGGTCATCGCCATGGTCAAGGCGCTGCGC
>FTBX01000486.1_pt1 | contig 28488 bp, 19 predicted proteins | sample 1639461 | NCBI WGS metagenome assembly FTBX01 (sample SAMEA3914864, study PRJEB12502) | metagenome | biome: forest; material: soil | place: USA | collected 2012-03-12 | depth 0.3 m
CTTCACCACATCGTCCAGCACCCGGTTGACGATCTCCTCATTGAAGGAGGCATGGTTGCGGTAGGAGGCGAGGTAGAATTTCAGCGACTTGGTCTCGATGCAGCGCTGGTCCGGGATGTAAAAAATCTCCAGGTGCGCGGTGTCAGGCTGGCCGGTGACCGGGCAGATGGAGCTGAACTCGGGGCAGTTCAGATGGATGGTGTAGTTCCGGCCCGGCGTGCGGTTGGGGAAGGTTTCCAGCGTGGCTTCCTGTGGCGAAGCGGGCAGTCGGTGCTCAGAGCGGCCCAGCAGGCTGAGGTCACTATTGGAAGGTTTGTCTGACATGGCAATTACACAAAGTGCCATAGAGTTCATGATATTCAATCTTTACCGATTGCCAGTTGCTCCTTATTGTCAGGATGTTTCAATTTGCGACCGAGACACCTCTCCCATATGTCTGACCTGAAGACCTATCTCGCCGCCCGGAGCGCGCTCGTAGATGCCGCTTTGGAGCGTTACATCCCGAGTGCTGACACCTCCCCGGCCACCCTTCACAAGGCGATGCGACACAGCATGTTCGCCGGTGGCAAGCGCCTGCGGCCCATCTTGTGCCTGGCGGCGGCCGAGGCCTGCGGCGGAGATGTGGCTGCAGCCATGCCGGCGGCCTGCGCGGTGGAGTGCCTGCACACCTACTCGCTTATTCACGACGACCTGCCGTGCATGGATGACGATGACTTCCGCCGTGGCGTGCCCACCTGCCACAAGGTGTTTGGCGATGCCGTGGCCGTGCTGGCTGGCGATGCGCTGCAGGCGCTGGCCTTCGAACTCGTGGCCCGCACCCCGGTCAATGCAGCCTGCAGCGCGGCGGATTATGTGCTGGAGCTGGCCGTGACCGCTGGCAGCCGTCACCTCATCGGCGGCCAGGTGATGGACCTGGAAGGCGAGGGCAAGAAGCTGCCGCTGGAAGACCTTCGCTACGTGCATGAAAGCAAGACCGCCGCCTTGCTCACCACCTCGATCAAGCTCGGTGGCATGAGCGCCGGAGCCACTGCGGCCCAGGTGCAGGCCTTGCACACCTTTGGCTGGAACACGGGGCTTGCCTTTCAGATCGTGGATGACATTTTGGACGTCACCCAGACAAGCGAAAAACTAGGCAAAAGTGCGGGGAAAGACCTCGCGAGCGACAAGTCCACCTATCCAGCCCTCATGGGTCTGGATGCTTCACGAAAAGAGGCCGACCGGCTCACAGCTGAAGCGATGGAAGCCTTGAACAGCCTGGGATCAGGTGCCGACAGGCTGCGTCAACTGGCAAAGCATTTATTTTCGCGTGAGCACTGATTTAGTAAAGCTACGTACTTAGTTCTTTTTAGAAATCCATTACTTTTTGTTGCGCCCGAAGCTTGAGTCCGGGCCCCCAAAACCCGATAAACGGAGGCGCCCTGCCCCTGTCATGAATTCCACCTCAAAAGCACCCACCGTGCTGGTCGTTGCCGACGACCTGAAGCTGGTGGAATTCCTCCGCAGCGCCCTAGGGGGTGGCTGCCAGTTGTTTGTCGGTCCCTCCGTCGAGGTCGGCCTGGACCGTGCGCGTGAAGAAAACCTGTGCCTGGTGGTGCTGGACCTGAGTCTGCCCGGGCTTGATTCGCAGGCCGTGATTGCCCGCATCAAGGCAGAGCGCGGCACGATCTCCATTTATGGCTTTGATGCCTCGGCAAGCGCGCTGATGCACACGCCGCCGCTCATGGCCATCGTCACCGGCGGCCAGGTGGTGCAGATGCCGGTCGGCTGGCATGGGCTGCTGGAAGACGGCCAGCCCCGTGCCTACCACGACTCCTCTCTTTCCCGATCAACCCCAGCCTCCTCCGTGCCTATGATGCCTATCGTTCCCGTCTCGTTGCCGGCCTCGTCTGCCGGTCTTCCGCGGCCGCCAGCACCTCCCGCCGAGGGGCACGAGCCTGCGCCGCCCACCATCATCCCTTTCCCGGCGGCCGAAGCGTCCCCCGCCATTGCCGAGGATCCGGAGGCACCGCTCGAGCGCAGCATTGCCACCACCTTCTTGCGCGATGGCGCAGTGCAGATGGAGCATGCCAACCATTTCGAGGCTGCCTCCACGGATGGCTCGCTCATTCAGGGCGACATTCTGCGGGTGAGCCCGCACTTTGTGGTTTGCGAGGTGCTCAACCCTCAGCAGGTGCTGATGCCCGGCTGGCAGACCGATGAGGCCGTGGTGGTTCTGGCCCGCCAGGAAGCCTACCGCGGCCCCGCGCGGCTGAACAAGGCGCTGAACACAGGCCGTTCGCTGATCTGTGAATGGACGTTGCAGGGCGCATGGAAAACGCCGCCCGCCAGCCGCACCGCCACCCTTTCCCAGGATGAGGTGCTGGGGCCGTTCTTCGAGCGCATGCGCATCCTTCAGCGCATCAGCCAGGTCTTCAAGGCGGTGATTGCCGAGGTGGCGTCGCTGCTGGATGAAGCCAAGCAGGGCCTGGACCGCATCGAGATCAGCCTGCAGTCGCAGCCGGAGGCGGCGCGCGTGGAAGCCATGAAGCTGCTCCTGCCGCAGCTCCACGACGGCCTCATGCCGGCGCTCAACCAGGTGTTTGCCCGCTTCGAAAGCGCTTCGCGCGATATTCCGAAGGACCTGGACGCGGAGTATCACTCACTGGTGCGCCAGCATCTGCACCCCTACATGATGTGCTCGCCCTTCATCCATCACATCTACTCCAAGCCTCTCGGCTACGCGGGGGATTACGGCGCGCTGCAAAAGCTGCTGGGCGATCCCTTCGAAGGGCACACCCTTTTCGCCAAGCTGCTCAATGCCTGGCTGGTGCTCAATCCTGCCGGTGAGGCCTACCGCACCCGCGTGAACACCATCCTGGAGGTGCTGCATTCGCAGGCCGCGCTATGTCATGACAAAGGCGCCGAGTTCCGTGTGCTGAGCATTGGCTGCGGCGCGGCGAACGAAGTGGTGCGCTTCGCCGCGGCGGACGATCTCTGCAACAGCACGGCCTTTACGCTGGTTGACTTCAATGCCGACACGCTGGACTACGCCAAAAAGAACGTGGACGGTGCCATGCGGCTGCACTGGCGCCTCATGAAGGCAAACTACGTGCGCATGAGCGTGCAGGGCCTGGTGCTCGACGAAGGGCGCATGGCGCGCAAGGGCCTCACCAGTTTGGGCCCGGTGGCAAGGGCCGCCGGCTACGACTTCATCTACTGCACCGGCCTGTACGACTATTTCAGCGACCGTGTAACACGCCGTCTCACACAGAGCATGTACAACATGCTGGCGCCCGGCGGCCGCCTGCTGGTGTGCAATTTCACGCCTGCAAACCCGATCCGCCACTTCATGAAGTATGTGCTGGACTGGGACCTCACGCACCGCACCGCGGAACAGCTTCGCAACATCGCTCCTGCCGGGGCAAAGCCGGAAGATGTCTGGGTCACGATGTCGCCGGCGGATGTCGAGGCGTACCTGCATGTACGAAAGGCGTAGGTAGAAATCGAAAGAAAGGTATCTCGGAAGTTGACGATGATGGATGTTAGGTCCATCGTCCATTCCCTCCCCGAGTCCTATGAGTACTGACGTTGCTCCCCTCGCCGGGCGCTATGAGCGCTTTCGTGCTGATGTGTTCAACAGCGTCGTGGAGGAGCGGCCGCTGCCAGGGTGGAGCGAGCCCATGCCGGAACTTCAATTGCAAAGCCTCTGGTTTGCCGGCGAGTTTGGCTCTGATTTTACCACGGTGGACGGGCGCCGGGTGGTGATTCGCGACTTCGGCATCTGGAACTCAGGAGCCGGGCCGGACTTCACCAACTGCGCCATCCTTTACAATGGGGAGGTGATCAGCGGGGACATCGAGCTGGATCCCGATGTCCGCGACTGGGAGCGGCATGGCCATGGCGGCAACAAGGCCTACAACCATGTGGTGCTGCACCTTTTTATTCACACGCCGGTCGAGGGCCGGGCCTACACTCGTACGGCGGAGCACCGCGAGGTGCCGCAGATACACCTGTCTCCCGAGATGCTGGGCGATGGCTTTGTGCAGCCCACCTCGCTTGCGGCGGCCAGGCTCGGTCGTTGCGCCACGCCTTTAAAAGAAATGGGCGAGGCGGCAGTACGGTCTCTCCTTGAGTCTTCGGCGCAGCACCGGCTTATGCTCAAATCGAAGCGGCTGCACCAGGGCGTCACTTCGCACGGCCGGGAGCAGGCCATTTTCCAGGGCCTGGCCCAAACACTGGGCTACCGGCAGAACCAGCGGCCCTTCACCGTGCTGGCCCAGCGCCTGCCCTTGCGCGGCCTGCTGGCCATGGACGCCCCGGCGCGCGAGGCATTGCTTTTCGGCGTGGCCGGCTTCATTGACACCACGCCTTACGAGTCCACCAAGGGTGCCACCCGCGGCTACCTGCGCGACCTCTGGTCGCACTGGTGGAAGCTGAGCAGCGAGTACAGCCGCTGGCGCGAGACCTCCCAGAATCTGCCTTGGAAGACCGCAGCCACACGGCCCGGCAACCATCCGCAGCGCCGGCTGGGTGCCCTGGCGGCCATGCTGGAATCATGGAGCCGTGTCTGTGGTCCGTTAAAAAAAGCGGATGCCTGGAGCCGCGAATCCTGGGCCGGAACCATGGCCGGGCTGCACCACGCTTACTGGGATGATCACTACACGCTCACCGCTTCGCCCTCACCCAAGCCCCTGGCCATGATCGGCGAGACCCGGGTAAACGAGATGCTGGCCAATGTCGTGTATCCGCTGCTGATGCCGGACCGCCCGGCCGTGTGGGCTGAGTACCTGGACCTGCCCGCGCTGCTGGACAACCAGAAGGTGCGCCGTGCCTCGCTCCGCCTGTTCGGCGATTCGCCAATGGCACGGGTGTTTCACAAGAAGCTGCATCAGCAGCAGGGCCTGCTGCAAATTTATGAGGACTTCTGCCTGGAGGATGACTCCGCCTGCGCCGACTGCCCATTCCCCGAGCGGATCAAGCAGTGGAAGAGTGGGTGACCGATTCCACACAAAACATGTCTGTCGCAGCGGCGGCCATGCTCGCGTATTGCTTGGCCTTCCTATGCCTATGAACCGCCGCCTTCTTGCCTGGATTCTTGCCTCGGTGTCTCTTGTGGGATCAGCCTCCGCTGCTGAGCTGGAAGGCACGCGTGCCGCCGCAAAAGCTGCCTGCCCTACGCCGGAGGAAGCCCAAAAGCTCATGGTGGTGCCCGAGGGCTACGAGGTGCGCTGCTTTGCCCACGAGCCCATGGTGGTGAACCCCGTGGCCATGACCTGGGATTCCCGCGGTCGCCTATGGGTCGTGGAAGGCTATGAATATCCCGAGGGCTCGCCCTACAAGAACGAAGCCTTTGGCGGCGAGGCGAAGGACGACAAGTACCACCCCGTGCCCGAAGTCTGCAAAGCCAAGGACAATCCTGTGGATGCCATGCGTGCGGATCATCCCAAGATCCCCAAGGACCGCATCGTGATCCTGGAGGACACGGACAACGATGGGATTGCGGACAAGCGCACGGTCTTTCTCGAAGGCCTCGACATGGGCTCCGCCATCATCTGCGGCGATGGCGGCGTGTACGTGGGCCAGCAGCCGCACATTCTTCACTTCAGAGATACCAATGGCGATGATCACGCCGATGAATGGCGCGTGGTGCTCACCGGCTTTGGCCGTGAAGACACGCACGAGCTGCTCAACAGCTTCTGCTGGGGCCCGGATGGCTGGCTGTACTTCACCCACGGCGTCTTCACCCACAGCGCCGTGCGGCGGCCGGGAGAACCCAAGGAAAAAGGCTTCAAATTCGATGCTGGCCTCGGTCGTGCTCGGCCCGCGTCTCACGCAAAGGAAGCCCCGTGGGACTTCGAGGTCTTTGCCGATGGCACCAGCAATCCTTGGGGTGCGGATTACGATGAAAAGGGCAACTTCTTCTGCAGCGCCTGTGTGATCGACCACTTCTTTCACCTCGCCCCCGGCGGCATCTACGTCCGGCAGGGCGGCGCACCAGAGAACCCGTACTCCTACGAGCTGCTGCCCAGCATCGTCCATCACAAGCACTTCCGCGCCGCCTATGCCGGTGTGCAAGTGTATCAGGGTGGGATATACCCCAAGGATACCTGGGGCCACGCCTTCATCGGCAACATCCACGACAACGCCATCCACGAGGAAATCCTCACGCCCACCGGCTCCACCTTCAAGTGCGAGCCCCGCCGCGACTTCCTGCGCGCTAACAGCGGCTGGTTCCGCCCCGTCAGCACCCGCACCGGCCCCGATGGCAACCTGTGGGTGATGGACTGGTGCGACAAATACCCCTGCTACCAAAATGCCAAGGCCAACCCCGCCGGTGTGGACCGCGAAAAAGGCCGCATCTGGCGCGTGGTGTACACCGGTGGCAAGCCCGGCGCGCCGATGGTTGCGAGACCGAAGAAGGACATGGACCTTTCCAAGCTTTCCACAATGGAGCTCGTGAAGCTCCTCGGTGAATCTAACAACTGGATGCGCCGCTGGGCGCGCCGGGAGCTGGTGGAAAGGAACAAGCTCACCCAGGCTGAGTTGGGCGAATTGAACCGCCTCGCTTTTGACGTACAAAAGCTTGATGCCTTCTGGACGCTTGGAAGCATGGGCCGCAATCCCGAACTTCTGAGAGCCGCCGCCAGCCCGGACGAGGGGCTGCGCACCTGGTTTTGCCGTGCTGTGGGGGAGGCACCGAACGATACGGTGTCCCCAGAGCTTCTCAAGCTCGCCGGGGATCCAAGCCCTTCTGTGCGGTCAGCGCTTGCCACGGCCCTGCGCCAAGTTTTGGCGGGCAACTTGACTGTCAGCCGGCATCCAGCTTCGGGAAGCGAATGGAGGACTCTCTCTGCTTTGATTCAGACCAGCAAAGAAGGGGGTGACAACCTCCTCGCTTTCCAAGTCTGGATGGCAATGGAGCCATCGTTGGTTTCAAGACCCGCAGAATGCATGGATCAATGGGCTGCGATCTCCATTCAGTCCCAGCCGCTTTCCCACGCCCTTACCTACAAGGTGATGCGACGCCTGTGTGATACACGAAAGACGGAGAATGTGGATCTTGCCATCGACTTCCTTGCTAAAATCAAGGCCGAGCCCGTTCTTCTCGCCTACGCCCTCGGCGGCCTGGAAAAGGGCCAGGAAACCGGCATCCTCAAGCCAACGAAGGATTTCTCCACTCTGTTTGCCGAGTTCGCCAAAAGCGACAACGTCGAAATCCGCCGCCACGCGCAACGGCTGGCGATGTTGTGGGGCAATGAAGCGGCGATTCGTGAAGTTGCGGCCATCTTGCTGGATGGCAACGCCAAGGAAAGCCAGCGTGTTGCCACGGTTCAGACGCTGCGGCTGGTGAAGGTCGATGCGGTGCGCGAAGCTTTCGCCAAGGTATTGGCGAGCGCTGACAAGCAGCCTCCTGCTTTGGTCACAGAAGTCATTCGGGCAACGGCTGACCTGGGCGGCGATGCCTTTGTATCGCCTCTCATCACACTCGCCGCTTCCAAGGACAACAGCATCCGCCTTGCCGCACTCGGTTCGCTGGCAGGTCGTGCGGACTGGACGAACGCCATGCTCGATGCCATCAAGGCAGGCAAGATCAGTGCCGGCGGCTTTCCGGTTTCCATTCGTCGCCAGCTTGCCACCGGCAGCGACAAGGCGGTGAGCAAGCATGCCATCGAAGTGTTAGGCATCTGGCAGGAGGTCGATGAAAACCTCAAGGCCGTGATTGCAGCGAAGCGCAAGGCGTGCCTGGAGGGCGAGCCGGACATTGCCGCTGGCAAGCAGATCTTCCAGACCACCTGCATGGTCTGCCACACCTTCTACGGCGGGGGACAGAAGGTCGGCCCCGAATTGATCGGCAGCGGCCGCAGCAACCTGGACGCCATTCTGGCCAATGTCATCGACCCCAACCAGATCATCGGCAATGGCTACGAGGGCTTCATCCTAACCACCACGGACAATCAAACCCTGATGGGCCGCGTCACGGAAGACACGCCGTCTTATGTCAAGCTGCTGGCCATCGGCGGTGCGGAGCAGACCGTGGAGCGAAGCAAGATCGCGAGGCTGGAGAACACCCACAGGTCCCTGATGCCCGTGGGTTTCGGCAGCCTGCCGGACGACCAGTTCCGCAACCTCATCTGGTACGTCCTTGCCCCGCCAGAAGAGGGCCCGTTGACCAAGGAGAAGCGCAAGCTGCTGAGCACCAGCATCGATGCCCCCGCCGCACCGGCACGGGCCACTGGCAACTATGCCATCGACTGGGAGTCCGTAAGCCTGTGGAACCCACAGTGGAAGGTCAGCGCCCCGGAGTTCGAGCGCACCCCGCTGAAGCTGGGCGAGTACTATGGGCGGCCTAACGTGCTGCTGATGCATCCCTTCCCCGACAAGAAGACACCCACCTCCCTGGAGCGGACACTGGTCATTGATTCAACCAAGCACACGCTGAAGTTTGCCGTCGCCTCCGACGATCGTGGCGACTGGGAGCTGGTGGTGAAGGCCGGTGACGAGGTCCTGAAGAAGATGCCTGTGGACCACGAGAAGCCGCGCTGGAAGGAGCTGAGTGTGGATCTCTCCGCTTATGCTGGAAAGCAAGTCACCCTGCGGCTCGAAGGCCACGCCACCGGCTGGTCGTATGAGTTCGGGTACTGGGCCGATGTGCGGCTGGAGTGATCAGATCCCGCACGTTGTCTGCCGGTTCATCACCATCCCACGCATGGTTTCTGGAGTGGTGAGCGGGCGCAGCAGATTGAGCGCGGCGCGGACCTGCTCGGCGTTGCAGCAGGTGGCGTCATGAACAAACAGGATGTCGGTGGCCAGCGGGGCGAGCTGGGCCACATCGGCAAAGCCGCGCAGGAGCGAGGAGCCGTCCATGATGATCCAGTCCACCACGGGGCGGGCCTTGGCGATCCAGGCTCGGTAACCGTCTAGGAGATCGGTCATTTCGTAGCTCGGCAGATCGTGCGCGGGCAGCAGGAAGAGGTTCGACTGGCCGTAGCGCAGCGTCTCCAGATCGTTGGTCCAGGAGCTGTTGCCATTCGCCTGGGGGAACCAGTTTTGAATGCTTGGCGCCGAGGGGTTGCATTCCATGAGGAAGACGCGGCGGCCGGTGGTGCAAAAGGAGGCGGCGAGGGCCGAGGAAAGCAGGCTTTTGCCCTCGCCGACGTTGGCGCTCGTGATGAGCACGATGCCAGGGCCGTTGCGGTAGATGGTCTGCTTTTCGAGCAAGGCGATGAGCTGGGACACGGCACCGCCACCGGCCACCGGGCTGGGATGCAGGAGCTCGCCGAGCTGGATGGGCCCTTCGCCCGACATGAGTTCTGGCAGGGTGGCGAGGATTTGCGTGGCGGGCCCGGGACGAACCTGGGTCACGGGCGGCACCGGTTGCACAGGCGGTGCGACAGGAATTTGCGGCAGCGGTCCGAGAGGGGGATGGGGAGCGGGGAGAAACGGCGACGGGGCCGGGGAGGGCAGGGCAGTGACGACGGCAGGCGGAGGCATGGCGGCCGGGGAGAATGGCGTGGCCATCACTGCGGGTTCCGGTGAAGGCCTGGCAGAGGGGGCGGCAGGTGTGCCCTTGATCAGCGGCATCACATGATCGCGGGCAAGCCCCAAGCCTACCGGCAGCCCCAGGCCCACCACGCCAAACAGCATCATGGCGGCAATCAGGGCGATGGACTTCTTCGGCGCGATGGGATTTTCTGGCGGCACGGCGATGTCCGCCACGGTGAGCTGGCCGCTGTCCTTGAACTCGCTCGCAATGGTCGTCTGCTTCTGGCTGCGGGTCACCTGGTTGTAGAGATCGCGCAGGCCGTTCACTTCATCGGTGAGCAGCGAAAGGGTGTTCTGCTTGCTGCCTTCCGCCAGGGCGGCGCCGCGGGCCTGGGTGAGCTGTGCGTGAAGCTGCTCATCTTGGGACCGTACACGTCGTTCCTCGGCTTCGGCGGCGGTGACGATCTCGCTGATGCGCTCGTTGAGCTGCACTTGCAGGCGGTGGATGTCCTTCTCCAGCGCGATGACGCGCGGGTGCAGCCGGCCGCACCATTCGTCCAGGGCGTTGCGCTTGCCGCGTGTGTCGTCCAGACGGCGGCGCAGGTCCACAATCTGGCCGTCATCGCCGATGCCGCGAATGCCGGTGGCCTCCTCGCCCTTGTTCACGGCGGAGCGCAGGGAGGTGAGGTTGGTGGTGGCCTTCAGCAGGTCCATGTCCGCCTCGGTCACGGCGCGGGTGAGGCTGTCGGCGCGCTGGGATCCCATGTCGCCGCTGATGCCGTTGCTCTTGATCAAATCGGCGCTCCGGACGTAGTCCTCGAGCTTCTTCTCGGCCACGGTGAGCTTCTCCTTCACCTCCTCACCCTGGCGTTCGAGCACCACCGAGTTCTGGCGCGAGGACTGGAACGCATCGTCGGACACATAGCGGATGTAATTGTCCACATAGGCGTTGGCCATGGAGGCCGCGGATCCGGGGTCGCTGTCGCGCAGGACCACGCGCAGGATATGGGAGTCCTTCACCGGCTCCACCCGCACGGCCTGCTCGATCTTCAAGGCGAAGAGCTCCTCCGGCAGCGCGGGCTTAGGAGGGGCCGCGAGATGCAGGGCGATCATGAGGCGGCTCTTCATGCCCAGCTTGCCCTGGTCTTCCAGGAAGGTTTCCAGCTGCTGCTTGGGCAGCTTGGCAAAGAGGTAGTCGGTGAACCGGCGTGTCTTCAGGCCCGTGCGATGATTGTTGATGATCATCGGGGCGCTGAGCTCGGTCATGCCATTGCCCTGGCCCGCCTGGCCAAACTGAATGGGATTGTTAGCCTGGATGTGGATGAGCAGCTTCGCTTCCGTCTCATACACCTTCTTGCCGAAGCCGAGGTAGTAGAAGGCCAGCGCGGCCAGCGGCATCGCCAGCAGGCAGGAGATCCTGCCGTAGCGGCGCAGGTAGGCGAAAAGATCCGCCAGGCTGATGATGCTCTCCGCCGGTGCGGGCGCTGGGGCCTGGGGTGGCGGGGCGTAGGCTGGAGGGGGATAATAGTAGGCCTGGGGCGGCGGCATGGCCACCGGAGCCGGCGGCGGCGTGTACGGCTGGATCGCCTCCCCAAACGGGCTCGGCTCCACCCGCGCGAGCGGAGCCGGTTGGGCGGGAACGATGGCAGTGGATGATTGCATGGCAGATCAGGCGTGGGCGGGTTTGAGGCCGCCGGCGGGGGCCAGGGACAAGGTGGGAAGGGCTTCGCCGTGCGGCTGCTGCCGCAGGCCCATCTCGCGCAGAATGAGGGCATTGACGATGCGCACATCAAAGACCTCCTCCGCCAGGCGGCGGCTTTCCTCGCCATGGGCGGGAATGGCCTGCTTGTTCTCCAGGTACCAGGTCATCGCCTCCACCACGGCATCGACATTCTGGGGCTGGACGAGGAAGCCGTTGTGGCCCTCACGCACGGCCGCACCAGCCTGGCGCTGGGCTTCGCCTTCGGCCGTCAGTCGCACGGTTTCGCGAGCGCCAACAGAGTCCGTGGTGATGATGGGCCGCCCCATGGAAAGAGCTTCGAGCGTCGCGTGCGGCACGCCCTCGCGGTACCAGGTGGGCAGCACGAACACGTGCATGTCCTTCAGCTTGCCGGCCACATCACGCACCATGCCATGATGGTTGAGCAGGCCCTCCGCCACCCAGCCCTGCACCAGCTCTTCGCTCACGCGGTTAGGGTTGGGATCAAAGGGGCCGACGAGATGGAATTCCGCCTCCGGATGCCTTGCCTTGATGCGGCGCGCGGCTTCGGCAAACACCACCACGCCCTTGCTGATGAGCAGGCGGCTAACAAGCACAAAGCGTACAACGCCGCCTGCGAGCACTGGATCCTGGGCGAGCGGCACATGCGGAAACTCGTCCACGTTCACTCCGGAACCCGCGGTGACAAAAGCTGGCACGCCAGGCGGCAGGATGCGCAGGCGGGAGAGCAGCTCGTGGTCATCCTCGTTCTGCATGAAGATGACGTTGGCGCGCTTCAGCGCAAAACGATGGAGGGCACGCGAAATGGCGCTGACGATTTTGCCCTTCAGCGTCGTCGGCTGCACGAAGGTAAAGCCCAGGCCCGGCAGCAGGGCATAGATGCGCGGCACACCGGCAAAGGCGGCCACCACGCAGCCATAGACCACGCTCTTGATGGTGTAGGCAAAGAGCGCATCGGGCCGCTCGCTGCGGAACATGCGCCACAAGTCGATAAACGTGTCCACATCGCTGAGCAGGTTCACCCGGCTGCGCACCATGCGGATGGCGCGATGGCGGCCGCCGAGCTCTTCGACGAAGCGGGTCACATGCGGGTAGTCCTCCGCAGCCGAGGTCACCACCTCGCAGCCGCAGGCGGCCAGATCGCGGATCAGGTCGCCCCGGTGATACACCAAGGTGTTAGCGTCGGCGGTGAGGACGAGGACTTTCATGCGGCGGCTTCGGCGGTGGTGCGGGAGGCGAGGCGCTTGGCGGAGCGCACGAGGCGGAACACGATGGCGGCAGGGCTGCGGGGATTGAAGGCCTCCAGGTGGTGCAGGTGGCGCACACGGCTGGACCACGCGCGCTTGTAGGGCTGGTCGCCGCTCAGGTGGTCGTACTCTGACAAGCCGCGCAGGATGGCGTTTTGCACCGTCCAGGCCAGGTTCAGGTTGCCAATCGAGAGGGCGGCATGTGTGTCATCAAAGCCCGACTGGTAGTCCCAGTAGCGGTTGTTCCACACGAAGCCATGGCGTGCCGCTGCCAGCTTGCCGTCCACTTCGAGCAAGGAAACCATCACCCGCCCATCATCGATCCAGCGCCTTGCGATGGCGCGGTGGAAGGCCTGGGCGTCAGGGGCCAGAAAGGTGCTTTCGGCGGGTGAGAAGCGCATTCCGTGCAGGCTGAAGAGCGCGTCCATGGCGGCCTCGATGCCAATGTCGCGACCGGCTTGTAAGGCACGGCCTGCGTGTTGCTGGGAGAACTTTCTCCACTTCGAACGATGGTCATTGCGGCGGTTGCCGGAGACGGAGGCGAGATAGTCTTCCCAACTGCCAGGCAGCTCCAGAGAGTGTGACAGATGCGGCGGGTTGCGCGCACCTGAACGGTCAAAGGCACGCAGCGCCTTTTCAAAGATCGGCCGGTTGGGCGATTCATCGTGAATGACCGGCAGGTCGATCACATCCCAGCCGAGCCTGGTGCGGGCGAAGACCTGGCAGAGCAGCAGCGTGATGCGTTCCTCCTGGCCGGCGGACACGATGAAGTCCAGCCCTTCGGAGCAGATATGGCCGGCACCGCCGAGGAAGGTGAGGTGCCGCAGCATGCCGCGCGGGCCGCCGCCGAGGCGGTTGACGCACAGCGGCGCAATGCCCAGCACGGCACCTTGGTGATCGCGCGCCACACCGATGCTGAGCTGGGTGGACTCGCGCGAGTGCAGCCACCATTGGTGCATCCAGTCCCAGCTCATGAAGGGCGTGCGCACGTTGCTGCGTTCCAGCAGCGCGTCCCAGTGAGGCTGCAGGGCCAGGAAGCCCTCGTCTTCATAGACCAGTTCCAGGCGTGGATGCGGGGGAGGGGACGTCATGCGGGCACCTCCTCGTGAACGGCTTCTTCGCCGGGAGCGCGGCGGCGTTTGATGGCCCGCAGGCCGCGAAACAGCAGCGAGGAGGCGCTGAACGCGTTCCATGCCTCGAGGTGATACACGGTACGGGTGTGTGTGGACCACTCCTCCTTGTAGCCGTTGCCGCCGGGCATATGGTCGATGTCCTTCAGCCCGCGGGCGATGGCGCACTGCACCGCCCAGCCCAGCGACAGCTTGCCAATGGAGAGCTGCGAGAAGGCCGGATCGTAGCCTGCCTGGAAGCTCCAGAACTTTCCCTCGAAGGCAAAGCCGTAGCGGGCGGCCACCACGGTGCCGCCCATTTCGAGCAGCGGCAGCACGATGCGGCCCAGCGGCTGCCAGCGCTGGATCAGCGCCGTGTGAAAGCTGCGCGACTCGTCATTGAGGAACAGGCTGTGATCGCCTTCGAAACGGCGGCCGTGGAGACGCCAGAGCTGGTCGAAGGCGGTCATTGCCGGCACTTCCTGGCCGCCCTCCAGGGCACGGCCGACATGTTCGTCCATCACCTTGCGCCACTTGGAGCGGAAGATGCAGCGCTCCTTGCTCTTCCAGGCGGCCATCTGCTCGTCCCACGAGCCGGGCAGGGCCATCACATAGCAGGTCTGCGATGGCTGGCGTTCCCCTGCGCAGGAGAAGCGTGAGAGGGCCTCGCGAACAATGGGCAGGTTCGCCGATTCACCGTGGATGGTGGGCAGGTCGATCACATCCCAGCGCAGGCTGGTTTTGGCAAAGATCTGGCAGAGCAGGGGACTCAGCTCCCGCTCCCGCCCCTGGGGCACGAGAAAATCCATGCCTTGCGACGGGCCTTCGCCCAGGCAGCCGATGAAGGTGAGGGTGCGCAGGGTCTTGCGGGCTCCCGTCAGCTCGCGGCCGATCATGAGCGGGGCGATGGCCAGCGGTTCGCCGGTGGCCGGATCGTCGATCACCGCCACACAGAGCCGGCAGTGGCTGCGCTGCTGCTGCCAGCGCAGGCTCACCCAGTCCCACGTCATGAAAGGGGTGCGCACGGCACTGCGCGCCAGCAACCCGTCCCAGAACGGTTCCAGGGCGAGGAAGTCGGCGTCGCTGTCAATCAGACGCGGGCCGGAAAGGGTCGCGGATGAAAGGGGGCGAAGAGACATGCAGGAAAGTTTCGAAAATCAGGTAAATTATAGAAAATATAAACCCATCAGGGGGATTTGCGCGAACGGGTAATTAATTTTTCCAGCAGGCCCCCCATCACTTTGCGGGTCTGGTACAGGCCGGGGACGTTGTCATCCCAGTCGCCAAAACCGCGGGCAAAGTTGCGGGCGCCATCGATGGCGAAATTTTTGAAACCGCGGTCCTGAAGCAGATGCAGGTAGTCGTAGTCATCCGCGCACTCGCGCAGCCACTTGAGGCGGATGGAGGCCACCGGCCCCTCGAAACCCTGGGTGCCGTAGTGGGCTGGATAAATCAGGAAGCCGTCGCCATTGTACACCTCGCCGTTGTCATGCGGGTAGGTGCCGTTGTTTTTCCACACGTCCAGGTCGTCGTTGCGCCAGTAGGAGGTGTTCCAGTAGGTGATGCCGGTGATGTCGTGGCGGGGCATCAGCCAGGCGAGGATGCGGTAGTTGATCGGCGGAAAATCCGTGAGCCAGACCGGCGGCTGGCCGGAGAGGATTTTGCTGGGGCGGTTGTGAGCGAGCTTCCACTCGTCGGGGGCCTGCACCAGGGCCGGATAGGTCCACACCTGCTGGCCGGCGGCGAGGCGGCAGGTGATGTCGTGGGCGCCGCGCGGGGCCTCCATGTCCTTCCATACCTCGCTCACATGGGGCACCCAGATGTCCACGGCATCGGTCAGGCTGCCCCAGGCGGGATTGTCCGGTGTGGGCTGTTCCGTCACCAGCAGCGGCACCTTCACGCCGTATTTCTCGTGGATTTCGTGGAAGAACTTGCCCCAGGCGCGCACCTGGCTGTAGGCCTTCAAGTCGTTAGGCTCGTCCAGTTCGCCAAAGATCTTGTACAGGCGGTCCGCGCAGCCCAGTTTTTCACAGATGCGGTAGTATCGCACCACGTATTCCATGGCTGCCTGGCGGTCCAGGCCGAGGGGATCATCCAGCGGCCAGTTGGGCCACAAAGGCAGGCCGATGGTACCGGCACCGCGTTGCAAGAGGTGCTCCACCAGCGCCTTCTCGATCTGCGCGTAGCTCTTTTCGCCAAGCGGGAGATCGGCGTCAGGGTAGGCCTGCCAGACTTCATGGGGGCTGAGGCGGTTGTCCACCAGCATGTCGTAGTAGGCGTTGAGGATGCGCTGCAGCTTGTCGTCCGCGCGGTGGGCTTCGGGATCGAAGCCGTGGATCTTCGCCAGCCGCCGCCAGACCACGAAGATGGAAGTCTTCAATGCCGGCAGCCGGGGCAGCTCGAAGTTCCACACATGCAGCCGAAAGTCCTGGGTGAGCTTCTGGCCTGAGGCCAGCGTGGCGGTGACGAGGCCGTAATAGTCGCCCGCAAGAGCGTCGGGCGGCACATAGACATCCACCCAGAAGGGCTGGTTCACCCGGCGCAGGGCGGGGAGCGGCTGCCAGGGAAAGCTTTGCGGCACCAGCGCATCGGGATAATCACCCGGCGGCAGTGGTGCCAGCTCGCTGGATTTGGTGATGGCCACGTAGTGCTCGCGCAGCAGCACAGGGGCCGGGATGATGGCATCGCCCGGGCCTTTCAGGCTGGTGGCGGAAAGGGTGACACCCTGCACATCGACCGGTGCGCCGGAGACCACCACCTGAAGGGCCTCCCACTCGTTCCTGGCCGCGTGGAGTTGCGGCTCCCACTCCGTGTTCAGCGCCTGGCCGCGCATCACGCGGTCCATGGCGTGGGTGGTCCACAAGGCCGTCGCCGGGCGCTCTTCGGCCTTTGCCAGGCCGCAGGCTGCGGCGAAGGCAAGGCATGGAAGGAGAATGGCGGCCGGAATTTTCACGAGATCAGGGCGTCGTAAACTTGTTGGAAGCGCTGCGCCGCGCCTTCCAGGCTGTAATCGCGCAGCGCCCGCTCGCGGCTGCGTGCCGCGAGTGCCGCACGTTCGGTTTCGCTGAGGTCCAGCAAGTCCAGCCATGCCTGGGTGAGGGCCTGGCGGTCATGGATGGGCACCACGGTGCCTAGGCCTTCCAGCATGGCCCTGCAATCGCCGGCATCGGTGGCGGCGCACGGAACGCCACAGGCCATGGCCTCCAGCACCACGTTAGGAAAGGCTTCGGATTCCGAGCAGAGCGTGAACACGCTGAAGGCTGGATAAAACGTTTCCACGCTGGCACCGAACGGCACGAACCGCACATGGCCGGGCTGCGGCAGCCGCTTGAAGGCTGAATGTGCCTGGGGGTAGAGGTCGTTTTCCTCGCCACCGACCAGGACAAAATGTGCCTCTGGCCGCACGGCTTGCAGCTTCGCAGCCGCATCAAAGAACAGCTCCAGGTCCTTCACCGGATGGAACCGGCCCACGAAGCCGATCACCGGCACGGTCGCGGGAATTTGCAGGGCCTCGCGAGTCTGCCGGCCGGTTTCCGGGCGTGGAGCAAAGCGCTGGGCATTCACCCCATTCGGCACCCAGACGAATTTTTGCCGCGGGTAGCCCATGGCCTCGTGCACGGCCACGGCGGCGGTGGAATTGGCAATGATCCGACGCGGCAGCCACTTGGCGGACCAGCCCAGGGCGTGGTGGAAAAGACGCGTTTTAAGTTGTCCGTCGCCGGGATTGCGATGCACCGCAGTCGCCCGGACTCCCCAAACGATGTTGCGAAAGCCTGCCGACCACGCGGCGATGCCACCGATGAAATCCGCGTGGTGCATCCAGGTTTGCACCACATCCGGGTCTTCCTGCTGGATCAGCCGACGGGTGGCGCTCCACACCGAGGGCTTGAGCAGGGCGGAGGCATTCAGGTCGTGCACCACGCAGCCCTGGGCACGCAGTTCTTCGACAAACGCCTCATGCGGGTGCACCTTCACCGCCACGATCACGCTCTGCCAGGGGGAGCCGCGCATGGTGGCGACGAGGCTGCGCAGAAAGTTTTCGGCACCGCCGCCGCCGATGCTGGTGATGAAATGCAGCACCTTCTTCCGCCGAGGCGGGGCGCGCTCCACCACCTGGGAAGGGATTCCCATGCTTCCTGGGCGGAGCACATCAGTGGTGAGCGTTGGCATCACAGTACTGTCTTTGAAACGGTTGGACTTGCAACGTTGATATTATGGTAATTCTAGAGAATCGCAAGTTTGGCGATGGAAAAGGAGGGTTGGTGTTTTTCGTTGGTGCGATTGGGTCGGATTGGGTCGGATTGAGGGCGATTTGGTCTGAGGGGGGTGGATTTGAACAGAGGTGGTGGGGGATTCGGAAGGGGAAGACATCATGAAGGGGCGCAAAAAGGTGGCTCCATGTCGTGGGAATTACTTGTGTGGGAGTCCAGCGGATTCAGAGCCCAAATGGCATGGTGTTGCGGCGTGCGAGGCACCGTGGACTGAGGTAGCTTGTTCTGTCTTCCACCCACATTTGTGGAGGCGTTGCCATTGCGGTTGATTCAGAGCCCCGACAGGGGCAGGACACGCAAAGCGAAGGGCAAGGAGCGCAGCGACGCAGCCCTGGTATCGCAGGGCGAATCGTTTCAGCCCTGAAGGGGCATGACAGTTGACGCTGGGTATGGCACGACGAGGTTCGTGTGGGACGAGCTTGTCGCCGTTGTCCCGCCCTTGCAGGGCTTCCCGTATCGCATCCGCGATACCAGGGCTGCGTCGCTGCGCTCCTTGCCCTTCGCTTTGTTGTCCTGCCCCTGTCGGGGCTTCGGCACCGTCCTGAATAGATGTGGGTGAAAGTAAGAGCCTGCTGCCGCAGTCCACGGTGCTTCGCACGCCGCCACATCAAAGCCTTTTGTGCCATGGCTTTACGGCATTGCATTGAACCTGTGATTGCCGGGCTATTTCCTGCTGAACCGCGTCTGCGCGTTCAACCAGCCCACCATCGCCGCAATGGCCTGGCGCTGGGTAGGGGCTTCGGTCAGGGTGTGGCAGCCGTCCTTGAAGAACACCACCTGGGCACGGCCGCCTGCCAGTTCCTGGTGGAGGTAGGCCTCGTGGGCTCGTACATCCGCCTTGGAGGAGGTCACCACGTTGTCTTTGGCACCGCCCAGGGCCAGCACGGGCAGGGTGAGCGACCTGGAAGACACCCGGGCCTCGTGGCCCAGGCGGGCGGCGGCAATGATGAAGCCCAGGGAGTAGCCGGCTCGCACCCGGTTGTCCGACCAGGCCCATTCGCTGTTCAAGGCCGGGTCGCCGGTGAGGTGCACCTCCGCCGGATCAATGCGCAGGTGCGGCAGGCGCAGCCAGCCAAAGCAGTCGAACACCGCGCCAAGCAGCCGCCTGTCACTGGTGTCCATCAATGGCATGGGGGCGGAATGGACGATCAGCCCGCGCGGCTGCTTTGCTTTGTCCTCCGCCACGGCTTGAAGGCAGACCGTGACGCCCATGCTATGGCCCTGGTAAAACACCGGCACGCCGGGGTGCCGGTGGCGCACAAAGTGGTCGAAGGCCTCGAAGTCGTCCACCCAGTCATGCCAGCGGCGTGGGGCGGTGCCGCGCCGGTGTTTCACGGGGTCAAAGATGCCGCAGCGGTTCTCGCTGGCATAGACGACATAGCCGGCGGCGGCCAGGCCTTGGCCGAGTGTGTCGTAATCCGAGCCCACCGAGTCCCAGCCCTGCGCCAGGATGACCACCGCCCGCGGCCGGCGTGGGGGATGCTGCGGCCAGCAGGAGAAGGGCAGCACCGTTCCATCGAAGGTCGTCCAATGGCCCTGGTGCGCGCGCTCCGGGCGCAGGCTTTTGCCATCTGGCGGCGGGCCGGAGGGATGGTTCGCGCAGCTTGCCAGCAGGGTGATGACAAGCGGAAGCAGCAGTGATTTGGGCATGGGCGGCACCCCGGGATTACGCCGCCCGGGCCAGCCCGAGATTCTCCCGCAGGGACCGAAAGCGCGCCATGCTGCCTGAAACCACGGCCTCCAGGTAGGCGCACGAAGGTGGATAACCGTAGCGCGGCAGGGCGAAAAGGTCGTCGCTGGGCAGCAGGAAACCGGGCTGCATGGTGAAGGCGGCCTGGAAACCGTTTTCACGCACCAGTCGCTGGCTCACCTCGTTGAAATCGCCCGTTTTGCCATTGGTGTAGGCGAAGAGCTTGGGCGGTGTGCCCAGTTCGGCCATCAGCCGTTGCCGGCTGGCCTGGATTTCCGCGGCCTGCTGGTCATCGCTGCAGCGTGCCAGCACGGGATGGGTGTCCGTATGCCCGCCGAATTCAATGAGGCCGCCGGACTGCATCTGGCGCGCCATGTCCCAGGTCATCGGCCGCAGCGCATCGGGCATGTCTTCGTGGCCATGGTCCGCCACGCCCAGTGCTGACTCGACGGCCGCGAGCTGTTCAAGCAAGGAAGTGTTTGGCAGTGCCTTGAGATGGGTGGTGAGGCACCCCAGTGCGGATTCCCTTTCTTCGAGCGTTCGCAGGGACAGCCGGGTTTTGCTGCCCAAGTCTGCCTCCAGCTCCTCCGCCTTGGTGCGGATGAGCGCCAGCTCCAGCCGGTGGAACCACATCGAGGTGCGGCGGTCCAGGTAGCCTGCCGTGACAAACACGGTGGCTGGCAGGCCGTGCTTTTCCAGGGCGGGCAGCGCCAGGCGGTGAGTGGATTCATAACCGTCGTCAAACGTGATGGCGACGGTGCGATGCGGCAGCGATTTGCCTTGGAGACGGGCTGCCACAATCTCGCCGAGGGGCAGGATGGCGTAGTGGGAGGCCAGGTATTCACATACCTCGGCGAAAAGTGAGGCGGGAATGTGCTGCTCGAGATCCAGCAGGCGGTCATCATCCGTGCCATCACGCACCCCGTGGAAGGTCAGCACACAGGCATCAGAGGGACGCCTATGCCGAGAAAGGCGGGCGAGGCCTGAGCGGGCAAAAAAAGCGGCGGCGGCGCGACCTGCGTCCAGTTTTTGTAAAGGGTCGCGTCTCTGATTTACCATAGTCCTCACTATGGACAAATATGCTTGTTACAGCAAGCTGGACTTACTGTAGGTTTTGGCATGACAAGCCGCCTAGCCAAAGGCGTGTGTTTCTCCTATGGCGAGGTGATTGTTGTATTTCGAATGCAAGTTTTTGAGCGGCCTTGTCGTACAGCCTTCGTGCCATGCGTCTGAGCCTTTTCACTGACTATGCCCTGCGTGTTCTCATGTTCGCGGCTCTCAAGGAGACGGGGACCTTCTCGCTCAGCGAGGTGGCTGCGGCGTATGGCATCTCCCGGCATCACTTGGTCAAGGTGGTGAATCATCTGGCCCGCCTCGGCTACCTGGAGACCAAGCGCGGGCGCAACGGCGGCATCATTCTGGGCATGAAAGCGGCCGACATCCGTGTGGGCGCGCTGGTGCGGCTCACTGAGAGCCACGCGGTGATGGTGGAGTGCTTTGATCCGGCCACGAACACCTGCCCGCTCAATGGCATGTGCCGGCTGAAGGGGGTGCTGGCCGAGGCCGCCAACGCCTTCTACAGCACGCTCGATGCCTACACCTTGCAGGACTTGGTGAGCAGCCCCCAGCGGGCCCAAATGCAGGCCGTTCTGCTGGTCTCCGCTGCCTGAGTGATGAAAACGCTGAGGCCATGCCTGGCGGTGCTTGCCGCCCTTTCGCTTGCCGGCCCCCCTGGCCTGCGGGCTGACGATGAGTATGAAAACCCGCCCATCTCCTACAGCCAAAGCGCGCCGCATGACGCCGTGCAGGCCTTGGAGACAGCCCAACGGCAGGGCAAGGTGACGATCAACCGCGGGGACGACTGGACGGTGCTGCGGGACCTGCTGAAGCAGTTCCACATTCCTGAGGCCTCGCAGGTGATGGTGTTCAGCAAGACCAGCAAGCAAAACGACCGCATCGGCCCGGCCACGCCGCGGGTGGTGTACTTTGGCGACAACGCCTATGTGGGCTACTGCCTGGGCGGTCTGATGGAGGTGAGCGTGATCGATCCGCGGCTGGGGCCGATTTTCTATGTGGCCGATCCGCAAGGCGACAGGGACAAGCCGGTGCGTTTTGTGCGCGACCAGAGCTGCCTGAGCTGCCACGGCGGACCGTTTTCCCCGGGTGTGCCCGGGCTCATCGTGCGCTCGGTGTGCCCCAGCCGCGACGGTCATCCCATCGGCAGCCAGGGCAGCAAGGTGGTGGATACGACCACGCTCTTTGAGGATCGCTGGGGCGGCTGGTACGTGACTGGCAAGCACGGCTCGCTGGTGCACAAAGGCAATGTCACGGCCGAGGAACTGGGCGAGAAGGTGATGCTTGATCCGAGGCCTGGCCAGAACATCACGAGGCTGGACAAGTTCTTCGACACCTCGCCCTACCCGCGCAAGACCAGTGACATCGTTGCGCTGATGGTGCTGGAGCACCAGACCAGCACGCAGAACGTGCTGACCAAGGCCAACCAGACCGCCTTGCGCGCGATGAAGATGCAGCAAAGCCTGCAAAAAGAGCTCGGGGAGCCTGTGCTCGATGCCCCGGTGAACACCGCGCGCCGGATGATCGACCACAGTGCGCAGGATGTTGTCGATGCCCTGCTTTTCAAGGACGAGGCGGCCTTGCCCGCCGGTGGCATCGAGGGGAGCAGCGGCTTTCAGGAGGCCTTCGAAAAGGGAGCGCCCCGTACTGGCGACGGCCGCTCGCTCAAGGACTTGCAGCTCCTGACCCGGCTGTTCAAGCACCGCTGCAGCTACATGATCTACAGCCTCACTTTCAAGAACCTGATGCCCCAGCTCAAGCAGACGGTGTATGACGATCTGTGGGCTGCACTCCGGGGCGATGACGCGGGCCATCGCTACAGCTACCTGAGCCCCTGTGAACGCCGCAATATTCTCAAAATCCTGGTCGAGACGCTGCCTGATGTGCCAGGGGAGTGGCGTAAAGTGGCAGCGAAGGAATAGCCTAAGAATGCGACGGCGAAAAATATTCGCCGACCACAATTAGTGTTGAGAAGTTTTCCTCGATTTGCATAATGCAAATCCTATGGCGAAAACATCGGTCATTCAAAAGATTCAAACCATCCTGGGCGTGGACGCAGATGGCATCTGGGGGCCCAAGTCACAAGCGGCGCTGAACAAGGAAATCGGGGCCACCGGAGCCGGGGGCAGTTCAACGCTGAAGAAGATTCAAAAGCTCATTGGGGTGCAGGCGGACGGTTTTTGGGGTCCCATCTCACAGGCGGCCTTCAACGAAGAGCTTGATCCGGCGGGCGGTGGGGCCGCGAGCGCCGGCTTTTCCCGCACCGCTTCCAGCTTCGCCGATCCGGCGGACGTGGTAGCGTTCAACAAATGCAAGGCGCAGGGCAAGACCGATCAGCAGTGCTTCAAGGTGGGGGACAACGGCATCGGGCAGTTTGGCAAGGTTACCGCCCAGACCACCACCCCCATGGTGGCAGTGCATGCCAATGACATGACCGCCCGCTGGGGCAGTGTGGCCGGTGCCGCACACCGGCCGGTGACGGTGACCGTGAATGGCAAGACCATCAATGCCACGGTGGAAGACCGTATCGGCGTTCTGGACCGGATCTACCTCAATCCGGCCTGCGCCAAACTTCTCTGTCCCACCCCGCCATTTCTGGTTCCCTGCGTGTGGAACTGGGCGTGAAGGTCTTTCCTCTGGCTGAGGCATAAAACTGCCAGTTGCGCGCCTGCCCAACCTGACGCATGCAGAAAGGCCGCCCCAACCCGCGGCCCACACCCTTGCAAGCCACCTTCGAAATCATCGGAAAATTCGATGCCGAGAGCGACTGTCACAAGCTGCTCTATGCGCCCCTGTCGCTGCCGCTCACCTTCCGCGAGCACGTGTGCTACAAGATCGATTACACCGGCGATGCCGGGGCCTTGAAGGAGTTTGTGCAAAAAGTGCTGCTCGATCCCATCAGCCAGGAGCTGCACGAAGGTGGCGCACCGGTGTGGCCGAAGGCTTCCTTCGTGCTGGAATACGGCATGAAGGGCGGTGCGCTGGACTTGGAAAAGGAGACGATCCTGGGCTACTTCCGCACATTGCAAAATCCTGCCTTTCAGATCGACAAGCTGACGTTGCGCAAGCGCATCTACGTGTTTGGCGAAGGGGCTGATCCCGCCCCGTTCGTGCGCGATGTGGTGAACCCCGCCATTCATACCCACGAGGTGCTGAAGGCGGCGGCGTAGCACTTGAATTATCCCGGAAACACAGGGTTGAGGGGTGGCGTTTACACGGCCTCATGAAAACCACCCTGCTCTCCGTTGCTGCACTCGGCGCTGCCCTTCACCTCCAGGCTGAAGACAAACCTCTGCTGGCCATTCCCGGCAAGGTTGTTTATGAAAGCAGGCTGGATGCCGCGCCGGCCGCGCCGTGGAAGCAGATCAAAGGCAAATGGGAGCTGGTGGACGGTGCGATGCGCGGCTCGGAAAAGCCCGAGGACAAGCATGGTGCGGTGACCCGCCTGCCGAACAAGCTGGGCGACTTCGTCATCGATTATGAGTTCAAGTTTGAAGGCGCGAAGGCCACCAGCCTGAGCATCAATACGCAAAAGGACCACATGGCGCGCATCATGATCACGCCCACGATGGTCACCATCCAGAAGGATGACAGCGATCATGAGGGGCCGGACAAGCCGGTGGTCTTTGCCCGGGTGGGCGCGGAAATGGCCCCTGGCACCTGGCACAAGGTGCACCTGGAAATGGTGGGCGACACCATGGTGGGCCAGGTGGATGAAATCGTCGCCTGGGGCAGCAATGATCTCTTCAAACAGGAGCGCTATGCGCCTGGCTTTACGGTCGGCGGCCAGAGCGTGGATTTCCGCCACTTCTCCATCCGCGAAGCCACGCTGAATCCTGAGTGGGAAACCGTGAAGGCCGCCCTGCCCAAGCCGGGCGAGAAAATGGCGCCCGTTGTGCCCAACGGTGTGAGGGGCAAGGGCGGCAAGAAGAAGGCGGCTTAGCATTGGATGCCGGCCCTGGGCTTTCCGAAGAATCGGGAGCTCAGGGCAGCAGATCAGCAACCTGAATCTTAACCGCCTTCAGGGTCTTGCTGTGCACCGCCTCGTCGGAGGAATAAACCCTGTGCTCGGTGTAGTCGCCGCGCTTGGGGAGGTTGAAAACATGCAGCTCGCGGGCGTTCAGGTCGAGCACCCAGTACTCCGGAATGGCTGCCTTTGCGTACATCCGCTTTTTGCGGTCGAGGTCTTCACGAAGTGAGGAGTTGGCGACCTCGGCGATCAGGAAGATGTCTCCAGGTGTCGGATGGGCCTTGTAGTCCTTTTGGGCCACGATTGAAACATCGGGCACCGGCTCGCTCACCTCACTCAGGCGGACGGGATGCTGGCAGCGCACATCGAATTTACCGTGGAGGAGCCTTTCGAGACCCTTTTCCATTCGATGAGTGCCCTGCGCGTGGCTGAAATCAATGGGTGGCAGCATGATGATTTCTCCTTCAATCAACTCCACCCTGCCATCCTCCTTGAGAATCCCGCACTCGCCCAGCCGGTAATAGTCTTCCACTGAAAAGCGATAGGGACGTGGCGGCGCGACGGGCTCCACAACCGCTCTGTGCCGGGCGATCTTTCTTGAGGGAAGCTTGGCTGTGGAACCGGCCATGACTGTCGCAGTATATCTTCGAGCTGTGCCGATAACAAGAGCTTCAACGGAGCTCATTTCAGCGTCATGAGGTAGCTCAGCAGGTCTGTCACCTGTTCGTCGTTCAGCGCGTCGAGCAGGCCTTCCGGCATGAGTGAGCGGCGGATGTAGCGGGTGGTGCGCACGTCCTTTTTCGGGATGCGGCGGTCGGGAGTGCCTGGCTGGCGCACGACGAAGGCCTCCTTGTCCTCGCCCACGTAGAAGGCGTCCACGATGTCGCCGGATTTCAGCTCGGTGCGGAAGGTGCGGTAGCCGGCTTCCATCGCCGCGTTGGGATCCATGATATTGCGTAATACACCTTCCAGGCCCATCGCGCCCGCGCCCGAGAGGTTGGGCCCGATCTGGCCGCCGGCGCCGTTGATGGTGTGGCAGGCCATGCAGATGGCGCTCAGCATCTTGCCCTTGGCGATGTCACCGTGCTTCTGGCCCAGGGCGAAGTACTTGGTGAACAAGGCGTCCAGCTTGTCGGCCTTCTCCTTGGTCAGGATCGGCGGGTAGTCGGTGGTCTTGGCGATGCGCGCGCCCTTGCCCAGCTTGCCCCAGCTTGCATCACCACCCGAATTGTAAAACATCAGGCCTTCGGGCCTGGCCTGGCCTTCAAAACTGCGCACGAACATAGTGCGGATCTCTGACGCTGTGCGCTCGCGGTTCCATACGCGGAATTCGGCAATGGAGCCTTCCGTGCCTTTGGAGGGGCCGCTCCAGCCTACCTTGCAGTCTGCATACTTGTCGGGCGCGGGCTTCTTGCCGGTGGCATCCAGCTCGCCGTTCTGGTAGATGCGGCAGATGCCCTGGGCGTCGCGGGTGACGGCCAGATGGGTCCACAGGTCGGGCGTCATCGGCTTCTTCGCGGTCACCACGTCCTTGAGCACGCTGCCGCCATACATGCGGAAGGTGGAGGCGAAGAAGTTCATGTCCACGCCGCCCTTGGTGCCCAGGATGCTGTCGCCATTGTCGATGCCAGGCGCCAGGCGCACCCAGCACTCCACGGTGAAGGGCCCGTCGAGCGTGATTTTGGTATCGGCCCAGGCTGTGTCCTGGCCGTCCAGATACAGGACCGGATGGAAGATGTTGCCCATGCTCTGCATCAGAGCGGCGAGGGCCTTGTCATCCCCCAGCACAATGTTAAGCCGCTCGGCCATCGGACCGTCGAGATCGCCCTTGGGAATCTTGTTTTCAGTCAGGGCCTTCACCATGGCGATCGCGCAGGTCTTGCTGCTGGACAGGGCGTTCAAGGCCGCTCGCTGTTCGGGCAGTGGCAGGCTGGGGTATAAGGCGATGACCGCCTCCGCACCTTTGGGATTTCGAGAGGCCGCCAGCGCCGCCACGGCGGTATCGCGCACCGCCGCATCCGTGCTTTTAGCGAGGGGTGCAAAGGCTTCCACGGAGCCGCTGCGCAGCTCCCGCAAGGCTTGCAGGGCCGCCAGCACGCCTTTGTTTTGCTTCAGCATCGCCTCCAGGCCGCCTTCAAGAGATGCAAGCTGAAAGCCGCCGATCAAGCTCACGCCGAGGGTTTGCTCATCCTCGCTGCCGCCTAACAAACTCCTGGCGGCATCCTTGAGCAGCGGCGCGATCTTCGCCGGATCCAGCTTGGTCTTCTGGGCAAGAATCTTTTCCGCCACCGTGGCGCGCGATTTAACGTTCGAGAGCAAGGCTTGGAGAGCCTCGCCGCAGCCCGCTTCTTCTGGGAACTGGGCGAGGCGAAGTAACTCCTCATCATTCGGTGCGCGGTCGAGCTGCGGCAGCAGCTTGGCAACACGCGAAGCACTGGTCTTCGGCTCCAGCGCCAGCGAGGCAAGCACCCGAGCTTCGACAGGGAGTTTGGCGGCTTCGGGCGTATCGAGGAACTTGGCCACTGCGTCCGGTTGCTGCTCCAGGAACAAGCGCATGAGGTAGCGCTCAAACTCTCGGTCATAGGCTTCGCCAACAGGGATGAGCTTGCCATTGCGCGAAGGCGCGAGAGGGCCGGGGAGGGAGGGTTTGGCCAGATGGTTCAGCGCACCGAGCAGGAATCCCGGGCCAACGTTTTCCTCCAGATGTGCCAGGTATTGAATCAGAACCTGGCGAACCTGGGCATCTTCATCCCACTGGAGATCGAAAAACTCAGCATTGATCCTGGATTGCGCCCAGTCGACGGTGTTCATCATTCGGACGGCTTCGCGACGGATATTGCGGTTGGAGTCCTTGGTGGCGCTTCTCGCAACTGCAAAGTCAAATTCCTTGCTACCTGCAAGCGTCCACATGGACTGGATTCGCGCGGCCGCGGAGTTGCGTTTGTCCAGGGCTATGGCGGCGATTTTTTCCCGCTCCACCGTTGAGCTCTTCACGTCCAGCAACCGCTGCCAAGCGATATGCGCCAGCGCCGTGGGCTGTGTTCCAAGCAAGGCGATCAACTCGTCGGTGCCCAGCTTGGTGAAGTCTGGCACATCGACATGCTTGGTCGCCTTCGGCTTCACCCGCCAGATGCGGCCGCGGATCTTGTCGCGGTCCGGATGGTTCCGCGCCACTTCGTTGTGGCTGATGATCTTGTTGTACCAGTCGACGATGTAGAGGCAGCCATCGGGGCCCTGGGTCATGCCGACGGGGCGGAAGAAGGGGTCATCGCAGGTGATCAAATCGGGCGCCTGTTCCAGACGCCAGCCGTTGGGGGCTTCGCGCGGCATCTTGCGGCTGTCTTCGCGATGCATCGCCAGGGTCTGCACCTTGGAGATGATGGGATTGGCGACGAACATGCACAGGTCCTCAGGCTTGGCGGTGGGTGCCATCTTGCGGAACTCGCCTTCGCCCAGGGCCAGGCCGCTCAGGCCGGTGCCGCCCATCTTAAAATCCGGCTCCTGCACAGGGAAGTGCGGCGCGTAGCTCTTGAACAGGCGGTCCGCGCAGCCCGGGTAGTTCGCGTACTCATGAAACGGCATCACCGGATAGCCGAAGTCGTTGGCTTCCTGAATGAAGGTTTCGCCCTCGCCGGTCATGACCAGGCCCCAGATATTGCACGGGCCGGTGCTGGTGATTTCGAAACCGGTCCCGTCGGGGCGGAAACGTGCCATGCGGGTGTTAGGAAACTCGGTGAGCTTGCCGCTCTTGTCGAGCACCGTGCCGTTGTTGAAGGCCCCCTGCGCCATCCAGATCCAGCCGCCAGGCGCGCGGGTGAACTGATGCGGGAACAGATGCGAATCCTGCACGCCAAAACCGGTGAGAACCACCTCGCTCTTGTCCGCCTTGCCATCGCCATCGGTGTCCTTGTAAAGCAGCACGTCGTGCCCGTGCAGCACATAAGC
>FTBX01000193.1_pt1 | contig 27423 bp, 20 predicted proteins | sample 1639461 | NCBI WGS metagenome assembly FTBX01 (sample SAMEA3914864, study PRJEB12502) | metagenome | biome: forest; material: soil | place: USA | collected 2012-03-12 | depth 0.3 m
CTTGGAGGCCGGTCTTGTTGAGGTAATCAGTCACCACGCGGCTGCCGGGTCCGAGGCTGGTTTTCACGCTCGGCTTCACGGTCAGGCCGCGCGCATTGGCCTTCTTGGCCAGCAGGCCGGCAGCCAGCATCACGCTCGGGTTGGAGGTGTTGGTGCAGCTCGTGATGGCGGCGATGAGCACGCTGCCGTGGGTGATGGTGTCCTTGATGCCGTCCTTGGAATCGACGGTCACTTCCCAAAGCGGGTAGCCGGGGGTTTCATCGGTTTCCACTCCTGCGCCGACCTCAGCACCAAAGGCTTCTGCCACGCCGTCTGTCGAAGAGGGGGGCTCGGTGGCCTGGCCTTCCACGGGCTCGGAGGAACCGACAGCCGGCTCCTTGCCGTAGCCGCCCGGGGCGGGCTTGATGAGCAGCTCGTTCCACTTCACCTTCAGGTTGTCGAGATCAATGCGGTCCTGCGGGCGCTTGGGGCCGGCCACGCCGGGCTTCACGCTGGCCAGGTCGAGGTCCACCACCTGGGTGAACTCGATGGCATCGCGGTCTTCCGGGATGCCCCACAGGCCCTGGGCCTTGTAGTAGTTTTCCACCGTCTTGCACAGCTCCTCGCTGCGGCCGGTGCCGCGCAGGTAGGCGACGGTTTCTTCATCAATGCCAAAGAAGCCCATCGTGGCGCCGTACTCGGGGGCCATGTTGGCAATGGTGGCGCGGTCGGGCACGCTCAGCGCCTTGGCACCGGGGCCGTAGAATTCCACGAACTTGCCCACCACCTTGGTCTTGCGCAGCAGCTCGGTCACCAGCAGCACCATGTCGGTGGCGGTCACGCCCGGGGCGAGGTCGCCGCTCAGGTACACGCCTACCACCTCGGGGACCAGGAAAGTTACCGGCTGGCCCAGCATGCCGGCCTCCGCCTCGATGCCGCCCACACCCCAGCCGACGACGCCCAGGCCGTTGATCATGGTGGTGTGCGAGTCGGTGCCGACCAGGGAGTCGGGGTAAAACACGCCGTCCTTTTCCAGCACGCCCTTGGCCAGGTATTCCAGGTTCACCTGGTGGACGATGCCGATGCCCGGGGGCACGACCTTGAAGGTGTCGAAGGCCTGCTCGCCCCACTTGAGGAACTCATAGCGCTCCTTGTTGCGATGAAATTCCAGGTCCAGGTTGCGCTCCAGGGACACGCTCGTACCGGCGTAATCGACCTGCACGCTGTGGTCCACCACGAGATCCACCGGCACCAGGGGCTCGATCATCTTGGCATCCTTGCCCATGCCGTTCACCGCGCTGCGCATGGCCGCCAGGTCCACCAGCAGCGGCACCCCGGTGAAGTCCTGCAACACGATGCGCGCCACCACGAAGGGGATCTCGTACTCGCCCGGGGCCTTGGCATTCCAGGCGGCCAGGTTTTTCACGTCCTTCTCCGTCACCTTCTTGCCGTCGCAATTGCGCGCCAGGGCTTCCAGCACGATGCGGATGGACACCGGCAACCGGTCAAGGTTTGGGGCAATACCGGCCTCTTGGAGCGCCAGAAGAGAGCAAAGCTTGCCGGAGGAACCGGAACCAGTGACGAAGGTGCGAGTGGTGTCGAGAGCCATAAAGGGGTAGGATTTCGCAAGCTAGCGCCATGCCAGGGGCGTTCAATGCGTTTTGCAGGCGAGTTTGTTCCGCGCGGCGGAGGCGCGTGCCTCGCGGGCACACATCATTTTAGATGTGCGGGTCAAGGCAGACCGCAAGGCCCGCCGGCAGCCCGATGGGGCGCTGTGATGCAAATTCGCCTCCGGCATGACCTCTTCATACATTTCAGGGACGCGAGCAGCGACTATGGCTCCACGGGTTCTGCCTGTCTGACCATAACGAACCTTTGGAAAGGCTTTCTCACGCTGGCTCGTAGGCATAGCGAGCGACGAACTCCAAAACATTGGAAAACTCTGTCTTGGTAAGGCCGCCGTCGGTGTTCCAGTAGTAGACCGCTTCGGGAACACCCTCTTCAACGATCTTGAAAACGTAGAGGCCGCCAGCGTAATCATCAGAGAAAGGCAGCAGCTTGTCGGGTAAGTACATCGCGGCTTCTGCCTTCCGATTAAGCAGATAGTATTCGCTCGTGGGATTTGCCGAAAATACATTGATGAACCCAAAGAATCCACCTCCTAAGCCCGTCAAAAAGCTGCGGTAGGAAGGGGGGAGGCATAGGCTCAGTTCGCGCTCGACAAGATTGATCTGCTCTTCAGTCGCGGGCGGGTCCGGCTCTTCCACAAGGAAAAGCTCGGGGCTCTTTTGTTGATAATGCCGATGCAGGTCGCACAAAGTTTCGATGTTCATGGTTAGTTGGGCACACACGCCATTGAATTGTAGTCCCAGCGGGACCGAAGCAGAGTATGGCGACCACTTGGACCGACGGCACGGGTGGAAGGTGCTGGATGTTTTGCCGCCTTGCAATGGGGACCGTGAATCGTCCGCAAGCTACAGCCCCGCCGTGCGTTCTCGGAAGGCCGCCACCGCCACCTCTGCATGAATACTTTCCTCCGCCCTTCCTTTGCTTGCCTTGCCTCGCTGCTCCTGAGCAGCGCTCTTCATGCGGCTGCTGAAGCCAAATGGATCCTGAACCCCCCTGACCTTGAAACCACCATCTGGGGCAGCAAGGGCGAGGATGGAGCCTACAGCGTGCATCCGACCGCGGATGGGGGCTGCATCGTGGCGGGTTGCACTTCGGCGACACCGAAACAAGGGAGGGACCTGGCGGTGAGCAAGCTGCGGGCGGATCTCTCACTGGACCCGGCTTTTGGCAATGGCGGCACCTGGTCGGCGGGATCCACGGGAACGGACCAAGCAATTGATGCGATTGAGATTCGCGGCAAGGACGGCAAGCCGGACGGCTATCTGGTGGTGGGCTATGCCGAGAAGGGGAATGGCGACTTTGAAGGCTGCGGCTACCACGGCGGGAACGACATCGTGGTGGCGCGGCTGACAATGGAGGGGAAGCCGGACCCTGCCTTTGGCCACAACGGCATCCGCATGTATGGCGGTTCGGAGGATGACCAGATGATCTATCATTACTCGAACTTTTCGGAGCCTGGCGACCGGGTGGTGCAGACAGAGGGCGGTTTCCTGGTAGCGGGGATGACGAAGTCGAAGAACGGTGACCTGAAAGGCATTGCGACCGTGGGCTGGCAGGAGTCGATGGACGCACTTATCTTCAAGATCGACGGGCATGGCGAGTTTGTGGCGGATTTTGGCGACCACGGCATCCTGCGCGTGGGCAACAAGCCCTGCCCGAACATGGGGAAGCGCAGCCCGAATGATTTCATCTGGTCGCTGAAGGCGGATGCGGGCGGCGGCTTTGCCGGGTCCGGCTTTCACTTCGGCATGGGCATGCCGGTGGCAGGCGGCGGCATGGCACTCTCGCCAGGCAATAACACGGGGATAGGCGACAACTCCAGCGACAGTGTTTCCGACCACAAGATGGACGGCTGGCTGTTCCGCTTCGACGAACACGGCAAGATGCGCACCTCCTGGGGCGATCATGGCATCGCCTATCTGGGCGGCAGCCGGCAGGAGAAGCTCTACGATTCGGCCGCCACGCCCGATGGCGGTTATGTGGTGTGCGGCCGTTCCGCTTCCATCGACCTGGAGTTTACCCGGACTGGCAAGGTGGATGACTTCGATGAGGTGCTGGTGAAGGTGGGGCCCGATGGCAAGGTGGACAAAAGCTTTGGCGAACATGGCGTGCGCTTCCTGGGCGGTGCGCTGGATCAGGTCTCGCGCGTGCTCATGTATCAGGGCGACATCCTGGCCCTGGCCACCTCCATCGCTCCGCGTGCTGAGCTGCCTCTGCCGCCGGATTACTACCAGCAGGTGATGGTCATTCGCCTGTCGCCCAAGGGCGAGCCCCTGCGCTACTGGAGCCTGGGCAAGGAGGGCGAGGATTGGCCGGTGGGCATGGCGATTGACGCCCAGGGTCGCGTGCTCATCGCCGGCTATCACAACGGCGGCAAGACCCACGACTCAGGCGAAAAGAAAAAGGCCAAGGGAGCCGGGCGGGGGCGTGATTTCATGGTCATGCGATTCCGTCCCGACTTGCACTAACAAGACGCCGGTTGTCGGCGTTGTGGAACCAGCCCATGATGCCGACCTCTATGAGCCCACTGCTTCCCTGCCTGGCTGCGGCCCTTGCTTCCCTCACCTTGATGGCGGCGGATGCCGTGCCCGAGGGCAAGTATTACGATGACAAGGGCATGCGCTACCTCACGCTGGCCAAGGGTGGTTTTGACAGCACGCGCCTGACCGTGCGCATGGCGGCTGAGCCCGGCTCCAACGCCGTGTGGACGGGCCTGGGCCAGAAGAAGGACAGGTACCTGGTCTTTGCCCAGGAGGTGGAGGAAGGCGCGGACCGCGGCACTTTTTTCCTCGCCAACGTGAGCGAATCGAAGGTGGACATCATCTTCAAGCCCGGCCAGCAGAAGGCTCAGGACCCTGGCATCCTAGGCACGTACCACCGCGCCACGGATCAGAAAATGCAGGGGCTCGCGCGCAAGGAAAGCCAGGCAGCCGCCACCAAGCTGCAAACCGACTTGCGCGATGCCCAAAAGAAATGGGCGTCCGCCGACCACACAGCGCTCACTGTTTGGAAAGAGCAGTGGCCCATGATGCGCGACCGCTGGATGGAGCTCAGCACCGGCCCAAAGAAACCGGGCGCGGCCAAGCCTGGTGCAGCGAAGCCTGCCGTGACAACGCCGCCGCCCGCCTCGACGGCGGGCGCCCCAGGTGACAAGCCTGCGGAGTACTGGTTCAAGCTCGCCCAGGCCAACATGTTTGGGTATGTCTTTGTGGGCACGCTCCCCGATCCCAAAACCGGCACCGGCTGGGACGGCGAGTACGACGACTTTGCCGGCGGCCACGTGAGCATCACCACCATGCGCGATGGCGGTCTGCACGTGACCCTGACCCTCGCACGCGATGACGGCAACCAGACCGGCACCATCGACACCCTGGTGAAAGCCTCCGATGTCGTGAAGGACAAAAATGGCAATCTCTCCGCCAGCTACACGACGACCGACCCCGAGGTGAAGGATCCCGCCGGGCAGGCCAAAATCCAGCTCACCAAGCTCGGTCATTATCTGCATGTGGAGGCTCAGCAAACCCAGCATTTCAGCGCCCGTGCCTGGTTCGACGGCATTTATCGCGGCGGGCCGGTGCCGAAGGAGTAGCCTGGTCATCCCTCCCGCTTCCGCCACAGTGCCCGTTGCAGCGTCTTGCCGTGGCGCAGCCATAGTCGTTCGAAGTCCGTCTGGGCATAGAAAAAAGCCTCTTCCGGCCACTCGATGCGCTCCACCCAGGAGATCGCATCCCAGGCCTCGGTGCCCACTTCGAAATAGGGCGCGTCGTCCGTCTTGAACAAGAACTCGCCCTGCGGCTCCAGGATGCGGCGCAGGCCGTTTTGGAATTCCTCCAGCAGCATGAGCCGCCGCCCATGGTGTTTCTTTTTCGGCCAGGGATCGGGGCAGAGCAGGTGAAGGCGGGTGATGGCGGCGGTGGGCAGAAGCCAGCCCACGGTGTAGGCGCTCTCCAGCCGCAGCACGCGGGCATTGGTCAGACCGGCGGCTGTGATTTTGCGGGCTACCTTGCCAACGCGTCCGGCCAGGCGTTCCACGCCTAGGAAATCGCGTTCCGGATGCTGCTTCGCCATGGCCACCAGGAAGCTGCCGTCGCCGCAGCCCAGATCAATCTCCAGCGGCCGTGAGGCGTCGGGAAAGATTTCCTCTTTCTTGAGTTCGCGAAAGTAGTCGTCGGGGATGAAAACGGGCTCAAAGTCAGGCATGGCGGGGCGGCGGGGGCCGGCAGCATGCCGTTCAATTGCGGTTGAGCAAGGCCTTCACGTCTGCTTCTGAGTAAGCCGTCTTTTTCTGGTCCAGCTCCCCGGCGGGCTGGAAAAAGGGTCGCTTGTTTTCTTCCAGGGACTTCTTGCCGGGTTCGAAATCGTTCGTCTTGTACTGCTGTCCAGCCTGTCGGAAGGCTAGGGTGCCGTCCTTGGTCTTCTTGCCGGAGAACCGGCTGTCCTTGGTCTTGAACACCTGGCCGGATTCCTTGCTCATCTTATCAGCCATGGGCGACATGTGCTTTTGCTCGCGGCTGGTCTTGCCTGCCTGGGCGAAGTCGGAGGTGTGGAAGCTCTTGTCCTTGCCTTTGAAGACGGTGTTGCCTTTGTAGTCCTGGGTGGAATAGGATTTTTTGCCCATCAGCTTCATGGCTCCACGATCACCCATCGCGGCTGTGTCGAAGCTCTTTTCGTACTGGCTCACCTTTTTTTCGTCAGGCCGGGTGATTGAGTCCAGGCGCCCCGGAGCCAGCGGGTCTTTTTTGGCGGGGGACTTGCAGGCTGGCAGCCCCATTCCGAGCAAGCCCAGGACAAGGGGGGCGGCAACCCGGCGCAAGCGACATAAACCGATCAGCATCCCGCCATTATGCCCGAAGCAAGGCGGGAAACCAAGCCCCAATCCACTTTGTCACGGCCGGTGGCGCGGCAGCTCGGCCTTGAAGTCGCCCAGGCTCGACCACAGCAGGCGGTGGTTCAGGTCCACCTCCGCCACCGCCAGCGTGCCCCATTCCGAGGCTTGGGAAAGTGGTGTGCCGTCGCGGCCAAAGACGGCCGAGATCATCCAGTGCTGCTTCACATCCGTGTGCGTGCTGCTCACGACATAGACATGGTTTTCGCAGGCACGGGCCGATCCCAGCAGGGGATTGCAGCCCATCACCGGCCACGCGATGATTTCCGCGCCGTTGTTGCTCAGGCCCCGGGCCACCTCAGGGAAAAAGCCGTCGTAGCACACCATCATGCCCACCTTGCCGATGCGCGTGTCAAAGACCGGGTAGTCATGCCCAGGGGTGACGCCCGCCTCAATCTCGCTGCGCGGCAGGCACACCTTGCGGTACTTGCCCACCATTTTGCCGTCCGGGCCGATCAGCACCGCCACATTGTGCAGCAGGGGGCCATCGCGCTCCACCAGGCCTGGCACGAGGTAGAGGCCGTGCTTTTTCGCCAGCTCCCCGAAAAACTCTGTGGAGGGGCCGGGTATTGGTTCGGCCACCTGCTCGTAGGTGCTCGGGGAGGCAAGGGTCAGCGTCTCCGGCAGCACCAGCAGGTCCACTTTCTGTTTCGCCGCCTCCTCGATCATTGGTACAAAGGCTTTGCGGCGCTCGGCAGGATTCGGGGTCTTCTGCGGCACGAAATGCACTGCCGCCAGCCGTACCACACGTGCTGCCGGGGCGGTTGCCGGTGTCAGGGTCGGGCCGCTCCATTCCAGCCGGGAGTTGGGGGCCCAGCGGAATTCCAATTCCACTACAGCTTGGGTGGCGTCTTTTGGCGCTGCGTAGGTGCCTGAAACCTCCGTCCATCCCTGGGCATCGGCGATGCTGTCTGCCGGATACTCTGGCTCCGCGCGCGGTTTGATGCCGTGAGTGTAGCTGGCTTCAGTAATTTCGTCGCGCATCACCGGGCGGTCCTTGGCGTTGCGCCACAGCACCCGGGCCACGGCAGCGCGGCGGGGCGATTCCGCGCCGCTGATTTTGCGCAGGACCTGGAAGTGGTAGTGCTGCCCGCCAGTGATCGGGAACGTCTTCGTCCAGTGGCCAAGACGGCCCTCCTGGGCGTCGGATTCGATGATGAAACTGCCTTCGTGTTTTGGCCCGCCCTGGGGATCGTAGCTGAAGGCCGGCTTGATCTCCTCGCGTGGGCTCGCGGTCGTCCAGCCAGCCGGCGGCTCCGCCGATTGCAATGACAGACCGGCGCAGAGGGTGAGCAACAGGGTGGCAAGGTGGGGGCGGTGGTGCATGGCGGAGAAGGCGGGGTGAGGCGCCCGCGCTGCTCACAGATACGCTCTAGCGGAAGGCATCTCGCCAAGGCGCTGCAATTCGCCTGCTTGCGCTCGCGTTCACCAGGGATGACCGCCCTTTCGAAGAGCCTCCTGGCCGCCATTTTTCTCGCCGCCTCCCTTCCTGCCGCCGAGCCTACGCTTTACCTCATTGGCGACTCCACCGTGTGCAACCAGTCACTGATTCCCGCGCAGCCCCTGCGCGGCTGGGGCCAGATGCTGCCGCTTTACCTGAAAGATGACATCAAGGTGCAAAACCACGCCAAGAGCGGCGAAAGCTCGCGCAGTTTCATGATCAACAAGCGCTGGCAGACAGTGCTCGGCCAGCTCAAGCAGGGCGATTTCCTGCTCATTCAGTTCGGCCACAACGACCCCAAGCCCGACGAGAAGCGCCATACCGAACCGCGCGGCGAGTACCGCGACAACCTGCTGCGCTACATTCGCGAAGCCCGCGAGCATGGCGCCACCCCTGTGCTGGCCACACCGCCCTGCCGCCGCGTCTTTGATAAAGACGGCAGCCTGCGCGACACCCACGGCGACTACCCCGTGGCGATGCGCGAGGTGGCGGCCGAGCAAAAGGTGCCGCTGCTCGATCTCGAAAAACGCACTCGCGAACTGCTCCTCCAGCTCGGTCCCGACCGCTCCAAGGCCCTCTTCGCGAGCTTCGAGCCAGACGAATTTGCCGCCGTTCCCCAGGGCCGGCAGGATGGCACCCACTTCAATGCCTATGGTGCCTCGCGCATCTGCGACCTGGCGGTGGACGAAATGCAGAAGACCTCGCCCGAACTGGCGGCACACCTGCGTACCGGCGTGCTGGAACCGCCTGCGGGGCGGTGATCTGATGCCAAGCTGCTGAATTAACCGTGTGTTTGAGGGACACTTCTGTGGCGGGCGCGAAGCGCTTTGGAGTGCGGTGACTTGTCACCGCTTTCGGACGTGGAGGCTTGCCGGCGGCACAAGGCTCGTTCAAAGCGCGCTTCTCTTCAGCGCGAAGGGCGTGGTGTTACCAAGTGCCCCTCCGCGCCAACAAGTTGGCTCCGCCGCAAAGCGGTGACAAGTCACCGCACTCCAAAGCGCTTCGCGCCCGCCACAGAAGTGTCCCTCAAACACACGGTTAATTCGTCGGTTTGATCTGACTCGACGCGCGCGGGTGAAGCCTGCCATTTCCCCTGGACAACTCAGCCCGAGATTCCCACGGAAGAGATGAAGCCCGCCCCCTGGCTTCACCTCTCTCATGCACCTGCCCTCCCTTCTCCAAAACCTCAGCCTGCCCATGCTGCCTGCGTTAGGCGGAAAACAGTCCGCAGACCATGGTCCTGCCAAGGCTCGTCAGGCTGAATCCAACCCAATCCGACCGGATCCAAGTGAAAAAGAGCGGGCGGGCGGATCGCGGCAGATCCGACTGGATCCGACCGAATCCAACCCCAAAAAGAAAAGTCGGGGGCTGCGTCTTTCACTCTCACGCCGCGTCAATCGCCAGCGCCGCCCTTCGCGAAGAGCGCGTCGCCGCATCCTGTCCCCAGGGCAGGTTGTCGTAGGCCGCGCCAACGAAGTGCACGCGCCCCACGGGTTCGATCAAGTGCGGCCACACCTTGGCCAGTTGGCCGAAGGGGAAGGGGTGCCGTTCGCAGCCCAGCGCCAGCGGCTCCTCCTTCCACCACTGGTGGACGATACATTGCTCAATGGTGTCCTTCGCCGCGCCCGGGTAAAACTCGCGAAAAGCCGCCAGCGCCTCCTCTGGAGTCTGTGCCGCGATGCCGGTGCCCATGAGCACGCAGCGCTGATCGGAGACCTCGTGGGCACACTCGTACACCAGGCCCATGTGCTGATTGCCGGTTTCCAGGTTGATGCTCGGCACCGTGTCGCCTTTCCAGAATTTGGTCTTTGCCTGCAGCAGCACTCGCGAGCCCATGCTCATCGGCGTATGAGAGAGTGCATAGGCCTTGGATTCCGGCCACGCGGGCGAGACCTGGATGCCCGGCAGCACCAGCGGCGAGCAGCAAATGACGGCAAAATCGCCCTTGATGACCTGCTCTTTTTTGTCGGGCCCGTCGGTATAGTGCACCGTGACGCCGGCGGCATCGTGCTCCAGGCGTGTCACCGGGCAGTTGCGATGCACCCGGTCTCCGAGGTGCTTGGCGAACGTGTCGGGCAGTTGCTGGTTGCCACCTTTGAGGCGAAACACCTCGCGCTTGAACACCGGCAGGCCGCGCATCTTGACGATGGCCTCCTGCCAGATGCGGAACAGCGCCGAGATATCGCCTTCGGTCGCCGGCTTGTCCTTCGTCGCCACCCGAGATCCGCCCAGGAAGCTGCGCGCCGTCTCCGAGGCGCCCTGCTGCACCAGCCAGTCGCCCAGCAGCACGTTGTCCAGATCGTCCAGGCCTGCGCCGAAAGGCTGGTACTCGTCTTTAAACTTCGCTGCCATGGGGCCGAAGAACAGGCGCGACATCTCCGTCCAGCCATGCTCCTGCATGAACGCCACTTCACGCTCATTGAAGCCGAACTCGCGCTGGGTCTTTGCATCCGCCAGCTCCGCCTCCGTGCGCCACTTGCCGCGAATCTTGCGGTACATGTCGCGGCGGCGCGGATAGGCCAGGAAGGGCAGGTCGAATTTCGTGACCCAGCGGCGGTAATCGTCATACCCTGGGTTGGTGAACTGCTCGGCCCCCACGTCCGCATACAGCCCGTCGGGCAGCGGATCGTGGATGGTCTTCACGTGGCCGCCGGTGCGGCGCGAGGCCTCCAGCACCGTCACGTCGTGGCCGCGCTCCATCAGGTCAAAGGCGCAGCTCAGTCCGCCAATGCCGCCGCCGATGATGATCACCCGCTTCTTTTTCGTTGGTTCGGCGGCCCTTGGCTGAAGCAACGAGCCTGCCAGAAGCGCGCCTCCCGTGGTTTTCAGCAGCCGACGGCGGGAAAGGGAGCGCGGATGGGTGTTCATGGGATGAGCGGGGCCGGGGTGAAACGGTTTTCACCCATACGCAGGCCGCAGCCTCATCCTTGTGGCGGACTTTTGCCGCCGCAGGGTCTCAATGGCAGCCGCAGCCTGTGCCGCAGCTTCCACCGCCGCCCGAGGAGGCAGGGCTGGAAACCTTGCCGCCCATCAAGCCTGTGCCACCGGCGATCACCCGGCGCACCGGCACTCCTGTGTCGGGATGATGTGTGAGGGCCTTTTCCAGCATGCTCTGGCGCACTTCGAAGCGCTTGGGCTTCTCAATCGGGTCTTCGGGAACGGTTTCGTAGATGTACGTGGGCATGGCGAGATAGGGAGTGAAGCACGATTACGCCGCCCCGCCAAGGGCCGCGCGCGGGAAATGGCTTCTCTTGGGCAAAAAAGGGCGGAGAGCCGGTCTGGCCCTCCGCCCCAGGTGAACTTCTCAAGCCTGCACAGGTGCCCTAAACCCCGTTGACCACCGAGAAGGCATGCTCAAGAGCTGGAGCCGATGCGTCGCCCGTGGTCGAGGCCGAAGGGTGCTCCGTGGGTGGAGGGCCGCCGGGAGGATGATCCGCTGGTTTGGGACCGGGCGGCGGGGGCGCACCGCCAGGAGCGGGTGCCGGAGCGGTCGCACCGGGTGCCGGATGGTGGCCGGGCTGGCCGGGGCCGCCTTGGGGTTGCGGATGATGACCTGGCTGGCCAGGAGCGCCTGGCGACTGGGGATGATGACCTTCGCCGTCGGGCCGGGGGCCGCCATGCTCGTGATTTTGCGGGCCGTTGCCCCGAGGTTCACCCTGGGGCCTCATGCCATGCCCGGGCCCCTGAGGTCCTGTGCCTGGAGCGCCCATGGGATGATGGAAGCCAAAGGGACGGTGAAATTCACCCTGGCCGCCCTGCCCTTGAGGGCCGAAGCCCTGGGGTTGATGGCCCATGGTCCGGCCATGATCGAAGCCGTGTCCACCTTCGTGGCCTTGGGGACCGTGGAACTGCTGGTGACCTTCGGGACCCTGACCCTGGTGCCCGCGGTGGTGATGACCACCCTTGTGATGATCTTTGTGATGGTGATGGCCGCCCTGACCCTGTGCCCCCCGGAAATGCCCCTGGGGACCAAAGCCGTGATGATGGCCGCCTTCACGTCCCTGCCGGCCGCCGTGATGATGGAAGCCCTGCGAGCCGCCAAAGTGCCCGCCCTCGCCAAACCCGGGATGACCTTCATGTCCGCCGAAGTGGTGACCTTGGGGTCCAAAGCCTTCACCGCGCTGGCCATGATGGTGGAAACCCTGCGGGCCGCCAAAGTGCCCACCCTGGCCGAAGCCCGGGTGACCTTCATGCCCGCCGAAATGGTGACCCTGGGGGCCAAAGCCTTCGCCACGCTGACCATGATGGTGGAAGCCCTCCGGACCGCCGAAATGTCCGCCCTGGCCGAAGCCCGGGTGACCTTCATGTCCGCCAAAATGATGCTCGCCGGAGCCGAATTCCTGCCCGGGCTGTCCATGACCATGGTGGCGGCCACCTCCGCGGTGGTGGTGCTTGCCGTGATGCTTCCCATGGTGCTTGCCATGATGATGGTGGCGATGGCCGCCGTGTCCGTGGCGTCCTTCATGCTGGCCCTGTGGTGCGGCACCGGGCCCTGGCTGGCCAGGGTGGCCTTCGTGGCGGAAACCGCCGTCCATGCGCGGGCCATGCTGGCCGTCTGGGCCGCCTTGTGGTCCAGGGCCGTCATGCGGCCGCATGTGTTCATGCCCATGCTGGCCGGGCTGCGGAGCTGGTGGCGGCGGCGTGGCAGCCGGAGGTTTCGCAGCCGGAGGTGTGGCTGGCTTGGGAGCTTCCGCCGCTGGTGCGGCAGGTGGCGGGGTGGGGGCCTGGCCTCGAACCGCGGGCGCGCTGAGCGCGACGAGTCCGAGCAGAACCGTCAGGGTGCTGTGTTTGGTGTTCATGAGAGTTGGCTTGAGAGGGCACGGGAAGGAAAAGCTCCGCGCGAGCCCGGAGGAGACCTCCATTTTGGAGACACCACCGTGTTCGTTAGGAGCCTTTCATTGGCCTAAACGCCGCCGCCCGGTTCTTTTGTGTGCGGGGGCTCACTATTCCTCGGCCAGGGTTGCCGCGCGTACTTTTCACCCCAGGATAGAACGCCCCCGCGTACGCGTACCCGTCCGTCCCCCATGACAGCCCGCTTCCTTCTTTGCCTCGTCCTGCCGCTGGCCGCCTTCGCCATTGATGACAAGCCCACCGGCGCCCCCGATTCCAAGGGCGGCCTGCAGCCTGCCGACCGCAACCCCGTGCCGCAGATTGCCCCGGCCTCGGAGGAAGCGGCCAACGTGCTGAAAAACATCCAGCCCCCGGCCGGCATGAAGGTGGACCTGTGGGCCGCCGAGCCCAACCTTTCCAATCCCGTCGCCCTCAGCGTGGATGAAAAAGGCCGGGTCTTCGTCGCCGAAACCCACCGCCTGGGCAGCAGCGTGCTCGACATCCGCAACTACATGTTCATCCTGGACGACGACCTTGCCAGCCGCTCCGTGCAGGACCGCCTCGCCCTTTCCCACAAACACTTCGGCGCGCAGTTCGATGACCTGGGCAAAGAGGAGGATTTCATCCGCCTGCTGGAAGACCGCGACCACCACGGCTACGCCGATTTCAGCAGCATCTACGCCGGCGGGTTTAACAAGCCGGAGGATGGCATCGCCGCCGGCGTGCTCGCCCGTCACGACCACGTGTGGGCCACCATCATCCCCAATCTCTGGCGTTTCGAAGGCACCGATGACAAAGGCGTGGCGAAGTCGCACGAATCGCTCAGCTACGGCTATGGCATCCGCTTCGGCTACACCGGCCACGACATGCACGGCCTGATCATGGGCCCCGATGGCCGCCTTTACTTCAGCATCGGCGACCGCGCCGCCAATGTCACCACCAAGGAGGGTAAACACATCGAGAACTACGACTGCGGCGCCGTCTTCCGCTGCGATCCGGACGGTGCCAATCTTGAGCTCGTGCACACTGGCTTGCGCAATCCCCAGGAGCTGGCGTTTGATGACTTCGGCAACCTCTTCACTGGCGACAACGACTTCGATTACGGCGACACCGAGCGCCTGGTGTACGTCGTCGAGGGCGGCGACAGCGGCTGGCGCGTGGGCTACCAGCATCCGCCCCTGGGCAAGGTGCGCGTGCCCTGGCTGGCGGAGCAGATCTGGGTCTCCTTCGGCTCTAGCCAGGACTATTACAACGGCACGCCAAACCCCAATCCTAACACCGACAAGGGTGTGCGCCCCGCCGCCTACCTGCCGCCCGTGACCAATATCGGCGATGGCCCCAGCGGCTTCCTCTTCGATCCTGGCACCGGCATTTCGCCCGCCTTCCGCCACCACTTCTTCCTCTGCCATAGCAAGGGCAGCTACGCCCGCAGCGAGATCCACGCCTTCACCTTGAAGCCCAAGGGCGCCACCTTTGCCCTGGGCGAATCGAAGCCCTTCGTGAAGTTCATCCACTCGCCAGATCTCGACATCGGCCCCGACGGCAGCATTTACTTCCTCGACTGGAGCGAAACCATGAGCAAGACCAGCAAGGGTCGTGTCTTCCGCATGTACGACCCTGCCGTGCTGGCCGATCCGAAGACGTTGGAGACCAAGACGCTGATCGAGGAAGGCATGGACAAACGCCCCGCCGCCGAACTCGTGCGCCTGCTCGGCCACGAAGACCGCCGCGTGCGCATGGAGGCGCAGTTTGAACTGGTCAAACGCAACGACGCCAAAACCCTCACCGCCGTGGCCGTGGAAAAAGGCCCGCTGCTGGCCCGCCTCCACGCCATCTGGGGCATGAGCCAGCTCGGCCGTAAGGACCCGGGCCAGTGCATTGGCCTTATCCGCCTGCTCAAGGACAGCGAAGCCGAGGTGCGCGCCCAGGCCGCCCGCATGCTCGGAGATAACAATGTGGCCGCCGCCACCCTGCACCTGATCACCAGCCTGAACGATGGCGAGCCACGCGTGCGCTACTTCGCCGCCATGGCCCTGGCCAAACTGAAGAGCAGGGAGGCCCTGCCGGTGATCCTGGATGTGTTGCGCGACAACAATGACAAGGACGCGTATTTGCGCCACGCCTGCATCATGGCCTTGGTCGGCATCAATGACCCTGCCTTCTTTGCCCAGGACTTCCGCAAGCAGTCGCCGGCGATCCAAATGGCCGCCCTGCTCGCCATGCGCAAGATGCAAGACCCGCGCATCGCCCAGTTCCTCGACAGCTCCCTGCCCATCCGCCTGGTGGTCGAGGCCGCGCGCGCCATCAGCGACGGCCCTGTGCCTGCCGCCGATTCCGCACTGGCCGCGCTCAAGGTGGGCTCGCCAGATGCCGCCGGCTCACCACTGCTCGAACCGCTCATGCTCCGCATCATCGAAGCCAAACGCCGTACCGGCGACCTGGCCGGCCTGGCCCGGCTCGCGCTGGATGACAAGCTGCCTGGCTCCGGTGCCTTGCGCGCCGATTGCCTGGACATCCTCGCCGAACTGCCCAAGCCCATGCAACGCGACCGCGTGCTCGGCATTTCCCGGCCCATCACCGCGCGGCCCATCGGCAACGCCACCGCCCTGCTGGAGCCTGTTCTCGACCGCCTCACCTCGACCGCCCAGGACCCGGACCGCCGGCCAGTGCTGCTCGCTGCCATCGCTGCCGCTCAGAAACTCGACGCCCAGGGCCTTTCCAGTCGCCTCGCCGCCTTGGTAGCTGATGCGAAGCAGCCCGTGGATGTCCGCTCCGCCGCCTTGCTCACAATCGGTGAATGGCCCGACAAGGCTGCTGTCGCCCAGGCGCTGAAGGCCGCCCAGGCCTCCAACGAGCCCGCCCTGCGTCGCACCAGCCTGCGTCTGCTGCCCCATGGCGATCCGGCGGAAGCCGTCACCGTCCTGGCCGCCGTGCTCAAGGAAGGCCAGCTCGACCAGACCGCCGAAGCGCTCACCGTCCTTGGGCAAATCAAGAGTGACAAAGCCGCAGCCCTGCTCGGTGAATGGCTCGAGCGTCTGACTAAAGGCGAAGTCCCGCCCTCCGTGCAGCTCGAAGTCATCGATGCCGCCAAGGCCAGCGCCACTGCCACCGTGCAGGCGAAGCTGAAGACCTACCTCGATTCCCTGCCCAAGGACCGCACCACCGGCGCCTTCCCCTTCCTGGCCGCCGGCGGCGATCCGGCTGCCGGAAAGAAGATCTTCTTCGAGCACACCGCCGCCCAGTGCGTGCGCTGCCACAAGATCAATGGCAAGGGCAGTGAGGTGGGCCCCGTGCTCAACGGCATCGGCCAGCGCCAGCCACGCGACTACATCCTCGAGTCCATCCTCTTCCCTAACAACAAGATCGCCCAGGGCTTCGAGATGGCCATGATCACCACCAAGGACGGCAAAACCCACGGCGGCATGGTGCGCAAGGAAACCCCCACCGAGGTCCAGCTCAGCGCCCCCGTGCCGAACGCTCCCATGGAGATCATTCGAAAGACCGACATCGCCAGCCGCTCCGCCGGCATGTCCGCCATGCCCGAGATGTTCCAGCAGGTGCTCACCCAGCGCGAGATTCGCGACCTTGTGGCCTACCTCTTCAGCCTGAAGAAGTAGGCTGGAGGCCATCAGCCGATCAGGTGGCCTTTGCCTTTCAGGCTGAAAGCCTGACGTCCCTTAGCCCAGGGATGAGGGAGCTTTTAGCGACCGATTCCCTGGGTTTGTTGCGAAAGCGTCAGGGCACGAACCATAGATCTGTCAGGCCCTGTCGCTCATAGAGTGCCGGTGAAGAAGCCTTGCCGGAGGTGCGGCTGGCACGGTGTTGTTACGGCGCTTCTGGATTGCCTGTGATCCGGCAATGCTCTCGGTTTGCGCCTCCATTGCTATGGTAACCACCCAGGGAATCGGTCGCTAAAGCTCCCTCATCCCTGGGCTAAGTTACCTCAGGCTTTCAGCCTGAATACCATCGTGAATGCTGCCCGCGATTTTTGCCAGGCAGACCGCCACTTCAAATCCGCCGCCAGCTCCGCCCGTCAGCGCTCAGCAGCTCATCCGCCTCGCGCGGCCCCCACGAACCGGCGGGGTACTCGCACATAGGCGGCTGCTTGTCCTTGTCGCCGTGCCAGGCGTTCTCCAGCACGTCGATGTAGCGCCAGGAGCTTTCCACTTCGTCATCGCGGGCGAAGAGCGTCGGGTCGCCGGCCATCGCGTCGAGCAGCAGTCGCTCGTAGGCTTCCGGCGAGGCCTTGCCAAAGCTGGTGCTGTAGTGGAAGTCCATTTTCACCGGCTGCATGCGCAGCAGCACGCCTGGCTGTTTCGACAGCATGCGCAGCGAGATGCCTTCGTCAGGCTGGATGCGGATCACCAGCGCGTTCTGGCCGCCTTGCACGCCCGCGGTCTTGAACAGGTTCTGCGGCGGCTGCTTGAACTGCAGGCTGATCTCGGTGGCCTTCTTCGGCAGTTGCTTGCCCACGCGCATGTAGAAAGGCACGTCCTGCCAGCGCCAGGTGTCGATCTTCAGGCGCAGGGCCACGTAGCTTTCGGTGTTGGACTGGGGGTTGATGCGGTCCTCCTGCCGGTAGCCGGGGCGGTTCACGCCGTCCACCACGCCGGCCGTGTACTGGGCGCGCACCACGTTCGCCGCCACTTCTTCGGGGCTGGAGAGGTGGCGCAGTGAGCGGATCACCTTCACTTTTTCATCGCGGATGGAGTCGGCGCTCATGTCCGTGGGCGGCTCCATGGCCACCAGGCTCAGGAGCTGGAAGAGGTGGCTCTGCACCATGTCGCGCAGCGCACCGGCCGTGTCGTAGTAGCCGCCGCGGCCACCCTCCATGCCGAGGTTTTCCGCGCAGGTGATCTGCACGTTGTCGATGTAGCGGCTGTTCCACAGCGGTTCGAAGATCTCGTTGGCAAAGCGCAGCACCATGATGTTCTGCGCCGTCTCCTTGCCCAGGTAATGGTCGATGCGGTAGGTGTCCTTTTCGGCAAACACTTCGCCCACGATCTTATTCAGTTCGCGCGCGGAAGCCAGGTCCGTGCCGAAGGGCTTCTCGCACACCACGCGCGCCCACTTGCCTTCGGGCGCCTGGTTCAAGCCGGCTGCGGCGAGCTGCTTCAGCACCACGGGGAAGAACTCCGGTGCCGTGGCCAGGTAGAACAGCCGGTTCGCTGGCGCACCGCGCTCCTTGTCGTACTTGTCCAGCTCCTCCTTGAGGCTCGCATAGCCCGCGGCATCGGTGAACTCGCTGCAATGGTAGTGGATGCTCTGCGCGAAGGAGGACCACAGCTCCGCATTGTGGCCCTGGCGGGAGAACTTCTTGTTCCCTTCCTCAAGCTCGGTGCGGAATTGCTCGTCCGTCTTCTCACGCCGGGCAAAGCCGATGACCTTGAACTGCGTGGGCAGGTCGCTCGTCGCGGCCAGATTGTAAAGCGCCGGGATCAGCTTGCGGTTCGTCAAATCGCCTGTGGCACCGAAGATGACCATCGTGCAGGGCTCTGCGCGCTGGCGGGTGATAAGCGTGTCGAGAAAGGGGTTTTCGGGGATGTCAGACATGGCACAAAGGAAGGTTTTAAAGCGCAAGAAGTGCGCCATCGAGGGGCAAAGAAACTACCTGCTGCGACTCCAGGCGCAATTACGAACCTCGGCCCTCCCGGGACGGCCTTCAGGCCTTGCTTTCACCGGCTGCCGCCTCTGCCAGCCGGCGCAGGAGCGCTGCATGCTCCGCGCTGCTGGTGCCCTGATTCAGCGTGGCCAGCATGGTGGCTCCATCGCCCGCGAGCAGCGCGTTCACATTCAGCCACAGGCCAGGGAAAGTCTCGCTGCGAATGATGCCCGCTTCATCGGGAAGAAGGGGAATGTATTCGTCTTCCTCCAGCTTCCACCAGTCAAGCGCACCGTTCTGCGTCCGCCACACCACGTATTCGAGCACACCAGCCCTGCGATAGGTGAGCAGCTTTTGCCGTGCATCAATGGAGGCGCTGCTGGCGGCGACTTCAAATGCGAGCTCAGGAGCACCTCGAAGGTAGCCATCCTTGTCCATGTGTGACTGGCCGCCGCACTCTGGGAGAATGCGAAGCAGGATGTCGGGCTGGGGAACTTCATCGGCGCTTAGGCGTACAGTCGCATTGCTGCCAGCTTTCACCCCTGGGGTGGCGATCATGTAGCACCCCAGCCAGGTTTGAGCGAGTGTGTCGGGTTCCGCGTGCCGATCGAGCCGGACAGGGGACGCCATATAAACAGTTCCATCAATAAGTTCCGCCTTTTTCGCCTCTGGCATCGCGTGGTAGCGGCGCAAAAATTCTGTGGCCGTCAACTGGTCACCGTTTTCCAGGCGCGGAGTCTGGTTCACGAGCATTGGGGGCGTCACCACCGGAGGCATTCCCCACCTTAATGTCCCTGGTTTCCTTTGTCGAGCCCTCGGATGCAAGGTGCGGCTCGCCAGCGGCATCGATCTCCACCGGAATCAAGCGCCAGGCCTGCGGTCTGCCGGTGGAGGCGCTCAAAGTCAGCTCCAGCAGCGCGCCCTGGTTCCAGTCAGAGCCAGGCAGGCCTCCGTCGAAAACGAGGTTGCCCAGCGAGAAAGCTACCGGCCGGCCTGCGCAGATTTCCAGCGGCTGTACGCAATGCGGATGCGCACCCACCACGGCATCCGCACCCGCGAGCATCAACTGTCGTGCCAGCGAGCGTTGCCGGGCCGTGGTTTCCTTCTGGCCCTCCGTGCCCCAGTGCATGAAAACGATCACCGCATCTGCCTGCCTTCGGGCTTCGCGCACCACATCCAGGTCCGCCGCCGAGGCCACTCCCGCATGATCAGGCGTGGCCAGTTCGCGTGGTTCCGAAACATCGCTCAAGCCCACCAGGGCAACGTTGAGCCCCTTCACCTTGACCATTCTCGCAGCCACCGGCGCAGGACCAGCGCCCGTGTCCCTTACCCGGGCACGGGCGAGAGTGTCCCGCATTTCCTCCAGTGCTTCAGGACCATAATCCATGGCGTGGTTGTTAGCCAAAGACACCGCACTGATTCCCGCCTCACACAGCATCTCCGCATCTGCCGCTGGAGCACGGAATACATAAGCCTTGCCAGGTGTCGGCGTGCCCTGGCCGGAAAGCACGCATTCAAGATTCGCCAGTGCGAGATCTGCCGCCTTGAAAGTGTTAGCCAAGGCATTCAGCGGATGCGGTCCGATACCGCGTCCCAGCATCACATCGCCACCGAACAGCAGCTTAACCGATTGTGCATCCGGCGGCGGAATACGCAGTACGCGGTAGCTCTTGTAGCCCCTTTGACGCATCAGCTCACCCAGGCTGATCAGCGCGGGCATGCCTTCCAAGTGGTGGGCCACGATGTCCTCCTTGTCCACCTCGCCTCGCTTGCCGCGGTCTTCCATCAACAGCGTCATATGCGTGTCGAAGTCCACGATGACGCCCTCGTCCAGCAGGGTCTCGGTGAGCCTTGTGCCGGCGGCCAGCGGTTGCAAGGCGCGCCGCAGGTCGGCCGGTGCTCCCCAGCGGATGGCGTGCCCGGTCTTGCGCAGCGCCGCCATGACAAAGGTGGCACAGTCCGCCCCGCACAGCGTCTCCGGCCCTGTGGATTCCTCATCATGCAAGAACGTGGCGCCAAACACATAGGGCAGGTTGAAGCCTTCCGTGATGGCCCCGCGCGCGCCCTTGCCCGGCCCGCATCGGGCGATGGCGGTGGGTGGGGAGCGCCGCCAATGCCCCTCGCTGCCCATCTCCGCCTGTACCTGCACCACGCCCCAGCCAGTTTTTGGATCAAAGAAGGGGTCCAGCATTGTTGAACTGAGCGCCTCTTTGCCACGAGTTCGTGCCACCTCCACTTCTTCATCCCGCGGCAGGCTGCTCGCATTCGCGGCAAAAAGACCACCGAGCCCTGTGCCTTTGCCCAGATTGAAGCTGTCGGCCACCGGCCGCTTTACCAGCCAGCGCACTTCGGCGTCATCAGGCACCCGCGTGCTGTTGTCGAGGCCAACGGCAAACGCCCCTCCGGCTGGTACCCGCCAGAGCTCATCAGCGCCAGGAGCATGGCCTTGCACGCAGAGATGCGGTGTCGCCAGCTCTTCCTCCCAGCCGTCCAGGATTTCATTCCAGCGCCGAACATCGTTTTTAATTGTTAGGCGGTTCCGGGCCGAAAGCAGCAGCGCCCGCAGCGGCTCTGTCGCGTTTGCAAGCTGCCACGCCGGCGGCGTTTCGCCGCGCTTGTAATAGCCCTGAAACATCAGGGACGAATCCGGGCCCGTGCTCGCAAAGGGCTCCAGGTTGATCTGTGCCGTCTTCAAGGACAAGGCATGGCGCAGCGCGATCTCCACCAGCGCATGCGCCTGGGCATCCGACTTCAACCAGGGCCGCGACACCGCGAAGGTGATGACCGCCAGCCGTTCATCAAAACCCAGCACCAGCTTCCAAACCTCTTCAAAAGCCCGTTCCGTGTCCGCGGCTTCCATGCGGGCAAAAAAGTCCAGGTCGATAGAAACCACCACAGGTCTTTTTTTGGGCCACGTGGTTGTTAGGCTTGCGGCATGGGCCAGGTCCGTCACCTGATAGCGGCTCGCGATCTGTTCCACATCGCGCGGGCTCACCTCAGCGTGGGCTGTCAGCAGCCGGTGCACATCCGCCTGCTTGCGGGCCGTGGTGGCATCGTCTTGCTGCAAGGCGGACACCCACAGCACCTCCGCCAGCGGCGACGGCATCAGCGGCTCGATCCACGCGTCACAACTGATCTCCCCTTTCTTCCGCCAGCCCTCCAGCAGCGCCGGGCGGTCATTGCTGTAATTGAGTGTATCACGCAGGCTGTCCGAGTCCGGCCGGGCGGTCGCATCGCTGTGGTCATCAATCATCACCAGGGCCGCCGGCTCGCCCAGGGGCAGGTGAGAAGCGATCCAGTAAAAGCTGCCCGCGTGCGAATCCTCCAGGTACACTTGCGGCCCGGCCAGGGCAGGAAGCGCCAGCATTGCAGCGGCCGCCAGCACCCGGAGGAAACATCTCATCGCGCATGCCCCACCTCGGGCTTGGCGGAAAGCACCTGGCGCAGCGCCACATGGCTCACGCAGGTGTCGTGGAACTTGCTGCCGCGATGCACGGCGGCGATGGTCAGCTTCACTTCATGGGCCTGCATCGCTCCGTCGGGGAAGGGGATGAACACGGTGTCTCCCGTGTCAGGAATGGAGGTAGTGAAAGGCTCATGCTTGTCCACCTGCACTTCGAATTTCGCCACACGGTTGTTCTCCTTGAAGAGCTGCTTCTCCATGATGTAGCCGTTGTTGATGAAGAAGCCGTCGATGCGCGAAGGCTTCTTCAGGGTCAGAGTCAGGCTCTCGCCGATGCCGTCGCCTTCCACGCCCTCCGCCCACGGCAGCGGCACTTCTTTGATCACCGCGAAGCGCGCCGCGAACTTGCGCTCGCCTTCGACCAGTTCTGAAGATGCCTTCGCCGTGCATGGCGCTTCGTTGAAGTACCAGCGGTCGGGGTACAGCGTGTAGCCTCTGCGCTCCTCGTGGGCAGGATCAGTGACCACGCGAATGTCATCATCGGTGGTCGGCTTCAGGTCCGTGAACTCCCAGACGAACGAACGGCCCGCCTTTTTGAAACGCTTCTCCGGCTTCAGGCCCAGGTGATTCGCCGCCACCCCGGCGCACTCGATTTCCACATGCCCTTCATGAATCGGCCCATGCCAGTTCCGGCCGGTCGAAAGCAGGTAGGTGAAGGTCGTGTCCGAGATCTGACCGTCATCGGAGATGTAGTAGCGGTAGGCCTTGTACGGGCTGCGGTAGGTGATGTGCACCGTCGCATCGCCCTGGCCGGGGAAGGTCAGCTTCGACACCAGCCATTGCTTGTCATTGGGCGCCCCGTCCGTCGGCTGCGAGCCAACGGCAGAGGTCGGCTCCTGCCCCATCGCATAGAGATGCCACGGCACCTCCTTGCCGTTCAGAGTGATGTGATAGTTTTGCAGGTCCGCAGGCGCGCCTTTCAAGGCCGTGCCGGGGGTGGCCTTTGCTTTCTCGGCAAAAGGCTCATGCGTCGCAGCCACGGAAGGGAACCCGGTGTCCACCGTCACGGACCTGCCGTCATTGTGCATCCGGTAGGTCAGGTCCACCGCCGCGTAGCTTGGATACAGTGTGATATGCAGGTCCTCCCGCTGAATCGAGACAGACGGATGCTCATCCACCGGCCGCAGTTTCGAATCCGTGGCGATCAGGGTTCCTGTGGAGGCGTTGCCTTCGCTGAAGGCCGACATGTTGGCCCGCGCCGCAAGCGGCAGGCAGGAAAGGAGAAAAGGCAGCAGGCAAGGGCGCAGTTTCATGAATGAGGATATAGCAGAAAAGGACTGGAGGGTAAAGGGCGGTGAGGGCAGGCCTCAATACATCACCCGCACCAGATAGAGCCCGTCGGGCAGAGCGCACTGGTGGCTTTTGATGCCGGCCGGATTGTGCAGGAGGTCGGCGAACCAGTCCTCACTGTCGCGGCCGCGCGCCACTTGAATAAGGCTGCCGGTGATGAGGCGCACCATCTTGTAAAGAAAGCCGTCGCCCTCGATCTCGAAAGTGAGGAAGTCGCCGTTCTCCACCACCTCCACACGATGGATGGTGCGGGTGGTTACTTCAGGGTCCTCGCGGCGGGCTTCTTCACTGAGGTCGCCGCGATTGGCGCTTAGCCGCACAAAGTTATGCGTGCCCGGCAGCAGGGCGGCGCAGCGGCGCAGCTTATCCACGTCCAGCTCGCCGTACACATGCCAGGCACGGCCTTGCTCGAACGGGTTCATCACGTTCGGCCGCCAGATACGGTAGCGGTAGATCTTGCCGCTGGTTTGGAAGCGTGCATGAAAGCTGGGCTCGGCGAACTCGCAGGCCTGCACGCGGATGCTCGGCGGCAGCACGGCATTGGCGGCTCGTATCCAGTTGTGCGGCTCCATGCGCAGCGCTATTGGCACATCGCAGTGCGCGATCTGCGCCAGCGCATGCACGCCAGCATCGGTTCGGCCGGAGCCTTCTACGCTAACAGGCGCCTTGGCGATCAGGCTCAGCGCCTGCTGCACCTGGTCCTGGATGCCCAGGCCGTTCGGCTGGCTCTGCCATCCTTGCCAGGGCTGGCCGTCGTAGGAAAGCGTCAGCTTCAGCCGCCGCCGGTCTTCCGCGATCATCGGCGCCGGTCTTTTTTCTCTTCGATCCACGGCATTTCAAATTCGGTCTCTGGCAGCAAAAAGCCCTCCGGCCCGCGCTGCGTGTTGAGGTAGTCCTGCAGAATCACCACCGCCGCGATCTGGTCCACCACGCCAGACTTCGCATCCACCTTCTGGCCTGTGCGCTTCAGCGCCCGCTCGGCGGTCACGGACGAGAGCCGTTCATCGACAAACTCCACCGGCACCTCGTGCAGCAATGCCTTGCCGAGCTGGCCGGCAAACTTGTCCACCCGCTCCGCTGCATCGCCGCGTTCCCCGCTCATTCGCAACGGCATGCCGATCACGATTTTGGCCACATGCTTTTCCCGCACCAGCCGGGCGATCTCTTCCACCGCGTGGGCCGAGGCGGCAACGGTCTTGAGCGGGTTGGCCACCAGCTCCATCTCATCACTGAGCGCCAGCCCGATGCGCACGGTGCCGTGGTCGATGCCGAGAATGCGGGACATGGGAGTTGAGGGTGGGTGGTTGATGGTTGATGGTTGATGGACGGAGGGGAGTTGCAAGTCTGCCAGCCGGTCAGTCCATCAACGATCAGCTCTCAACCATCAACTCTCTACCGCAGTTCCGCCGGCAGCGAGTCCACCAGCTTCTTGATGCTTTCCGCATGGCTCCTGCTCGCGATGAGCACCGCGTCCTTTGCCTGTACCACGATGAGGTCCTGCACGCCCAGCAGCGCCACGCGGTTGTCCGTCTGGGTGAACACGATGTTGCCGGCGGAATCGAACTGCGAGAGTTCGCAGTTGTGCTGGTTGCCGTTTTTGTCCTGGGTCAGGTAGCGGCCCACCGAGGTCCAGTTGCCCACATCGTCCCAGTCAAAGGTCGCCTCCACGTTCAGCACACGCGTCGCCCGTTCCATCAGCGCGTAGTCGATGGAGAGCTTGGGCAGCTTGCCGAACTGCTTCTTCACCGTTGCGCACACGTTCTTGCTCTTGCGCACCTCCGCCACGAAGTCCGCCAGTGCCGGGGCGTGGCGGCTCAGCTCGCTGAAGATCGCCGGCAGCGTCCAGATGAACATGCCTGCGTTCCAGGTGAAGTTCCCCTGGTTGATGAAATGCTCCGCCAGGTCGGGGTTAGGCTTCTCGCGGAAGCGCGCCACCTCGTACACCGTCACGTCCTCCGGCATGCTGTTGAGCGAAGCCCGGCGGCCCCGCTCCACATAGCCGTAGCTCGGGCACGGCCAGGTCGGCTTGATGCCGATGGTCACCAATGCGCCACTGCTTTCCGCCGCGAAGGCCGAGGCCCGGATAACGCTGGCAAAGGCCGCCTGGTCCTTGATCAGATGGTCCGCCGGCAGCACGATCATCGTCGCCGAGGGTTCGCGCGCCGCCACCCAGCCCACGCCGAGGGCGATGGCCGGTGCTGTGTCGCGTTTTTCGGGTTCCGCGATGATGTTTTCCTGCGGCAGCCCCGGCAGCAGCTCGCGCACCTTGGCCTCCTGCTGCGTGTTGGTCAGCACCAGAATGTTGTCGGTTGGCACGATGCCGTTGAGGCGCTCCACCGTCAGTTCCAGCAGCGTCTTGTCGCCGAAGAGTTTCAGAAGCTGCTTGGGCAGCGCATCACGGCTCACCGGCCAGAAGCGCTGGCCGCTGCCGCCGGCGAGGATCAATGCATATCGTGGGGGGGTGGGCGTAGCCATGGAGGATCGGGAAGGTTGGGGCGAAGTCGGCGTAAAACGTTTTCGGGAGCCGCCGCTTACACCAATGCACCGATGGGGGGCGGGGAGCAATAGGAGAAGATGCCCCCGGCAATCGAGCGGCTGCCCGGCCAAAATCCCGCCCTGGACCCGCACTTTCTGCTTTGGGCCGCGAGGCCATCGGGTATAGTTCCCGCCGATCATGCAACCGAATTCCCAGGAACACGATTACGCCCGTTACGCCGCCACCATCGCTCCCGCCGCTGTTGGCTGCGCGCTCGGGCTGCTGTTTGGCCGCGGCATGGAGCGCCGCTCCTCCAGCATTGCCGCCCTTGCCCTCCTCGCCACCGGCGCGGTGATGGCCGGCCCGGCGATTGTGGACCTCGTGCAGTCCGTGGCGAACCGCCCCACCTCCGCCCGCGGCAGCCGCAAGCGCCTCCAGGGCATCCGTGACAGCGGCCTGGTGGACAAGGACGTGGAGGGTTTCTTCCTCGACGACATCAGCATTCCCTCCCACTAAAACCTGGGTTGGTCGTGACATAGGCGGCACCCCCTATTTCTGTATCGGGTGCCCGAAAGGGGAAATGCGGCCATCTGTGGCCCCGTTCACAGCCGTATTCCATCCGCTGTCATGATCCAACAAGTGCTGTTCCTGCTTCTGGCCACCTCCGTGGCCCTCGCTGCCGATGCCCCGCCCAAGCCGCCCGCCCCGGCTGCGGCATCGCCCAAAGGCAAGGCACCGCCCGCGGCTGCCAAACCCCCGCCTCCTTTCGTCAGCATCGATCCAGGCAAGACCGATGACGACTTTCCCTTCGCCGGCGAGTTCGTGGGCAAGATGCGCGAGTCCGCCCTCGGCATCCAGATCATCCCCTGGGGCAAAGGCCAGTTCGATGCCGTCATCTGCCCCGGCGGTCTCCCCGGGGCCGGCTGGACCCGCCAGCCCGCCGCCCGCCAGCGCGTCAATGGCCGCCGCGAGACCGAGGGCGGCAACACCCTGCGTTTCTCCGCCAATGGGTGGCTCGCCCTTTTGAAAGGCGATGAGATCCAGCTCCAGGATTTCAAAGGCACCCCCATCGGCCAGCTCTCCCGTGTCCGCCGTGCCAGCCCCACGCTCGGTGCCACCCCGCCCCCGGGTGCCGTGGTTCTTTTCGAAGGCAAGAATCTCGATGCCTTTGAGAAAGGCGCCCGCGCCACCCCCGATGGCCTGCTCATGGAGGGCGCCACCACCAAGGAAGCCTTCGGCAATTGCTCCCTGCACCTGGAGTTCATGCTTTCCTACATGCCCGAAGCCCGCGGCCAGGGCCGCAGCAACAGCGGCGTGTATCTCCAGAGCCGGTATGAAGTCCAGGTCCTCGACAGCTTCGGCCTCAGCGGCGAAAACAACGAGTGCGGCGGCATCTACACCATCGCCAAGCCCGAGGTGAACATGTGCCTCCCACCCCTCACCTGGCAGACCTATGACATCGACTTCCAGGCCCCTGCCTTCGATGCCACCGGCAACAAAACTTCCGATGCCACCATGACCGTGAAGCACAACGGCGTCCTGGTTCACGAGGAGGTCAAGGTCCCCCACCTCACCCGCGCCGCTCCCAGCAACAAGGAGGCAGCCACCGGCCCCCTGCACCTGCAAAACCACGGCAACTCCGTCCGCTATCGCAACATCTGGGTCGTGAAGAAGTAATTGTCCTTCATCATCTCGGATAATATTGCCTCCTTAACTAAAGGGGCGGCCACGGCTTGACCAGCCGCCTTCTGTCCGGCATTCTGTGTCCATGCGTTTTCCCCTGGCTCTTGTTTCCGCGCTTGTCCTTGGCACGGGGCTCTTTTTCACC
>FTBX01000320.1_pt1 | contig 25044 bp, 20 predicted proteins | sample 1639461 | NCBI WGS metagenome assembly FTBX01 (sample SAMEA3914864, study PRJEB12502) | metagenome | biome: forest; material: soil | place: USA | collected 2012-03-12 | depth 0.3 m
AAGCGCTCCACCGTTGTCCCGCCCTTACAGGGCTTCTGGTATCGTCTTTGCGATACCAGGGCTGCGTCGCTGCGCTCCTTGCCCTTCGCTTTGCTGTCCCGCCCCTGTCGGGGCTTCGGACCTCTCTTGCAATAAAAGTCATTCGCGCCATCGCTTGCCACCGCACCAAAACCCTGCCGCGACATTCTTTGTCCGTACCTAATTTGGCACCTCCACCGAAAGCTCCCCAATCCGCCGCATCACCTCATCGGAGATGCTTTGATAAAGCTCCTTGCCGGTTTCCTTGAATGCCGCCGGATCATACGTCCATGGCTCGCCAAAAACGATGGTGATGGAATGCGGACGGGGCAGCTTGAGATGGCGAGGAAGGGCCTCGAAGGCGCCAAAGATGCGCACCGGGATGATCGGCACGCCAGCCTTGGCAATCAGGAGGCCGATGCCTGGTTCGCCACGTTGCAGCAGGCCGTCCGGCGCGCGGTTGCCTTCGGGAAACACGAGCACCTTTTTGCCTGCCTTGAGCCGGCGGAAGATGGTCTTCATGCTGCCGGGATCGGGCCGGTCCTGATCCACGGAAATGGACTGCCAGCGGGTGAGCAGCCAGTTGCTGAAGCGAAAACGGAACAGGGTCTTGCGGGCCAGGAAGCAGAGATCCTCATCGAAGGCGGCACCAACGAAGGGGGGGTCAAGGAAGCTGACGTGATTGGAGGTGACCAGCGCCGGGCCGGAAAGCTCTGTGTGCTGATGACCATGCACATGCAAGTCGAACAGGCCCCGCGACATCGCGCGGAAGAACTGCTGCCCGAGCCAGTAGGTCAATGTCATGGGAGGAAGGGAGAAATGGCTTCAGGAAGGCACGCCCTGCCTGCGCAGCTCGCCGAGCAGGGCATCCACCACCTGCTCAAGCGTGAGATCGGAGCTGTCGATGCGCAGCGCTCCTTGGGGCACCACGAGCGGGGCGTTCTTGCGCTGGCTGTCGAGCTTGTCGCGCAGGCCCACGGCATCGGTGAGGCCCTGGGAGGCGCGGCGTTTGGCGCGCACTTCTTCAGAGGCATCAATGTAAAACTTGTGCGGTGAATCCGGGAAGATCACGGAGCCGATGTCGCGGCCTTCCATCACCAAGTCGCCAAAGCGCACCAGGGCGCGCTGCTCATTCACCAGGCGTGCGCGTACGGCAGGCACCTGCGCCACGAGGGAGACGGCGGCATTGACCTGCTGGCTGTTGAGCTCGTCGTCGCTGAGCAAGCGGTCGTTGATGCGGGCAATCATGCGGCCTTCCACCACCTCGAACGCCAGATTGAAGGAAGGCTCCAGGGCAGCAATCGAGTCGGCATCCCGGGGGTCAATACCCGCCTGGTTCACCGCCCAGGTGATCATGCGGAACATGTTGCCGGTGTTCACATACACGCGGCCGAGGCGGGCGGCGACCAGCCGGGCGACGCTGCTTTTGCCGGAGGCGGCGGGCCCGTCGATGGCGATGACCTGGCTGTTCGTGGGCAACATGGGGCTATTCGGCGGCGTCGGCGGCGGAGAGGGTTTCCAGGCCCATGCCACGAGGCATGCGGTCCAGCACGGGAATGGCGGCGGCACCGTCACTGGCCTGGAGGAAGCGGTTCAGGTCGCGCTCAAAGCCGGGGTAGGAGGTGCTGATGCACTCGGTGTTCTCGATGGTGGTGACACCCTCGGCATGCAGGCCGGCGATGGCAAAGGCCATTGCGATGCGGTGGTCGCCAAAGCTGTCGATGGTGGCGCCCTTCAACTGGGCGCCGCCTTCGATTTCCATGCCATCATCGAATTCGGTGACGGGCACGCCCATGCGGCGAAGATTGTCAGCCACGGCGGCGATACGGTCAGTCTCCTTCACGCGCAGCTCGGCGGCATCCTTGATCAAGGTTTTGCCGCGGGCGAGGGCGGCGGCGACGGCCAGGATGGGCAGCTCATCAATGACGTTGGGAATGACGGAGCCGCCGATGACGATGGCGTTGAGATCGCCGCCCTTGACGGTGATGTTGCCCTGCGGCTCGCCCTCGCTTTTGACCAGTGAGTCGGTGACCTGGGCGCCCATGCTCAGCAGCACGGAAATAACGCCGGTGCGGGTGGGGTTGAGGCCGACGTTGTTCAGCGTGATCTGGCCGCCCTTCACCGCTGCCACCGCCACCATCCAGAAGGCGGCGCTGGAGATGTCGCCCGGGACGATGATGTCCTCGGCGCGGGGTGTCTGGTTGCCATAGACGCTGACGGTGTCGCCATCGCGCAGCCACTTGATGCCGAAGTGGCTCATGAGCCGCTCGGTGTGATTGCGGGTGGCCACCGGCTCCACGACGCTGGTCTTGCCTGGGGCGAAAAGGCCGGCCAGCAGCACGGCGCTCTTCACCTGGGCGCTGGCGACGGGAAGATGGTAAGTGATGGCCTGGAGATCGCCGCCGGTGATGTGCAGGGGGGCACAGATCTTTTCGCCCTGGCCTTCCACCTTGGCACCCATGAGGGCGAGGGGATCGGCGATGCGCTTCATCGGCCGGCGCGAAAGCGAGGCATCACCAGCGAGGGTGGTGGTGAAGGGCTGGCCGGCGAGGATGCCGGAGAGCAGGCGGGTGGTGGTGCCGGAGTTGCCGCAGTCGATGACCTTGGTTGGCTGCTTCAGCTTCGTGCCATGGCCGGTGATGGCGAGGGTGACGTAGCCGACGCCTTCGCGCTCCTCCAGCCACTCCACCTCAGCTCCCAGGGCCTCCATGGCGTGAACGGTGCAGATGCAGTCCTCGCTAGGCAGAAAGCCGCTGATGACGGTGCGGCCATTGGCGAGGCCGGCGAACATGGCGGCGCGGTGGCTGATGCTCTTGTCACCAGGAACGGTGATCTCAGCGGGAATGGACTTGAATCTGCGGACTTTAATCGTGGCCATGAGTCTTGGGCTCCACCGGGATGAGCTGCTGAAGCGCCTTGGCTTCGGACAGGAAACGGCGGAGGGCTATTTCGTTGTTGTTGCGGATGATTTCAACCAGCTCTGTGAGCTGGGCGGAGACATCTTCCAGGCTGTCGAGCACGGCCTGGCGGTTCTCCATCAGGATGCCTGTCCACAGGTCGGGATCGCTGCCGGCAATGCGGGTGGCATCGCGAAAGCCTGGGCCGGCACATTGGACGGCGGAAGGATCGCTGCCCAGCGCGGCGCGCACCAAGGCAAAGGCGGCGGCGTGTGGCATGTGGCTGATGCGCGCCACCTTGCGGTCGTGGGTTTCCAGGGCGAGCTGAAGGATGCGGCGCGGATCGCAGCCGAGGCTGGTCCAAAAGGCGGTGACACGCTCCACGGCACCGGGATGAGTGTTTGCCGTGGGGGTGAGCAGGCAGGTGGCACCGTCAAAAAGACTGGCACGGGCGGCGGCAAAGCCTGTCTCATGCGAGCCCGCCATGGGGTGGCTGCCAATGAAGCCGGCACGGCCAGAGGCGAACAGCGGCTCCAGGGCCTCCACCACGCATTGTTTCACACTGCCGGCATCGGTCACCAGCGTGTCTGGGCCAATCAGCGGAGCGATCTGGGCACCGAGCTCCGGCATGGCACGCACGGGCACGGCCAGCACCACGAGCGAAGCGCCTTCCACCACGGCACGCACATCGGTGGAGACGAGGCTGGCCACGCCGCTCTCACGAATTTCCGGCAGGGCCTGTTCGCGGCGGCCCCAGACATGCACGCGGCACTGCGGGGAGCTGCGCTGAAGGGCCCTGGCCATGGAGCCGCCCAGCAGGCCGGGGCCAAAGATGGCAATGCAGGGCTCGGTGACGGGAGGCGGCATGAGGAGACAAAAAAGGGCGCGCGGTAGATGCCACGCGCCCTTGATCAACGAAAGAAGACCAACGTCAGGGCACCAGGAAGATCTTGTTGGTGTAAGGGCAGCGCACCTTGGTGCCGGAGGCAAAGCCGGTCACTTCCACGATGCCCGCCGTCTTGTCATACGGGCTGTACACAAAGCCGGGCTTGTTCGGCACCTTGATGCCGTAGGGAAGCTGGCCGGAAGTGGGCTTCGCCGGAGGCGTGGGCGTTGACGGCGGCGGCTCGGGCGTGGGGCCGTTGGTGACGGCCGGCTTGTCGCCAGGAGCGGTGCCTTCCGAAGGAATCGGATTGGGGGCCTGGATCTGGCCTGGCGTCTCATTGCCATAGGCCTGCGGGCCTTCCTCCGTCCCCATGTAGCGGGTGGGGCCGCCGGGTGGCGTGTCGATGGAGTTTCCGTGACGCGGCGGGGGCGGCGGCACAGGCACAACGTAGCATGAACTCAGCACCAGGGAGGCGCTGAAACCGAAGGCGAGAAGGAGGCGGGTTTTCATCTCGGTGATCGTGGGTTAGGAATTCACGCGCATCGGCATGAGCACGTACAGAAAGCCGTTGCCGCTGCGCAGGACGCCGGGGCTGATCTCATCGATGAGATGCAGGGCCACCGAGTCGTTCGAAAGGTTGCGCAGAGGAGCCATGAGGAACTCCGGATTGAAGGCGATCGTGATGGCGGCGCCTTTGTAATTGATGGCGAGGCTTTCGCGGGCTTCCCCGATGTCGGGCGAGGAGGCGACAATCTCCACGTTCGAAGGAGCGAACTGCAGCTTGACGGAATTGGACTTCTCGCTGGCCAGGAGGGAGACACGGGAGATCGTCTTGAGGAAGGTCTCGCGCTCCAGGGCGATGCGCTCCTTGGGCTCGCCGGGGATCACCTGGCGGTAGTTGGGGTAGTTGCCTTCGATCAGCTTGGTGACCAGCAGGCCGCGGCCCATGTCGAAGCCGGCCTGGCTGCCGGTGACCTTGATGGTGACTTCACCGTTGTCGCCGAGCAGGCGGCTGAGCTCGTTCACCGCCTTGGTGGGAACGATGAACTCGATCTCGTGGCTCTGCGGGAACTCCAGCTCCTGCTCCACCATGGCGAGGCGGCGGCCGTCGGTGGCGACCATGGTGAGCATGTTGTCCTTGAAGGAGAACAGGATGCCGTTGAGCACGTAGCGGGTTTCGTCCGTGGAGATGGCGTAGGAGGTCTTGCGCAGGCAGTCGCGCAGCACGGCCTGCTCGATCTTGAACTCGGAGCCGCCGTCGAAGCGGGGCAGGGGCGGAAACTCTTCGCTGCTCAGGCCCAGGAGCTTGAAGGCGCTGGGGCCGCTGCGGATGGCGGCGATGTTCTTTTCATCGACGGAAACTTCGACGGACTCGGCGGGCAGTTCGCGGATGATCGTGGCCAGGCGGCGCGCTGGCAAGGTGGTGGCACCGGGCACATCCACCTCTGCCTGCACCGTGCAGCTCACGCCCACATCCAGATCGGTGGTGCTCAGCTCGATCTGGCCGTCCCGTGCTTTCAGCAACACATTGGACAGGATGGCCAGGGTGGTGCGGGCACTGACGACGTGCTGTACTTGCTGGATTGCGTCCAGAAATGCCTGCTTGCTGATCGAGAACTTCATAGAGGAGGTGGGAGCAATCCGCCTTCATAGCGGGTTCGGTGCGAACGGCAAGGATATTGATCAAAAAGACGGCGCTGTCGAACACAATCAGGCGGCCCGGCCATGAGCCTCCCGCCCCGGGCCCCGTCTCCCTGCTGGTGTACAGGAAGGAGGCGGAGCGGGTGGAAACGGAGGCCTGCCAGCGGCTTCAGGCGGTGATGCGCGATCTCAGGTCCGCAATCATGGAGCGGAACTCCTCGGTCTGCTCCATGCGGGCGCTCACCACCTTGCAGGCGTGAATGACGGTGCCGTGATCGCGGCCACCGAAAACTTTGCCCACCTCTACGAGTGACAGCTTCGCCATTTCGCGGGTGAGGTACATGGCCACCTGCCGCGCCTCGGCGATCATCTTGGGACGCCCACGACCGACCATTTCGGACAAGCGGATGTCGTACTTCTCAGCCACGATGCGCTGGATGCGGTCGATGTTGACGGACTTGCCAGGCTCCTGGTCCAGCACATCGCGCAGCAGGTTTTCGATCACCGCCTCGGTGGGCGGCACGCTGTCGGCAATAGAGAAATGGGCGGCCACGCGCATGAGCGAGCCTTCGAGCTTGCGCACGTCGGTGCGCACGCGCTGGGCGATGAACTCCAGGATCCAAGGGTCCATGGTGCCGCCCAGGTCGGCCTGCTTGCGGTTGAGGATCGCCATGCGCGTCTCGTAATCGGGCACCTGGATTTCCGTCGTCAGGCCCCATTCGAAGCGGGAGACGAGGCGGGCTTCCAGGTCCTTGATGTCGCCAGGCGCGCGGTCGCTGGCCATGACGATCTGGCGCGTGTTGTTGAACAGCTCGTTGAAGGTGTGGAAGAACTCTTCCTGCGTGCTGTCCTTGCCGGTGAAGAACTGCACATCGTCGATGAGCAGCACGTCCACCTTCCGGTAGCGGGCGCGGAACTGCGGCAGCGTCTGCTTGCGGATGGCGTCGATGAACTCGTTCGTGAACGACTCGGAGGTGACGTAGCGCACCACGGCCTTCTTTTTGCGGAACATCACCTCGCGGCCGATGGCGTGCAGCAGGTGGGTCTTGCCCAGGCCGGGAGCGGAATGGAAGAACAGGGGATTGTAGATGCGGCCGGGCTTTTCGGCCACCGCCTTGGCCACCGCGTGGCAGTAGCTGTTGGTGGTGCCGATGACGAAGTTTTCGAAGCTGAACTTGGGGCTCAGGCCCGCATCTGAAAGGCTCTCGGGAGCACGGGTGGGCTCGGTCACCACGCGGGCGTCGCGTTCGGCGGCGGGGGCGGAGATCTGGCGGTAGCTCAGCGCCAGGTCGGGCGTGGCGGAATCCTGGGGCGCGCGGTCGTGGCTGGCCTCGACAAACTTGATCACTCGCGGGCCGCCGAGCACTTCGGCCACCGCATCAGAGAGGATGACGGAGTAATTGCTTTCAATCCAGAGCTGGCTGATCGGGTTGGCCACAGTGATGACCACGGCGCCGTCGTCGTCGGTCTCGGCGTCGAGGTTGCGAAACCAGCGGTCAAATTCACGTCCGATGCGGACGCGGAGCAGGGCGCAAACCTGGCTCCAGAAAGGTGTGTGTGGGGTGTTTGGCGATGGGTCGGTGCCGGGCATTGGGGAGGGGAGGAGTTTTGAGGAGCAGAGACCATCGCCGCAGGTGGTCTCCACAGGGAAATGTCGGGGTTGGGCAGGGAGTGCGGAAGAGAGGGGGGCGTGGGCGGTTTTAGACATCTCTCGACGTTGATAAAGTGGCATTCAATCACTCATTCAATTTCAAAAAAAGATTACCACCCTCTATGACGAAATCGACACCCGCAGCAATGTTTTTCGATTCTTTTTTCAGCGTGAATTTAAAGCTGAAATTTTTTTGAAAAACCCGCGTGTTGACGGCCCTGAACTTGCGTTCATTTCATGTTCCCCACATAACATGAAGTGACATCCCTTGCGGGAGCCTCGATGCTGGCGCTGCAATGAATTCTTCCACACGTTCCGACCTCGAACAACTGCTGCTCAAAAGGCTGGCTGTGATCGGCGATCATGCCCTGCGGGAGCGGGATGCAGGTGAGCATCTGGCCCAGTTGCGCGGCGCCTCTGAGGCGCTGGATGGTTTTTTCCATGCGCACCGGGCTGAACTGCCAGCGCGGCTGTGCCACTTTCTGTTACAAGCCAGTTACCAAAAGGCGCTGGAGTACGTGCGCGAGGCGGCGGCGTAGCGCAGCAAGGGAGCTTCTGTAGCTGGCCTCTCTGAGGCCGGACCTGAAGAGCTGGTTGATCTCCAACGCCAAGTTGGAAGGTGCTTGGGACCGGCCTTTGGGCTGCGAACCTCCGCCACGCCTCCGGGCTCATAGAGCCCAGCTACAGCCTGACTCGCCGGCTCTGCACCTCAGTCAGCCCTCTACTCCTCCCGCCGCTGAGCCCCCGGCGGCGGGGCCATGCGCCGGAACCGGAGCTGCAGCACACGCCGCTGGTCCACCTTGGTGGCGATCACCGCGTAATCGCCGATGGTGACCCTCTCGCCGGCCTTGGGCAGATGGCCTAACAAGTGGGTGACATACCCGCCGATGGTGCTCACCTCGTCGCTCTCCACCTCGATGCCGGCGTGCTCGCTCAGCTCATAGAGGTTGAGGGTGCCTTCGACGACGAACTCGTTCTCGCTCACGCGGCGGAATTCGGACTGCTCGGAATCGAACTCGTCCTGAATGTCGCCGACGATCTCCTCGATGATGTTGTCGAGGGTCACCACGCCCACGGCGCCGCCGAATTCATCCACCACCAGGGCCAGGTGCAGGTGCTTGTCCAGCAGGGTGCGCAGCAGCTTGTCGATGCGCATCATTTCGGGCACCGGCAGCAGCTCGCGGCGGATGGAGCGCAGGTCCGCCTCGGGCTTGCCCACGAGGGGCAGGAGGTCCTTGATGTGGATGAGGCCGATGCTGTGATCGAGATGGCCCTCCACCAGCGGGAAGCGGGTGTGCTTGGATTCGACCGCCAGCTTGAGGTTGGCCTCAAAGGATTCCTCCACATCGAGGGACACCACCTGGTTGCGCGGCGTCATCACATCGCGCACGCACAGGTCGTTGAGCTCCAGGGCATTGAGCAGGATGTCTTTTTCGGTTTCCGTCACGCGTTTGGAACGCTGGCTCTCGGCCACGATGTGGCGCAGCTCCTCTTCGGAGTGGCCCAGCTCGCCCTCGCTGACGGGATCGACTCTGAAGAGCGTGCGTAGCACCCAGCGGGCGCTGTGTTTCAGCACCCAGATGGCGGGGGTGAGCACCACGTGGAAAAAATTCAGGGCCGGCGCCATCATGAGCGCCATGGGCAGGGCTTGCCGGATGGCCAGCGCCTTGGGCGTCAGCTCTCCCACCACCACATGCAGGAAGGTGACGATGGAGTAGCCGACTGCCACGGAGGCCCCGCGCACGATGGTGTCGCTGCTGATGCCGGCGCCGAACAGCAGGGGCTGCACCACGCGCGAGACGTAGGGCTCGCCCACCATGCCGAGGGCGATGCTGGTGAGAGTGATGCCAAGCTGGGTGGCGGAGAGGTAGGAATCCAGGTGGCGGATCTCATGCAGCACCAGCCTGGCTCCGCGCCGGCCCTCTGCCGCTGCGGCTTCAAGCTGGCTTTCGCGCAGTTTTACCAGGGAGAACTCCGAGGCGACAAAGAAGCCGTTGAGAAGGACGAAAAACAGGATGATGAGGGCCTGCAAAAACAGCTCGCCGCCGGTGAAGTGCCACTCCTTCAACAGCTCGCCCTCGGGGGCGCTGGCCAGGAGCGGGAAAAGCAAAAACGGCTTCATGGGGGCGCACCAGCGACGGGTGCTCTCAAAGCTTCTCGTAGTTGCCGTCGCAGCGCTTTTCCAGCACGGTGAACCCGGCGGCCTTGGCGTCTGAGATGCTCAGGGGTTTGGTCAGCTTCGGCGTGGAAAAGGAAGCGACCAGCTTGCGCACCGGCTTCTTGCACAGCGGGCAATGGGTGAGGGCGGGCCGGCTGATAGGGCGCCGGAGGTCGAAGCCTTTCCGACATGAGGGACACCCTTCTTCGGGGTTCTCAGCGATGTAGGAATACGTGGGCATAGCGGCTCTCAATACTACGCCGGAGCGGGCGGGAGTCACGTAGATCCCGCCCGCAAAACGGTCACACTGGCGTGATTACCAGCTGGAGCGGGTGACGCCGGGGATCAGGCCGTTGGAGGCCATCTCACGGAACGTCAGACGGGACATTTTGAAGCGGCGCATGAAGGCGCGGCGGCGACCGGTGACCTGGCAGCGGTTGATGAGCCGGGTGGGGCTGGCGTCGCGGGGGAGCATCGTCAGGCCGATGTAGTCCTTGTTCGCCTTCAGCTCCGCGCGGAGCTTAGCGTACTTTGCGACGGTTTTTGTTTTGCGCTTGTTGCGCTCGAGCCAGGAAGTCTTTGCCATAAGAGGGCCCTCAAAATGCCGACGTGGCAGGGCAATGCAACTGCTTTTTTGTGACGGATGCACGTGCCCTGCGGATTTTGCTTGAAACCGCGTGAGCGTTGGGTAAGGGGGGCTTGCCATGCTTCCCGGAATGATTCTCGCTTTCTCCTTTCTCACCGCAGGTGTCATTTGCTTTGCCTACCTGAAAAACGGTTGAGCAAAGATGTGCCGCTCGCCAGGCTCACTAAGGGCCTGGATGAAACGGTGTGGTGAATTGTTTTGATCTTAGGGCCGGTTGCGGAATAGCATGCGGGTTTTCCTCCATGCTTGAGCTTCAGCGCCAGAAACACGCCTCCAGGAACAATCCTGGCACTGCCTTTGCGCGGCGGCTGATGCGTGTGCACCTGGGCTGCGGGCTGCTGGCGGCGGTGCTGATGGTGTTTCACGAGCGCTTTTTCGTCTCGCTGGTCATCGCCCTGTGGTACCTCGTTTCGCTGCTTCTGCTGGCGGGCATGAAGGCCCATGCCCAGTGGTGCAGGGTCGTGCAGGGGCTCTGGTTCATGATGGCCTCCGCGGCGGGCTTTTACTACCTCCTTTGGGTGGTGCCCGGCATCCAGCCTGCCACGCCGCCGGTGCTCAGCCTGGCGCTGCTGCCTTTTTGGCTGCCTCTGCTTTCGCTCCTGTATACGGCGGCGGGGCTGCTCGTGCTGGTGAGCCGGCGTGTGATCCGGGCTACGATGAGCGGCTTCGAACTGTGGTCGCCGCCGGAACATTGAGGCGGGGCGCGCGATGGCTTGATTCAAAACGGGGGATCGCTAGGCTTTCGCCGCATGAGCGGTGATTCCACGGTCAATTTTGGTCTCGTAGGCTTCGGTGCCTGGGGGAAGATGCACGCGCAGTCCATTGCAATGACCGAGGGTGCCCGGCTGGCCGCCATAGCGGCGCCCTCGGAGGCCTCGCGTGAGGAAGCGTGCAAGCTCTATCCCGAGGCGCAGGTCTTTGCCGGTTATCAGGAGCTGCTGGCCCTGGATTCCATCGACATGGTGGACATTGTCACCCCCAGCCACACGCACCGCGAGATTGCCTGCGCGGCCTTTGCCGCCGGCAAGGATGTGCTGCTCGAGAAGCCCATGGGCATCTCCCTTCAAGACTGCCTGGAGATCAATGAAGCCGCCACGCGTCACCGCCGACTGCTGGCCGTGGGCCACGAGCTGCGCCTGTCTTCCCAATGGGGCGAGATCAAGCGCATCATCGAGGCCGGCACGCTGGGCACGCCGCAGTACGTGCTGGTGGAGCTTTCGCGCAAGCCTTACCGTCAGGGGGCATCCGGCTGGCGCTACGATGCGGCGCGGGTGGGAAGCTGGGTGCTGGAGGAGCCGATCCATTTCTTCGACCTTGCTCGCTGGTATCTGGAAGACGCCGGCAACCCCTCGGAACTCTATGCCGTGGCCAATTCCATTGATGCCGCGCGCCCGGGCTTGTTCGACAACTTCAGCGCCACGATGCGCTATGCGAATGGGGCGTACGCCCTGGTGTCGCAGACGCTGGCGGCCTTTGAGCATCACCAGACGGTGAAGGTCACCGGCACGAAGGGCGCGCTGTGGGCCGGCTGGAGCGGTGCGCTCGACCGCACGCTGGAGCCCACGTACTTCCTCAAAGTGTTCGCCGATGGCGAGCTGCGCGAGGTGCCGATCGAAACCCACAGCGGCGAAGTGTTCGAGCTGCGCTCCGAGATCGCCATGTGCGTGAAGGCTGTGCGCGAAGGCGGCAAGGTGATCGCCACCGGCGAGGACGGCCTCTGGTCCGCCGCGCTGTGCCTGGCGGCGGAGGAATCCGTGGCGACCAAGGCGATTGTGGACGTGGCGGCGTTTATGCGGCGGCGGTGAGCGTGGGCCGTAGGTCGCGTGGGTCGTGTACGTCCCGTCTCACACGACGTAGGGGACCCGCGCGACCTACAGGATGTGTGCGAAGTTTGCATTCCATTCCAAGCCCAACGCCGCCGAGACGGCAGCGCTCCCAGGGCTGGCGCAACGCTCCTTCTGTGCCATCGACAATGCAGTGCACCCCTGGGAGCGCCGACGTCCCCGTCGGCTCAGGCAGCGCTTCGCGAACACCCCAAGCCCTGCCACAAGCCCGTGGCCATCGTGTTCCTCCACTCGCACATTTCTTTCTCCACCCCCGCAGCAAGAGCTTGCACTCGCGCCCGTATTGGCCCACTCGCCATTTCCCGCCATGATCAAAACCCGCCTCCTCATCCTCATCGCCCTTCTGCTGCCCGCCTTTGTCCAGGCCGAAGCCCCGCCGCTGCATGTCCTGCTCGTCGCTGGCGGCTGCTGCCATGACTACGCTAAGCAGCACGGCATCCTCAGCGCCGGCATCCAGGCGCGTGCCAATGTGGTGGTGGACGTGGTGCTTTCGGAAGACAAGGGCACTGCGCCGCGCTTCCCCATGTACGAGAAGGCCGACTGGGCCAAGGGCTATGACGTGGTGATCCATGACGAGTGCGCCGCCAGCATTGGCAAGGCCGACATGGACTACGTGCACAACATCATCAACGCGCACAAGAACGGCATCCCGGCGGTGAACCTCCACTGCGCCATGCATTGCTACCGCACCGGCACCGATGACTGGTTCAAGTACCTGGGCCTGCAATCCAGCGCGCACAACTGGCAGAAGCCCATCGCGCTCGACTTCGTGGACCAGCGGCATCCCATCACTCAGGGCATGGCGAACTGGACCACGATCCAGGAGGAGCTGTACAACAACATCAACCTCTTCGGCGCGCACCCGTTGGTGATGGGCACCCAGCAGCAGAAGCAGGCCGATGGCAGCCTCAAGGACCAGCCGTACATCGTGGCCTGGACCAACGACTTCAACGGCACCCGCATCTTCAGCACCACCATCGGCCACAACAACGACACTGTCGGCGACGCCCGTTACCTCGACCTCGTCACCCGCGGCCTGCTGTGGGCGGCTAACAAGCTGAATGCCGACTACCTCAAGCCCTACACCGGCGCGCCCGGCAAGGTCACCGTGCTGCCCGCACCCGCGAAGAAGGACGAGCCCAAGGCCAAGACCGTGGCCGCCGCCGCTCCACCCGCTCCGGCCAAGGACGCCACCCTGGTGACCGTGACCGCTTCCAGCGAAGAAACCGGCAAGGGCAACTACGCGTGGAAGGCCGTGGACGGCAATGAAGGCACCCGCTGGTGCGCCAGCAGCCCGGACAAGCCGCAGTGGCTGAAACTGGAGTTCGAAAAGCCGCAGGACCTTGAAGGCATCAAGATCGTGTGGGAAAGCCGCGGCACCGCTTACAGGCACAAGATCGAAAGCCAGTCCGGCCTGCTGGTGGACGACACCGCCGCACCGAAGCCCGGCGACAGCGAGCACGCGCTATCCGCCAAGGGCGTGAAGTCGCTCACCATCACCTGCACTGGCACCTCGAGCGGCGGCTGGGCCAGCATCAAGGAAGTGACGCTCAAGGGGCCTGGCATCAAGTCCATCGCACCGAAGATCAGCGCCCAGCAGCAGGCCGCTGCGAAGAAGGAAGAAGCCAAGGGCAACGATGAGTTCTCCAAAGGCGGCAACATCAAGCCCGCCATCGTCAAGCTCACGCCGGATCAGGAAAAGCAGATCCTGCGCGATGTGAAGGTGCCCGAGGGCTTCGATGTCACCCTCTTCGCCTCGCCTCCCGCGGCGAACTACCCGGTGTATGTCTCCGCCGCGCCCAATGGTGACCTGTATGTCTCCAGCGATGGCAATGGTTCCCTGGGCCGCCTGCCAGGCCGTGGCCGCATCCTGCGCCTGCGCGATACCGATGGCGACGGCCGCGCTGATGAAGTGAAGGAATTTGTTAAGGACGTCGATTCACCGCGCGGCCTCGTCTTCGATCACGACCGCGTCTATTTGATCCATCCGCCGGACATCAGCGTCTATATCGACAAGGACGGTGACGGCGTGGCTGACGAGGAGCACGTGCTCATTAAAGGCATCGCCTTCGGTTTTGCCGACCGCCCGGCCGACCACACCACCAACGGCCTGAGCATGGGCATTGACGGCTGGCTCTACATCGCTGGCGGCGACTTTGGTTTCATGGATGCCGTGGGCACTGATGGCAAGCACCTGCAGCATCGCGGTGGCGGCGTCATCCGCTTCCGTCCCGACGGCACCGGCCTGGAAGTTTTCGGCGATGGCACGCGCAACATCCTTGGCACGCCCATCAGCCCCATCATGGACATCTTCGCCCGTGATAACACCAACGACGGCGGCGGCTGGGACGTGCGCTTCCACCACTTCACCGGCCTAGAAGACCACGGCTACCCGCGCCTTTACAAGAACTTCGGCGACGAGCACATCAAGCCCCTGGCCGATTACGGCGGCGGCGCCGGCTGCGGCTCCGTGTATCTCTCGGAGCCTGGCTTCGGCAAGTGGAACGATGCGCCGCTGACCTGCGACTGGGGCACCGGCGCGCTGTGGCATCACAACGTGGCGCCGAAAGGCTCCACCTTTATCGAAACCGCTCCCCCGGAGAAGTTCATCGCCATGACCCGCCCCACCGATGCGGATGTGGACGGCCTCAGCCATATTTATCAAGCAAGCTGGAAGGGCGCGACCTTCAACTGGGAAGGGCCCGATGTGGGCTACATCGTCCGCGTTTCACCGACTGGTTACAAGCCGCTGCCGCTGCCGGACTTTGACAAGGCCACCGACGCCCAGCTCATCACCATGCTGGAATCCCCCAGCCAGGTGCGCACCATGGAAGCCCAGCACACCTTGCTGCGCCGCCCTGCAAACGCCGCCACCACTCAGGCCCTGCTGGCTGAAGCCGGCGACAAGACGAAGCCGCTGCCCGCTCGCGTGGCCGCGCTTTATGCCATCACCCAGCGCGGAGTGAAGAACGATGCCGGCGCCGCCGTCATCAAGCTGGTGCAGCCGCTCGCCGCCGATCCTGTGCTGCAGCGTTTCGTGCTCCGCTCGCTTGGTGACATGGGCCTCGACAAGTTCGGTGCCAAGCAGAGCACGGCTCCGGTGGAACTGTACGCCGCCGGCCTGAAGAGCGAAGACCCGCGCACCCGTCTCGAAGCCATCGTCGGTGCCACACGGCAGAGCATGAAGGAACTCGCGCCGGAGATTGCCAAGTCCCTCGGCAACACCGATGCCGTCATCGCCCACACCGCTTTCCGCGCCCTGGCGATGCTCAATGCCGATAAAGCCTGCTTCGCCGTGGTGGACAACTACGACGCGCCGCCCGCCCAGCGCGCCGGTGCCTTCCACGCCCTCATGCGCATGCACACCCCGCAGGTGGTGCAGGGCTTGATTGACCGCCTGGCCAAGGAAAGCGGCACGGAAGCACGCAAGGGCTTGCTGGGCGCGCTCTGCCGCCTGCATTTCGTCGATGGCGAATGGAAGGGCGATTCCTGGGGCACCCGTCCCGACACACGCGGCCCCTATTACCAGCCTGATCCGTGGAGCGAGACCGACAAGATCGCCAAGGTGTTGAAGGAAGCACTGGCGAAGGCTCCGCCGGATGAGGCTGCCTTCCTCGTTGCCGAGATGAGCCGCAACCGCATCCAGTCCAACGATGCCCTGGACCGTATCATCGCCCTCGCCACCAAGGACCCCTCGCTGGCTCCTCAAGTGGTGGCGCAGATGAATGGCGTGGACACCATTCCCACCGCCGCGATCCCATTGTTGATCAAGGCGGCGGAAGATCCGCAGTCCAAGCCCGGCGTCCTCGCCGGAGCCATCAGCGCCCTGGCCAAGACCGACAGCGCGGAAGGTGCCCGCGCCATGCTCACCGCCCTGGTGGCGCTGGACAAGACCTCTGGATTTAACAAGGACCAGGATGCCGGCACCAGCGGCTTCCTCACCGCGCCCAAGTTGGAAAACATTCACCAGGCGCTGGAAGCCGAAGCCGCCAAGGTTGGCACTCCCACCGCCGCCTGGGCCGAGGCTGGCCTGCTCACCCTTGCCTCGCGCAAGACCGGCAGCCCCGAAGCCCGTGAGATGTCGCAGAAGGCCCTCGACCTGGGCTGGCAGGATGCCAAGCGCCGCCTGCAAATCATCCGCGCTGCCGGCAAGGTGAAGAGCCATGCGATTGATGACAAGATCCTCGAAGCCATGAACGACAGTGACAAGACCGTGGCCAGCAACGCCGCGAATGTCGCCAAGTCCCTGAAGCTGCAAAAGAAGGACAAGAATAGCGGCCCGCTCATCAGCACCATGAAGCCGGATGACGTCATCGCCCAGGTGGTGAAGACCAAGGGCGATGCTGCGCTGGGCGAGCAGCTCTTCATCAAGCAGACTTGCGTGGCCTGCCACACCACCAGCCAGGACCAGCCGCAGAAGGGCCCCTACCTCGGCAACATCGCCCAGACCTACAAGCGCCCCGACCTCGCCGCCAACATCCTGGACCCCAACAAGACCATCGCCCAGGGCTTCACCACCAACGTCATCGTGCTCAAGGACGGCACCGGCCAGATGGGCTTCGTCACCAATGAAAGCGGAGATAAAGTGACCATCCGCAACATCGCCGCCCAGGAGTTCACCTTCAAGAAAGCCGACATCAAAGACCGAACCACCCTTCCTACTTCGATCATGCCTGTGGGCCTTGTGGGCAACCTCACGGTGAAGGAATTTGCCAGCCTGCTGGATTACCTGGAGGCGTTGTCGAAGAAGTAAGGCCAGTGGCTTGAAAAACGGCGGACACCGGGATCTTCGAAATTCAACACTGCATCTGCATGGCACTAAATATCGTGGTAGGAATGGTCGCTGACCAGCTTGAAAATGATGAAGAAGGGGCCGAGCACTTTAAGGAGGAGTTCGCGGTGTTGAGCCGATGCCTTGCCTCGGTCCGCCTGCAGCCGCACGTAGATCCGGAGGACGCGGAGACTTGGTCATGCGACATGTATGGATACTCAGGCCTGCATTACCTTCGAAGGGTTGCCGCCCACCTTCATTACACGCAAAAGCTGCCGGTTCCTGGAGATGAGAACTCTGCCAAGGACAACCTCCTGGCCCGTTACTATGAGGATTTCGGGCATTCAAATCCAGACAAAGCGTTTGGGTCCTTTGACCACCTCATCATTCACAGCGATGCGGAGGGCTATTACATCCCCCAGGATTTCGAGCGTGTCCTCATTCCGGGCGAAGACTATCCGGTCGCGGGCGGCATGGTTGGCTCTTCACAGCGTCTTCAGGATGAGACTCGCCGCCTGGCGGCAGTGCTGGGGCTGCCGCTGGACCTTGATCCTGAGGATAAGCGTGTTTTTGAGGCGGCAGAGTGGCAGCGAACCAGTGACTCCATTTGGGAAACCTATGGAAGAGAGTCTTATTCCTGTTTGCGCCTCTTTCACGCAGCCACTCGTTCCATTGCGACAGGGACGGCGATAGTTTTTAGCTGATGACCCCTATTGCCGAGGATTGTTTCCTCGGCGGGTGATCGCACTGTGGAATGTCGCGGCTGGCTACCTTCGCTTCGCTACGGTTCCAAGACGCTGCCGCGACACTCATCAGCACAAAGCCCGCTCGAATGAGCAGGTTGGTAATGACAACGGCTTTTGGCTTCTTGCTCTAGGCGCAATACTGGAGAGCATGCAGGCATGTTCCGCTTCCTTGTTCCAGTCCTTTTCCTTCTGGTCTCATTCGCCTACGGCCAGGGAACTCCCGCGCACAAGCCCTCGCTCGCGAACGTGCCCTATGGCACCCACGCACGGCAAGTATTGGACTTCTATCGGGCTGAAACCACGGGCCCGGCGCCGCTGATGTTCTATGTGCACGGCGGCGCGTGGATGACAGGGGACAAGAACACGCCGGACTTTTTGGATGCCTGCCTCAAGACGGGCATCTCAGTGGTGTCGGTGGAGTACAGGCTGATTCCGGATGCGACGCAGGACAAGGTGGATCCGCCAGTGCAGGGCTGTCTAAATGATGTGGCGCGGGCTTTGCAGTTCGTGCGCAGCAAGGCCACGGAGTGGAAGCTCGACAAGCAGCGCGTGGTTTGCTGCGGTGGTTCGGCTGGCGGCTACACTTGCCTGTGGCTGGCTTTTCATGCGGACATGGCGCAGACCAATGCTGCTGATCCGGTGGTGCGTGAATCGACTCGTGTGAAGGGCGTGCTGGCGTTTGTGCCACAGACCACTTTGGACCCGAAGCTGATGAAAGAGTGGCTGCCTAACATCAACTATGGCGGCCAGGCCTTCAATCTGCCGAGCTTCGAAGCCTTCCTGGAAAAGCGCGCCGCCTTGCTGCCGTGGATTGAGCGCAACTCGCCGCTGACCATGGCTGCGGCAGGCGCGCCGCCGGTGTGCATGTTCTACAACACGGTGCCTGCCATGGGGCAGCCCGCTGTTGACCCGCCGCACTCGGCGAATTTCGGTGCGCCGCTGGCGGAGAAGCTCAAAAAACTCGGCGTGGAGTGCGACTTCAACTATCCCGGTGCTCAAGGCTTGAAGTATCCCAACCTGTTCGACTTCATTTGCGCGAAGCTGGAGGTGAAGCCCGGGAAGTGAGCATGCTTGACCTTGCTGGGGGACGTTGTTTGAATCCTCCCATGCAGACGGGCATCTTCACCAAGACCTTTTCGCGGCCTACGCTGGAGCTTGTGCTCGATGCGGTGCGGGCCACCGGGCTTTCGTGCGTGCAGCTCAACCTGGAGAGCGCGGGGCTGGAGGCGTTTCCGGCAGCAATACCGGCTGGATTGGCGGAACGCATTCACGATGCCGTGGCTGAACGCGGGCTGAGCATGGGCGCGGTGCAGGGGACCTTTAACATGAGCCATCCTGATTCGGCGCACCGGCGGGAGGGGTTGCGGCGGCTGCGTTTGCTGGTGGAGGCTTGCGCGAAGTTGGGCACTTTCGTGGTGGCCATCTGCATCGGCACCCGCGATGCGGACAACATGTGGCGGCACCACCCGGACAACGGCACGCCAGAGGCTTGGCGGGACATGACAGGCTGTGTGCGTGAGGCCCTGCACATCGCTGCTGATCAGGGGGTGACGCTGGCCATGGAGCCGGAGGTAAGCAACGTGGTCGATTCCGCCCGCACGGCGCGCCGTCTGCTCGATGAGATGGGCTCGCCGTATTTGAAGGTCACCATGGATGGTGCGAACCTGTTTCCCGCCGGTTCATTGCCGCGCATGGCAGAGGTGCTGGACGAAGCCTTTGCCCTGCTGGGGCCGGACATCATCCTGGCCCATGCCAAGGACCTGGACCGGGATGGTGATGCGGGCCAGCTTCCGGCGGGCAAGGGATTGCTGGATTATGACCGCTATGTGTCCCTTTTGAAGGGATGTGGATTCACCGGCCCGATCCTTTTCCATGGGCTGGCGGAGGAGGATGTACCAGGGTGTATCACCTTCCTTCACAACAAGCTGGAGGGAGGCCGGGACTGACGATGATGAAGACTGCCACGCCGCGCTGGATGTTCTGGGTCTTGATGGCTGCGGGCTTGTACAACCTTGCCTGGGGAGCTTTCACCGTGCTGTTTCCGGGCGCGTTGTTTGACTGGCTGCACATGCCGCAGCCGAACTACCCGCAGCTCTGGCAGTGCATCGGCATGATCGTGGGCGTGTATGGTGTGGGGTATGCGATTGCGGCCTTTGATCCGGTGCGGCACTGGCCCATTGTGCTGGTGGGGTTGATGGGCAAGGTGTTTGGGCCCATCGGCATGGTGCAGGCGGTGTGGGTGGGCAGCCTGCCGCAGCGTTTCGCCATCACGTGTTTGACCAATGACGTTATATGGTGGGTGCCGTTTGCGTTGTTGTTGAGGCATGCGTGGAAGGCACGCAGCAGAGGTGTTGAGCAGTCATAAGAAGCGTTGCCGGAGCTCCGGCCGGCAATGCTTTGCGCTGGCGCTTCTGGATGGTTTTGTGCCTGGCGATATCGTGGGTTCGCGCCTCTGTCGGCCGCTCCTAACCCAGGGCGTCGCTCGCTAAAGCTCGCTGTGCCCTGGGCTGAGGAACGTCGGGCCTTCAGCCCGAGAGGCAGAGTGATTTTGCGCAAGGCTGGCCTGTGCCAGGCAGTTGGCCCGAGAGGCAGGGTGATTTCGACCACCCGGGATCACCCCATGAACCCAAGATCCTGAATGGTGAAGTTAGGCAAGGTGGGGAAGACGGTGTTCATGTCCACACCGTCCTGCACGCCGAACCAGCGGGCGAGGGTGGCGCCGTATTGGGCGATGGAGGTAGAGGGGACGAGGGCGCCGCGGGAGCCGGAGTCATCGGGTCCGTTGAGGGAGAGGTCGGGGAAGGTGCCATAGACGTTGCCGCCCTTCACCGCGCCGCCCATGATCATGTGATGATTGCCCCAGCCGTGGTCGGTGCCGGAGCCGCTGGGCTGGAGGGTGCGGCCGAAGTCGGAGATGGTGAAGGTGGTCACCTTGTCCGGAATTTGGAGGTCATTTTGAGTGCAGGTGTAGAAAGTGTTCATCGCATCCGTGAGGTCGCTGAGCAGGTCCCACTGCTGCCAGCTTTGCGAGCCGTGGGTGTCGAAGCTGCCGAGGCTGCAGAAGAACACCTGGCGGCTCATGCCGGTGACGGAACGGATGGCAATCAGCCTGGCCACCTGCTCCAACTGCTGGCCGATGGACGTAGTGGGGAAGGGGGTGGTGAGCTGGGAGGCCAGGCCGCTGGTGAGCAGTCCGTTGAGGTCCATCGCATCCTTGCGCGACTTGTTCGCCGCCTGCACCAGGGTGAGCCCGCTGTCGAACTGCAGCAGCTGCTGCACGCCCGTCTGGCGGGCGTTGGCGGCACTTTGCGGCCACAGGCTCATGCCGGCCATGTCGCAGTTGAAGCCGGGGAAGAGGCTGGTGGAGCGGATGCTGTTGCCGGTGCAGTACAGCGAGGGACCGGAGAGCGAAACGGCAGCGGGGAAGGTGGCTGCGCCATTGAGCCCCTGCAACGAATCCGCCGCGCGGCCACCCCAGCCAGTGCCGCCGGTGGAGGCGGCGATGCCGCTCTGCATCTGCTGCACCTGGTCGGCATGGGAGAAGAGATTGGTGGGCAGCTTCACGCCCGACTGCTGTGGATTGAGGTACTTCGCTCGGGTCACCGGCTCCACCAGCATGCCCACATTGGCCAGCACCGCCAGGGCGCCGCTGCTGCCGGCGGCGGAGGTGCCGGACCACAGGGGGCTGATGTGGCGCAGGCCGTTGTTAAGGGCGTAGGGCGTGCCATCGGGCGTCTGCACCTGCATGACCGGGCCGTTAGAATCGGGCAGGGCGAGGGTGCCGCGCACAGCTTTGTAGGTGTTGTAGGCACTCTGAGTCAGCGGCACGATGGTGCTGTGGCCGTCGTTGCCGCCGGCGAGGAGGATGCACACCAGCGCCTTGTAATCCGAGGGCGCGCCGGAGGTCTGGGCCAGGGCCTGGATGGAGCCGAGGCGGCTGAGCAGGGCGCTGGCGGTCATGCCGCCCAGCAGGCGGCGGCGGGAGAAGGAAGTTGTCTTCATTTGAAAGGTTAGGCGAAAAGTTTTGGAGAGAAATCGATCAATACTGCACGGCGAACTGGCCGCTCAGGGCGGTGAGGTAGAGCACGGTCTGGATGCGCGTGGGGGCGTCGTAGCCGGGGGCGGCGGCGGTGATCAGGGCCTGCTTCATGCCAGCGGGCATGCGGCCATAGAGCAGCACCTGGTTCACGGCTTCCACCAGGTCGGGCATGTCATTGCCATAGGGCTGGAAGGGCGTGAGATCGATGACCACGTCGGGGCCTGGGTTGCTGAGCATCGCCTGGAAGTAATTGCCGCGCAGGCTGGAATCGGTGGGGGAGTAGATCTGAAACTCGGGCCCGAAGAGCGCGCGGTTCGCGGGCAGGCGGTAGAGCGGCGAGCACCAGCTGAACACCGAAGGCGGGGTGAGCACCGATTGTGATACATAATCGTACAGGTAGGTAAGCCCGTGCGTGGGGGTGAAGCCGCCGCCCAGCGCGCGCAGAAGGCCGCAGGTGTTGAGGATCGGCTCCTTCAGGCGGCCGCCGTTGACGGTGGGCGTGTCGTTGCGCGCCTCGGGGTCCATGAGGATGGCGGTGATGACGGCCTTCAAGTCGCCGGAGACACCGCTGCCGTTGTCGAGGAAGACGCTGGCCACGCGTTGCACATAGGCGGGGGAGGGATTGCTGGTGACCAGGCTGCGGATCAAGCGCGTGGAGATGAAGGGCGCAGTGTTGGGGTGGTTCATCAGCGTGGTGAGGATCATCTCCAGGTCCTGCTCGGCGGTCTGGTTGGCGGGGAAGCTCTGGCCGAGGATGCTCTTGGCACTCATGTCGTGGCGGTTCTCATTGGCCACCATGGGGGCGGTGAAATCCTCATACGCGTTGTTGGCATACACCCAGCCAGTCAGCGCCAGCGCCATCTGCTGCACGGTGGTCTGGTCATAGGTGGGGATGGGGTTGCCGTTTGAATCGAGAACCAGGGTGCCGTCAGGGTTGAGCTGCGACAGGCCAATGGTGAAGAGCTGCATCAGCTCGCGGGCATAGTTCTCGTTGGCCGCGCCGGAGATGGCTGGCTTGGCGGAGTTGACGAGGTCGAGGTACTTGCCCATGGAGGGGCACATGGTCACATCGCGCAGCAGGTCCTTGTAGTTGCCGAAGGAGTACTTGCTCAGCAGACGCAGCCAGGGCAGCGTGGCATTGGGGTAGATGAGCTTGTTGGTGGAGGTGACGATGATCTGGCTCAACGAATAGGCCACGCGCTGGCGGAGCTGGTCGGGAGCCGTGCTGTAGTTGTACAGCGCCCACTGGGTCATCTCAGCGGTGGAGTTGCTGTAGAAGGGCGGGATGACTGTCTCCGGTGCATTGAACTGATCATTGAGGAAGGTGGGGATGCCCTTCTGCTGGATCTCCGCGAGCGTGGCCGGGCTGGGGCCAAAGGAGCTCTGCTCCAGGAAGCGCGCGCCGGTGAGCCAGACCTGGGGCGGAGGCGGCGGCAGGAGGGTGATGGAGGCGGAGGCCGCGGAAGTTGGCTGGGCAACCGAAGTGGCGCTGATGCTCACCAGCGAGGAGGCGGGCATCGCGGCCGGGGCGGTATAGACGCCGGTGCTTGGATCAATGCTGCCGCCGCCTTTGACGATGGCCCAGACGACGGCGGTGTTGGCGGCGCCGGTGACGGTGCTGGTAAAGGTGGCGGTGCCTTTCAACGGCACGTTAGCTGCGGGCGGCGACACGCTGACAATCACAGGCGGCGGCGGCGGGGCGACCAGGGTGATGGTGGCGGTGGCCGAGGCGCTGGGGCTGGCGTTGGAGGCCACCTTGATCACCACGCTGGTGGAGGCGGGCATGGTGGCCGGGGCGCTGTAAACACCGGCGCTGGAGATGGCGCCGCCGCCGGAGGAGATCGACCAGGTCACCGCTGTGTTGCTGGTGCCTGTTAGGCTGGGAGTAAAAGACTGCGTGGCACCGAGCTGCACGGTGGCGGCGACTGGGGACACCTTCACCACCACGGGCACGGCGGTGACAGTCAAGTTGACAGGGGCGCTGGTCTGGCCGCCGAGGCCGGGCTGCTGCACGGCGATCTGCACCGTGCCAGGAGCGGAGGCGGTGCCGGTGACGATCAGCGAGGTGGCGGAGGAGTATGTCGTCTGCGCCGGGGTGCCGTTGACCAGGACGATGGAGTCCGTGGTGAAGTTGGCGCCGTTGAGGCAGGTCTGGAAGGTGCCCACCGAGACGGAGGTGGGATTGACGCTCCAGAGGTAGGGGTACTTGCGCACGATCGTGGCGGTGACCGTGCCGAAGACGGTGGGCGTTGCCGTGCTGCGTGACTTGATGGTGATCACATTGGGGCTCGGCACCGTGGCGGGCGCAGTGTAGATGCCGGTGGCGCTGATGGTGCCGAAGGTGGCGTTGCCGCCCACTACGTCGTTCACCAGCCACTGGGCCGTGTTCGGTGTGAGCGGCACATAGGCCGTGTACTGCTGGGAGGCTCCCTGCTCAACGGAGGCATTGGCGGGATAGACGCTGATGGTGACGGCGGCTGAGGCCGGGCTGTGAATGCCCAGGAGCAGCCACAGGCAGGAGAGACCTAACCAATGGGAGGTCAAACGTTTGGCTTTGTGGAAGGCGCTTCGTGTGTTCATGTTCGGAGTGCTGGTCTTGTCTGACTAGTGCCGGCCCTCGGCTGAGGTGCGGCTTTGGCACCTTCTCTTGAAACGAACGGAGCGTCTATTCGCCTTTGGGCGAAAGGGGATGTGTTTAACACTTGTGAGCATGTAACTGGGTGTGTTTGGAGGCGCGCGAAGCGCCTTGGAGTGCGGTGACTTGTCACCGCTTTGTGGCGGAGCCAGCTTGCTGGCGCGGGGGGCGGCGGGATTTGGCAGCGCCGTGCGCTTTGTGAGGAGCTTTCGCCTTGAACAGGTCCTGTGCCGTCGGCAAGCCTCCAGGGCCGAAAGCGGTGACAAGTCCCCGCAGTCCAAGGTGCTTCGCACGCCTCCACACGATGCCTTGGATGGTGAAGATGGTTTTGCCCCCCTTCACCGCACTTGCACTTCAGCCAATTCTCCCGAGTGTCACCCTCCCTTTTTCCTGATTCATGATTCCGAACATCTACCGCACCCACCACTGCAACGCGCTTCGCGAGGAGCACATCGGCCAGACTGTCACGCTCGCGGGCTGGGTGAATTCGACCCGTGACCATGGCGGTGTGATCTTCATCGACCTGCGCGACCGCGAAGGCATGACCCAGGTGGTGTTCCGGCCTGATGAAAACGCCGATGTAGCGGCGAAGAGCCATGAGCTGCGCGCCGAAGACGTGGTGCAGATCACCGGCCGCATCGAGAAGCGCCTGGCGGGCACGGAGAACGACAAGCTGGCCACGGGCACGATTGAAATCGTGGCGATCACGCTGACGATCCTGAACAAGGCGGAAGTGCTGCCGTTCCATCTGGACCGCGAGTTGTCCAACGAGGACCTGCGGATGAAGTACCGCTACCTGGACCTGCGCCGGGAGCGCATGAACCGCAACATCCGCACGCGCCACAAGATCACCACGGCGGCGCGCAACTACCTGGACCAAACGGGCTTCATCGAGGTGGAGACGCCGATCCTTTCGAACCCGACGCCGGAAGGGGCGCGCGACTTCCTGGTGCCGGCCCGCCTGCACCCGGCGCACTTCTACGCGCTGCCGCAGGCGCCGCAGCAGTACAAGCAACTGCTGATGGTGGCCGGTTTCGACCGCTACTTCCAGATCGCGCCGTGCTTCCGCGACGAAGATCCGCGCGCCGACCGCCTCCCGGGCGAGTTCTATC
>FTBX01000453.1_pt1 | contig 22998 bp, 15 predicted proteins | sample 1639461 | NCBI WGS metagenome assembly FTBX01 (sample SAMEA3914864, study PRJEB12502) | metagenome | biome: forest; material: soil | place: USA | collected 2012-03-12 | depth 0.3 m
CCGGCATCGGGTCCTTGCAGGGGAATTCAAAGCGGTAACCGTCGAGGCTGGCGGCGGCCTCTTTGAGATCACCGGCGCGGGCAGCCGGTGCGGCAATGATGCTGGCGAGGAGAAGGGCGGCGAAAGAAAGGCGGGTCGGGTGCATGATGAAGGAAGATGTTAGGTGCGGGGAAGGGTGGCGCAGGCCGTCGGTGTCAGGGCACGAGGAAAGCCTTGTTGGTGTAGGGGCAGCGCACCTTGGTGCCGGGAGGAAAGCCTGTCACATCGATGATTCCTTCCTTGCTGTACGGACTGTAAACAAAGCCGGGCTTGCCTGGCACGGGGATGCCTTTGGGAGTTTCCGCGGGTGCGGCAGGTGCGGCGGGTTTTGCCGGCTCCTCTGGCTTGGAAGGTGGCTCAGGTTGTGGAAGCGGAGAGGCGGCTCCATGGATGGACACAACGAGGAGAGCGAAGGCGGCCAGGACAGAGCGGTACATGAGTGGAAAATGATGGTTGAACGGGGCTGACGAAACGCACCCCGGCATGCGATTCAAGCAGGACGGCTACGAAAATCCAATCTCGAAAGTGATCTTCAGTACTCCGCACTAGGCACTCAGCATTTATTGAGGCTTGCGCAATAGACTGACCAATGCGCAGAGCAGGCGAGGGTTCGGCTGTAGCTGAGCTCTGTGAGCCCGGAGGCGTGGCGGTGGTCCGCAGCCCCTGGGCCTGTTCCAAGCGGCTTCCAACGGTGCGATGGGGATCGACCAGCTCTTCAGGTCCGGGCTCATAGAGCCCAGCTACAGAAAGCCCCGTGCTTCGCTGATGCGTTCGTCAGTCTATCACGCAAGCCTCAATATACTCGTTCCTGCCCGGCGCTCAATCTTACCTCCGCCCTCATTTAAACACCGCCTCCACCCCCATCGCGCTTTCGCGCGCAAACGCAGGCACCCAGTGGGGACGGCGGCGGGAGATGACGCGGTAGATGAGGGAGAGGAGGTACAGCGTGACAAGCCGGTCCACCAGGCGGTAGCCGCGCTGCTGGCGGAAGAAGACCTTGAGGCCCCAGCTGAGGTGGCGGGGGCTGAGGAAGAGGGGGGTGAAGTCGAGCTTCACGCGGTAGCGCTGCCGGGGGCCGCTGCGGCGGTACTTGGCCTTGTAGGCTTTCTTGGCGGCGCGCACTTTCTGGATCATGGCTTCGTCGTCGTTGCCAAAGGTGTACTCGCGGGCCAGGGCGAGGAGGCGGAAGGTGTCTTCCATGTACTCGATGTCGGCCACGGGCAGGGCGGCCTGGGCGGCGAGGGTTTTCATCTGCTCCAGCCGCTCCAGGGAACGGGTGGCGGCGCGCAGGCAGCCTTCGGGATCCTGCACGAAGTAGCGCAGCATGCGGCGCACGCTGTGGCTGATGAAAATGTTGTGCCAGTACACGTGCAGCACGGGCGGGATGCGCACGCGGCGGAAGAACAGCTTCTGCTGGGCGAACTCCTCCACGTAGAGCAGCTCGCGGATCACCTCGTCGGACAGGCGCAGGAGCTCGAGCAGGGCCTTGGGATCGGGGCAGCCGGTGCGGCGGGCGTAGTCATCCACGGCATCCTCCACCAGGGCGCCATCCTTGAGCAGGCGCAGGGTGACGAAGGTGTTGATCTCCGTCCAAACGGCGGTGCCATCGATGTAGGCAAGGCGGCGGAAGGGCACCCAGCCGCCGGTCTGGCACCAGACCATGCAGCCCACGACGTTCTCGGCATGGCGCAGCTCCTGGGCGTAGCGCTCGTACTCCCAGCCGACGAAGGAGGGGTACTCGCCGCAGCCTTCGTATTCGCGCCGGGTCTGCAGCTCGATGATCTTGGCCACCTTGGTGCGGAAGAAGTTCTGGTTCAGCGGCAGGTAGCGGAAGAAGTCGCTCTCGCCGTACTTCATGGAGACGATGAGCGCCTTGCTGTTGAGGCCGTCGAGCACTTTGGCAAAGGTGCCTCGGTGCCACATCAGGTCGCCGATGCGGTAGGCGCCCACGGTCCAGGTGCGGAAGACGAGCTTGCGCGCCTGCTTTTCGAATACGGGCAGCAGCAGGCGCAGGAAGGCATTGGCCTGGGCGGGTTTCTTCAGCCAGAGCTCGCTTTGGAAATCATCGAGCACATCCTGGCCGTCGGATTCGCCGATGCGGATGATGACGCCGGCGACCTGGGGGAACTCGGTGAGAAAGCGGTCGAGCAGGTCGCGCACGAACACATCGGGCTTCACCTTCCGCTCGCGCAGGGCGGGAGTGGAGGAGAAGAAATCCATGGTGAGATAGACAGCCAGGCCGTGGCTGCGCACCACCTCGAAGCAGCGGCGGTACTCCTCGACGAAGGCGGCGATCTTGGCACGCACCGCCGGCTCGTACCACTCGTGGTCGGCCAGGTGGGTGACGTCGTCGAGAGACACGGCGTTGAAGCCGGTCTCTTTTACCTGGCGGCAGAAGGTGTCCAGATCGGCGCGGATCTGGGCCCACTGCGCCTCGCGTTCCGGGCCGGGGGAGAGCCGCAGATGCTCAAAGGGGATTTTCGACCAGTTGATGGTGCGGCGCTCATAGCCGCGGAAGAAGGGGCCGATGGCATCGATGAGGTAAAGGGCGTCTTCTGGCACGGTGCAAGACAGTAGCGGCATGGAGGCGTGGGCGGAGCAACGATTTCGTCACCCAGGCGGTCTGGAGAAAGCACGTTTGCGGCGCGAACGATTCAGCGGGCACATCTGTTACCGTCGTCGCGAGCAGGTCGAAACAACATCGTAACATTCAACTCTTTGTTTTCCAGGCCTTCGTGCGGACAAGGTTGGGCATCCCGATAATATGAGCAAAATCCTGGTGGTCGATGACGAGAAAGATATAGTCGATCTCGTGTCCCTGCACTTGCAACGTGAGGGCCATGAGGTGGAGGCTGTGGGCAATGGTCTGGGCGTGGTGCCCAGCGCCGTGCAGCATGAGCCCGACCTGATTGTTCTTGACCTGATGCTGCCGGGCCTGGACGGCGTGCAGGTGCACCGCCGGCTGCGGGCGGATTCGCGCACACGGCATATTCCCGTGATCATGCTCACCGCGCGGTCGCAGACCAATGACCGCATCGCCGGCCTGGAAGGCGGCGCGGATGATTATTTGACCAAGCCGTTCAGCCCGCGCGAGCTGATGCTGCGCATTGGCGCGGTGCTGCGCCGCTCGAAAAAGGTCACCACGCTGGTGGAGCAGCGCATTGGCGATTTCCGGCTGGACCGCAAGAACATGTCGCTTTCCATCAACGATACGCAGGTGGATCTCACCATCACCGAGCTGAAGCTGATCACGGCCCTGATGGAAAACCCGGATGTGATCCATTCACGCTCCGAGCTCCTCAACGCCGTGTGGGGCTATGCCGACGACTCCCAGTCGCGCACGCTAGACACTCACATCAAGCGCCTGCGTGAGAAGCTGGGCAGCTATGGCAATCACATCGGCACCATGCGCGGACAAGGTTACTTCTTCCAGACATCGGTGAAGGAGGAAGGCGAGGAATAAGCTGGAATGATCCCCCCCCTGACAGAAACAGAATCACGGAACGCCCCCGCCGCCCTTACCGCCCGACGCAAGCCTCGCTCCCCTCTGGTCCCCGATGTTTCCCCGGCACCCCTGGGCATCGTGACGGACGCCCTTGAATCCGCCGCCGCCTTTGAGGCGCCGCCGCTGGCCGTGGCCATTCCGCCGCCTGCGCCACCGCCGCAGTGCCAGGCGCTGTTCGGCATGCTGCTGGACGAGGTGCCCCAGGGCATCCTGGTGACGGATGCCGCCGGGATCGTGAACTATGCGAACCTGGCGATGACCGTGCTCTTCCCGCTGCGCTCCGTGCGTGTGAATGCGCAGGTGGCCGAGCAGCCGGGCATGGAGGAGATCAGCGCTCTGCTGATCGAGGCCGCCGCCCAGCAGCAGCGGGTGCGCGGCACCGTGCGCGTGGTCCTGCAAGGCGAGAGCAACATGTTTGAGGAGCGCACCTATGAGGCCGTAGCCGCACCGCTGCCCGACCTGCCCTCAGGCGGAGCCTGGGTGATGGTGGAAGACGTCACCGACCGCGCCCTTACCGAGCAGATCCGCAAGGACTTTGTCACCAATGCCAGCCACGAGCTGCGCACCCCGCTTTCGCTCATCCACGGCTATATCGAAACGCTGCGCAGCGGCATGATCAAGGGCGCCACCTCCATGCAGCGCTGCCTGGAAGTGATGGAAAAGCACAGCAAGCGCATGATGCGCCTGATTGAGGACATGCTCACCATTTCCAGGCTGGAGGGCAACGATGCCCAGCTCCGCCGCGAAACCTTCCAGGTGCGCGGCTGCGTGGAGGACGTGCTGGAGCACCTCACGCCGATGATCGAGGCGCGCCGGCCGCGCATCACCCTGCAGTTCCCCCCGGGCGGCGCCTTGGAGGGCGACCGCTTCTACTGGGACCAGATTTTTACCAACCTGATCGAAAACGCCATCAAGGAGAACCCCAATCCTGGCCTGCACGTCACCGTCACCGGTGAATGGCTTGCCGAGGAGTGCGTGCTCACCGTTTCGGACAACGGCGTGGGCATCCCCGCCGAGGACGTGCCGTTTGTGTTCAAGCGCTTCTTCCGCTGCGCCAAGCACCACTCTCAGGAAATCAAGGGCACCGGCCTGGGGCTTTCCATTGTCAAACGCGCCGTGGAGGCGCATGGCGGCACGATCGAGCTGCACAGCACGCCGGGTGTGGAGACGTCGTTCGTGATGCGGGTGCCGCTGGTGTAGAACGAGTTTGTAACTCGTACACTGGTGGGACGGGTTTGAAACCCGTCCTTGATGGCAGCGAAGGCCGGCAAGCGCCCGGTCCAGCGGGAGATTGCAGGGCTTCGGTGATTCTTGCCCCGGCCATGCGTTGACGACGGGTTTGAAACTCGCCGGACCAGTGTACGAGTTGAAAACTCGTTCTACTCACGGGTTGCAAACTCGTGCTGTCCCAGCCCCCCTCACACCCCCAGCGGCGGAAAGCAGGACCTGAAGTGGGCCACCACGGGCGAGTCGTCATTGCGGTGCCAGACCAGGACGGTTTGCACCGGCGGCAGGCCGGGGGGCAGGGGACGCAGGGCGAGGCCAGGGCGCTGGACTTCGGCCAGGGAGGCGGTGGTGGGGGCGAGGCCGAGGCCGGCGGAGATGAGCCACATCTTGGTGTGGATGTCGTTGGCGAGCTGGGCAAGCCGGGGCGTGGCGCCGGCGAGGGCGCATTTCGAAAAGAAGGCGTCGTAGAAGCCGTGCTGCAAATTGGGGTGCATCACCACCATGGGCTCCTCGTGGAAATCGCGCCACTCCAGCACCTTCTTCCTGGCTAACCGATGGCTGGCAGGCAACGCCAGCACCTGGGCGCCTTGTTCCACCAGTTGATAGTCGAGCTGCGGCAGGCCAATCGGCGGGCGCAGGAAGCCCACGTCCAGCTCGTGCTCGCGCAGGCGGCGAAGCTGCTCGATGCTGGGCAGGTCGAAGAAGGAAAACTCCACGCCGGGGTGGTTCTTGCGGAACTGGCGCAGCACCCCGGCCAGCCAGGCATTGGCGGTCGGGGCGATGAGGCCGATGCGCAGGGTGCCCACGAGCCCTTTCTCAGCGTTGCGGGCGCGGGCCTCCGCTCGGGAGGCGGCCTTTAATACTCCGCGTGCCTCCTCCATCAGCACGCGGCCGGCGTTGGTCAGGCTCACGGAGCGGGTGGTGCGTTCAAAGAGCTTCACTCCCAGCTCGTCTTCGAGCCCGCGGATCTGCGCGCTGAGGGCTGGCTGGGCGAGGTTCAGCTTCTCCGCCGCTCCACGAAAACTGAGGTCCTCAGCGACGGCAAGGAAGTATCGAAGATGGCGCAGCTCCATGCGATTGATACTATTCCGTTATCAATGACAAAGCAATCTTGTATTAGGCAGCACCTTGTGAAGCGGCACCGTAACGCAGTGAAAATTGAGCCGTTTCCGCCTCCCGTTCACAAGCCTTTCCAGGCAGGGGTAAAGGCGTGCCCGGCTGTCAGGTAAAGTACGCTTATGTGGATCGTCCGTCTCGCTCTTAGCCGCCCCTACACCTTTGTGGTTGCCTCTCTTGTGTTGCTGCTGGTGACCCCGTTCGTGCTGCTGCGCACGCCGACGGACATTTTCCCGGCCATTAACATCCCGGTGATCTCCGTGATCTGGCAGTATGCGGGCCTGAACGCGGAAGACATCGAGCAGCGCATTGTTTACAACCACGAACGCTCGCTCAGCGCCACGGTCAATGACATCGAGCACGTGGAGTCCAACTCCTACAACGGCGTGGGCATCATCAAGGTGTTCCTGCAGCCCGGCGCTTCCGTGGATGCAGGCGTGGCGCAGGTGACGGCCGTGGCGCAGACGATCTTGAAGCAGATGCCGCCGGGGCAGACACCGCCGCTGGTGATCCGCTACAATGCCTCCACGGTGCCGATCTTGCAGTACTCGCTCACCAGCAACAAGCTCTCGGAACAGCAGCTCTACGACATGGCGCAGAACCAGGTGCGCGTGGGCCTTTCCGTAGTGCAGGGTGCCCAGATGCCCTGGCCTTATGGCGGCAAAACGCGTGTGGTGTCGGTGGACCTGGACCTGACCGCATTGAAGGCCCATAACCTCAGCCCGCAGGACGTGGTTTCCGCCGTGGACGCGCAGAACCTGATCCTGCCCAGCGGCACCACCAAGATCGGCGAAACCGAGTACAGCGTGCAAATGAACGGCAGCCCCAAGGAGCTGGAGACCTTGAACGATCTGCCGATCAAGATTGCCAATGGCGCGACCATCTTCCTGCACGATGTGGCGCAGGTGCGCGACGGTTTCCTGCCGCAGCAGAACGTGGTGCGCAAGGACGGCGGTCGCGGCGTGCTGGTCACCGTGATGAAAAGCGGCGTGGCGTCCACCTTGGAAGTGGTGCGCCGGGTGAAGGCAGAGCTGCCGAAGGTGATGGCCGGGCTGCCGCCGGAGGTGGAGGTCAAAGAGTTTGCCGACCAGTCGCTGTTCGTCCGCGCGGCCATCAGCGGCGTGCTGCGCGAAGGCGCGGTTGCGGCGGTGCTCACTGCCATGATGATTCTTTTGTTCATCGGCTCCTGGCGCTCCACGGTCATCATCGCGCTGTCCATTCCGCTGGCGGTGCTGTCCTCCATTGCGATGCTTTCGGCCCTGGGTGAAACGATCAACCTCATGACCCTGGGCGGCCTGTCGCTGGCAGTGGGCATCCTGGTGGACGATGCCACGGTGGAGATTGAAAACGTGCACCGGCAGATGGCCATGGGCAAGCCGCTGCAGGAGGCCATTCTGGCCGGCGCGCAGGAGATTGCCCTGCCGGCCTTCGTGTCCACGCTGTGCATCTGCATCGTGTTCGTGCCCATGTTTTTCCTCACCGGCGTGGCGCGCTATCTTTTCGTGCCGCTGGCGGAGGCGGTGGTGTTTGCCATGCTCGCCTCCTATGTGCTGTCACGCACGCTCATCCCCACCTTGGTGATGTGGTTCTACCGCAACGCGCCCTACCATGGCGAGCACGATCCCGAGCACTACAAGCCGGTAAAGGGGTGGACAGCGCCGTTCGCGGCCTTCCAGCACCTGTTCGAGCGCGGCTTCTCCGCCTTCCGCCGTTTCTACCACGGGGTGCTGGCGTCGTTGGTGGCGCGACGGGGCAGCTTCATCGTCATCTTCCTGCTTCTCTGCGGCGGCTCGCTGGTGATCGTCAAGGAGCTGGGCCAGGACTTCTTCCCCTACGTGGATGCCGGTCAGTTCCGCCTGCATGTGCGGTCCCGCACCGGCCTGCGCATTGAGGAATCCGCGCGCCTGGTGGACCGCATCGAACAGACCATCCGGCGCGAACTTCCGCCCAGCGAGATCGCCGGGATTCTCGACAACATCGGCATTCCCAACTCGGGCATCAGCCTTTCCTATTCCAACAGCGGCCTGATCGGCACCGGCGATGCGGACATCCTCGTCTCGCTCAAGCCGGAGCACGGCCCCACGAGGGAGCATCAGCGCCACCTGCGCTCCGTGCTCAACAAGGAGTTCCCTGGCGTGACCTTCTACTTCCTCTCCGCCGACATCGTGAGCCAGACGCTGAACTTCGGCCTGCCTGCCCCCTTTGACATCCAGATCTACGGCCGCGACATGACCACGAACCGCGCCATCGCCGCCAAACTGGCGGACAAGGTGCGGCGCATCTCCGGCGCGGCGGATGTGCGCGTGCAGCAGCCGGCGGACCAGCCGCGCCTGCAGATCGATGTGAACCGCGAGAAGGCAGACCAGCTCGGCCTTACCGAGCATGACGTGTCAAACTCCGTGCTGCTCAGTCTCACCGGCAGCGGCCAGGTGTCGCCCTTGTACTGGTTAAATCCCAACGTGGGCATTCAGTATTTGATCAATGTGCGCGCCACCGAGCATGCGATGGACTCGCTGCCCGCGATGGAAAGCCTGCCCATCAGTGGCAGCCGGGTAGGGGAGGGCGACGGCCAGTTGCTCACCAACCTGGCCACCATCCACCGCACCCAGGGTCCGGCGGTGATCTCGCATTACAACGTGCTGCCGGTGATCGACATCTTCGGCGGCGTGGTGGCAGGCCGCGACCTCGGCGGGGTGCTGGGCGATATTGAGCCCTTGATCGAGGAGGCGAAGAAAGAGCTGCCGCGCGGCTCCTTCATCCTCATGCGCGGCCAGGCGGAGACGATGCGCAGCTCCTTCATCGGCCTGGGCACCGGCCTGGTCTTCGCCATCGCGCTGGTTTACCTGCTGCTGGTGGTTAATTTCCAGAGCTGGCTGGATCCGCTCATCATCATCTCCGCCCTGCCGGGCGCGCTGGCCGGGGTCGTGTGGGGGCTGTTCCTCACGCAGACGACCCTCAGCGTGCCGGCCCTGATGGGCGCGATCATGAGCCTGGGCGTGGCCACGGCGAACTCGGTTCTGGTGGTCTCCTTCGCCCGCGAGCTGCTGCAGGAAGGCAAGTTGGATTCTATCGGAGCCGCGATCCAGGCCGGTGAAACCCGGCTGCGAGCGGTGGTGATGACGGCCCTGGCCATGATCATCGGCATGCTGCCCATGAGCCTGGGCCTGGGCGAAGGCGGCGAACAAAACGCCCCGCTCGCCCGCGCCGTGATCGGCGGCCTGAGCGTAGCCACCCTTGCCACCCTCTTCTTCGTCCCCGCCGTCTTTGCCCTCTGCCACCGCCGCCGTGTTCCCCACGCCGCCGCAGATCCCTCGGCCACCCCCGCCTCCGAAATGGCCCCGGCTTAGTCCCTCATCCCTTTTCACTCCCGCGTCACTTACCCCTTTTCACTTTTTCCCAATGAACACCAACTCTGAAAGCCTGCCCCTGGGCTCCTTGGAACCGCCCTCCACCTCCGCCCCCGCCCGGAAGCCTCGCCTGCTGCTGTGGTTCTTCCTCCTGCTCATCCTCATCGCCGTTGGTCTGGTGGCCGGCATGAAGCCGCGCATCGAGCAGCGCGAGCAGGTGGCGGCGGACACCCGCGAGCTGGCGCTGCCCAGCGTGGGCGTGGTGCATCCGGCCCCGGCCACCACCTCGGTGCCGATGGTCTTCTCCGGTGAGCTCAAGCCTCTCACCGAGGCCGCCATTTATGCCCGTGCCAGCGGCTACGTGCGTGAATGGAAGGCGGAGCTGGGATCGCATGTGAAGGCCGGCCAGAAACTTGCCTCGCTTGATACTCCGGAACTGGACAGCTCCTTGACCCAGGCCCGCGCCGTGCTGGTGCAGGCGGAAGCGGCCCGCGCCCTTGCCGACCTGACGGCGGTGCGCTGGAAGAAGCTGGCGGCCGATAAGGCCGTGAGCACTCAAGAAGTGGACGAAAAAAAGGGCGATGCCGACCTGAAGAAGGCTGCCGTGGACGCAGCCAAGGCCGATGTGGAACGCCTGGAAGAACTGCGCAGCTTCGCGGAAATCACCGCCCCCTTCGATGGCACCATCACCGCGCGAATCCTCGACGTGGGCCAGCTCGTCACCGCCGGCGGCGGCTCGCAGCTCTACCGCATTGCACAGACCAACAAGCTGCGCGTGTTCGTGCGCATCCCGCAGTCTTATGCCCATGCCATCGCCGTGGGCCAGGCCACCAACATCAACGTGCCAGAACTTGCCGGCCACACCTTCACCGGCAAGATCGTGCGCACCGCCGGCGCCATCGACCCGGCCTCACGCACGCTGCTGGTGGAGATCGAGGTGGACAACACCAAGGGCGAGCTCTTCGCCGGCAGCTACGCCCAGGTGGGCCTGGCCGCGGTGAATCAAGATGCCTCGCTCACCGTGCCTTCCAACACCGTGCTGTTCCGCGCCCAGGGCACGCAGCTCGCCGTGCTGGATGCCGACGGCGGCAAGGTCTCGCTGCGCGCCGTGAAGCTCGGCCGCGACTTCGGCACCCGCATCGAAGTGCTCAACGGCGTGGCCCTCGGCGAACGCGTGGTGCTCAACCCCGCCGATTCACTGGTGGACGGCCAGGAAGTGCACGCCGTGGACATCGCGGATGATCCGAAGCCGGTGAAGAAGTAAGCTCCCTGAGAAAGGGCAACGAATATTGGAGGGCAACGAAAATTTGAATTCACATTTTTTTGAACCTCGTGGCTCGTCATCCCGCCCCTTTTCATGCCCGGTGATGGCTTCATCAAGTGCTGCTCCTTTCAGGAGCGCGAAGCGCCGTGGACTGCGGCAGCCTGCTGCCGCTTTCGGCCATGGCAGCCTGCTGCCGCTTTCGGCCATGGCAGCCTGCTGCCGGAAAAGAGCCCCGTCTTCAGTCGAGAGCCCTTCATGTCTTCACTTTGCGCCACCCCGCCGTAAGCCGCCACGCCATCCCTTCATTCATTTTTTTGCCCTAAAAGAAGCTGGGCCTTCATCATTCCCCGCACACAAACCCCGCCCCGGGCGTCGTTGTTCCTTGCTCTCTAAACCCTACCCTTAGCTTGCAAACGCACAGTGGACAGACCGCCCCGCCGGAGGTCATCATGGCCCCGATGAAGGTGATTGCGCGTCCGCTTTGGCGGTGGCTGACGGTGCTGACGCTGGTGGCCGGGCTGCTGGTGGCGGCTTCGTGGCTGCCCCGACGGCAGCGGCAGGACCCGCTGACGGTGGCGGTGGGCCTGTGGCCGGGCTCGGAGACGCTGGTGCTGGCGCGCGAACGCGGCCTGCTGCCGGTGGAGCATGTGCAGCTCATCGAGATGACCTGGGCTTCGGCCACCATGCGCGCCTTTGGCAACGGGGTGGTGGATGCGGCGGTGCTGTCACTCGATGAGGTGATGCGCCTGCGCGAAAGCGGCCTGGCCCTGCGTGTCGTGATGGTGATGGACGCCTCTCAGGGCAACGACGCGTTGATGGTGCGCGAGGATGTTAAATCCATGGCCGACCTGAAGGGCAAAAAGGTGGGCGTGGACCTGCGCGCCGCCGGCATGTACTTGCTCTCGCGTGCGCTGGACGATGCGGGCATGAAGGCGGCCGACCTTGATCTGGTGCCGCTGAACCTTCCTGAAACCGAGGACGCCTTTGTCGCCAAGGAAGTGGATGCCGTCGTTTCCGCCGAGCCATGGCTGACCAAGCTGCGCGCGGCCGGCGCCCACAGCCTGTACAATTCCAGCCAGATGCGCACGCCGATCTACCGCGTGCTGGTGGTTTCGGAAGAAGCGATGCGCGACCAGCCGCAGGACGTGCTGCGGGTGATGAAGGCGCACTTCGCCATGCTCAAGCTGCTGAACCCGCGGATGGCGATGCCTGGCCTGGAGGCCACGCTGCAGCGCCAGGGCCTGACGCAGGAGGAGTTTTTCAACTGCCGCGACCACCTACGGCTGTTTGATCCGGCTGCCAACCGGCTGTTGATGGAGACGCCGGACCCTGCCTTGATCAAGGCCGCGGCGGCGGTGGAGGAAGACATGCGCACCCATGCGCTGCTGAGCCGGCCGCTGCCCACGACCCCCTGGCTCGACAGCTCCCTGCTGAAGGAGGCGGCCGGGCCATGAACCTGCCGGGACGGCTCAACATCCGCCTGTCGCTGCTGCTGCTGGTGTTCGGCGGGCTGCTGATCGCGGTGAACCACTGGCGCAACCAGACGTGGCTGCTGGAGCGGCGGGTGAAACGCGTGGAGCAGGATGCATATTCGAAAGGCTCACGTCTCTCCGGCATCATGCAGCACCTGTTCCGCAAGCCCGGCACGCGCCGCGCGGCGGAGCTGGAGCTGAGCTATGCCTCGGTGGCACCGGAACTGGAGCTGGGCCTGATCTGCGACGGCACGGACAAGGTGGTGTATGCCTCGCAGCTCCGCTGGCGCTCGGCCCAGATTTGCGACACGCCGGTGAAGGACATGGCCGAGGTGATCAAAACGGTGCGCGAGACTTCCATCGGCCAGGTGCATCATGACGGGCCGAAGGGGCGGATGACGGCGGTGTTCCCCTTTTACGAAGGCTACGATGCGCACCGCACCGGCGTGGTGCTGCTGCGCTACAATCCGGCCCTGGTGCTGGCACAGACGGGCGAAGACGCCCTTTACGAATCGGCCGCGCAGGGCTGCGTGCTGGGCGCCATCTGCCTGCTGCTGTGGCTGGCGCTGGACGTGATGGTGACGCAGAAGGTGGGCCGCATCCTGAAGTTTTCCGACGCGCTGGCCGACGGCGGCAAACCGCTGCCTCCAGCCATTGAAGGGCATGATGAACTGGCGGTGATCTCCCAGGGCTTCGCGCAGGCGGTGGCCAAGCTGCGTGGCATCGAGCTGCGCCTGCTGGAGGCCTCCGAACAGGAGCGCCGCCGCATCGGCCGCGACTTGCACGATGACGTTTGCCAGCGCATCGCCGCCGCCCAGTTGAAAAGCGGGGTGCTCGGCGCCGCTCTTGATCGTGATGCCTCGCCCCATATGGCGCTGGCCAAGGAGGTGGCCCAGGAGCTCGCGCGTGCCGCCCAGGTGGCGCGCGGCTTTGCCCGCGGCCTGGCCCCCGTGTGGATCGAGCAGGGCGCCCTCGCCCCCGCGATTGCCGACTTGGGCGAGGCTCTGTCCCACTCCTTTTCCATCAAGTGCCAGGCCGATTGCGACCTGGGCGGCAACATCCTGGCCGTGTGGGTGGAGACGCACGTGTACCGCATCGTGCAGGAGCTCTCTGCCAATGCTGCCAAGCACGCTCATCCCACCTATGTGCAGATCCGCGTGGATGCCACCCCCACGATGCTCACGGCGGAGGTGGAAAACGACGGCGAATCCTTCGATGGCACCTTCACCGGCTCCGGCGGCCTGGGCATGCAGTTTCTCCAGCAGCGGGTGCGCGCCCTGGGTGGCAGCCTTCAGTATTTTCCCGATCGTGGCACCAGCCCCGGCCGCGGCACGCTGGCCCGGTGCCAGGTGCCACTCACCGACGTACATCGTCTAAAAGTCGAACCGCCCCCGCCATGAGCACATCCGCCAAAAACCCCGCCTGCCGCGTCGCCCTCGTCGAAGACCACACCATCATGCGCGAAGGATTGAAGCTGCTTGTTAGCAGCATCCCGGGCTTCGAGCTTGCCTGGATGGCCTCCTCCGCCTCCGAGGCCATGAAGAAGGTGGAGGAGGATCCGCCGGACATCCTGCTGGTGGACATCACGCTGCCCGACCGCAACGGCCTGGAATTGATCAAGGATGTGCACAGCCTGCGGCCGTCGCTCAAGATGATGGTGATCTCCATGCACGATGAGAAGCTGTACGTGCAGCGCGCCCTGCGCGCCGGCGCGCGGGGCTACCTCACCAAGGACGCTTCCCACGACGAGTATGAAAAGGCCCTGCGCCGCGTGGCTTCCGGCGGCGTGAGCGTGAGCGATGCCTTCTCCGAAGAGATCCTTCTCGCCTTCGCCTCCGGCGGCACCCGCGACCAGAGCAAGGACGGCCTCGACTCCCTCACCGACCGCGAACTGGAAATCTTCCAGCTCCTCGGCGAAGGCCGCAACACGCCGCAGATCGCCGAATCCCTGCGCATCAGCACCAAGACCGTGGACGTGCACAAGATGAACATGCGCACCAAGCTGCAGCTCGAAGACGGTGCCGCCGTGGTGCGCCACGCCATCCGCTGGTACGAGACGCGGCGGCTGGGCGGCGGCTAGGAAGTAGGAAGTGCGTAAGTCAGGAGTAAGAAGTGCGGATAGCGATGTGCAAGATGGTGCTGTCCCATGCCGGTTTCCATTTTGCGCCTGAATTGAGGGGGCTTACCATTGGTTCGTGAGCATTGCGACTCCCAGGAAGTTGGGCAGGATCTCCCTCAGTGGGTGGCCTTGGTCAAACGTGGCGAAAGCGTGGTGATCACCGACCAAGGCCAGGTGGTGGCCAGACTGATGCCGCCAGACGAAGAGGCGAATGTGCAACAGCCTGTTGAATGGCCTGATTTTGCGGCCCGTCGCCGTGCTGTGTTTGGTGAACACGTGCTGCCAGCCGGCACCGCGCAGGCGCTCATAGATGAAAACCGGGGCGAATGAGCGCCAGCGCGGACAGCAGCCTGATTGTGCTTCCGTGACGTGTGCTTCCAGATAAAGGCGCTGTGTTGCCCCCCACTCCGCCTTGTCATTCCCTGCCGCCACGCTACTCTCCGCGCCCATGGACCTCTCCCCCGCGCACATCTTGCAGACAGGCACGGCATTCTGGGCGTCGAAGACGCTGCTCAGCGCCGTGGAAATGGAGCTTTTCACCGAGCTGGCAAAGCACCCGGCCGACCTCGCCACCCTGCAGGGCCGCCTGGGCCTGCATGCGCGCGGGGCGCGGGATTTTCTCGATGCGCTGGTGGCCCTGGGCTTCCTGATACGCACTGATGGAGTGTATCACAACACGCCTGAGACGGACGTGTTCCTCGACAAGGCCAAGCCCTCCTACATGGGCGGCATCCTGGAGATGGCCAACCACCGCCTGTACCCCTACTGGGGCGCGCTGACCACCGCCCTGCGCACCGGCCAGCCGCAGAACGAGTCCAAAGACGGCTTGGACCCCTTTGTCGCCCTGTACGCCGATCCGGCGAAGCTGCGCGAGTTCCTGCGCGCGATGAGCGGCGTGAGCCGGGGCGCGAACATGACCATCGCCCGCCAGTTCCCGTGGTCGCAGTATAAGACTTGCGCTGACATCGGCACCGCCCAGGGGGACCTCGTTACCCAGATCGCCCTGGCCCAGCCGCACCTGCAGGGCATCGGCTTTGATTTGCCGGAGGTAGCTCCGATCTTCGAAGAGTACGTGGCCGCCAGCGGCCTGGCAGGACGCGTTGTGTTCAAAGGCGGCAGCTTCTTCACCGACGACCTGCCGCAGGCGGACGTGCTGCTCTTCGGCCACATCCTGCACGACTGGGACCTGGAAACGAAGCGCATGCTCCTGCGCAAGGCCCACGCCGCCCTGCCCGCCGGCGGTGCGGTGGTGATCTACGATTCCATCATCGATGACGACCGCTCGCAAAACGCGTTTGGCCTGATGATGAGCCTGAACATGCTGGTGGAGACGCCGGGCGGTTTTGATTACACCGGCGCGGACTGCCTCGGCTGGCTGAAGGAAGCAGGCTTCAAGGATTGCCGCGTGGAGCACCTCGTGGGGCCGGACTCGATGGTCGTGGGTATCAAATAACGCCCCGAGTCAAGGGTTCGCGCCCTCGTTATTACACACCAGTTTCAGGCTGCATTCCATGGCCGGCCGCCTGCCTCGTCGAGGGCCCTGTGCCCCACTGGGAGCGGCGGCATCTTGCCGCCGTCGAAAACCTGCGGTGCAGCCGCCATGCCATCAAATGGCTTGGCAATACTCAACGGTTGCTCATGGTTTGTCGCGGCTGCGCCGCAGGGATCGTTGACGGCGGCAAGATGCACGCCGCTCCCAGTGGGGCACACGGTCGCCCTTGAGCGAGGGGTGACTTCCTTCGCACAATGATTTGTGTTCATAAACGGGGTTCGTGCGCCCGGGCTGTCGGCCCTTCCCCAGGCCTTGTCTCCAGGAGGGGCGCGGCCTTGGCGCTGATGAAGTCGTCCGTCAGTTCTCCTGCAATTGCCTTGCCTTGTGTCCGTCGATGCGGCCATGCTGGACCCCATGAAGTTCCCGCTCATTGTCTTGGCTTCAGCCCTAGCTTCGCTAAACACCCTCCAAGCAGCGGCCCCGCAGCCCAACGTTCTCTTCATCGTGGCGGACGACCTGCGGGCGGAGCTGGCGACATATGGTTCGCCGGCACACACCCCGAACATTGAGCGGCTGGCAAAGCGCACTCTGCAGTTCGACCGGGCCTATGCGCAGCAGGCGGTGTGCAATCCATCGCGCTCATCCTTTCTCACCGGGCGCAGACCGGACACGATCGGGCTGTGGAACAACGGCACGCATTTCCGCGAGTTGATGCCGGAGGTGATGACGCTGCCGCTGTGGTTCAAGCAGCACGGATATGTCACCCGCGATGTGGGCAAGATCTTCCACAACTGGCACACGGCCCTGCATGGGGATGCGCGTTCGTGGAGCGCGCCGGAGTTCCTGTTCTATGCCAACCATGGCGATGATGATGCGCAGGTGCAGGGCTCCCTGCCGCCGAACTTGGCGAAGACCACCAGCGGCTTTGGTTACGCCAAGAACGGCATCTGCGAATGCCGCGACGTGCCGGATGAGGCCTACTACGACGGGCGCGTGGCAGCCGAAGCGGTGAAGGTGCTGGCAGAGGTGAAGGACAAACCCTTCTTCCTGGCCGTGGGCTTCTGGAAGCCGCATGCGCCCTTCAATGCCCCGAAGAAGTACTGGGACATGTACGACCGCGCGAAGCTGCCGCCCTTGGACGCGCGCCGACCGGAAGGCGCACCCGACATTGCGTTTCATGACAGCACGGAGGTGTTAGGCCCGGCGGACAAGCGCAAGCCGCTAACCCCAGAGCAGGCGGCGGAGATGCGCCACGGCTACTTTGCCAACATCAGCTACATGGATGCCCAGCTCGGCAAGGTGCTCGATGCACTGGACCAGAGCGGCGTGGCGGACCGCACCGTGATCGTGTTCGTGGCGGACCACGGCTACCACATCGGCGAGCACACGTTGTGGGGCAAGACCTCCAACTTTGAACTCGACGCGCGGGTGCCGTTCTTCATCGGCGGTCCGGGCGTGGCAACGGGCAGCCAGCGCACGGCTTCATTTGCCGAGCTGCTCGATCTCTTCCCCACGCTGGTAGATCTCTGCGGCCTGCCGAAACCGGAGGGCCTCGAAGGCGTAAGCCTGATGCCTGTGCTCAACGATGCGAGGGCCAGCGTACGCCCCGCGGCATTCACCCAGCATCCACGCCCGGCGTATTATGACCGTGAGCCGAGCAAGCAGCCCAAAGTAATGGGCGTGAGCGTGCGCACGCCACGGGTTCGATACACCGAATGGCGCGACTGGAAGAGCGGTGAAACCATGGCCTCGGAAATGTACGAGGATGCGGATGAGCCCGCCGAAACGAAGAGCGTGGTGAATGATCCGCGCTTTGCCTCAGCCAAGGAGGAGGCGCGGCTGCTGCTGATGGGGAACTTTCCGGTGGTGAGGCATTAGCACGTCCGCCGCTCATTCCGATACGCCCTTGCCAGCAACGTCACCGGCTGCGTCACTGTCTGGCACGAGGCTGAACCCTTGCCCTTCAAGCCGTTCTGAAGCTGCAGGTGGCAGCCGGGGTTGGAGGTGGCGACGGCGGGGGCCTTGGTCTTTTCCACATTGGTCAGCTTGCGGTCCAGCAGCTTGGCGGACTGCTCGGGCTGGGTGATGTTGTAGATGCCGGCGCTGCCGCAGCACCAGTTGGATTCGGGCAGCTCCACGACCTTGAGGCCGGGGATGGCATTGAGCACGGCGCGCGGCTGGCTCACGACCTTTTGCCCATGGCAGAGGTGGCAGCTCTCGTGATAGGTGGTGGTGGCCAGCCCGCAGCCGGCGGTGGGCTTGCGGAAGCCGGTCTGTACGAGCCACTCGTGGATGTCCTTCACCTTGCTGTCCCATTGGGCGGCGCGGTCCGCATAAAGCGGATCATCATGAAGCAGGTGGCCGTATTTCTTGAGGTGGGAGCCGCAGCCACCGGCATTGGTGATGATGGCATCGAGCTGATCGAGTTCCATGCTGTCGATCTGCTGGCGGGCCAGCTCGCGGGCGAGGTCAACGGCGCCGTTGTGCGCATGCAGGGAACCGCAGCAATGCTGGGCGCGTGGTGTGATGACCTCGCAGCCATTGGCCAGGAGCACGTCGGCGGTATCGCGGTTCACGTCGGAAAACACCAGGTCCTGCACACATCCCGTGAGCAGGGCCACGCGGTACTTTGGGGGGGCAGCGACCGGGCGTTCGACGTTGTCGATCAAGTCATCGGAGAACCTTTCTGCAATCACCGGTGTCTGCGGCTCCAGCTTGGCCAGATGGGCGGGCATCAGGTCAAAGAAGTTGTTCTCACGCAGGAACTTTTCCAGCCAGGACCCCTGATACAGCCACATCGCCCGGCCGACATGGCGCAGCATTTCCGGGTGCATGAACAGCACGCGCAACACCAGCCAGCGCCAAAAGCTGCGCTCCATGCCGGAGGCGGCGCCCGTGCGCTCGATCTCAGCACGGGCGGTTTCGAAGAGATCGGCATACTGCACACCCGCCGGGCAGGCGGTCTCGCAGGCCAGGCAGCCCAGGCAGTAGTACATTTCATCGGCAAATTCACGCGTCACCGGCAGGCCGCCATCAGCGATGGACCGCATCAACGAGATGCGCCCGCGGGGGCTGTTGCGCTCCCGCTTGGTCTCCATGTACGTGGGGCAGGTGGGCAGGCACATGCCGCAGTGCATGCACTGCTGCACCACGGAGTAATCCATTGTTTGGAGGAGGTTCACGGGGGCGAGGAAAGTGGGGAGTGGGAAGTCAGAAGTGCGGAGCGGGTGAATGCCCAACTTCTTGGATGCTAGGGACTACGCACTAGGCACTCCGTATTTCCAGCAAAAGGCGCAAGCGTGTCGATATTCCAAAGTGAGTCGCAAAAGAGCGAAAAATGGCTGCAATGAGAGGTTTGGTCGGCGCTCTGGCGGAGAATGCGAAAAAAATTCTATTTTGTGATAATTACTATTGCGATAATTCGCAAAATGAATATAATAACCATGAAAACAGACTCCGAACCACTTAACCATCACTGCCATGATTGACGTTTCCCTTACCGCCGCCGCTTCGCTCTTTCTGGTCAAGGCCCCGGTCGCCCGTGAGAGCCGGCCCACCAGCCGGGTGAACCCGCTGCTTCGCTTCCGGGCCGAGAACCCGGCGTTGTTCGAGGCCCGCCGCGTGGCGGGGATGAAGAAGTCTGAACTCGTGCGCGACAACCTGATGCGCATCCATCGCGAGTGCAAAGAGCAGTGGCGCCGCTCGGCCCTGAAGAACCCGAAGCTGCAGGCAACGGATTCACACATCGCCGCGAAGGAGTGGACCCTGGTGGCCCCGCACGGCCAGCGCTACGTGTTCCGCAACCTGAAGAAGTTTGTGCGCGAGCACGCTCACCTGTTTGATGCGGAGGACGTGATCTGGAAGGAGCCCGAAGGCAAGCCGAACCAGGCCTGGTGCCGCGCGTTTCAGGCCCTGTCCCGTCTGCGGCCCACCTGCTCGAAACTGCTGCCGGAATGGAACGGCTGGCGCTGGGTGGAGGCGTGATGCAGTCCTCAGTGCTCCTGCGGTGGCTCCGTGCTGGCCCCGCTGCCGAGCAGGTCGTTGTCGTAAAGGTCCAGCTCGAAATCGTTGAGGCGCACCTCGTTGCCCACGATCTTCTTTTTCGACATGGCCACCGAGATCCAGCGGAACTCGTCGCTGGTATCCATCAGCACCTTGCAGATCATGGTCAGCGGCACGGCCAGGAACATGCCGATGGGGCCCCAGAGCCAGCCCCAGAAGATCACCGAAAGCACGATCACCAGCGAGGAGATGCCGAAACGGCGGCCCAGCAGCGCCGGCTGCACGAAGTAGTCGCAGGTGAAATTGATCATCACGTAGATGGCCGCCAGGACCACGGCGCTCACCCAGCCGTGGCGCACCAGCGCCTCGATCACCGCGGGAATGCCGGCCGCTGTGGAACCGACGGCGGGGATGAAGTGAAACACAAAGGCGAGGATTGCCCACAGCAGCGGGTATTGCAGCCCGAAGCCCAGGCAGGCGCAGCCGGCGAGGATGCCGGTGAGGGCGCTGATGAAGGTCTTGATGCCAAGGTACTTTTGAATGTCGCCAAAGGAGCGGATCAGGTGGCTGAGGTCCGGCCCGCCCGCCAGCCGCACGGCCCGCACACGGCTGAGCGTGCCGCGCGCCTCCAGCAGCGAGAAAATCATGAGCACGAAGACAATCACCGCGCTGACGAACACGCTGGCCATGGTGCCAAAGGTGCTGCCCACGGCGGAGCTGAGGTAGTGCATCACATCCTCCTTGGTGGCGTAGCTCACCATGTTTTTCCAGTCGAACAGGTTGTCCAGCTCATGGCGGTCAGTGATGAGGTGCTGCTCCTCCAGCCACGCGGAGAGCAGGTTCACCTGGCCCTGCAAGGCATTGGCATACTGCGGCAGCTCGCCCTGGAACCGGCCCAGCAGGCTGATCCCGGCGATGAGCAGCCCTGCCACGACGCTTACAATGGTCAGCACCGTAAGGGTGATGGCAATGCCAAAGGGCACCCGGTGGCGCACCAGCCAGCCCATGATCGGATAGCTCAGGATGGAGAGGATGATGGCGAAGGCCACCGGCACCAAAAAGCCTGCCGCGGCACGCATGCCGGCGAGGACAATGACGACACAGGCGAGCGTGAGCAACGGGCGCAGGCCTTTGTGGCTCCAGTTCAGTTCTTCGGGCTCGGATTCAGGAAATGACGTCATTACTATGATTAACGTCGTAGGCATGCAGCCCGGGCACAACAGTTTTCCCGATATTGATCGGGGAAAAGCATGGGCGGGGGATGGCTTTTGGCGGGGGAGCTCACATCCACGGCAGCAGCGCCTGCACCAGCTCGGTGGTCTGCGCCACGCAGAATTCCTTGCCGGCCGCCAGCCGCACCAGCGGCTGCCCGTGGCGCCGCACCTCGAAATGCACCGGCACCTCACCGGGATGGCGGCACAGGATGGCTTTGATGGTTTGCAGGTCCGAAAGCTGGTCCCGGCCTGGCTTCAGGTGCAGCACCAGCACCTGGCTCGTGGCAGGGGGCAGTTCGCTTTCGACCGGCATGTCCGAGGCGAAGTCCGGTTCGGGCTCAGGTTCCACCGGGCGCACCACCTTCGCCTTGCGCGGCTTCATCGGTGAGATGTCGCGGGCAGTGAGGCGGTTCAATTCCGTGCGCTCATCTTTTTGACAGGTGGCGCGCATCTCCACCACCGCGCCATCCACCAGGTGCTCTTTGATCTTTTCGTACGTGTCGTTCCAGCACATGGCTTCCATCATGCCGGTGAAGTCTTCAATCTTCATCGTGGCGAAGGGCTTGTTGTCCTTCTTCGAATAGCGGATCTGCAGGTCACTGAGCATGCCGCCCGCCGTGATCGTCTGGCGGTCGGTAAGCTCGGCCGCCTCGCTGAGCTTCATCAGCCGGGTGGATTCAAAGTTACCCTTGTAACTGTCCAGCGGATGGCCGCTGACATAGAAGCCCAGCAGCTCCTTTTCGAAGCCGATGAGCTCCATCATCGTCCATTCATTCGTGGGAGCCGGCTCGGCATTCTTCTTGCCCTTCTTCACCGGCTCCGCCACCACCGTCTTGGCGGGCTCCGACAGCCCGAAATCGCCAAACAAGCTGGCCTGGCCGCTCTTGCGGTCCTTCTGCGCAATGGAGGCCGCGGCAATCACCGAGTCGAGCCGCCCAAACATGCTCAGGCGCGTCTCGCCCGTGAAGTCAAAGGCACCCACCTTCACCAGTGCTTCCAGCATCTTCTTGTTCACCGCCTTGCTATCCAGGCGCGAGGCGAATTCATCCAGGCTCTTGAACGGACCGGCCTTTTCGCGCTCCTCAATGGCCGCCATCATGGCGCCCTCGCCCACGTTCTTGATGGCGCTGAGGCCGTAGCGAATCGCATCGGGCGCTTCGCTGCCGCGCTTGGTGCGTTCCGGCGCAAACTTGAGCGCGCTCTTGTTCACATCCGGCGGCAGGATCACGATCTCCATCCGCTGGCATTCCGCCACGAAGGTGGTGATCTTTTCCGTGTTGCTGATTTCCAAACTTAGCACCCCAGTCATGAACTCGACTGGAAAGTTAGCCTTCAAGTAAGCGGTGAAGTAAGTCACCACCCCATAAGCCGCTGAGTGCGACTTGTTAAAGCCGTACTGGGCGAATTTTTCCAGCAAGTCGAACACCGCATTCGCCTGTTTTTCCGGGATGGCATTGGTCTTGGCGCAGCCTTCCACGAAGATCAGGCGCTGCCGGGTCATCTCCGCCAGGTCCTTCTTGCCCATGGCTCGGCGCAGGATGTCCGCCTGGCCCAGGGAGAAGCCCGCCAGCAGGTTGGCGGCCTGCATCACCTGCTCCTGGTACACGAGAATGCCGTAAGTTTCCTTGGCGATCCGCTCCAGCAATGGGTGGGGATACTCGACTTCCTCTTCGCCCTTTTTACGCTTGATGTAATCGGGAATGAACTGCATCGGCCCCGGGCGATACAGGGCCAGAATAGCGATGATTTCTTCAATCGTATCCGGCCCGAGCTGACGGCAGGTGCTCACCATGCCGCCAGATTCCATCTGGAACACCGCGACTGTTTCGCCGCGCTTGATCAGTTCGAAAGTCTTCAGGTCGTCCAGCGGAACGACACGGGTGTTGAAATCCGGAATGCGTTTCTTCACCCAGAACTCCGCCTCCTGCAGCACGGTGAGAGTCTTCAATCCCAGGAAGTCCATCTTCAGCATGCCCAGCTCGGTGAGCGGCTTCATCGCATACTGGGCCACGATTTCCCCTTCATTGCCGCGGGTCAGCGAGATGAAGCTGTCCAGCGGCTTGTCGCCAATGACGATGCCCGCCGCGTGGATGCCCACGCCACGGGTGATGCCTTCCAGGAAGGTCGCATGCCGCCACAGCTCCTGGGTGGCGCCATCGGTTTCCACCAGCTGCTTGAGCTCCGGGTTTTTGATGACGGCC
>FTBX01000336.1_pt1 | contig 22806 bp, 15 predicted proteins | sample 1639461 | NCBI WGS metagenome assembly FTBX01 (sample SAMEA3914864, study PRJEB12502) | metagenome | biome: forest; material: soil | place: USA | collected 2012-03-12 | depth 0.3 m
CCATAAATAACCGCATCCACACTATTCACACCACCGCTCCCGAGCCTCGCCATTCCATAGGAAACGTCATTTGCGCGCCCGCTCTTTCAACAGCCATGTCACAAAGGGCTGTGAAGGTGAATAAACAACAAAACCATGGCGACCGGGCCCTGGTGTGATATGCTAAAACTCTATGGCTACCACACGCAAAACTCGTTTTACCCGTCGCGTCCCTGACCATGTTACCGATGAGCTTGTGAACGTTCTCACAGCCGGCCAGACCCACGAATTCAATGCCCTGTTTGGGCTCGTGTACGAGAATCTGAAGCTGAAAAACGCCGTGAGCGGTGGCGAAGAAATGCTCCGCCTTCGCTCCTATGAAAAGCTGCAGGGCCTGGTGAGCCGCGGCCTCGTGGCCAAGGCTGGCCGCACCTACCGGGGCCTTGCCGGTCTTGAGCAGGCCTCCAGCGTCGCCGCAGCCGCCGCGCGCACCGCCGCCATGGCGTAAGGGGAACGGTCCCTTTGCCAAGCAGCCGTCGCCCTTAAAAGCGACGGCTTTTTTGTGCCTTTGAAAGTCGTCCGAGAGTTGGCCAGGCCCAACGGGGCTTGCGTTCCGCAGCCCCAGGGTTCGGCCGAGTTTTACGAGGGCTACCCTGGGTACTGCCGCAGCAGAAGAGGCGCAAACCGCGGATTTCTTCGAAGCCCAAAACTCGCCAGCAGCGCGCCGAGACAGCGCTGCTATGGAGAACGGCTGACAGCTATGTCTTGGGTTTGCGCTCTTGCCGCATTGCCGTTGACCCAGGGTAGCCCTCGTAAAACTCGGGCGAACCCTGGGCTTTGATACACAAGCCCTTCGGGCTTGGCTTTGGCAGCGCAATCACTCAGCCTAAATCCGGGAATGGCTCAGATAAAAAAGATGCTGAACTAGAGCATGATACACAACATCACACAACCGGCGGCATGCAGCACCTCCTACTGCCGCAGCACAAACTCCTTCGCGTTCACCAGGCTCCACGCGATGTCCTCCAATGCCTCCCTCTTGTCCCTGGCAGCTTTGAGCATCTCACCCATGCGGTCCCGCTCCACGGTGGAAGGGGCGCGGCACAGCGTGCGCCAGACCAGTTCATCCACGATCTGTCCCGCAGGCAGTTCGCTCTTGGCGAGGCGGCGCAGAACATTGCCGCGGTCAGAGATGACATGCGTCACCACCGGACCGCTTATAAGCTGGAAGGTCTGGCTGAGCGAGGTGGTGGCCGAGCGCTCGCATTCGCAGCTCAACTGCCGCGGCGGCTTGCCAAACTGCGCCAGAAACGCATCGGCCGACTCCGCGCCGGCCTTGCCGCGGCCATGCAAGGGGCCGGGCCTCTGATTGGCACGCATGCCCAAGGGAAAGCCTCGCCATTCCGGCACCACGTCAAAGACCTGGTTCAACGAGTCAAAGAGCTGCTCGGCGTTCAGTCGGCGGGGCTGGTTGTGCGAATAATTTAGGAGGTCGTCCTTGTTCGTTTCATTCAGCGTGCTTTCGAGCTGATAGGTGCGCGATTGCATGATCACGCGGATGAGATGCCGCAGGTCGAAGCCACTGCCTGCGAGATCGCTGGCAAGCAGGTCCAGCAAGACGGGATGCGAAGCCGGGTTGGTAAGGCGAAAGTCATCGACTGGATCCACCAGGCCCCGGCCCATGAGATAAAACCAGATGCGGTTGGCCTGCGCCTTGGCAAACAGGGGGTTGCTGGCGCTGGTGAGCCAGCGGGCGGCGGCCTGCAGTTCGTCCTCGCCCTCCTTGAGCGGCGGCAGGTCGGCACCCAGCAGCCGCTGCCTGGCGGGATCGCCAGTACGGGGGTTTTCAATGCCGCCCTTGGGCTGAAGGAAGATCACCTGTTCGCCGATGAACTCGCGCTTGTCGATCTTGTCCGTGCGCCGCTCCTCGATCATCTTGTAGTCCACGCGGGAGAACACGGCGGCCCAGTTGTAGTAGTCGTCTTGTGTCCACTTGTCGAAGGGGTGGTTGTGGCATTGGGCACACTGGAGACGGGTGCCGAGAAAGACCTGCGCGGCGGCTACAGAACGCTCCACGGGCGTGCGGTTGGCCCGGTAGAAATTGGTGGGCGGGGCGGTGTAGCTGCTGCCGGTGGTGGCGAGGATGTCGCGCACAAAGGCATCGAGCGGCCGGTTGGCGCGGATGGCGTCGCGAATCCAGTCATGAAACGCTGTCATGCCCTTCTGGTCCAGCGTGCGGGCTTCGACCTTCAGCACATCGGCCCATTTCATGGCCCAGAAATCGGCGAACTCCGGCCGTGCCAGCAGTTCATCCACAAGGCGGATGCGCTTGTCGGGATGCGGGTCGGCGACGAAACGGCGTGCCTCGTCTGAGGTCGGGGGAATGCCGAGCAGGTCGAGATAAGCGCGGCGGGCGAAGACACCGTCCGTGCAGAGCCCGGAGGGGTTCATGTTCAGCGCCTGGAGCTTGGAGAACACTTCGCCGTCGATGTAGTTGCTGCGCGGCGGCTTCGCCCAGACGAAGCCCGGCCGGCCGGGCACGAACATCAGGCGCACGGGAAAAGACTGGTTGAGGTAACGCACCAGCACCGAGGGCTCGCCAAATTGCAGGCGCTTCACCAGTCCGTCGCGCGAGACATCCACCAAGCCGTTCTGCAGGGGCTCGTACACCGCGCGGCTGGTGACATCGCGCACGCTGCCGTCGGTGAACACCGCTTTCACGGTGATTTGCACGTGATCCGTGGCCGCATCCAGCGTGGCCTCGCGCGGTGTCACTTCGAGCTTGGTGAGGCGGGCTTCCTGCTTTTCAGTGCCCGGCATGCCTTGCATGATCCAGTCGCGCAGAAGGGCGTACTCCCAGCCCTGCGGGTCAAAACGCTTGCCGCCTTCGTGGGCGATCTTGTTGGTGGCCTTCAGCAAAATGAGGCTGTTTTCCGGGACAAAGGGGTTCATCCGCCGGCCGCCGGCGTCCAGCACCATGGCGGCATAATCCCAGGCATCATCCTGGCCGCGCAGGGTGAGCTTGAAGCCTCCCTTGCCGGTGGCGTTGCCATGGCAGGTGCCCAGGTTGCAGCCCGCCTTGGAGATGGCCGCCATGACATCGTTGGAAAACGACACCGGCCTGGCCGCATCCGCAGCCCATCCCGTTCCGGCCAGCGGCAGGAGGGAAAACAACAGGGCAAAACAGTGGCGGACTCGCGGCATGGGGCACAGGGGAAAACGCCAGTGGAGAGGCAGGACTTGCGCCCGCACGGGAAACAATGCATGGAGTAAACCGGCTCCGCTGCCACCATGGAGGCAGTCCACCTTTGCGCCCGCAGTGACTCACGCTCTCGAACTCACTTTTCTAGGCACCGGCACCTCCGTGGGCGTGCCCATGATCGGGTGCGACTGCGAGACGTGCCGCAGCACTGACCCGCGCGACAAGCGCACGCGCTGCTCGGTGTACCTGCGCTCGCCCGAGCTGGCCTGGGTGGTGGACACCGGGCCGGACTTCCGCACCCAGTGCCTGCGCGAGAACATCCGCCAGCTCGATGCGGTGATCTATACCCACCCGCACATGGACCACCTGACGGGCTTCGACGAGCTGCGCCGTTTTACGATTCCAGAGGAAGCCGTCATGCCCGTGTATGCCCGGCCCTCCTGCCTGGCCGTGCTGGAGCGCATGTTCTCGTATGCCTTCAACGGCGAGAACCGCTACCGGGGCTACCTCAAGCCCGAGCCGCATGCCATTGAAGGCCCCTTCTGGCTGGGCAAGACGCTGGTGACCCCGCTGCCGGTGCAACATGGCAAGGTGGAAACCATTGGCTTCCTGTTCAGCCGCAACGACGAAAAGCTGTGCGCCTACATCTGCGACTGCAAGGAGGTGAGCCCCGAGGCGCTGGAGCATATGCGGGGGGTGGATACGCTGATCGTTGATGCGCTGCGTTTCACCCCGCACTTCACCCACATGAGCTGGCAGGAATCGCTCGCCCTGCATGCACAAGTGCGGGCCCGGCGCACGTTCTTCACGCACATGCAATGTGAGATTCTGCACGCACGCGACGAGCCGGGGCTGCCGCCGGAAGTGCGCGTGGCCTACGACGGGCTGCAACTGACCTGGCCATGAACCTCGCGGCCGCCGTCATCCCCGCCCTCTGCCTTGCCTGCATGCTGCGGGCGGAAGACCCTTCGCTGCCCGAATGGAACGCCTCAGCGGCGACCGTAGTGGTTTACAACACCGATTTTCCCGAATCTGAAGCCCTGGCCCGTTACTATGCGAGCAAGCGTGCCATCGCGTCCGAGCGGATCATCGGCCTCAAATGCAGCAAGGAAGAAGCGATTGCCCGCGAAGGATTCAACGAGCAGCTGCGCGATCCCCTGCGCCGCGTCTTTGACGAGAAACACTGGTGGCAGCCATCCTCACGGATGTACATCCTCGTGCTCATGCGCGGCGTTCCCAGCAAAGTGATCCGCAAGCACGAAAACCCTCGTCCTTCGCAGGAGGACGAGGCGAGCGTGGATTCCGAACTCTGCACACTCGGCCTGCCCGACATGAAGCTGGCCGGCGCCATGCCCAACCCCTATTTCGGCCGGCATGAACGCTTCAACGCCCTGCCCGGATCGCCTAACCTCCTGCTGGTGGGAAGACTGGACGCTGCTTCTCCGGCCACCGTGCGGCGCATGATTGACGATGCCATCGCCACGGAACAGACCGGCCTGCACGGCCGCGCGGTGATCGATCTGGCGCTCAAAAAAGGCGCCTATGAAGAAGGCGATGAATGGCTGCGCCGCTCCGTTCAAACCTACCGCACGCATGGCATCCCTGTTTTTGTGGACCGCTATGAACCGGTGCTGCGCGAGGACTGGCCGCTGCCGGACACCGCGCTGTATTTCGGCTGGTACAGCGGCCAGGTCTGCGGGGCGCTGAAATCCTCCTCGTTCAAGTTCAAGCCGGGCGCCATTGCCTGCCACCTGCACTCCTTCAGCGCCTCCTCCATCCGCACCACCGACCAGGCATGGGTGGGCCCCATTCTCGAACACGGCGCCGCGGCCACGATGGGCAATGTGTGGGAGCCGTACCTGAGCCTCACCATCCACTTCGACGTGCTCAACGTGCGCCTGCAAGAGGGTTTCACCCTGGCCGAGGCAGCCTGGTGCGCCACGCCTGGCCTGTCCTGGCAAAACGTGGTGCTGGGCGATCCCCTTTACCGCCCGTTCTGGCACACATCCATGGGAGAAGGGGCAGACCGCGATTACTCACTCTACCAGGCGCTGGTGCGGCGGCACAAGGCCGACAAGGACACCAGCGGACTGAAGAAGGACCTGCTGGACCTCGCCTCCTCCCACAACAGCCTGCGGCTGCTGGAGCTTCTGGGCCTGCTTTCTTCGCTGGAAGGCAAGGTGGGCGAAGCCGTCCAAGTGCTGGAACATGCCCGCTCCCTCGATACCACGCCGGATGATCGTGTGCGGCTGATTCTTTATGAGGTGGAACTGCTGCGCCGCGACCACGAAAAAGCGCACGAACAAGAGGCCCTGGGCCTGCTCAAAAGCGCGATGACCGACGAAACGCTGACCAAGGCATCCAGTTTCACCCTTCTGCCAGTGCTGCTGAAGGAAATGGGCGGCTAGCAGGCCTGCCGGCCCATTCACCCCCGGTTGCCTCGATGCTGCGGCCCTAGGCCTCGCGCTCCTTCCACCGGCGCTCGTGTTCCACCAGGCGCTGGAAGAACATGTCGGCGTCCGGCACCGGATCGGTGCAATCGACTGGCAGCACGATCTGAATTCGCAGGCCGCCGCCTTCGCGCATGGAGGCATCAATGGTGCCGCCATGCAGGTGCACGATCACGTACGCGGCGGTGAAGTTCACTCCTAGTTCCGTCGGCTGGTGGGTACGGACAAAGAAGGGATCGAACAGGTTGGCCACGTTCTCATCCGTAGCCCAGGCCCCGGTGTCTTCGACGATAAATCGCACCGCCGCGCGGCCATGGGCGTCAGTGATCGGCTCGGCCTGAATGTGCACACGGTCTCCGGCGGCGAGATGCGTGAGCTGGTCGCTTAGAATCAAGCGCCAGAGCTGGCGGAAGCGGTCGGCGTTCACCCGCATCTTCGGCACCGAGGGATGCACATAGTGGGTGAGGAAGACACCTTTGCGTTCGAACGACTGGGCGTAGAGAACGGCAGTCTCGTCCAGAAGATCGAGCGGCTCCAGGAGGTCCTGCCGGGGCAGGTCGCGTGCTGTGGATGCCTCGGCGAGACGGCCAAGCACTGTCTGGATGCGGTGAATCTGGTCCTGCGCCTGGCGGTGCAGGTCCGTCCAAAAGCCATGGTCCTGCGGAATACCGCCCTGGAGTTCTTCCTGCAGCTTGAAGGGCGTGAGGTCCACAAAGGCGCGGATCACGGTGAGGGCGTTGCGCAGGTGATGGTTCAGCCCCTCCGCAAGGATGCCCAGGCCGGCGACCTTGTCCGCCATGACCACGTGGCGCACTGTGTCGAACTTCTCCCCAAGCAGGCGTTCGCGCTCAACGAGCGCTGTATAAAGCTCCATGGCGCGCTCCAGCACCGATTGCAGCTCCTCCGGATCCCAGGGCTTGTGGATGTAGCGGTACACACGCCCTTCGTTCACGGCATCCACCGCCGTTTGGTAATCGGTGTACGCCGTCACCAGGATGCGCACCAGGTTGGGGTGCAGGCGGCGGGCCTTTTCCAGCAGGTCCACCCCGCTCTCGCCGGGCATGCGCATGTCGGAGATGAGCACGCCGATTTCGCCGCCTTTTTCCATGAGGATGGCATAGCCTTCCACTGCGTTGTTGGCCGTGTAAACCGTGCACAGGTCCTCGAAGGCCTCGCGGAAGTACTGCAAGGCCTTGGCTTCGTCATCCACGTAGAGGACGGCGCATCGGGGCTGAGGGAGGGGTTCGCTCATGGGGTCGGGTCCGGCGCGGGAACGGGAAACCAAAGGATGAATTCCGTGCCCTGTCCGGGTTCGCTGTTTACCTCGATACCACCACGCATCTGGTTCATCATCCGAAAACTCACGCTCAAGCCCATGCCCATCCCCTCGCCCACCTGCTTGGTGGTAAAGAAGGGGTCAAACACCTTGGCAATGTTTTCAGGAGGGATGCCGCAGCCATTGTCCCGCACATGCAGGCAGATGCGGCCGCTGGTTTCGCTGGTATGCACGGTGATCTGCGGCGCCTCGCGGCCCTTGGAGGCATCGATGGCGTTCTGGATCAAGTTGATCAGAACCTGGATGATCTGGTTGCGGTCGCCCGCCACCGAGAGGCCCGCCGGCACCTCGGCATCGAAATCCACCTCATGGTCTTTCAGCTCGCCGCCCATCAGGCGGGCGGCGTTCTGCACAACGTCTTCCAGGCTCACCTTGAAGAAGCTGCCGCCGTCTGGATGAGAGAAGCTGCGCAGGTCCGACACGATGGAGGAAACCCGGCCAATGCCTTCCTTGATATCGGTGAGAATGCGCTCAAAGGCCTCCCGTTCCACCTCCGGCAAATGCCTGCCCTTCTTCTTCAAGACGAAGATGGCCTGGTTGGTGAAGTTCAACGGGTTGTTGATCTCGTGGATGATGCCGGCGCTCATGCGGCCCAGCGAGGCGAGCTTCTCGCTTTGAAAGAGCTGGCTTTCCGTTTCGCGCAGGCGGGTCAGGGTGGTGACCAGCTCGTCATTTCGCTCAGTTAGCTGCTCCCGCTGCTGCTCCACCTCCGCGCGCACGAGAAACTCCCGCACCCGGATGCGATGATGATAAAAGCTGCCGCTGAGAATGACCACTCCATTGAGCGCGATGAAGGTGCAATTGTTGATGAAGATGCCCATCTGGTGGGGTGTCACACCGTGCCACAGCGCCTTCGCGGTGGCTCCGAAATAGAAGGCGACGACGAGGCCGAGGGCCACGCAGCTTTCCCTGAACGTCCAGTGGAACATCAGCCCGATGGCCACGAGGCAGAGGGTGAGCCCGGCGTAGTAGTTGGAGGTCGCCGGGTCGCCGGAGGCACGGATCATCATGCTGATGAAGAAGGCCGGGATCATGGGCACAATCACGGTATAGGCCCGAAAATAGCGGTGCCCCAGCCAGGTGCGGGTGGACCACAACACTGGAACCAAGAGCAGCGTGGAAAGCACGCGCATGGGGAAAAACACCGGCACCAGCTCGCGATACGCCATCAAATCCAGCACCACGGCGATGGGCACCAGGATCATGGCGATCCAGCACAGGATGCGCACGTTGCGCAGCGTCACCTCGCGGTCCTCCTCCACGAACCTCTCGGCCATGTCCGGATCTTCCAGCGTAGGCAGTTTGTCCGGTGGTGCGGGCTTCCTTGCTGCCGCAGCCGGGGGAGGCAGGACTTCAGGCAGGGCGAGGGCGGCGGCAGGCATCATGGCGCGCGACGAAAAAAAGGCTTAGCGGGCCGCCGGCATGGCGCGGCGCACTTCGGAACGGTCGGTGGCAAAATGCAGGCCTGCGCTGAGCGCCTGGGAACGCCCCTCCTCCAAGGTGTTAGGCATGTCGAGCGGATCGGTGCTGTGGATGATGCTGGGCTGGATGAAGATGAGCGTCTCCTCGCGTGTTTTCTGCTTCTGGGTGCGGTTGAAGAGGTGCTTGATCACGGGGATGTTGCGCAGGACCGGCACGCCATCTTCGGTGTGAGTGGTGTTCTCATTGATCAGGCCGCCCAGCACCACGGTAGTGCCGTTGCGCACCGTCACCGTCGTCTGCAGCTCCTGGGTGCCGATGGTGGGCACGCTGTTGCCGCCGATCTGCTGCTGGCCAGTGATGTTGTCGTTCACCTGGGCGATCTGCAGCGTCACTTCATCATTGGAATTGATCAGCGGGATCACCTCCAGCTTCAGCACCACATCTCGATAGTCGATGCTGCTGCTCACCGAGGCGGTGTTGCCGATGCCGGCGCCGACGTTGGAAAGCGTGCTCACTGGCACCGCGATGCGCTGGCCGGAGGAGATGGTGGCCTTCTCGTTGTTGCGCAGGTAGAAGGACGGGCGGGACAGCAGCTTGAAGTTTTTATCCTCCTGCATCATGTGGACATAATTGCCCAGCGTGCCCATCTGGCCGTAGATGCTGAAGGAGTGCGACAGGGGGAAGTTCAGCAGGCCCGGGGTGCCCGCAGGCTGGTAGCCGATTGTGCTGGTGCTTGTGGTGGAGCCAGTGGTGGAACCCAGAAGGCTTCCCGTCGAGCTGCCGGTGGTCGTGGTGGTTGAGCCAGTGGCCGTGGAGACAAGGCTGTTCCTTCCCTGCTGCAGCGTGAAGTCTCCCAGGCTCTGCAAGAAATCGACGCCGTAGTCATCGCTCTTGCCCAGGTTAAGCTGGGCAATAATGGTGGAGATGTAGATCTGCTGCGGACGCAGGTCCATGCGCTCGATCAGCCGGTCAATGGTCATCACGTCCTCTGGCGAACCGTTCACGATCAAGGTGTTCGAGCGTGCGTCTGCGATCAGCAGCGTCTTGCCCACCACCGCCGACTCGGGCGCACCGCTGGTTTCCGGATCACCCAAAGAACTGCGGGTGGACGATCCGCTGGTGGAGCCGCTGCGGCCGTTGTTACTGCCAAAGGAGCCGCCGTTGAAGTTGTTGTTCTGCTGGTTGCGCTGTGCGCTGTCGGTGGAGGGCGTGTTGGTACTGCCGCTGGTGCGGCGGGAACGAGTGCCCTTGCTGCCGCCACCAGGGGTTGCACCAGAGCCGCCCCCGTCGGTGGAGATGTCCGTGTCACGCGAAAGGGCGTCCTTGGCCACGGCCAGAAACTCCGTCACCGGCATGTAGCGAAGCTTGCGTTCGAGGAAGTTGGTGTCGCCTGCCTCGCGGTCCAGCTTCGACACAAGCGTGTGGATGTAGGTGATGTCCACCGGCCTGGCGATGACCAGCAGTGAATTGGTGCGCCGGTCCGGAATGATCTTTGGCTTCGCTGCCGTGGGATTGGTGGCACCATTGGTGGCACCTCCACCAGGGGTGAGCATGGCCTGCTGCACCGGCGCGGCAGGATTCTGGGGTGCCGCGGGATTGCCGCCTTTGGCTCCGCGATACTGCACCGAGGACTCGGCTTTTTCCTTCTCTTCGTAGATCTCCTTGATGATGTCCGCCACCTTTTCCGCATCGGAACGCTTCAGATCGATGATCTCATTGGCAATCTCCGCGGGTGGCACGTCGATCTGCTGGGCCAGTTCACAGATGCTGCGGATGGTCGCGGTGTTCTCGGTGATGATGATGTTCGAGGTGTTGTTGACCGGCGTGATCGCCCCATAGCTGTCCAGCCTGATCACGGTCGAGAAGGCCTTCGTCGCCTCTTCCGGAGAAATGTTCTGCAGCGGCAGGACGAAGTGCACGATCTTCTCATTCACCGGCAGGTCCTTCAGCGAGGTATAGACCGGCAGACCGGCCGTGGTAGGGCTCGTGCCGCCGCTCCAGTGAATGAGCTTCACGGTCTCATCGTCCACGTCGATCACGGCATAGCCATTGAGCAAAAGGCAGGCCTCGATGTAGTTCACCGCCTCCTTCTTCGTCATGGGACGCGTGCCAACAATCTTGAGCGTTTCGCCATCCAGCTGCTTGTCCAGAATCATCTTTTTGCCGGTGATCTGCTGGTACACCGGAATGATGCCGCTGATGGGAGTGTGCGGGAAGTTGACCTTGATCGTGGCTCCCTCAGAGGCCCCACTCCCTTGCGAAACAGCGTCTTCAGGCCCCTTCGCGGCGGGACTGCCCGCTACCGCCCCAAAGCAGCCCGTACCAGGGAGCGCAACGCTGGCGCCCAAGAGCAACAGCGAGGGGATCAAAAGCCGCCGAAAAGGTGTAGTGGGCATGGTCGTATTATAATAATTGTAATTATAATAGCAACAATGTCTTTGGCGCGCAAACTATTCGGATAACAAAATAATCTGGCTTTTTCGATTTTCCTGGACTTTATATCACTCTAGGAGGCACAAAGACCCTCTTTAGTTCGCGACACCTGTGAAACTCAAGCCCGTCAGCCGCGAGGATGCACCGCTTTTGCAAGGGCTGCTCGAACAGGTGCCTCGCTTTTTCCAGGCCGTTGACGGCTGTCCCCCCGGACCCAGCGCGGCACTCGAACTCCTGCACGAGATGCCACAGACGCCGGGCCAGTGCCAAAAACTCGACTTCTTTATCGAGGAAAACGATCACCTGGTTGGCGGCGTGGACGTGCTTTTCCACTACCCTGAGGCCGGCGTGGCCTTCATCGGGCTTTTTTTCCTGATCGAACCGATGCAGGGCATGAAGCTGGGCAAGAAGGCCTATGCAGAGCTGGAAGCCCTGCTGGTCTCAAACTCCATGACGGCTGTGGAGTGTGGAGTGGTTGATCTCAATCCCGTGGAGGGATTTTGGCAAAAAATGGGCTTCGACCAGGTCGTCCGCTCACGAAATTTCCAGGGAAAGCACACGCGAGGATGCGTGACGGTGCTGAGGAAGAACTTGGCAGCCCAGCCCTGAGCGGCTTCCGGACTAGGCCGCCGCTTCTTCCACGCTCGGGCAGGTGCAGACCAGGTGACGGTCGCCAAAGACGTTGTCGATGCGCCCCACGGGAGGCCAGTACTTGTTGTCCTTCACCCACGGCAGCGGGAAGGCGGCCTCTTCGCGGGTGTAAGCACGCTGCCAGTCCGTGGCGACAACGACTTCCGCCGTGTGCGGCGCCATTTTGAGCGGGTTGCTCAGGGCGTCGAAGGTCCCCTCCTCCACTTTTAGAATCTCAGCATGAATGGCCTCCATCGCCTCACAGAAACGGTCGAGCTCGGCCTTGCTCTCGCTTTCGGTGGGCTCGATCATGAGCGTACCGGCGACAGGCCAGCTCATCGTCGGAGCGTGGTAGCCGTAGTCCATCAGACGCTTGGCCACATCCTCCACCGTCACTTTCTTGAACTGGCGGAAATCCAGGATGCATTCGTGCGCCACGTGGCCGGACTTGCCGGTGTAGAGTACCGGGAAGCACTTGCCCAGCCGGGCGGCGATATAGTTGGCGTTCAGGATCGCCACACGGGTGGCATCCAGCAGGCCCTGGGCACCCATCATGGTGACATACATCCAGCTGATGACGGTGATGCTGGCGCTGCCCCATGGGGCGCTGCACACCGCGCCCGGCCGATGCTCTTCATCAAAGACCAGATGCCCCGGCAGGAAAGGCACCAGGTGCTCGGCCACGCCGATGGGGCCCACGCCGGGACCACCACCGCCGTGCGGAATGCAGAAGGTCTTATGCAGGTTCAGGTGGCACACATCGGCTCCAATGCGGCCGGGTGAAGTAAGGCCCACCTGGGCGTTCATGTTCGCGCCGTCCATGTACACCTGGCCGCCGTGGTCGTGCACCATCTGGCAGATTTCCACGATACCTTCCTCAAACACGCCGTGCGTGCTGGGATAGGTCACCATCAGGGCGGCGACGTTGGCCGCGTGCTTGTCGAGCTGGGTGCGCAGGTCGGTCAGGTCGATGTTGCCCTGGTCGTCGCACTTCACCGGCACCACCCTGAAGCCGCACATCACCGCGCTGGCGGGATTGGTGCCGTGGGCGGAGACAGGAATGAGGCAGATGTCGCGATGCATCTGGCCGCGCGAGGCATGATACCGGCGAATGGCCAGAAGCCCCGCCTGCTCGCCTTGCGATCCGGCATTCGGCTGCAAAGAAACAGCGGCAAAGCCGGTGATCTCCGCCAGCGCCGCCTCCAGCGAGGCGAACATCTCGCGGTAGCCTTCGGTCTGGCCCGGAGGCGCAAAGGGATGCAGGCCGCCTACTTCCGGCCAGGTGACCGGCAGCATTTCCGCCGCCGCGTTTAACTTCATCGTGCAGGAACCCAGCGGGATCATGCTGCGGTTCAGCGCGATGTCCTTGGCCTCCAGGCGATGGAGATAGCGCATCATCTCCGTCTCGCTGTGGTAGCGGTTGAAAACCTCATGGGTGAGGAAGGCGCTGGTGCGCAGCATGCCGGCCTCCAGCGTGGATCCGTCGTGATCTTCCTCAAAGCCGGCGCCCGGGCGGATGTCGAAGGCGGCCAGCACGGCTAACAGTTCATCGCTGGTAACGCGCTCGTCCAGGGCCACGACAATGGTGTGCTCATCGGCGCAGCCAAGGTTGATGCCTTGCGCCAGGGCTTTGGCGAGAACGGCCTCGGCATCATCCACCCGCACCGTCACCGTGTCGAAGAACTCATCGCCGGCCAGTTCCAGGCCGGCGGCGGCGAATTCATCGGCCAGCCAGCTTGCAGCATTGTGCACGCGCCGGGCAATCGCCTTCAGCCCCTCGGGGCCATGGTACACCGCGTACATGCTGGCCATCACCGCCAGCAGCACCTGGGCGGTGCAGATGTTGCTCGTGGCCTTTTCGCGACGAATGTGCTGCTCGCGCGTCTGCAACGAAAGCCGGTAACCCGGCCTGCCCTGGGCATCGACGGACACGCCGACCAGGCGGCCAGGCATGCGGCGCTTGAGCCCGTCTTTCACCGCCATGAACGCGGCATGGGGACCGCCAAAGCCCAGCGGCACGCCGAAGCGCTGGCTGCTGCCAACGCAGATGTCCGCCCCGAACTCGCCGGGCGGCGTGATCAGGGTGAGGGAAAGCAAGTCTGCGGCAACGATGAACAACGCGCCGGCCTCATGCACCGCGGGCGCCAGATCCTTGAAGTCGCGGATAAGCCCGAGCGTGTCCGGGTACTGCACCACCACGGCGGCCATGTCCTTTTTCTCGTCCGGGTCCCAGCACATCACATCACCCACCTCCACCTGGATGCCTAACGGCTCCATGCGGGTAAACACCACCTCGATGGTCTGCGGGTGGCACATGTCGGATATGAACACGCGCTTCGCCGAGCCATGCTGCGCCACGGCCATGGCAAGCGCCTCGGCCACGGCGGTGCCTTCATCCAGCAAGGAGGCGTTTGCCACGTCCAGCCCGGTGAGGTCGCAGATCATTGTTTGGTAATTGATCAGCGCCTCCAGCCGGCCCTGGGCGATTTCTGCCTGGTAGGGCGTGTAGGCCGTGTACCAGCCTGGATTTTCCAGGATGTTGCGCTGGATCACCGGCGGCGTGAAGGTGTCATGGTAGCCCATGCCGATAAAGCTGCGCAGCACCTGGTTGCGGCCCATCACCGCCTTCAATTCCGCCAGCGCCTGCGCTTCGGTCAGCGCCTCCGGCAAGTCCAGCGGCACGCTTGAGCGGATGTCTCCTGGCACCACATGATCCATCAGCTCATCCAGGGAGCCGCAGCCCAGGGCCTGCAGCATCTGCTGCGTTTCGTTTTCGGAAGGACCGATGTGACGGCGCGAAAAAGCGGAGAGGGAGGCCATGAGGCCTTCAGTCTCTAGCAAGCCCGGGGCTTTTGGAAAGTGGTTTGCGGGGATACCGGCCCTCTTCACCGCCCGGAAACAGGGAAGGCGCTGGCATCCTCCCGCTGGAACTGCTCCTTGCGCAGCATCATTTTCGCCTTGGCTTCGTCCTCTTCAAAGACCGCCAGTCCCACCACGCCGACATTGCGCGCCACGCCCTGCTTGGCCGCCTTGGATGCCGATACCGAGCTGAACTCAAAGGTCCGCACCTTCTCATCGTTCACCCGGAAGCCCCTGATGTTTACCGAGCTTTTGGGAGCAATCACGTAGCCACGCTGGCTGTAACCGGCCACACCGCCGGTCAACACATTCAGGCTGTCCACACTGACTATGACCTCCTCCGTGTGGCTGGTGCGGTTTTCCAGGTGGATTTGATAGGAGTTCCCGGGCTGCCCCATGAAAATCTGCCGGCTTTTCGCATCCAGGTGGGGAAACGCTTCATCGCCGTACGACACCAAACCCACGCGCAGCCGGCCATCAGCGACTTCGATCAAGCCACTGCGTTTAGTGCTGCCACCAATCAGATCGGCCATCGCCTTGGCTCCTGGCTCATCGTTGTAATAGAACGAAGCCACCGCATCCGGCGAGGATGACTTGCGGTAAAAATGGGCGCGGCTCACCGAGTCATGGAACTCATATCCGGCAGCGGTGCCCAGCCCAGGCCGCTCTCTAGCACTGGATGCCTTCGAGGGCCCGTTGCTGGAGCGCGACTCCGGCAGCATGCTGCCATACCCTGCGCTGGCCTCCGATGAACGAGGACGATTCCACGGCAACCCAGAGTCGGCAGAGGCCACCTGCGGCGCTGGTTCCGCCACCTGGGCGCAGGAGGCAAGAAACAAACAGGCAGCCCCGGCAAGGGCGCCCGCCAGCGGAAGCAAACGGAAGGAGAAAGAGGGTGCGTTGTTGTTCATGACATGCGGATTTTTCCGCACATCATCTTCCAGCGCAAGCACAATGTGCGGAAAAATCCGCACTTGCAGCACTGCCTCATCTGTGGAAAAATCCGCACATGCCCGTGCATGGCGACAGCTCCCTTTCCAAACGCGAGAACCAGGCCATGGAGATCCTGTACCGCCTGGGCACCGCCACCGCGGCCGAGGTCCAGGCGGAGCTGCCCGATGCGCCCAACTACTCCTCCGTGCGCTCCCTGCTCGGCATCCTGGAAGAGAAAAACCTCATCAAACACCGGGTGGACGGCAAACGCTACATCTACGAGGCCGTCAAATCCCCCGCCCGGGTGCGCAAGCAGGCCGTGTCAAAACTGCTGAAGACCTTCTTCTCCGGCTCGCCGACCGAACTGGTGGCCAGCCTGCTCGATCCCAAGGAATCCAAGCTGTCGCGCCAGGACATCGACGAACTGCGTGCGCTGCTCGACAAACATCCACCTGACAAGCCATGACCACCAGCCTTCTTCTGTGCGCGGCCGTCAAGGCCTCCTTGATCGCGGTGTGCGGCCTGTTCGCCGTGCATCTGCTGCCTCCGGCGTGGATCAGAGCGCGGAGAAAGATCGCCTTGCTCGCCATGTGGTCGCTGCTGGTGCTGCCGTGGGTCTCACTGCCCAGCCTGTCCGCCCCTGTTCCGCACCTGCCCGAGGTGAATGCCGGTGCGCTGCTCACCGCCGGGCTTCTCCTCGCCTGGGGACTGGGCTTGATTCTCCGTTGTTGCCGCCTGGGAATGGAATCACGCCTGCTACTCCAAATCGCCGGCTCCGGTACCCCTTGTGGCAACCGGCTGCTGGTCGTGGAAGGACTCGCCTCTCCTTGCATGTGGGGTGTGGTGGACCCCTGCATTTTAATGCCCGCCGCCGCCAAAGACTGGCCGCCGGCACAGTGGCAGGCCGCCGTGCTGCACGAACGCCAGCACATCCGCCAGCACGATGGCTGGCACCGCCTGGTGGCAGCGCTGGTTCGCGCCTTGTTCTGGTGGAATCCCCTCGTGCACGCCCTGTGCCGGAGGCTGGAAATTGAATCTGAACTGTGCTGCGATGAAGCGGCGACTGCGAACTCCAGCCGCCGGGCCTATGGCGAAATGCTGCTCCATCTGGCAACGGCCGCCTCTTTTGAAGCCGCGCCCGCCTGGGCTGCAAGGGGCGGTGTGCGGGAGCGCATCCAGCGCCTCATCGCCCCCGCGCCTTGCGGCCGGGCGGCGGCTTTTGTCCGGTCAACGATGGTGGCGGGAGTGCTGGCCCTGGGTTTCGCCGCCGGTTGCTGCATCGACAGCAAACCCTCACTTGTTCAAGAAGCCGCGGTCCGCCTGGATGCAGATCCGTTTCCGCTGCACTGAACCCGGAACTCAGCAGCCACAAGTTTGCCGCAATGGCAACGTATGAGTTCCACATGAGCTCCCGCGCCTGCCTTGCCACTCTGCTCCTGGTTTCCTCCGGCCTTGGCGCCCACGCCGAGGCACCCAAACCCAAGCCTGCATTTCAGTACCAGTCGCCAGGAATCGAAGTGCCTGCCGCCACGGCCGAGGAGCCCAAGATGAAGGCCTATGGCCCTGAATCGGTGCGCGCAGCCGCCAAGTACCTGGACGACGGAGCACATGCCTGGACCCGCGAACGCTCCTGCGTGGCCTGCCATACCACCGGCATCTACATGCTGGAACGACCCGGGCTCACCCCGCTCCTGGGCCGGCCCAGCGATGAAGTGTACGCCGACTTTGTGAAAACGATTCCGGACAAGCTGCCGGAGCCCAAGGTCACAGGCGGCATCACCCACTACCCGCTGGCCGACCGCTCTGTGTGGCGCTCGGCCGGCCTGGCGGAATGGGACAAGCACGTGACCGGCCTTCTTTCCGAGGCCACCGCGCGGTCGCTGCGCGACATGCTCATGCGCCTGTCCAGCCACGGCGGCTACCTCGTGCCGGGCGAGGTGGAGATTCCTTATGTCACCACGGACTTCGAGCTCACGGTGCAAGCCGCACGGGCAATCACCGCCGCTCCAGGATGGCTGGCGAAGCTCAAGGACCCAGAGCTGCTGCAGCGCATCGACCGCATGAAAACCTTCCTGCGCGAGAGCAGGCCGCGCAATGACTACGAACGCGCCTTGAAGCTGGAGCTTGCGACCCTGATGCCAGAACTGGTGCCGCAAGCCGAACGCGATGCCGCCATGGCCATGCTGTGGCAGAAACAGCAGGCGGACGGCGGCTGGTCCACCCGCCGCATGTCGGACACGCACAACTGGCACACGCCCATGAGCGAGAAGGTGCTGACCCTGATCGAAAGCCAGCCGGATGCCGCGAATCCCGGCAGCGATGCGTACATGACCGCCTTTGCCATCGTGCTGCTGCGCGAAAATGGCGTGCCCGCCAGCGATGAGCGCCTCCAGCGCGGCATTCACTGGCTGAAGGGTGAGCAACGCGCCAGCGGCCGCTGGTGGATGCAGTCCCTGTATCGCGGCAATTACCAGTTCAGCACCTACATCGCCACGGTGCAGGCCATGAAGGCGCTGGCCTTGTGCGGGGAACTGCCGGCAAAGAGCGTTTCGCTCAAGTAAGCAAAACGCTCTTGGAAGCAAGCCTCCAAGAGCGTGATGATGTCAAACCTGACAGGGCGACGACGGCCTACGCAGCGCCCGGTGCGGGAGCCTCGTGGTGCTCCGCGGCTGGTTCTTCCGGAGCGGCAGCCTTCGCTTCCTCCACCGGCATGGCAGCCTCAGGAGCTGGGGCTTCCACGGCGGTGTGGGTTTCTTCGTCGGCAGGCTCGCCAGGGATCACTGGCACCTCTTCGGGGACGGGAGCAGGATCCACATGGAGGGCCGTTGCTTTTTCCAGCAGCACGGTGTCAGTCTCGGAAGCCACCACTGGCGTCTCCACTTCTGCTTCGTGAACTGTTTCTTCGACACCCGCGGCTTCAGCCTCGCTCACCGTTTCGGGTGCCACCTCAGCGGTGCCCGACTCCGGGATATGCTCCGCAACCGCGGCCACGGATTCTTCCGCCGGCTCGGGAGCTGCTTCAGTGTGGGTGGTTTCTTCAACGGCAACCGCTTCGGCCTCGCCTGCGATTTCAGGAGCAATCTCAGCGATGCTTGATTCCGGCACGTGGTCAGTGACCTCTGGAGCGGCCTCCTCGGCCGGCTCCTTGCCTTCCTTGGCCGCCTTGCCTTCGGCAGCATGCTGGGGCGGATCGCCCTGCACTCCGAGGAACACGGGGCCGTCGCTGTACTCGATTACGTAGCCTTCATCCGACAGCCAGCGCAGGTCGCGCAGCACCTGCACCTGGTCATCGGTGAACTGCTTCTGCTTGGACTCCGCAGGTTCGCCTTCTTTGGCGGCTTCGGCGGCAGGGCTGGGCGCCACGGCTTCCACCAGCTTGGAAGCCAGGATGCCAGGCTCGCGGCGCACCACCTCGACGATGGCCTTGATGCGTTCGCTGAAGATCACGCCCGGATCGACCGCGCGCGGCTTCACACGGCTGACGAACATCTTGCCAGCACGGCGCTTGAACAGCTTCATGCCGCGGCGCTCCAGGCCGTGGGCGATCTTTTGCGAGAGCTCAAACAGGTGCTTGCGCGCCTCCTCCAGATTGCGGCGGAACAGGCGGCCCAGGCCGGGCGAGAGCTGCTCGCGGCGGATGGTGCCGGGGAGCACGGCCTCACGCACTTCGACCACCGCGTCGTCACCATGGATGCGGCGGAAATGAGCTTCGAGGTCAGCCCGGCTGCTGAAGGCCTGCGGCTCCTGGCCTTCAGCCAGCTCCTCTTTGACATACACCCAGCGCACGCCCTTTTTCTGCTCTTCCTTCCACTTCTCCACCAGCTCAGGGGTGGACTCCACGCGCACCCGGCGGCGGTAGTCCTCAATGCTCATGTTGCCAAAGCGCTCGTTGTGCAGGCGCTTGAGCGCGGTCTGAAAGCTGTGATGGCTGGGCGGCCCCAGGACTTCGCCGGAGAAGCCGCACACGCCCACGGAAGTGAAGTTGCCCTTCGGCGCCTCCAGCTCCACTTCCTCCATCTTATAATAGGGAGCCATCGCGTCCGCGGAGCGCAGCAGGAATTTGAACGCTTCCTCGCGGGTTTCGAAAAGACCGCTGCCGGGAATGCTGAAGAGGCCCACGAGACGTTCCGCCTCGCAGTCGAACTTCACATGGTGGCGGTCCTCGCCGGCAAGCACAAGGCGCGCGGCGTCGAACAAGCTGAAGGCGCGGCCTTGAGTTTTAATGTGCAAGGCGAGGGCGTCCAGGGCCTTGTCTTCAGCCTCAATCACGGCCTTTACGCCGGAAGGCAGCGCCGGGCGGTCGTCGATCGGCGGACCACGGCGATCGTCGCGACGCCCACCGCCGCCGGCATAGGACCCACCGCCACGGCGTTCGCCGCCACGATCACCGGCTCCGCGATTTGGCCGGTCACCCTGTGGGCGTGGACCGCCGGCACCACCGGGTCCGCCACCGCCACCACCCGGGCCGCCGAAGCTGCTGCGGCCGCGTGGCGGGCCACCGGCACCGCCGCCACCGCTGCGTGAGAAGCCTCCGCGGTCATTGCCGAAGCCACGCCCGCCGCCGCGACGGTCGTCAGGGCGTTCCTCGGCGTATTTCGGGCGCGGTTCTTCTTGGCCAAAGGTGGCAACCCAGGCTGGCACCAACTTGAAATCAGACAAGTCGATGGCCGGGGGAGGGGTGTTTTTTGTTTCGTCACTCATGCAGTGCTTCCGGGAAGGGACGGAGAATATGTGCAGGGGAAGCCGTATTGCGAGCGAGGAATGCAAGGGCGGGCAATCATTCGTTTGACAGACTTGTCAGACAAACCGGCCGTCTCTTCCCTTGGAAGCCGCAGTTGCGGCTTGAGGCGCGGGCCAGTCCGCGTTCTGTTGCGCGATGGACAGCTCCTCCCCTGGCGACCACGCGAACCCCAGCCTCACCTGGGTCACCTGCGCGCTTATCGCGGCCCTGGCCTTTGCCTATGTGTTCATCACCTTCCGCGGCCTGAACAGCCCGGCGGCCATGGATCAGGCGCAGGTGGCGCGGGAGCTGGCGCGCGGGCACGGCTTTCATACCCAGATGGTTCGGCCCGCAGCCTTCCAGGCGGCACAGGCCAGCGGCAAGGATGCCAGCATCACGGCGGTGCAGGACACTTACAACCCGCCGCTGCAGGCGCTGCTGTGGGCGCCGATGTTCAAGCTGGTGCCCTCCTGGTGGCCCTTTGATGTGACCCGAGGCACGGTGTACGTGCTGGACCGCCTGATCGCCGGCCAGGGCGTGTTCTGGTTCCTGCTCACCCTGCTGCTCACGCACGGCATGGCCCGGCGTTTGTTCGACCGCACCATCGCCTCCCTCACCGTGCTGGCCGTGGCGGTGAGCCCGCCGATGTGGGAGCTGGCCACCACCAGCGGGCCGCGCGCGCTGCTGCTTTTTCTTTTCACCCTTGCCATGTACTGGCTGACGATGCTGGTGCGCCGCGCGCATGCGGCGGAGCCGGTGGGCTTTGGCCTGCTGCTGGGCATTGGCCTGGCCTGCGGGCTGATGGTGATGACGCACTGGATGGCCGTGTGGCTGGTGCTGGGCATCGCCGTGGCCATCGCCGTGCTGGCGCCCGGCCAACGGCACTCCCTGGTGGTGGTCCTGACGGTGCCGCTGCTGTTCATGGCCGGCTGGGCGCTGCACAACCGCGCCGTGAGCGGCACTCTGATGGGCACGGGCAAGGTGACCATCCGCAGCCTGCTCTCCCCATTCACCGAGCAGTCCCACCTGCGTGATTTTTCCGACATCGCGCCTCCAGTGAACCTGGACCTGCTGCTGCGCAAGATCAACGGCAACATCAACTGGCAGATGCAGGACCTGTTCTCCGAGCTCGCGGGCGTGATCCCGGCCCTGGTGTTCTTTCTCTGCCTGCTGCACCGGTTCCGCCGGCCGGAGGTGCAGAGCATGCGCTGGGTGCTGGTGATCGTGTGGGCATGCGCGTGGCTGGGCATGTCCATGCTGGGCCTGCCGGGCAAGGTGGAGGATGACAACCAGGTCCATATCATCTTCGTGCCAGTGCTGACGATGTTCGGCCTGGCGGCGCTGTCCGTGTTCTGGGCGCGGCTGTACCCCGGCAAAAAAAACTTGTGGGCCCTGCATGGCCACGCCGTCATCGCCATTGTTCTCACCGGCTGGCCCATGCTTGCACGCCTGCCTTCCGATCTGCGGGCCGGCCTGTTCATGAAAAACCAGCTCATGAACTGGCCGCCCTACCGGCCCATCACCATCTCCTTCCTGAACAAATGGGTGGCCCCGCAGGAAGTGCTGGCCAGCGACTCCCCCTGGTGCGTCTCCTGGTATGCCGACCGCACCTGCCTGTGGCTGCCGAAAGACCGGGAGCAGTTCGACAAAATCCGCGAGATCTCTGACAAGCAGGGCCACCATGTGGCCGGCCTCGTCATCACTCCGCTCGCAACCGCTGACAATGTGGGCGGCATCCCCTTCAGCGGAGCCTATGGCGCATGGGCAGACTGGACGACCCGGGGTACAGCGCTGGGCCTTTCCAGCAGCTTCGACCTGGCCGGTGCGGTGAAGTACCTGCAGGCCTTCCCTGTGCACCAGTCCCTGGGCTCCGTTCCTCTTGCTGACGGCCGTACCGTGCCTTGCATCGTGTTTTATACCGACAAGTCGTCGCGACTGGGCACCAAGCCACCGTGAGCCGGGCCAGAAATCAGCCCTTTTCGCTTTTCACCCCCGGCTTTCCTCTTCATGCTCGGGGCTCTCTTCTAACAACCCAACCTCTCATCCCCAAGCTTCAGCATGAGCAGAAAAATTCGTTACGGCATGGTCGGCGGTGGCCGCGGCGCGTTCATTGGCGCGGTGCATCGCATCGCCGCCGCCCTGGATCAGCAGATTGAACTGGTCTGCGGCGCTTTTTCGTCCGATGCGGAAAAATCCAAGGCCTCCGGCGCGGACCTCTTCCTGCCTGCCAGCCGCTGCTACGGCAGCTATGAGGAGATGATCAAGTCCGAAGCCGCCCTGCCAGCCGACCAGCGCATGGATTTCCTGGCCATCGTGACGCCGAATCATGTGCACTTCCCGCCCGCCAAGATGGCGTTGGAAAACGGCTTCCACGTGCTCAGCGACAAGCCCGCCACCTTCAACCTGGCCGAAGCCAAGGAACTGGCTGCACTGGTGAAAAAGACCGGCCTGCTCTACGGCCTGACGCACAATTACACCGGCTATCCGCTGGTCAAAGAAGCCCGCGAAATGGTTCTGAGCGGCAAGCTGGGCAAGATCCGCAAGGTGGTGGTCGAGTACCCGCAGGGCTGGCTGGCCACCAAGCTGGAAGACTCCGGCCAGAAGCAGGCCGGCTGGCGCACCGATCCCTCCAAGTCCGGAGCCGCCGGCTGCGTGGGCGACATCGGCACGCACGCGGAAAACCTTGCCGAGTACATCACCGGCCTGAAGATCAGCGAACTGGCCGCCGACCTGACCGCTTTTGTCGAAGGCCGCCTGCTGGATGATGATGCTAACATGCTGCTGCGTTTCGAAAACGGTGCCAAGGGCGTGCTGCACTGCTCCCAGATCAGCGGGGGCGAGG
>FTBX01000088.1_pt1 | contig 21826 bp, 13 predicted proteins | sample 1639461 | NCBI WGS metagenome assembly FTBX01 (sample SAMEA3914864, study PRJEB12502) | metagenome | biome: forest; material: soil | place: USA | collected 2012-03-12 | depth 0.3 m
CCTTGTCGCTCATCGCGTAGGGAAGGATCAACTGGCCGGCGTGGACCAGGGCGCCGCAGCTATAGACCACGTTGGGCACGTAGCCCTCGCGTTCATTGCCCTCGGGCGAGAGCAGCGGCTCGCGCAGGCGGCCGATTACGCGCGTGGGATCATTCAGGTCCAGCAAGGCGGCGCCGATGCAGTACTTGCGCATGGGGCCCACGCCGTGGGTGATGACCAGCCAGCCGGCCTTGGTTTCAATCGGCGAGCCGCAATTGCCCACTTTCACAGATTCCCAGGCCTCGGCCGGCCGTAACAGCATCTGCGGATTGCTCCAGTAGTGCGGGTTGTCGGAAAACATGATGAGCAGGTTCTCATCGTCCTTGCGCGAAAGCATGGCATAGCGGCCGTTGATGCGGCGGGGGAAGAGCGCCATGCCTTTGTTCTGCACCGCGCTGCCGTTGAGCGTGAGCACGCGGAAGTGCAGGAAGTCCTCGGTCTCGATGAGCTGGGGCAGGATGGCGCGGCCGTTGTACGCGGTGTAGGTGGCGTAGTACATCACCGAGCCGTCATCCTCCACGAAGCGCACAAAGCGGGCGTCCTCAATGCCGTTGCTCTCATTGGCGGAGGCGGGGAAGATGATGCGTTCGCTGATGGCGAGCTTGGAAGGGAACAGCAGCTCATAGTTGGAATCCGCCAACCACTGGATGCACTCCAGCGTGCGCTGAAAATCATGGGTGACCGGCATGAACTGGCTGCGCACGCGGGCCACGCTGGCGGTGAGATCGCTGAGGGTGAACTCCTCCGCGAGAGGCGACAGCACGGCGGCGGCGCTGTCGTTGTTAAACCCCATCTCGTGCAACTTGATAAGAAAGCGCCGCTTCCGGTACGTGGGATTGGGCAGCACCTGGGGCACGGTAACGAAGCGCGAGACAGGCTCCAGGCTGATGTCGCCGGCGGGGGAAAGGCTGCCGGCGCGGAACTCGATGGAGGAGATGTGGCCTTCACCAGTGGCGCGCAGGCTCATGATGAAGCGCAGGCCGCCCGCCGCCGTGCCGCTCTGATCAGGGTGCGGAACGAGGGAAGGATTGAACAAGGCGGCGGCCTCCAGCGCGTACTCGCCGGAAAACAGCGCACCGATGAGCAGCTCGCGCACACGGCTGAGCGGGCGCTGGGTGAAGATGTGCGGCCGCACCTTGGCAAAGTGCGCCAGCAGCGGCACATCAATGTCGTAGTGCCGTGAATCGAAGGCCGCATGCACGGCCTCCAGTTCCGCCTCGGCCTCGGCCTCTGTCAAGGCCAGGGCACGGCCGATGATGGTGGCCACGCGCTGGGGATCGTTGGGGATGAAAGGCCGGATGATGACGCGCGCGGCATCGGGAAGCAGCAGGATTTCGTGACGCCGAAGCGGAAGGCCGGTCATTAAGAGTGGGGCGGAAGGAGGTGGGTGAGGGGATGCTCGGCGTAGTTCATCTCCGCGAGCGAAAGATGGAAGGCGAGGGTGGACTCGGCGCCCTGGTTTTCATTGACGCGGTCCGGATGCAGGCCGTCGCAGCAGCCGCCATTGCTGGCATCGTAGAGGGGAATGCCCAGGTCGTTGCGGCCCAGGAACCACTCGAAGGCCCGGCGCGCCTCCTTGAGCCACATGGCATCGCGGGTGGCGCGAAAAGCCTCCAGGCAGGCGGAAACCATGGCCTGCGCCTCCACCGGCTGCTGGTCAAAATCGGCGCGTGCGCCATCCCTGACATAGAAGCCGTTGCTGCCCACGGGACGGAAGTGGCCGGCCTGGTTGGTTTGAATGGAGGCCAGCCAGCGCAGCGATTGCAGGCCGATGTCCAGCGCTTCAGGGTTTGGCATCCACTGGCCGCTGAGGATGAGCGCCTGGCACAGGCGGGCGTTGTCATAGGTGGCGCTGGCTTCGAACCAAGGCCAGTTTTCGGTGGCGCAATGCTTCCAGAGTTGCACCAACCTGGCGGTTAAATCTTCGCGCAAGGCCGCGGCTTTCGCGTCCTGGGGGAATTCGCGCATGTGCTCGTGGATGCCCAGCAGGGTGAAGGCCCAGGCGCGCGGGGAAGTGAAGCCGGGGACGATGTCGAGCCCCAGGCTGAACAGCCTCGCGGAAAGCCGCCTGCGGCCTTCATTGCGCGAGCGGCCCGCGCCGCTGCCCAGCGCCCAGAGCGCGCGGCCGTGGCTGTCCTCGCTGCCCGCGGGCTCCAGCCACAGGCGGCCATGGCTCATGAAGTTGCGGAAGCGCTGGTTGTCCTTGTTCCACGCGCAGGCCAGAAAGGCAAGGTAGCTGGTGGCAAGCTGCTCCAGGTGCGCCTCCGCGGGGCCGCCGCCCAGCTCATCGAGGAGGTTGCACAGGATGAAGGCGCGGGCGTTGTCATCGGTGCAGTAGCCATGATGAAAATCCGGCACGTTGAAGATGGCGTGCTGGAAGATGCCGGTGCTGTCACTCATGTGCATGAGGTGATCGAGCCGCAGCGGTGGCAGGTCATACGGGCGGCTGGCGAGCGTCCAGCCGGCAAAGGCGGTGCGCGGGGTGGCGCGGCGGTCGGGGCGGGCATGCCGGGAGGATTCCAGGTAGCGCTCCGCCACGGCCGGCCAGATCATCTCACGGCCCGCCGCGTAAGCCTCGTGCCGGGTTCGCTCCATGCGCGCCGGGTCATCCAGGAACGCGCACACGCCCTCGGCAATGCCTTCCGGGCTGCGGAAGGGGACGAGGATGCCGCGCCCGTCGGCCAGCAGTTCCTGGGCATGCCAGTACGGGGTGGAGACCACGGCCTTGCCCGCGCCAAAGACGCAGGCCAGGGTGCCGGAAGTTATCTGCGCCTCGTTCAGATACGGTGTGATATAAATGTCCGTGGCGCCGATGAATTCCTCGAGGTCTTCCTGGCTGACGAAACGGTTGTGAAAAATCACGTGCTCCTTCACGCCGCGCTCATCGGCCAGCCGTTCCAGGCCCAGGCGGTACTTCTCGCCCTCATGCGCCACCAGGTGGGGATGGGTGGCACCGAGAACGAGATAGACCACGTTGGGATGCCGCTTCACAATCCGCGGCAGGGCTTCGATCACATGCTCGATGCCCTTGCCCGGCCCGAGAAGGCCGAAGGTGAGCAGCACCATGCGGCCCTCCACGCCGAACTGCGCCTTGGAGAAGGACGAGTCCATGAACGGGATGTCGGGAATGCCATGCGGAATGATGTCCACCTTGGCCTCGGCCACCCCATAGGTTTCGCGCAGGATCTCCAGCCCCTTGCGCGCCATCACCACGAGCCGGTCGCTGCGCTGCGCCAGCTCCTCCATCACCTTGCGCTGGGCCGGATTGGGATCGCGCAGAACCGTGTGCAGGGTGGTGACCACCGGCATGCGCACTTCCTTGAGCAGGGCCAGGATATGACTGCCAGCGGGGCCGCCATAGATGCCGAACTCATGCTGCACGCAGAGCACCTCGGTGTTGTTAAAGTTGAGGAAATCGGCGGCCCGGCGGTATGAATCGAGGTCCTTTTCCTGAAGCTCAAAACGCACCCGCGAAGGGTACGTGTAGCCTTCCAGCCGGTCATTCACCGCACCAGCAATGCACTGGGAATCAGGGGCTGCGGCACTGACCGCCTCGCACACATCCCGGGTGAACGTTGCGATCCCACATTGCCGGGGTGCGAATCCACCGACAAAGGCCATGTGCCGGGGCACGGACGGGCTGGTCAGGAAAGACCTTTCAATAGCTGCGACATAGGGGACAGGACAGCCTGTGCGGGATATAGCAACCGGGGAGTTGTGGCACACCCGGCAGTGAAAGCGTGGCGCTTCCGACGACACGAAGGGCCCTTGCCCTGGGCCTGGAATCTCGGTAGCGTGCCCGATGGGTATGCGCTGGTATCATTTCGTCGCTTGGTTCTTTGGCGGAGCTTTTCTCGTGAACGCCATTCCCCACTTCGTGTGCGGCGTCACCGGCCATCCTTTCCAGAGTCCTTTTGCCCACCCGCCCGGTGAAGGGCTGTCATCGGCGTGGGTGAATACCTTGTGGGGCTCAGCCAACTTGGTCTTCGCCTATCTGCTCCTTGTCAAGGTAGGGAACTTCGAGTTCCGTCGTTGCTTGCATGCCTTCACAGCCGGAGCTGGAGGCCTGGCGATGGCGCTGATGGCCGCGCGCGTGTTTGGGCGGTTTTACGGCGGGCTGTGAGGTAAGCTGCGAGTGGCAGGTGTCCTGCCAGGCGGTCGGCGGCCAGCGGCACGGCCGGGGCACGCGTTCTGATGGGGGGGAATGGCCGGATTTTCAGCCGCCTCACATAAGACCACGCCTTCCACGCGCCATTACTGAGTGACTGCGGTGCAATCCACCGCACCAACTCTTTTATCACTTCGCCTGTGCTCTGCTACGACCGAAGAGCTGGCGATGGCACCTTGCAGAAGCGCGCCGCGCCATCGCCTCCGTACGCCCGGTCCACGGGCTGAAGTGAGTGCGACCCCTCGGTACGTTGGGCACCGCCTGTGCCGGTGAAATGCGTCGGCTGTCGTTTGCGCGGACTGAGCGAGCCAAAGAGGTCTTGAAACACCGTCTGCATTTGCGTGGGCGACGACCGGCTATTCGCTCATACCCAGAATCTCCTGGTTTTCAACGAACATCGGGCAGCCGTGGCCGGAACCAGCTTCAGCAGCTTTCTCCGCGCTCAACACACTGGTCTGGTCTGGGTTGGATAGGCGAAGGTGAACAAGGAAATAGACTTGTAGTTGACCGTAGTGGAGTAGAGGCTCTACCCGAGCCAAGCATAGCAGAATCAGATCTAGCCGAATCGGGCGAGAGAATCCATAGATAATGTTGGGCAATTGAAGCTACCGGTAGTGACTCAAACTTGTTCAGAGGTTCCCAGCATATCCCTCAACCCTCAGGGATTGCGGACTCTAGTGGAGCAAGTTATGTCGATCGTAGCACTTTTTGTTCTCGATGATGATACTTTGGTGGCCTTCCATTTGAGTTGCATCTTTTCAAGATCAGATTACTTACCTTCATTATGCCTAGTAAAGTAAATAATAAGAAACCCCAGAGCAAATCTTTGGCGTTCTTGAAGTTTGGTTTGCGCCACGTGAATGAGTTGCGGTCATTTTGGTTTCATCAAGTTATGACTCAATATGGATTGCGGTGGCTCCAAGAGCATGAAACAGAAATTCCTGGAAAGATTACCTGCTTTCCGGGTGATGACAAAACTCCATTTGTCAATTTAGGCGCGACGCCAAGCGAAATACTCAGTCTCGAATCCAAGCATTCCCAAATGCTTGTTCATAGCGCGATTGTCAGGCTCGTTACGGTGTTTGAGAATTACCTTTATGACTGTATTCAGCGGACTGTATTTATCGAGCCCAAAGTTCTTGAGAAGTCTGAAATAAAGCTGTCTGCTAGTGAAGTCGCGTCAGCAATTGAATCCCAGGGCATAAAGGCTTGGTTTGCGCACTATGTAGCAGATAAACTGTGTCGCAGCAGTGCTCCCAAAGAGTTAATTACGCGAGTGGATGGATTTCTCCAGGCTGGAATGATCGCGCCATTGGAGGCAGAGATAAAGGAGTGGGTTCAATGGACTCTGGTTCGCAATTCAATCGCTCACCTTGGTGGTGACATAAGCGTCGAACTCGCCAATGCGTGGAAACATCGCTTTCCGAATCCAGGCACTCCAATTCTTCTCCATTATTCCGATGTGCTTCGTTTGGCATTCATATCTAGAACACTTGCAAAGCGCCTTGATAGCGGACAACGTGCAAAGTCATTTAGAGTTTACGACAGAAATTTACTCGCTCACGAGCTCTTTGTACGAAACGGCATTGATGATCCTCGGCAGCTCTCCGTTGAAGTTAGTTCCATTCTGTCAGTACCGCTTTCAAAAACTCACGCCGAACAGTTGTTAAAGTCGTTCAGGCAAGGGGCTTTCGTTGACGAGGGGATTACTATAACGGAGGAAATGCTGGCAATTTGACCATAGTCCGAACGACAGCACAATGCTCAAAAATTCCTCATTGGAATAAGATAAAATGGAAAACGAAGGCTCTGAGAGACCTACTTCTTCCCCTTGGATGAAGCCTGGCTGAACCAGTCATTGCCACCACTGGAGTGTCCACCACCGATGCCGCCGAAGGGATTGCCCATGCCGCCGCCGAAGCTTCGCTGGCCGCCGCCACCACTCATGCCGGGCCGGGGACCGCCGCCTTGGCCGGGAGGGCCGGAGGGCTTTTTCTTCTCGAAATCGGGCTTCGACTTCATGCTGAGCGCGATACGCTTTCGCGGAAGGTCCACTTCCATGACGGTGACCATGACCTTTTGCTGCACTTTCACCACCTCGCTGGCATCGCGTACAAAGGTATCGGAAAGCTGGCTGACGTGGACGAGGCCGTCCTGGTGGACACCGATGTCCACGAAGGCGCCGAAGGCGGTGACGTTGGTGATGATGCCGGGGAGCTTCATGCCGACCTGCAGGTCTTCGACTTTCTCCACGCCTTCGGTGAACTTGAACAGCTCGAACTGCTTGCGCGGATCGCGGCCGGGCTTGGCCAGTTCGTTCATGATGTCCTTCAGCGTGGGCAGGCCAACGGTTTCGCTGACGTACTTGTTAAGATTGACCTTGGCGCGCTGGTCGGCCTTTTGCATGAGGTCGGGCACGGTGCATCCGGCATCGGCGGCCATCTGCTCCACCAGGGCGTAGCGCTCGGGGTGCACGGCGCTGGCATCCAGGGGGTGCTTGCCGCCGCGGATGCGCAGAAAGCCGGCGGCCTGCTCGAAGGCTTTGTCGCCGAGACGCGGCACCTTCTTCAAATCGGCGCGGGATTTGAAGGCGCCGTTCTCGTTGCGATAAGCGACGATGTTTTGCGCCAGCGACTGGTTGAGGCCGGAGACGTAGGCGAGGAGCTGCTTGGAGGCGGTGTTGAGCTCGACGCCGACGCCGTTCACGCAACTGACCACGATGTCATCCAGGCCGCCTTTGAGGAGGTTTTGATCGACATCGTGCTGGTACTGGCCCACGCCGATGGCTTTGGCGTCCACCTTCACGAGCTCGGCCAGCGGGTCCATGAGGCGGCGGCCGATGGAGACGGCGCCGCGTACGGTGATGTCCTGGTCGGGGAACTCTTCGCGGGCGACATCGGAGGCAGAGTACACGGAGGCGCCGCTTTCATTGACCATGATGATCTGCACAGACTTGGGCAGGCCGATCTTGGTCACGAAGGCCTCCGTCTCGCGGCCGGCGGTGCCGTTGCCGATGGCGATGGCCTCGATGTCGTAGCGTTTCACCAGGTTGGTGAGCAGCTCCTTGGCGTGCATGAGGGTGTTGCCGGAGCCGATGAGGTGAATGAGGTCGTTGTAGAGCAGCTTGCCCTGGGCATCGAGGACGACGACCTTGCAGCCGGTGCGGAAGCCGGGGTCGATGCCGAGCACGCGCTTCTGGCCCAGCGGAGCGGCGAGAAGGAGCTCGCGCAAGTTGTCGGCGAAGACCTTCACGGCGGCGGCATCGGCCTTCTTCTTGGACTCCATGCGGGCCTCGGTTTCCATGCTGGAGCCGAGCAGGCGCTTGAAGCTTTCGCCCACGGCCAGGCGCATCTGCTCGCTGCACGGGGTGCTGCCGCGGGCGAACTGGGTTTCCAGGATGCGGATGGCGGTGTCCTCCGGCGGGGTCACGCGCATCATGAGAAAGCCTTCGGTCTCGCCGCGGCGGATGGCGAGGAGGCGGTGCGAGGGGATGTCCTTGAGCGGTTCGTTCCAGTCGAAGTAATCGCGGAACTTGGCGGCCTCGGGGTCCTCTTCCTTGCCCACCATGACCTTGCTGGAGACGGTGCCCTGCTCGGCGTAAAGCTTGCGCAGCGCGGCGCGGGCTTCGGCGTTGTCGCTCACGCGCTCGGCGATGATGTCGCGGGCGCCGCCCAGGGCTTCGGCGGCGTCCTTGACCTTCTGCTCCTCCACGGCGGCATCGGGATTGACGAACTTGGCGGCTTCGGCGGTGAGGTCGGCGGCGCGGTTGTCCTGGTTGGCTTCGATGAAATCGGCGAGCGGCTCCAGGCCCTTTTCCTTGGCGATGGTGGCGCGGGTGCGGCGCTTGGGGCGGAAGGGGGCGAAGAGGTCTTCCAGCACGGCCAGGGTGTCGGCCTTGTTGATCTTGTCCTTGAGGGAGTCGGTGAGCAGCTTGCGCTCTTCCAGGCTCTTGAGGATGTTGGCACGACGGTCGTCCAGGGCACCGAGCTGCTCCAGGCGGTCGCGCACCGTGGCGATCTTCACTTCGTCCATCTCGCCGGTCTGTTCTTTGCGGTAGCGGGCGATGAAGGGCACGGTGGCACCCTCCGAAAGCAGGTGCGCCGTGGCGCCCACCTGGATGGGCTTGAGGCTGAGTTCGCGGGCGATGCGCTCGACGTGGGCGACGTTGATTTTGAGGTCCGTGGACATGGAAAGTGGGTGGGGGAAAACGAGAGGGATTGGAGTAGCCTAACGGCCCTTCCGGCTCAAGAACGAGAGCGTTCTTCGAAACTATTTTTCTCAGCGATTGACACGGCCTGAAGTGGCCCCCGCGGCCAGGGCTTCGATCTCGGCACGGGTGACGAAATTGAAGTCGCCCTCAATAGAATGGGCGAGGCAACCGGCAGCCACGGCGAAGGCCAGGGCGCGCAGCGGTTCAGCTAGCTCCGGCGTGGTGAGGGCGAAGAGCAGGCCGGCGGTGAAAGCATCGCCGCCGCCGAGGCGGTCCACCATGTGGGTGATGGGGTAGGGGAGGTACTGGCCGTCCTTCAACGGCGAACGGAAGACCTGATCTGTGGCCGCCTCGTAGAGCAGGCCGCCCCAGTTGTTGTGGCTGGCGGAGACGCCTTCACGCAAGGTGGTGGCCACGCGGCGGATGCGGGGATAGCAGGCGGTGATCTGGCGCGCGACATCCAGCAGCGGATCGGCGGCATCGGGCGCGGGATGGATGCCGAGCATTTCGGCGGCATCCTCGCGGCCGCCGATGAACAGGTCCACGAAGGGCATGAGCTCAATCATGGTGCGGGAGGCGAGTTCGCGCGGGGCCGTGCCCGGTTCCCATTGCCAGAGCTTGGCCCGGAAATTCATGTCGCAGGCCACCTTCACGCCTCGTTGAGTGGCCTCGCGCATGGCGGTGGCAGCCACTGTGGAGGCGTTGCGTGAAATGGCCGGCGTGATGCCGGAGATGAGGAACCACTCCGCACCGTTGAAGATAGCGTCCCAATCATAGGCTTCGGGCGTCGTGATGGCGACGGCAGAACCTTCGCGATCATAGATCACGTTGCCGGAACGCTGGTTTGCACCGGTCTCCAGAAAGTACAGGCCGAGCCTGCCTGCTGGTGTGCGCAGGATGTGCTGGGTGTCCACCTTCAAAGCGCGAAGACTGGCCACGCAAGCATCAGCGAGGGCATGATCCGGCAGAGTGGTGACGAAGCAGACATCGCCGCCGAGGCAGGCGATGGAAGCCGCGACATTGGCCTCCGCTCCGGCAAACGTGACATCCAGCGAGCCGGGCATGGCCTGCTGGAAACGCTTGAAGCCCGGGGCCGCGAGGCGGGCCATGATTTCGCCGAAGGTGACGATGCGGCTCATGCCTGGTCGCCTCGCACGCGGTTGACGATTTGCGCGGCGTTGCGCGCGTGGGTGGTAACCACGGCCCAGTCTTTGCGATGGAGGCTCTCGCGCGAGGCGAGCCAGGAGCCGCCCACGGCATGGATCAGCGGGTTCATGAGGTATTCCTCGGCATTGGATGGCCCCACGCCGCCGAGCGGGATGTAGCTGAGGCCGAGATGGGCATAGGGCGCGGCGATGTTCTTCAAATGCGCCAGCCCGCCGGTGGATTCAGCGGGGAAGAATTTTAACAACTTGCAGCCATGCTCCAGCGCCTGCTCGATGTCCGTGGGCGTGCAGATGCCGGGCGCAAAAGGCAGGCCGATTTGTGCTGCTTCGGCTACAACCTTGGGATTGATGCCGGGCGAGACGCCGAAGGCAGCGCCGGCAGCCTTCACCTCGCGTGCCTGCTGGGGGGTGAGGATTGTGCCCACACCGGCGACCATCTCCGGCACCTCGGCACGAATGCGGCGCAGGGCCTCCATGGCAACGGGCGTGCGCAGGGTCAGTTCCATGCAGTCTACACCGCCTGCCAGCAAGGCACGGGCGACGGGCACGGCGTCGTCGGCGTCATCAATCATGAGCACCGCGATCACGCCGGTGCGGTAAAGGTGGGCCAGGAGGTCTTGGGTCATTCCGCAGCATTGCGCGGGGTGGTGGATTCGGCAACATCGGGGTGAGGGGTGGTTGGCTCCTGGATGACGCTCAAACCTCTGCTTTAACTGGAAGCAAGAGGCCTGGGAGCGCCGACGTCCTCGTCGGCATTCGCAGCGCTGGGAAGGGCCGACGAGGACGTCGGCGCTCCCGGGGGCCGTCAGCTGTGACAAGCGAGGAAGTTTGATTGCGTCAGGGTGAAGCCTCAGACAGAACAAGGGGGAGCGCTCGCGCTTTGGGATTGTTAAGAGCAAACGGGACTGCCTATGCTGCGCCCCGCATGAACATTTTCAAAAGCAAAGGCTGGCTGGCGGCGACAGGGTTCCTGGTTCTGGCACCGATCGCGCCGGTGGGTGCGGAGGGACTTTACCATTTCCTCAAAGAGATCCCCGTGGGCGGGGAGGGCGGCTGGGACTACCTGTCCGTGGACGAAGCGGCGCGCCGCCTGTATGTGACCCACGCGACGAAGGTGGTGGTGATCGACCTGGAAAAGGACACGATCGTGGGCGAGATCGCTGACACCCAGGGTGTGCATGGCGTGGCGCTGGCGCCCAAGCTGCACCGTGGCTTCGTCAGCAACGGCAAGGAGGCGACGGTGAGCATTGTCGATCTCGACACGCTCAAGACCTTGTCCAAGGTGCCCACCGGCGAGAAGCCCGATGCCATCCTGTTTGAACCGGGCCGGGAGGAAGTCTATGCCTTCAACGGCACCAGCCATTCGGTGACGATCTTTGCCGCGGCCACGGGCAAGGTGGTGGCCACCACACCGCTTTCGGGCAAGCCGGAGTTTGCCACGTGCGATACGGAAGCCGGCCGCGTGTACTGCAATATCGAGGACAAAAGCGAGCTCGTGGCCATCGACACGAAATCCCACCAGGTGGTGAACACCTGGCCCATTGCTCCCGGCGAATCCGCCTCCGGCCTGGCGTTCGATGTGGCGCATCACCGGCTGTTCCTGGGCTGTGACAACAAGCTGATGGTGATGATGGACAGCACGAATGGCAAGGTGGCCGGCAGCGTGCCTATTGGCGAAGGCGTGGATGCCAATGCCTTTGATGCCGGCACGCAGCTTGCCTTCAGCTCCAACGGCGAGGGCAACGTGACCATCGCCCATGAGGATTCACCGGACAAGCTGACGGTGAAGGACACGCTGGTGACCCAGCCGGGAGCCCGCACCATGGCGCTGGATCCGAAGACGCACCGCATTTACCTGGCCTCCGCCAAGTACGATCCGGCGGACACTGGCAAGAAGCGGCGCAAGATGCTGCCTGGCAGCTTCAAGGTGCTGGTGTATGAGCTGACTGTACACTAACCAGCAATCACCTCCTGCAGGCGTGTGAGGAGGCGTTCACCGGTGAAGGGCTTTTGCAGGAAACTGATGGGGCGGCCGTTGGGAGCTTCCACCATGCGGCCTTTTTCGAGTACGCCGCTCATGGCGATGATCTTGGCCTGGGGCTGCACCTGCTGGATGGCGCGGATGGCGGCGGGGCCGTCGATCACGGGCATGGAGATGTCAGTGATGACCACGGCGATCTCGTGGTGGCGCTCGTTGAAGATGGAGATGGCCTCGCCGCCGCCGCTGGCGGTGATGACGCGGTAGCCCTGGATTTCCAGGGTGACTTTCACCACTTCGCGGATGGGCTGCTCATCATCCACCACCAGGACGAACTCTTGATTGCCGGAGGGAAGGCGGACGGGCTCAGGAGTGGCCGGGCCGGGCTGGCGGGCGGGCTTGGCGGGCAGGTACACGCGGAACTGGGTGCCTGATCCAGGCTCGCTGGACACATCGACAAAGCCGCCGTGCTGCTGCACGATGCCAAGCACGGTGGAGAGGCCGAGGCCGGTGCCCTTGCCGGCCTCCTTGGTAGTGAAGAAGGGGTCGAAGATGCGCTCCATCACATGCGGGGCAATGCCGGTGCCAGTGTCGCTGACTGTGAGCAGCACATACGGCCCGGCATTCTTTCCATGAGGCAGAACATTGGAGCCTTCGCCGATTTCCAGGTTGGCGGCTGCGATGGTAAGCATGCCACCGGCGGGCATGGCATCGCGGGCGTTCACGCTCAGGTTCATGAGCACCTGGTGAAGCTGGGTGGCGTCGCCTTTCACGGCCCACAGGTCATCCGGCAGGCGGGTGTGGATTTCGATGAGCTTGTAGAAGGTGTTGCGGCAGATGCGCTCCTGCTCCTGCACCAGCTCGCGCAGGGAGACGATGGTGTGCTCGCCCTCCACGCCGCTGGCAAAGGAGAGGATCTGGCGCACGATTTCGCGGCCGCGGCGGGCGCTGAGATCCAGCGTGTTGAACAGGCTCTGATGCTGCTCTTCCGGGAAGCGCAGGCGCAGCAGCTCCAGGCCCAGGACGATGGGGCTTAGCGCATTGTTCAAATCATGCGCCACACCGCCGGCGAGGGTGCCGATGCTCTCGATGCGCTGCATGCGCAGCACCTGGGCGGCGAGCTTGCGCTTCTCGGTGATGTCGGTGTTGATGCCCATCTTGGCCTTGGGATTGCCGGCCTCGTCGTAGATCATGGTCCAGCGGCTCTCCACCAGGATGCTGCGGCCGTCCTTGGTCACCTGGCGCAGCTCGCCGGTCCATTCGCCGTGCTCGCGCACTTTGCGCAGGGCCTCCAGGCGTTCCGGCGCTTCGCCCTTGAACAACAGCCTGCCAATGTGGAGGCCGATGACTTCCTCGGACGTCCAGCCGTAGATGCGTTCGGCACCCTTGTTCCAGTACTGGACAAGCTGGTCCTCGCCGCTGATCATGATTGCGTCCTGGGCTTTGTCGAGCAGGGCGGAGAGCTCCCGAATGCGCTCGTCGGCGATCTTGTGGCGGGCCACCTCCTGATTGAGCTGCCCGTTGGCTGACGTCAGTTCCTGGGTGCGAAGGGTGACCGTTTCCTCAAGCTTCTCGACATTGCTGCGAACGGCCTGAAGCAGGGCCCACTTCTCGGTGAGGGCGTGCGCAAGCTGGAGCACTTCGATGCTGTCGAACGGCTTTTTCAGGATGAGCAGGCGCTCGGGATTGGGCAGCTTTTCGGACATCTCCTCCCAGGACTTGTCGGAAAAGGCGGTGCAGATGACGACCTGCAGGTCGGCGTCCACCTCCCAGAGCTTCAACGTGGTGTCCAGCCCGTCCCAGCCGGGAGGCATGCGCACATCCATGAACACGACGGCAAAGCGGCGGCCGGCCTCCCAGGCGGCGCGCACGATGTCGAGGGCCTGCTGGCCCTGGGAGGCAAAGGTCAGGTCGAAGTGCGTGCGCTTGCGCCGGCGCGGATCGGGGCCAAACATTTCCGATTCCTCCGCATCGAAGCGAGCCTGGGCCTCGTCCACGCAGAGGATCTTGCGGAAGTCATCATGGATGGCCTCGTTGTCATCCACCACCAGGATGCGAAGGTTCTTCTCCAGAGCCACGCCGGGCTGGGAGGTCTTGGGCGAGGGGTTCATCAGTTTCATGGCGATGAAGGGGTGCTCCTTGGGCGGAGGGGAAGTTCGAGGGTGAAGGTGGCGCCGGTGCCGGGGCCGTCGCTGTGGACACTGAGGTTGCCGCCCATTTCCTGGGCGGCGAGCACGCCGCTGTGCAGGCCGAAGCCGTGGCCGTCGCGCTTGGTGGTGAATCCGTGGGCAAAGATGCGCGTGAGGTTGTCGCGCGAGATGCCCACGCCGTTGTCAGACACGCTGACCTGAAGCCGGCTGTCATCCGGCCGGCCGATGCGCACGGAGAGCTGGCGGTCCGGGCGGTCGCAGTTGGTCAGCGCCTGCCGGGCGTTGCGCACCAAATTAACAAGGATTTGCAGGATCTTGTGCTTTTCCAACGGCACGGCCGGCACCTCGGCAAAGTCGCGCACCACCAGAATGGACTGGTCGGCGCCGGTGGAGCCGGTCATGCGCAGCGCCTCCTCCACCAGGGTGGCGATGGGCATGGTCTGATGCACGCCCACGGGGCTGTTGGCCAGGCTTTGCTGCATGCTCACGATGTCCTTGATGTGCTCGATGTTCTGGTCCAGCGAATGCAGTTCAGCCAGCACCAGGGTCTGCTCTTCGGCCAGGCGCTGGGCCAGGCGGCCGAGGAACTCTGGCAGCTTGCGCCCGGTGGGGTCGGTGGTGAGGAAGGTGGTGAGGTCTTCCGTGTGCTCGCGCAGCAGGTCGGCCGCCTTGGCCACGCTGGTGATGCGCGACTGGCGCACGTTTTCCGAGATCAGCGAGCAGGAGACGTTCACGCTGTTGAGGACGTTGCCCACGTTGTGCAGCACGCTGGTTGCCACTTCCGCCATGCCGGCCTTGCGTGAGGTGTCGAGCAGCTGCTGGTGGGCTTTTTCCAGCTCCTCGGCCGAGCGGCGGCGGGCGGTGATGTCGCGGAAGTTCACCACCAGCCCCGTGCTTCTGCCTTCCATCCACTGGGTCTTGCAGTAGCGCTCCACCACGCGGCCGTCGAGCATCTCGATCACATCGAAGGCATCCTCGCCCGGGTGTTCGTGAATGGCCTTGATGCGGGCGGTAAAGTGCTCCGGGTCTTTCACCTGGGCCGCGCAGAAGGCGACAAAGGCCTCGTGCCTGCCCTTCGCGAGCAAGTCCGGGGTGAGGGTCCACATCTCGCGGAACTGCGCATTGGAGCAGCTCACCTCGCCGCCAAAGTACATCGCCAGGATGCCGTCGGCGGTGGAATCAAGCGTGGCATTGAGCAGCGAGACGGAGCGGGCCAGCTCCTCGGTGCGCTCCTCAACGCGCTTCTCCAGACCGTCGCGTGCGAATTGCAGGGCGGTGTCGCGCTGCTGGATCTGACCCAGCATATGATTGAAGCTTTCTGTTAGCCGGCCCACTTCGTCCATGCTGGCCGGGGTGGCGCGCAGGGAGTAATCGCCCTCCTCCGCCACGCGCTGCAGCACGCCGGCGAGGTGCAGGATGGGGGTGGTGAAAATGCGCTGCATGCGATAGGCCAGTACCAACGCGAGGAGCAGGGAGAAGAGCTGCACGCCCGCGAGGATGCTGCCGTGCAGGGCGATGAGGTGCAACCGCGTGGGGCCAAAATCGGCGCGCAGATACAGGGTGCCCAGCCGGTTGCCATCCAGCGTTACTGGCGAGGCGATGATGACATCATCGCCGATTTCACGATAGCCGTCGAGCAGGCCGCTCATGTCCATCGGGTCGTGCCTGCCATGGGCTTCGAAGCTGCACACGCGCTCGCCGGTGAGAAGGATGAGGCTGGCGGCTTCCAGATCGTCGCGGCCTGCGAGGCCTGCCAGCGTCTGGCCGCCGGCCTCCGCGTCATCAAAGGCGGCGGCGGCGGAGGAGTTGTGGGCCAGCACCTTGCCCAGCACCGTGAGGTCGCGGATGAACTGCGCCTTGCTGGCATTGCACTCGAACACCAGCAGGGCCACGGAGGCCAGCACGAGCACGGTGCTGCACGTCACCATGATCACCAGGGTGAGCTTGCTGCTGACGGACAGGTTGTGAAGGCGTTTCATGGCCGGCGGGGCTTGATGATTCGGCACAGGGAGGTGAACTGGGGATCGAACTTCAAGCCGGCGGCCTGGGCGGCTGCGGGGTTGTATTCGAAGCGGATCTTGCCGCGGTCGAGCACGAGCCCGAGCATGCCGCCCGCGTTGGCAAAGCCCTCCATGTCGCTGATGGTCAGCACATTGGCCTTGTTCATCGCCTGAAGGATGGCGCCCAGGTTGTCCTTTTCGGTTCGGCTGATGAAGAGCACATGGCAGGCCGAGGGCGCTTCGGCAAGGGTGACGCTGCGCACGACGATGCGGCGCTTGCGCACCGTCTCACTCTTCACGGCATCGTGCAGCAGCGCGCCAAAGGGATTGTCTCCCAGCACACCGATGACCAGGGGTGTTTCATCGCTGCTGAACGAGGTCTCGGGCCAGGAGACGAAGCGGGCGGCATTGAGCACGCACACCGCCTTCACCTGGTATTCCAGGGGGGGATCGGCGGCGGCCGTCCACCGGGTGAACAGCATGAGCAGGACAAGCAGCAGGGAAGTCCGGTTCATGGCTAGAAGTGGTAAAAGAGCTTCACGCGGAACGTGCGGCCGTCCTGCAGGATGCTGCCTTCCGTGTGCTCGGGCCCGCCCGGGAAGCTGTAGCGGGTGTCGAAGAGATTGTAGATGCTCAGGGAGACATCCAGGTTGCGGGTGATCTGCCGGTCCAGCAGCGTCCAGTTCGCCAGCAGAAAGCCGCCGATGCGCCGGCCATGGGTGTTCTCTACGGAGCTGGAGCCTTGCAGTTCAAAGCCGCTGGTGAGCTTGTCGCTGCCCAGCGGAACGATGAGGCCGAGCTTGGCAAGCTGCTCGGGGGAGTTGCTCAGCCGGCGGCCAGTCATGCTGTCGGTGGTCGTTTGCAGGGTGTAGCTGATGCGGCCCTTCAGCCCGCCGGCCAGGCGTGCCTCCAACTCCACGCTGCCGCCGCGTGTGTCGGCCTTGTCCACGTTGTCGAACATCAGCTTGCCGGTGTCCGCGTCGATCTGCTGGGAGATGAGGTCGCTGATGTGGCTGTAAAAGCCGGAGGCGCTGAGGCGCAGGTGCGGGGTTAGCTCCTGCTCGACGGCGGCCTCGTAGCTGTGCACGCGCTCCGGCTTCAGGTCCGGGTTGCTGCTGTTGGTGTCCGCCATGAAGGCGCGCTCGTAGATGTTAGGCGCGCGGAAGGCGCGGCCGCAGAGCAGCTTCAGCGTGGTGGTGTCCTGTGGATTCCAGATCAGGCCCACGCGCGGGTTGGTGTTGCCGCCCAGGCTGTCGAAGTTGTCATAGCGCAGCCCGGCGGAAAGCGTGAGCTGGTGGGTGAGGGCCCACTCATCCTGCCCATACAAGCCCAGGATGGTGCTGGAAGTGCGCAGCCACTGGTAATTCAAGCGCGGCTCTTCGTCGTAGTTGGCCAGGCGGATCAGGTTGTTGTTTTGCAGCTCCGCACCGAAGGTGAAGTGGTGGCTGCCTAACTTTTTGCTGAGCTGCACTTCGGCGTCCCACCAGCGCGCATCGACGAGGTCATGGTTGATGATGGCTTCGTGCGGATGCGCGGCATCCCTGGGGGTTGGGTAGTCGCCGTCGTAGTAGTAGGAGTTCCACGAAACATCGGCCATCAGTGCCAGGTCGTCACCGAAGTCGTGGTTGTAGCTCAGGCTGGTGAAGGCGCGCTGGTCCACCGTGTACAGCCGTGGATCATTGAAAATGGTCTTGTAGGAGGCGGTGGGGATGTCCTTGTGGCGCGATACAAAGCTGCTCTGGAGCGTGAAGTCCTCGTAGGTTGCCTTGAGCATGGCGCTGTTGAATTCATCGCTGTCCAGATGCCGGGCGATGCCGTGGTTGTTGCGCGGCTGGTCGAACTCCTTGAAGAACAGGCTGCCCCCGGCGCTATCGTAGGCGGAGGCCGAGATGAGCAGGGAAAGGCCGTTCTCGAAGACATGGCCGTAGCTCACCCGGCCCTTGTAGGTGTCGTAACTGCCCGCCTGGGTGGAGATTTCCAGCCCTCCGGTCTGTTCGGCCGTGCGGGTGACCACATTGATCACCGCGAAGAACGCATTGTTGCCATACAGGGCCGACCCCGGCCCGCGGATGACTTCCACGCGCTCAATCATGTCCACATCGATGGGAAAGTCGGTGACGATTCCCGCGCTGTCGAAAGCCGGGTCGTTCATGCGATGTCCGTCCACCAGGATCAGCACCCGCCCGCCGAAGTCGCCGGGGCGGTTGAAGCCGCGCACGCCGAGGTAGCCGTAGTTGCGGTCATAGCTGACGTACAAGTCGCGCACGCTGCTGAGCACGTCGGCCAGGGTGCGGTGGCCATAGGCCTGGATTTCCTCATGAGTAATGACGCTGACAGACGAGGGTGCGTCCGTGATCTTTTGCTCATGCTTGGAGGCCCCATAGACCGTGGGGATCTCGATGTCCATGATCTGCTCCAGGCTCATGGTTTTGAGCTTGTCCAGATTGGTGGAATCAGTGTCCTGTGCCAGCGCCGCACTGCCCATCAAATCACCAGCGAGAAGGCATAAGACACCCCCAAAAATCGTCAAAGACGACATCGAGAAACGGGAGAAAGCCCCCGTTGGGCTGGGTTTTGGAAGAAAGGCGGACAAGAGGGTGATGGAAATAATCAGCCTCAGTTAACCTTAAATTTCAATAAATTCCAGAAAAATCATACATTTCATTCCACTCGACCTCTTTTGTCGAGGCTAACTGCCCGGCTTATCCTAGGTGAAACTACCGGCGAACGAGCATGCGCAGCTCCACCCAACTGCTGCGGGCGTCATCCAGGCCGCTGGAAGCGCTGACTTTGTAGTCCGGGTGCGTGGCAATGAGTTCGTCCACCTTCTGCGAGGCATCGTTTTTTGGCGTCAGATCGGCCTTCCCGGCCCACCAGTCCTTGAGCAACCTGTCGAGCGTCCACTCCCGGCGAAGCAGCACCACGACGCGAGGTCCCTTTCGGTTCAGGTGATCTACCACGGTCTCGATCTTGCCGGGAAACTTCCAGGGCCGGTCGAAGTAGTACACAAGGCTCGGCTCATCAAATTGCCAGCCGAGCAGTTCCGTCTTTTCTGGCAAGGAGCCGGCTTCCTCAGCCAGGTGAACCGCCGGGTGGCTGACACGGAGCTGGCTGCTCACCATGGCAAGGCTGCAGATGAACAGCATCAGGCCCAGCGCGGCGAGCAAGAATCCCTTTTGCCGCACCCAGGCCTGGGACCAGATGCCAAGCCCCAGGGCAAAAGCAAAGCAGGCGGGTGCGTAAGGCCGGGTGAGGGGAAGGATGAACAGCCCTGTCGCCGCCGCCAGCAGGGGCAGTGGCAGAATCAGCAGAACAACTGACCGCCAGCGGCTTTGAAATTTGCTGAGGGTGCCCAGCTCCGGCGCGCAGATGGCAAGCAGCACCATGGCCGCTGGGAATCCTGGCATCACGTAGTGCGGCAACTGCGTGGCGTAAAAGGTGAAAATGAGGTAGGGCGCAGCCAGCCAGCTCACCAGAAAGGCCTTGGAGGTATCCCATGTTTCACGCACGCGAGACCACACCCAGGGCAGCAGGGCGATCCAGGGGAACAGGCTGAGGAAAGCCATTGCGAGGTAATAGCCAGGCACTGGGAAGCGGCCGTTGAGGGCCTTGGCCCCGCGCTCCACGACATGCTCCTGCATGCCCACCTTCCAGTACAGGCCCTGGGTTTCGACGAGGGCAGGAATGCCCCAGGCAGCAATGATGGCGAGGGCAAGCAGCAGGCCTGGCCACAGTTTTAACCGCCGCCAGGGCAGGGGTTTGCGCCAGAAGGCGAACCGCATCAACAGCAGCGCCAGCGCGGGCACCAGCAAGGCGATGGGGCCCTTGGCTAGAAACCCGAGGCCGAGGGAGAGGTGCAGGGTCCAGGGCCAGTAAGGAGCGGGGAGTGCGGAGTGCTTAGTGCTTAGTGCGGAGTCCTGATCGGCCAGCACGAGGCATTCGACGATGGCCCTGCAAGCGAGGGTGACGAAAAACACCATGGGCATGTCGGCCACGCATAGGCGGCCGTGGACGATGACCTGCAGCGTGGTGAGCCAGGCAAGGCCGGCGACGAGCCCAGCACGACCACCAGCAAGGCGGCTGGCCAGGCCGAAGGTCACCAAAGCCACCAGCCAGACCGCAATGACGGAATGCAAGCGGGCGGCGAATTCATTGACGCCGAACAGCGTGTAGTGCAGCCGCATCCACCAATACGTAAGTGGAGGCTTGTCGAAGCGATAGCCCACCTCCATGGCCCCCTTGCCCGCGCGCATCTGCTCAATGCGGGTGGCATCGGAGACCTTCGGGTCCGAATTGAAATAGGGGATGACCCAGGCTCCCCGCTGCATCATCTCCACCGTGGCGTGGGCGAAACGCGGCTCATCCCGGTCCATCAACGGCAGCGTGCCCAGCCCTGGCAGGTACAGCACGGCTGTCAGCACCAGCAGCATCCACCAGCCGTGTTTGCGGCAGGTGGAATCGCTGAGGGAGGAGGGGAGGAGCATGGTGCGGAGTGCGGAACCGAAGCAAATAAATTTGGCCAAAAGCAACGTCAAAAACGAAAAATGCGCAGTACCCAGCTCAAGACTGTTTCGTCAGAACTACGCACTGCGCACTACGCACTAAGCACTCCGCACTTCAATCTTCAAACGGAGTCCACGCCCTGCCTCCCCAAAAAGCTACTTCGCAGCCGCAGGAGCCTTCTTCGGCGCCGGCGCCACGTACTCGGGGTTGGTGTACGCGCCAGGAGCCACTTCCTTGAGGTTCGCGGGAATCTCGGCCTTCAGGTCGCCGAGGGCCCACTTGACGCCGCCGACCAGGATGTCCTGGAAGACGGGATTGGTCCACACGTCTTCGCGATGGCCCATGGCGGTGTAGAAGACACGACCCTGGCCTTCGGCGCGGGCCCAGGTGCTGGGGTAGGCAGGGCGCTGGTACATCGGGCCTTCCATCGAGGGTGCGTCGATCACGGTGAGCACGTGCAGGTCCGGCGCAAAGTCCTTCAAGGAGTACCATTCTTCCTGGAAGGAGAAGTCCTTGCCGGCGTTTTCGAAGCCGGGGAACTTCGGATCGATGACCGTGTTCTTCGCCACCTGCTGCTTGCCGTGGATGATGAACTCGCCGCCGAGGAAACGCACATAAGCATCGGCCTGCTCGCCGTGGTTGGCGTAGCGGTCCGGGCCTTTCACGGCCTCGTTGGCGGTGTGGAAGGTGTCGCTGGCGGAGTGGGTGCCGACAAAGCCCTTGCCACCCTTCACATAATCAAAGAGCGCCTGTTTGCCTTCAGGCGACATGGGCGGATTGCCATCGGTGCCAGGCGAGCAAAGGTCGCCGGTGGTGTAGAACATCACCGTGTCGAACTGCGCCAGGTAGTCCTTGCTGAACTTGCTGCCGTCCTTGGAGAATTCGAACTCCCAGCCGTTCTTGGCGCCCAGCTCCAGCAGCACCTTTTCGGCAGCGCTGGGGCGGCCTTTCTTCCAGGTGATGGCGGAGTGCTCGAAGCCGCTGGACTTGGTGAAGAAGAGGATCTTGTGCTTCGGCGCATCCGCCGCGGAGGCTTGGGACACCGCCGCCATCAGCGAGGCGGCGCAGAGGGAGAGAACGGCAAGCTTGTTCGACATAAGGGCGCACGTCATACATGGCCCGCCGGGATCGTGCGATGAAAAAAGTGCGGGGTGTGGCTTATTGTGGGAGGGACAGGTGCCCCACTGGGAGCGGCGCGCATCTTGCCGCCGTCGGAAACCTGCGGCGCAGCCGCCATGCGATGAAATCGCCTGGCAATACTCAACAGCTTCTCTTGGTTTGTCGCGGCTGCGCCGCAGGTCTTTTGACGGCGGCAAGATGCACGCCGCTCCCAGTGGGGCGCACCGCCGCACTTAAGCCAGGGGGTTAGCTCAATCCGCCGCGACCGCGGCACCTTGGGCCTGGTGCATGGCGTTGAGAGCCAGGGCCATGGCACCGGAGATGCCTGAGCGGTCGCCCAAGCCCGGCGGCACGATGTACGTCTGGATGTCCTGGACGATGGCCGTGGCATTGACATAGCCATTGAGCAGCCGCACGACATGCGAGCGAACGGCATCGAGCAGGCCAGCCTGCTTCATCACCCCGCCGCCGACGATGATGCGCTTGGGTGAGA
>FTBX01000103.1_pt1 | contig 19903 bp, 18 predicted proteins | sample 1639461 | NCBI WGS metagenome assembly FTBX01 (sample SAMEA3914864, study PRJEB12502) | metagenome | biome: forest; material: soil | place: USA | collected 2012-03-12 | depth 0.3 m
CCCCAGCATCCACACGGCGCACACGCAGGCGGCCAGAATGCAGATGTTGGCCAGAGTCATGGCACCCCCTTCACCCGCCGCTCGGGGCGCTTAGCGATGAGACGGCGCGTATGGCTGCGCCCGAGCCCCAGCACCCGCAGAAAGCTGTAGTCCGCCAGGCACAGGCAGCAGAGGCAGTACAAGGCCATGCCGGCGACCGGCAGAAAAATAAGAACCGCGAACCAGAAAAGCTTCAACATCAGCGGCCAGCTGCGGCCAGCCACGCTGGCAAGCCCCGCGGCAAGCATCAGCAACCATACCAGCGCAAGCCCGGCATAGACTTCAACAGGCGTGCTAAGAGCCTTCAGCGTCAGCAGATTGGTGAGGACTTGAAGCATGGCGACCTTCGGGAGGGGGGTTGGCCGTCTTTGGGATTTGACGGCGGGCCAGCGTTTAAAACACAAGGCCAGGGATGGCAAATGAGGCAATGTGTCAAAACCCTAACATTGGGCTTGCCGCCTGCGGACGACGCTCCGCGAGCCGATGTGACGGAAAATTCGCAAACCAAGACCTTCCAAGGCTTCAATCTTACATTAGGCAACCGCCGCCGTGAAATCCTGCTCAACATCATTGCACCACGCTGCGTTCACCCTTGTTGAAACGCTGATGATGATGCTTGCCCTCGCGGTCTTCACCCTTACCGCCCTGGCAGCCTTCAAGAAGGATGGCTATTCGACCAAAGCGGTGCTGGCGAAGCTGCATGAGCACAGTGCCGTCAAAGCACCCGCCCCCCTGCTTTCCTCGACTGTTGCCGCACCTGCCCCTCCCGCAGACAACCGTGCCGGCACCCCGGCAAAGCCCTCTTCACTTGCTCCGCAGACAACCCCTGTGCTGCCGCCGGGCACCCCCGCTTCCGCACGCAGCACTTCCTCGCCTTCCCAGGCCAAGGCACTCGCGCCGGCGAGCCAGGCTTCGGGAGCCGCTCCAGTGGTTCACCCGTCTTCCACTTCCAAGGCGGGCTCTCCAGCGGCTCCTTCGAAGCCATAGTGCCCTCTGCGGGTTCGGCTAGACCACAGGGCCCATAGCCGTGTGATACCACGATCAGTTGAAAGCGAGCCTGTTGTTTCCAGACGTTGAAGACCGTGTGGCTCGTGGAGTGCGCGCAGCTTGCTGCCGCTGTCGGAAGCCAGCTTGCTGGCGTGTGCGGCGACCAATCTCCATCGTGGCCTGCGGCTAAAGAAATCCCACAGCTCCCTGCGACGCCAGCAAGCTGGCTGGGAAACAGCGGCAGCAAGCTGCGCGCACTCCACGAGCGGCGAGAGCTTCGGTACAGAGGGACAATAGACTCGTTTTCAACCGCTCGTGGTATGAGTCCTCACTACCGGATAAGATCGCTCGCCACGCTGCATCATGCGGTGTTTGGGCGAAAATGCAGCACAAGGTTAAGCTGGCTGGCCAAGGCGAATGAGATCCTTGACCCCGCTCAGCCGGCGCAGGCCCTGGTGCCGGTTGCGGCGCCGCTCCCAGTCGGTGCGCAGATTGTCCAGGCCTCGCAGCATGCCGTGTGGCAGCAGGCGGGTGAGGCCGCCCAGGCGGCGACGCGGCTGGGGAGCCCCTGATGCTTCTTCAGCTTCAGAGTCGGTGACCTTGCGCCAAAGCGTCTGGTAATCGCTCTGCTGCGGGGTGCGCGCGATGTCACGCTCCTCGTCCTTCTGCGCCATGACGAGAAGCGAGGTGCGGCCACGAACGTTGAACCGGAGGCGCGCGCCGACGACTGCCGGATCATCCACGACAAAGAGCTCGTCGCGCCAGCCCTCTCTTAGCACGGCCACCGCAATCACTCGGCAGCCAGCCTCCGGGGTGAAAATCCGGTAGAAAAGTTCGGGGCTGAACTGGTAGAAACCGTGTCCCATCCAGTTGTTAGACGGCGTCTCCGCCAGAAAGACGCCGCCGGGTTTCAGCATCCGCAGGCAGTTTCTGACTGCCGCGGGAAAGTCGTACACGTGCTCGAGGGTGCCACCGTCGAAGATGGTGTCGAAGGAGCCAGCCAGCGAATCTGGCACCGGCAGGTTGAGATCATGCACGATGGAGCAGCTCTCATAGGTGGAGAAGTCCATCGAGTCCACCGACTCCGCACCGGCCGCAAGGATGGCAGAGTCCGCCCAGGAGGAGGACAGGACGAGCCGCTCCTTATGCCAGGGGATGTTCTGCGACGCCGCGAGGCGGCCGGCATTGTCGTAGCCCATGGCACCGCGCTGCCGCCCCAGGCAAAGCACGCGACCGAGGCCGGCACCGGTTTTCTGGCGGGCGAGAAGCAGAGCGAAACCGTATTGGGAAAGACCCATGAATAGTGAAGGGGGTGGGCCGCTTACCTGCGCCAGCACCGCCGCGGGCTCAAGGCCGCTGATGTGACGAAATGTTTGATATGGCAAAGGCTCCGCGCATCCCATGGTGGCGCACCCCCGAGCTGATGAGCGCCGCATCCCGACCCAACCGCCATGTCCTGATTGTGTCCCATAATTTTCCCCCCATCCTGGGCCCGGATTCCGTGCTCATGCGGATGTGGGCGCTGGCGATTCATCGGCGCGGCTGGAAAGTGACGGTGCTCACCACCACCTCCAGGCACTGGAAGCTCAAGGCTGATCCAGGCCTGCTGGAAGGGCTGCCGCCGGACATGGAAATTCTCCGCGCGCCCAGCCCGGAAGCCTGGCTGGGCCGCTTTCCCTCAGTGGGATCCGCGCTGTTCCGCCTGCTGGCGAAGGCCGGGGTGCCAGACATCCACGGCGGCTGGCGCTGCACCGCGATGAAACGCATCCGGCCCTGGATGCAGAAGCACCGGCCGGACCTGATTTACTCGCGCCAGCCCAAGCATGTGAGCGCCATGGCTGCGATGCAGATCAAGCAGGAGTTTGGCCTGCCGTGGATCGCGCATTTCAGCGACCTGTGGGCCGCCCTTCCTTACCAGGATCACCACACCCCGCGGCAGTGGCGCGCGATCAAGGAGCTGGAGGCACAGGAGATGGCGGCGGCGGATGCGCTGCTGTTTGTCGCCAAACGCGCCGCGGACATGACGCTCGCCCGCTATGACTCCAGCGTGCGGGCAAAAACAACGCTTATCCGTCATGGCTACGAAACCCTCCCCGGCAGCGTGCACAACACCCGGCGCCAGGGCGGCGGCGGTGAGCTGCACATGATCCACGCCGGTGCGTTCTACCCTGGCATCAGCGGCCCCCAGGGGCTTTTTTCCGCGATCGCCTCGCTGCACGGCGAGCGCTCGCTGAAAGGGCGCTTCAAGCTCACCTGCGTGGGACCGGACACTGTAGTACACCAGCCGCTGGTGGACAGCCTCGGCATCGCTGGCGTGGTGGATCTTCAGCCCATCGTGCCCTTCGCGGAGGCACAGCGGCGCGTGGCAGCGGCGGATGCGATGCTGGTGGTGCCCTACGACAGCACCGCGATGCCCACGAAGCTCTTTGAGTACTTCGCCTTCGAGAAGCCGATACTCGGCCTGGCGATGGACGACAGCGACACCGCCGACCTCATGAAGGACTGCGGCCTGCCTGTGGTTCCACCCAACGAGCCGCAAGCCATCGCTGTGGAGCTGCGCAAGATGCTCGACCAGTGGGAGCAAGGGCGCTGGGGCCTTGCCGATGCGAGCCTGCAAGCCATCGCCCGCTACCACATTGATCACCAGGCGGAGATCGCCGGCAAGGTCATGGAGCGACTGGTCGGCGGCTGATTTTTCGACCGGACAACCGGCGGCCCAGAACGATGAAGGGCCTCTCCACTGCATGGTACAGGATCCACGCCAGCGGGATCACCAGCACCAGCAGAGCGGGAAGAATGGCCGCAGGCGGAGCCCCCGCCCGCCCGGCCGCCCAGGTGACGAGCAGCAGCAGCGGAAAGTGCAGCAGGTAGATGCCATACGAGCACAGGCCCAGCCCCACGAGCACAGGATGTGAGAGGCGCCGGGCGAATCCTTCGTGATGCGCCACCACCAGCATCATGAGCGCCGAGCCCAGGCCTGCCACATAGAACAGCCCCAGGCGGCCAAAGGGGGTGCGGCTTGTGCATGCCGCCATTGCGTAAACCACCAGCCCGGCCCAAAACAACCAGCCTGGAGTACGCCGCAGCCCCGGAATGCAATCCCCTGCCTTCGCCGCCAGCGCACCAAGCAGGAACAACGGCACCATGCCGGCGGTGGGCAGGGTGACCTTGGCCAGCCACGGCCCACAGGCCATGGAAACAAGGGTGAGCACCGCCGCCGTGCGAATGCCTGTGCGCGCCACCAAAAGCGACAGCAGCGGAAAGAGCAGCGAGATGCGCATCTCCGCCGCCAGCGTCCAGATGGGCGGATTGGCAAAGGTGCTGTCCATTCCACCTCCGACGAGAATCGCCTGGTTCAGCCACTGGCGCAGATCATGATGATCGCCGCGGGCAATGGTTTCCTGTGCATATTCGGAACTCCCCAGCAAGGGCGACCCACCCAGAGGCAGCGCCAAAATCACAACGGCAGCCAGCCCCAGCGCCACCAGATGCAGCGGGTACAGCCTGAGCACGCGCCGGACGACGAACGAACCATAGGCCCTGGGTCCAAAACCGGCGGCGACGCAGCTCTGATGCAGTACATAACCGCTCAACACAAAGAACAAGGCCACGGCAGAGTAGGCATTCATGACACCCTCCACCGGCCAGGGCGCCTCAAACAAACGATATACGCCGCGGGCATGGGCCACCACGACCATCAGCGCGGCAAGAAAGCGTAGCGTATCCAGCCCGGCAATACGCCTGGGACCGGCTGCAGCAGGCTGGGACAGTGGATCAGACATGGGCAACCTCGGCCCACAGGTCTGCGTATCCGCCCACCATTTTGTTCAGATTGAACTCCGCCAGGGCACGCTCCCGGAGCCCCTTGGCGCGAGTTTCCAGTCCGGGCCGGCTCTCTGGCTTCAGCCATTCTTCCAGCTTGTCCGTGAGCCCTTCCACATCTCCCGCGCGATGAATGATGCCGTTCTCTCCCAGCAGCTCGGCAAGCGAGCCGGCATCGGAGGCAATCACCGGCCTGCCGGCCAGCATCGCTTCGATGGCGACAAAGGCGCAGGCCTCGTCCCATTCGCTGGGAATAAGGATCAGGCGCGCGGCCATCATCAGTGCTGGGATGTCGCCGCGCTGGCCCAGAAAAACAATGCGGTCGGCCAGGCCGTGCTCGCTCACCTGCTTCTCCAGCTCTGCGCGAGCCGGGCCGTCGCCGGCAATGTGCAGGGCGGGTGCGTGGGGCGCCTTGGCCAGCAGCTTCTGGTAGGCTGCGACAAGGGTGGGCACGCCTTTGAAATCCGCCACCTGGCCCACATAGAGCAACGGCGCATCTGCGGCTACTTCCGCGGGCGGGTTGTCGTAGTTGAAGGTTTCGACTCCGTTGTAGATGCGGTGGATGCGGCGCGCCGGCAGCCCCAGGCGCTCCACCAGGCGGTCGCGCTTGAAATCGGACACGGTGATAATCGCGTTGTAGCGCGGCCCCAGCAACCGGCCGCGCAGGCCTACCAGCAGCTTCTTGAGGCCAGACTGACGCGCGATGGGCTTTGAGCTCTGATCGATGTAATACGCCTTGCGCACCGAAGGGAAGCGGGCGGCCTTCAGCACGGGGCGTGAAAGCATCGCATAAAACATGAAGCACACCGCATCCGGCTGCACCTCCTGCATGATCCGCCGGGCCGCGGCTTCGTCGAACTTGCCGCGCATCGCGGGTTCGATGATCAGCTTGCCGCCGTTTTCCTGGAACTCGCGAACAAACTTCTCGTACGCATCGCCAGAGAGCACCGCATGAAGCTCCACACCGCGCTGCTTCAGCACGGGGGCGAGCGCCGTGAGCCAGATCGTGCCGCCCACCGGAGTGCGCGGCACGAGGTCAACAAAGTACAGGAGACGTTTCATGGGCGGGTGAATTCAGGCAGCGCGGAAAAGGCCCCGCAGCAGGCTGCCCCCGGGCACGTGCTCCACCGAAGACTCAGTCCTTTCCACCGTCAGCTTCTCCTCCGTGGTGAGGCTGCTGGTGCGGCGGCGAAAGTGGAAGTACTCCGGATTCGGCATGGCGCACTCGCTTACCTGCACCGGCTCGAAACCGTGGGCGCGCATCGCCAGCGTGAGCGAGGCGGCGGTGAAGAAATGGATGTGCGGCGTATCAGGGAACGCGCGGTCAAAGTAGGTGGCGTCACAGTTTGGCACCTCAATGAAGCACAGGCCGCCGTCCCGGGTACGCTCGCGCAAGCCCTTCAACACGGGCTCCAGGGCGTCCACATGCTCCAGCCAATGGGAGGTGTGCACGTAATCGTACTGCTGGCTGTCCACGCATGGGAAGAAGCGGCCCGCAACGCGGATGCCGTGGTGCTGATAGTAGCCAGTCCAGCCATCGCCAGGCTCCACCACCGAGCATTCCACACGATCCCCCAGATGATACTTGATGAGGCGCGACATGCGGCTGGCAGCGGCACCGACATCAAGCATCTTCACCGGGGAGCTTTGGTCGAGGTGGGGCGAAACGAAGGCCCATTGGCCAAGGGTTTTATAATGGCCCTCCACAAAGCTGAAGTCGTCCCACTGGTTGCGCGGAAGCCCGTCGGCCAGGAAGTAGCGCCGCCCGTAGTAGCGCTGCAGTTCACCATCGGCAAAGCTGCGCTCGTAGCGGCCGTAGCCGCAGTCCAGGCAGTGCAGGATGTCGTTCACCGGCGAAAACAGCAGCCGGTGCGCGAGCCAGCCGCTGCGCAGGCCAGAGCGATAAAGCAGGGAGCCGAGCTGATGCCGTGCGACAGTGGCGCTGAACTGCCGTTCATGGTTCTCGTACGGAACCCGTTCGGTGTGGGAGGACTTGCAGATGGCGCACTGGCTGTCGGGGCTCATAACGGGCGGTTAGCGGTGGCTGGTGTCCATCAGATGCTCTGGAAACACGGCCGGATAGCGTTGCTGCAGTTCCCGGAAAGCGGGGAACAGTTCTGCCTTGGCGGAGGCTTCCACAAGCTGGGGATACGGCCGCCAGCAGGGGGTGTGGATGTCGCGCGTCCAGGGACGGCCTTCCTTCACCGCCTCCTGCTTGAGCAGCTCATTGAGCTTGCGAGCGGAAACATCGCATGAGAGCCGCGACATGGCATACTCGCGCGGCTGACGGTCATGCGCCTCCGCCAGAGCCTGACGCAGGCCTGCGGCAAGGTTGCGGTCATCCAAAACGAAGCCGGTCTGATCATTGACATAGGCCAGCGGGCCGATGCAGGCACCGCCCACCAGTGCCAGTGCGGCCCCGGCCATCAAGGATTCCGTGGCCGCCACGCAGCACCCCTCGCGCCGGCTGAAGATGGCGCAGACACGGGCACGGCACTGGAGCGCGGTGACCTCCTCGATGGGAATGCTTTCGACGAATTCAATGTTCTGCCGCGCACCAAGCAGGCGCTGCTGGGCGCGCATCTTCTCGATGGTGTGGCCTGTCTCAGGCTGTCCTACACATACCACCCGCAGGTTCTCCGGCAGCTCGCGCAGGGCGTTGAAGAGCGCCCAATGGCGCTTGAAGGGCGCCCAGTTCGAAACCACCAGCAGGTCGATGTCGCGCTCCGCGTACGGCCGGGGCTGGTAGAAGGCTGGCTGCAGCCAGTCGCATGGCAGCGTTTCCAGGCAGCGGACACGCGAGTGAAAACCATGGAGGGCGGGAATTTCACCATAATTGCAAGCCTGGATGAAGACCGGGCCGGTGCTTTCAGCGAGCAGGTTTCCCAGCAGATGGTAGCTGGTGGGCGACCAGCTCGTGGAATATATCACACTGTATTTGCTGGTGAACTCGCGGTAATCCGGAATGCCGTCCAGCAGGCGCTGGAAATTGTATTCGAAATAGGTGATCAGCACCCCCTTCTCGCCATTGTCGCCCGGCGCCTTCACCATCACTGTGCGCGAGACGAAGCCATGGCCGAGCGCCTTGATCGCGGAAGCATGCCTTTCGCGGCCCACCTGCTGCTCGCGCCAGATGCGCGACTGCGGGCCGTCGATCCACGGCTCCAGCTCCGCGCTGATGCTCTCGCGCGCAGGCCCGGCCCCCAGCTTGGAATAAGCCAGGCAGAGCTGATTGAGCCGCTCCGCCGGTGAGCCTGCAAGCCTCGACTTTGCCCACAGCGCATGGCCGTGACCGTGGCGCAGCGAATGGCTGTACCGCCATGCTTCACTGAAGCGGCGCTTCATCAGCCACCACTGTCTGCGGGGTTCTGCGAGTTTGATCGGCATCCTGTGCCGATGCATAGTACGGGCCGAGTTTTGATGCACCGTCCCATCGCGTTACATTCTCGTTACCCGTTGAAATTCGCCCCGCGCGAGCACTGGCTGTCAAGCCGGGGAGTCTGACAGTTTTGTCCGTTGCCGTGGCGAAGGTTTCCTACTAACGGACGATCCGCCATGAACCAGCCGCTCCGCCGCAGGATTGACAATGCCGCTCTCCGGCTCTGCCGTGTGCAGCCCGTAAACAGGCTTATCCAGTACCTCGCCTACCAGCGCAAACGGGTGCTGCGCCGGGACCTGGAGACGCGCCTGCACGCCGCCGGCGAGTACGGTGACGAAGTGCAGCGCGGCCCTTTCCAGGGGCTGAAATACCTGCCGGTGGAAAATTACGCCTCGTGCCGGTTTGAAAAGATCATCGGTGCCTACGAGCATGAGATCCATCCGTGGATTGAGGAGCTGGCAGCAGACCGAAACTATGCCACGATCCTCAACGTGGGCGCGGCGGAGGGCTTCTACACCTCCGGCCTGGCCCGGCTCTTCCCTTCCGCCCGTGTCCTTTCGTACGAGAGCACGGAGGCGGGCCGGGACTACGGTCGCGAACTGGCAAAGCTCAATGGCGTGGCAGACCGTGTGGAAATCCATGCCACCTGCTCCGTGCCCGAACTGTTGCAGGCAGCCATCACGGCCCCGGTGCTGGTGATGATGGACGTGGACTCCGCCGAAAGCCGCCTGCTGGATCCGCAGGAGGTGCCCTGGCTGCGCAAGGCGGACATCCTGGTGGAGATGCACGAGTGCTTCCAGTCCGGGATCAACGACCTGATCGAGGGCCGGTTCAAAACCACGCACACCATCCGCAAGATCCGCAACGCCGGCCTCGCCTACGCCCGCTATCCGGCCCTGCAGTCATTGCGGTTTGAAGAGATCTACGCGCTGGTCGCAGAGGACAGGCCTTCATTGCAGGACTGGTTCCTCATGCAGCCGAACGAAAGCTAGCCTTGCCCGAGATGGAGTTCGCCGCCGTCATCCTTCTGCTCACCTTCTACTTCATCCATCCGCAGGACTGGGTGCCGGGGATGGCAGGGCTCAACGTGGTGAAGCCCATCATCGCCATGGCCATTCTCGGCATGGTCAGCCGCCGGCGCAACGCCAGGCATCTCCCATGGCGCTTCATGCGCACGCCGCACGAATGGATCATGGTAGTCTATGCCGCCTACATCCTGGTGAGCGCGCCTTCGCCTGGAGATGTGGCGGGCGACATGCTGCCGCTGGTGGTGTTCTTCTTCCTGACGCTTCATTCCATCACCTCCGTGGAGAGGCTGGATTCTTTCCTCAAGTGGTGGCGATGGTCGCTGATCGGCGTGGCCATCATGGCCCTGGGCGTCGTGGTGGGCGTGGACTTCACCCAGTCCGCGACCATTACCGACCAGAACGCCGGCCGCCTGGCCCTCAATCACTGGAACCTGAACAACCCGAACGCCCTCGGGCACACTCTCATCACCCTGTTCCCGCTGTTGTACTTCGGCGTCATTCGCGACCGCCGCCGCGGCAGGTTCATCACGCGGCTCATCTCGGTGTTGATACCCGCGGCCATCGCCAGTGTCTGCCTGTGGAAGACACAGTCCAAAGGCGCTTACCTCGTGGGCGCGGGCATGATTGTCTTTGCCATCCTGCTAGGCCGGCCCTGGTGGCTGAAAGTGGCCATCATCTCGCTGGCGATCGCCGGCGGCGGCACCGTGCTCTCCGTCCTGCCACGAATGAACGAGCTGAGCCACCTGAAGAGCGACGAAGGTGTGGTGGGGCGCATCATGGTCTGGCAGATGGCGCGCGGCGTGACCCGCAACACCGTGAGCGGCGAGGGCTACAAGCGGTTCGCCGCCCACATCCGCTGGGAAGGCCGCATGATTCCAAAGGCGACTCACAGCTCCTACGTGCAGATCGGCGGCGACCTGGGCCTGCCGGGGCTGCTGCTGTACCTGTCCGTGCTGTGCTGCGGCCTGCGCACCCTGTTTTCCTACTATGGCTACAGTGAGGAGCTGGACCGCCTGCGAGGCGCCCTGTTTGCCCTCCTGCTGGGCTACGTTGCCTCCGGGTGGATGATCAACCGCTCCTATCAAACTGAGTTCTTCCTCCTCATCGGCGCCATTGCCGCCTATCAACAGCTTTGCCTGCGGGCCGCAGCCGTGGCCCGCCATGAAGAAGCGGCCGTTCCCGCTGCTCAGTCCCAGGTGGCGGCAGCACGGCCAAAACGACGCCAGCGCACGACCGGCAAGGGTGCCTTTGCCCGCTGGATGCCGCCCTGGAGGCGGTACGGCATCCTCGATGCCGCCTGTGCCTGCATTGCCCTTCAGATGGTGCTCTGGATCTGGGACTACGCGATCTCGACCTTCTGAGACAACATCGTTACACCGATTTCTTTGTCATCTCCAGCACCTCGCTGAACGCTCGCCTCTCGTTACCTATGAGAAGCTGTGCAGCCGACGACGACGAACTTCTGGGCTCCGCCTTGTCGTCGAATCTCCGCTCGCAGAATGGCCCGCGCCTCTTGAAGCAAAAGGCGACGAATGGCCTGCCGCCCTCTGTCCCAGCCGATCTCACCGGTCCTGGAGCCCTTCATGCAAGTCTTCTAAACCACTTTCCACACGGGGTTTTGATCGTCGATGCCAAGGGGAAAATCCTCTATGCCAATCCCCGCTCACGGGCGTTCTTCCCTGTCTCTGGCGGCTTCCAGGCCGGCCTGGAGGCTGTGGCTGCCCTGGCCTGCGAAGCCATCAAAAACCGCGGCCGGCACACACTGCAGCTCACCTTGCCCGCCTCACGTGACAAAGCTTCGAGCTCACCGCGGGTGTGCCAGATCATCGCCAGCCCCTTCGCCGCCGCGCCCATGACCTCCGCCTGGGTCATCGTGCGCGATATCACCGAGACCTTGCGGCAGGAGAAAATGCGGGAGGGGTTTGTGGAAGTGGCGGGCGAGGAGCTCACCTCTCCCCTCTCAGTCATCCACGGCTACGTGGAAACCCTGCGTGGCGGGCGTTTCAAAGGGCCTGGCGCCATCTCTCTTGCAGTCTGTCTCAAGGCCATCGAGAAGCATGCTCGCCGCATGATGCGACTCAATGACGAGCTCGCCGCCGTGTCAGCCCGCCGCTCCCCCCGCCCGCGGCCCGGTGACGAGGTCTTCGCGGTGCGCACCCGGGTGGAAGCAGCGCTGCGCGACCTTGCCGGCTTGATCGACAAAAGGCAGCCTGTCATCACGCTTTCCTTTCCGGCTGACGGAGGCCTGCTTTACGGGGATCCTTCACGCTGGGAGCATGTCTTCAGGCAGATCATCGAGAACGCCCTGCAGGCCAATGAGGCCACAGGGCTGCACCTCCAGATCAGCGGCGCGTGGAACCCTCGCGAATGCATTCTCTGCGTTGCGGACAATGGCATCGGCATCCCGGCTGATGAAATCGGCCTTGTCTTTGAAAGCTTCTTCCGCTGCCAAAACCGCCCGCCGCCCGAAAACGGCGGCTGCGGCCTGGGGCTGGCGCTGGTCAAGCAAAGTGTCGAAGCCCACGACGGACGGATCGCAGCCAGCAGCGAGCCTGGCAGGCGCACCGCATTCACCATGCGGGTGCCTCTCGCGCATGGACTAAAAGGCTGAGCCACAGCAGCTTTCACACGTCCGCTCCGGCCACGCTCGGCGAATTGAGGTCATGAGAGTGCGGAATATTCACGCGGCTTCGGAGTGGTTTGAGGTGTTGCAGACCTCAAAAAACAGCCAGACGGCCGTCATGATTCTCAACCCTGGGCAGTCTTCGGGTGATAGCGCCGAGGCCCACAGGCACAGCGAGCAAACCCTGCTTGTGGTAACTGGTCACGTGGAGGGCGAAGTGGAAAACGAGACGCTTTCGCTTCAGCCCGGCGATGTCATCACGGTTTCCGAGGGGATGCGGCATCGCTTCTGGAACAAAGGCACACAGGCAGCCGTGACCTTTAACGTCTATGCCCCGCCGGAGTACCGTGACGGCGCCAAGGGCTGATCAAAACTTCGATGCTTATGAAAAAGTCCATTGTGTGCTCCATCATTGCCCCCTTCGCCCTGATCTCCCTTAGCTCCCTGGCAGATCAGTCAGGCACAGGTGCCGCCGGGGGAGCCAGCAAGGGCACCCATGTTCAGGGATCCACTGCCCCTGTCTCCGCTTCCCGTGACTCTGGCAACGGCGTCGTGGGTGGTGCCAATGCCGGCAAGCCTTCGATGAAGGGAGATGACCACGCCGCGCTTTTTCAAGCGCTCGACCTCAACAGCGACCGAAAGCTCAGCCGGGATGAGTTCCTCAAAATTCACTCCACCGCCTTGAACAACATCCCCAAAAAAGAGGCTGACCGCGCCGCACTGTTCCTGCGACTGGATGCCGACAAGGACGGATTCCTCAGCCTGGAAGAATTCCAGGGCATCTCAGACGCTCTGAACGGCAAGCCGGCCCCCACCTCAAAGTAAAGCCGCAGTCCTGACGCACGTTCACCGAGAGCTGGCTACTCACGGAGGCAGCACCACGGTAAACACCGAGCCGCTGCCGGGTGTGCTCTGGCATGCCACCTTTCCACCAACAGAATCGATGATGGTCTTCACAATCGACAGGCCCAGGCCGGTGTGCTGGGAAGAGGTGGCGGTGCGGGCCTTGTCAGCGCGGTAGAAGCGGTCGAAGACATGCGGCAGGTCTTCGGCGGCAATGCCAGGGCCGTCGTCGCGCACTGAGAGGATGGCGTGGCCGTCTTCCTGGCGTGTGGATACATGGATGTGCCCGCCAGCGCGGTCGTGATGCTGGATCGCATTGCCCACCAGGTTGGCAATGACCGTGGCCAGCGTGTTGCTGCTGCCGGTGCACGAGGCGGGCTGGAGATCGGTGTGGATCTCGATTGCTTTGGCCGCAGCCAGGGGCATGAGGTTGTGTACGGTGTCGCGGGCGATGGCGGCAAGATCGCAGGCATCGCGCACACCAGGGGCCGATTCCTGGCGAGCGAGGAAGAGCAGGTCTTCCACCAGCCGGCGCATGCGGGCAACCGCTTGGGAGCAGGTTTCGAAAGCGGCGCGGTAGTCTTCAGGCGAATGGTCGCGCTTCAGGATGCGCTGCGTTTCCGTGGCCAGGATGGTCAGCGGCGTGCGCAGCTCGTGGGCGGCATCGGCGGTGAACTGCCGCTGGAGTTCCAAGGTGTGGCGCAGCCGGTCAAAGGTGTGGTTGAGCACGCCGCTGAGTTCACGCAGCTCTCCCGCACCTTTCTCGACGGCAATGCGCTCGTCCAGATTTCCCTCGGCAATGCGCCTGGCAGTGCGGCTGATGGTTTGGAGCGGCCGCGTGGCCCGTCCCGCCAGCCACCAGCCGCCCAGCAGGCCGATGAACCACACGGCGAGGCCGGCTGCGATAAGTGACCACTTGAAGCGCTGCCGCTGGTCCAGTTCCGCTGAAATGTCGCGACCAAACACCACGCGCAGGCCGAAGTCCGCGCTGCGGCTCTGCTCCCGCCTGCGGCCGACTGTGCGCGCCTCCTCCACTACGCCTGCTGAAGGTGTTGGCAGAAACACGGCATCCGCCGGCATGTTGCTGGATTGCAGCAGTGCCTTGCCGTCGCGGTTGCGAAAGCTGAAATACGCAAAGCCCGGCTCATGCCCCTCATACGCTGCAGCCACTGCCGGCGGCAGGTTCAGGTGATCGTGGCTCAGCTTTTCAAACATCTCCTGCGGCGAAGCCGGCCGCCCCGCATTCACCGCGCTCAGGCCGAAAATCACGTCGCGCTCCCGCGTGTTCAGCTCCTGGTCGATGCGGCGCAGGTCGCTTTCCCACTGGAAGTGATACACCGCGCCGCACAGGCCGCCGATGGCTGCCAGCAAGATGAGCGCATGCCAGAGCTGCACGCGCCAGCGGATCGAGTGCAGGGGCAAGTTCATTTAATGCAGTAGCCGTGGCCGCGGCGGGTGGTGATGATGTCGTGCCCGAGCTTCTTGCGCAGTGTGGAAACACGGGCGTCCAGCACATTGGAGAGCGTGCTCTCGTTTTCATCGAAGAGATGCTCGTACAACTCGGTGCGGGTGACGAGCTGGCCGCGATGCAGCGCCAGGTATTCCAGCAAGGTGTACTCTGCGGGTGCAAGCAGGATGTCTTCGCCACCCTGCATCACCCGCCGCGCGGCGGTGTCGATGCGAAGGGGCCCAATCTCGATGCAAGGATGCGGGCGGCCCACGCGCCGGCGGATAAGGGCGCGCAGCCGGGCCAGCAGCTCATCAATGTCGAAGGGCTTGGTCAGGTAGTCATCGGCACCGTGGTTCAGGCCCTTGACGCGGGCCAGATCAATGGAAGGGTGTTCCGGGGCGATGGGAACCAGTTCGAACCAACGGGCGTCATCGCGGCAGCAGCCGTCTCATCGATCTCTCCAGATGCGGATGGATCCGCGTGGGTGACAACGACGGGGGACGGATTGTTTTGGGTGGAGCAAGGGCGGGCAAGCCACTTTTCCAAGGAGGTGGGGCTCTCCGATCCGCGCCTGACGTGTGTGCTGGATGATCAAAGCGGACATCTTTGGCTGGGATCGCTCTCCGGCATTTTTGGCGTGGCGAAGGCAGACCTGAAAGCCGTGGCCGGGAAGCGGGCGCAGACCGTGCGCTGGCTGCACCTGGACCGGGCGGACGGGCTGCTCTCCCGCGAGTGTGTCGGCGGCACGCAGCCAGCCGGATGGCGGCGAAAAGATGGCTCGTTGCTGTACGCCACCGTGAATGGCATCGCCGTGGTGGATCCACGCCGTATTGAATTCAATGAGGTTGCCCCCCTGGTGCGGGTGGAAGGCGTGCGAGTGCATGGTGAAGACCGGGCCGTGGACGACGGCAGCGTGGTCACCGGACCAGGACGATCGCGGCTGGAGTTCCATTACACCGCACTGAGTTTCGCAGCGCCAGAAAAGGTACGCTTCAAGACGCGCCTCACCGGCCTGGAGCCGGACTGGCAGGACTCCGGCACGCAGCGCTCGGCCGTGTATGAGTCAGTACCGCCGGGCGATTATGTTTTTGAAGTGCTCGCGGCTAACAATGACGGGGTGTGGAGCGAGCAGCCTGCCACGCTGGGAGTGCGGGTGGCACCACAGATCTGGGAAATGCTGTGGTTTCGCGTGGTGTGCGGCCTGATCATTGTAGCTTGCGCGGTGGCGGTGACTCGGGCTCGTGAGCGCGGCCGCCTGCTGCGCCTGAAGGCCGAAACCTCCCGCCAGGCCGAGCGTGAGCGCATTGCCCGGGACCTGCATGACGACCTGGGCGCGAGCTTGACGGAAATCTCGCTCATTGCCGGCCTCGCGGCGGAGGACAACGAAGAGGGCCCCATGTCAGCCATTGCAGAAAAGACGCGGCAACTGGCCGGCACGCTGGATGAAATCGTGTGGGCGGTGAATCCACGGCACGACACCCTGGCTTCGCTGGTATAGTACCTCACGGCTTCGGCGGCGGAGCTGCTGGCCACCGGCGGCATTGCGCTGCGGCTGGAGGTGGCTGAGAAACTGCCAGAGCTCCCGTTGAGCACGGAACGACGCCATGCCTTGTTTCTGGCCGTGCGCGAGGCGTTGAACAATGTCGTGAAGCACGCCTGGGCCGGCGAGGTGAAGCTGGGCATTGCCTGTCATCAGGAAATGCTGCACATCCAGGTGGCCGACAACGGGCGGGGCTTTTCAGTGACCACCGCCACCTCGGGCGAAGGCCTGCGCAACATGCATGCGAGGCTGAAGAATGCGGGGGGTGACTGCCAGATCGAGAGCGGACCTTCGGGCACCACGGTGACCTTCACACTGCCCCTCAAGACGGGCTGAAAGACTTCGCCTATCGTGCCTGAGCGTGATCGGCGATTTCTGCCGCGGCCAGTACATGGTCATACACCGCCACTTCAGCAACATGGCCCGTGAAGATGCGGTCGAGGCGGCTGAGGTTGGAATGGAATTCCAGGGCGCCGATTTGGAACTGAACGTCCACGCTTTGCGGCGCGGTGGCAGCCTGCACAGAACCAAGGGCGCGGCCGTTGAGAAAGAACTGCATCCGGCCGCCACTTTGCTGGGCCACCACATGATGCCATTGAAACGGCAGCGCAGCAGCGGGAGGGGAGTAGAGATTCATGCCATCGTGCCGCCCTGGCGGCCAGCGCAGCAGGTAGCGCAGAACGCCCATGCCCGCAGATTCGCCGGGCCTGCGGGCACCTGTTTCGACGAGGGCCACGTGCTGGTGCTGCCCGCCAGCCTTGGTAAGGGCGGCGAGCGCCATGAGATCAAGCGTCTCCGGCATGAACCAGAACTCGATGCACCAGGCATCCGCCGGCATGTGCCAGGGCTTCTCCATCTGCAGCACCCCTGGCTCTTCGTGGCCGCGAAAACGGGCGTACGAGCTCGTATCGATGCTCACACCGCCTGCGGTGATGAGGGCGGGGCCGCCAGCCACTTCGTTGGAAACGTTTTCGCCGCTGGCGTGGTTCAGGCGCCAGAAGTGGGCGGGCCTGGCAGCCAGGATGCGTGAGGCATAGCCGGGCTGAAGATGAAGCGGCGGCACCTGAAGCTGCACGGGACTGAGAAATGCCGTTTCATCACTGGCGCTGATTTCGCCCTTGTCGGAGCGCAGGCTGGCTTTTTCGTTTTGATTCAGCACCGCTGTGCGCAGCCCTTCCTGGCCTGGGACGCGTGCGGAGAGCTCCGCCTGGCCTTCGAACACATTCACATCAGTCGTGCCCTGCCGGGAGACAGAAATGCCGAGCACGGTGCCAAGGTCGGTCACGGCTCCATGCGGCGTTTCCACACAGAAGCCTTCCGCCTTTTTGGGCACGTTCGTGCGCAGCCTGCCTTCCTGGCAGATCACCCTGCTGGCGCTGAACAGATCCAGCTTCGCCGGGCCTTCGATGTCAAGGATCGTGCCATTGGTGAAAAGCAGTCGAGCCTCGCCCTGCGCCAGTTGCAGCGGTCCGGCGCTCACGGCCCGGCTGGGGTGAATGTTCGAACCGGATACCAGCACGGCGATGGTTTCCGCATTCGCCGGACTTTGCCTTCGCTGAAGCATCAGCGCGCCAGCGAGCACCACCACTGCTGCCGCAGCCGCGGCGGCCGCCCACCGCCACCAGGCGCTCACAAACCGGAGTGGCTCGCGGCTGACCGTGCTCATCAGTGACGCCTCGAACCCGCCATCGACCACGGCAAAGCGCTGCTCCAGCGCGCCGATTTCTTCATGCAAGGCAAGCCAGCGCGGATCAGGGGATTGCGCCACCTTGGTGAGCGAAAGCGTCCACACAGCTTCAGCCAGCGCCGCGCGCAAGGCCGCATCGGTGCGCAGCCTTTCCAGCAGCTCGTCGGCGCGGCCCTGTGGAAGTTCGCCGCCTTGCCAGGCGATGAGGGCGTCTTGGAGATCAGGGTTCATGGGCCAGTTCCTGGGTGATGCACTCGCGCAGCATGCCGAGCGCACGGTATTGCAGTTGATAGATCGCGCCGGGGCTTGTCCTCAGCTCCTCTGCCAGCGCCGGCGCCTTGCCGCCATCCAGCAGCGAACGCACCACATGCCGGATGCGGTCGGGCAGTTTGGCAATGCACGAGAGCATGGCCTGAAGCTGCTCCGCCTTGGTGCTCGCGGCGGCATGCTCGAGATCGTCATGCAGGAGTTCGGCCGCCTGCCGCCGGAAATTCTCCAGGTGATTGACGCGACGATGGGTCTGCTCAAAGAAACGCAGCAGCTTGTTGCGGGCGATGCCGCGCAGCCAGGCACCGAAGTCCTCGCTGCGCCGGAAGGTGTTCAGGCTGCGGTAGGCGGCTATGAGCGTCTCCTGGGCCAGGTCATCCACATCATCCATGTGGAACAACTGGCTGCTCAGATAGGCCCGCAAGCCAGGACCATAGGCGCGCACAATCGCGAGAAACGCATCCGGCTGTCCGCGCAGGACGTGGTCGAGAGTGGTTTCAAGCTGCTGGGGATCGAGCATTCACCGTCAGTTTCGCCGCTTCGGCGGTTTCTCACCAAAAAAATGCGATTGTGTGTGAGATCGGGCCGCGAGCCGGAAACGAGCGGCAAACCATGACCTGCCCGCCGCTGCTTTTCTGCCTCGCCTTGCTGCCCATCTTTGCCGCTGCCACGGAGCCGGTGTCGTTCAACCGCGACATCCGCCCCATCATGTCGGACACCTGCTTTCATTGCCATGGCTTTGATCCCAAGACCCGTGAAGCCGGTCTGCGCCTGGATGTGCGCGAGGCGGCCGTGCTGCCAACCAAGGAGGGCACCATCGGCATCACTCCCGGTGATCCGGACAAAAGCGCGATCATCCAGCGCATCCTTGATGAAGATGATCCGATGCCGCCCAAGAAATCCCACAAAACACTGACGCCGGCGCAGAAGGAACTTTTCCGCCGCTGGGTGGCGGAAGGGGCGGTCTATCAAAAGCACTGGGCCTTTGAACCCATTAGCAAACCGGAGCTGCCGGCGGGTTTTCGGGATCAGCTTCCCATTGATGCCTTCATTCAGGCAAAGCTCGCGGAGAACCAGCTCACTCCATCACCCGAAGCCCCCAAAGCCAGGCTGCTCCGCCGTCTCTCGATGGATCTTACCGGCCTGCCGCCGACACTGGAGGAGCTTGCCAGCTTCGAACAGGACGACTCGGCGCTGGCTTACGAGAAGCAGGTGGAGCGCCTGTTAAATTCGCCGCACTATGGTGAACGCTGGGGCCGCTGGTGGCTGGACCAGGCGCGCTATGCCGACTCCAACGGCTACTCCATCGACGCTCCCCGGGAGATGTGGAAGTACCGGGACTGGGTGATCGAGGCCATGAACCAGGACATGCCGTTCGACCGCTTCACCATCGAGCAGCTGGCCGGTGACCTGCTACCAAAGGCCACGCAGAGACAGAAGACCGCCACCGGCTTTCATCGCAACACGCAGATCAAACAGGAGGGCGGCATCGACAAGGAGCAGTTCCGCATTGAAAGCGTGTTCGACCGTGTGGCAACGACTGGCACCGTCTGGCTTGGCCTAACCATTGGCTGCGCGCAATGCCACGATCATAAGTTCGACCCCATCGAGCAGAAGGAGTTCTACCAGTTCTTCGCCTTCCTCAACAACCAGGACGAACCGGTGATGAAAATTGCAGCCACGGCGGTGAACCCTGGCACAACCACGCTGGTGATGAAGGAGCGCAAGAAGCCACGCGAGACTCATGTCTTCATCAAGGGCGACTTCACCCGCCCCGAGGCCGCGGTTGTTCCCGGCACACCCAAGATCCTGCACGCCTTTGACCAGCCAAAGGGACGGCTGGCCACGCGCCTTGATCTTGCCCGGTGGATCATGCAGCCCGACAATCCGCTTACGGCCCGTGTCATCGCCAACCGCGTGTGGCAGCAGTACTTTGGCCGCGGCATCGTGGAAACGGACAACGACTTTGGTTCGCAAGGTTCACCGCCAAGCCATCCCGAACTGCTTGACTGGCTCGCGAACGAGTTCCAGGCGGACCGTTGGAGCCTGAAGGCCTTGCACCGCCTCATCGTCACCTCCCATACCTACAAGCAGAGTTCTGAGAACCGTCCCGACCTGGTGGAGAAGGATCCCGACAACCGGCTGCTGGCCCGGCAGTCGCGTTTGCGGCTGGATGCTGAAATCGTGCGCGACACCTGCCTGGCCGCCAGCGGCCTGCTTTCGCACAAGATGGGCGGC
>FTBX01000504.1_pt1 | contig 19187 bp, 21 predicted proteins | sample 1639461 | NCBI WGS metagenome assembly FTBX01 (sample SAMEA3914864, study PRJEB12502) | metagenome | biome: forest; material: soil | place: USA | collected 2012-03-12 | depth 0.3 m
AGCCCATCGTGCTCAAGCCGGCCCCCGCCGCACCGCCGCCCGCCGCCAGCTACGTGGTGACGCTGCAGTTCCCCGCCGGTTATGCGGGCAGGGTGGACCTGTTTAAAGACATCGCACCCGTCGCCTCCTGGAACGCCGCCGACGGCCCCTGGCAGATCACCCTCGCGGAGGCCCTCTACGAAGTGCGCAAGGCAGACCCGGCGGATGCCACCGAATTCGAAAACGACGGCCTGTTCAAGGTCTCGGGAAAGGATCGCCATGTCCAGCTCTGAAGCCACCACCTCCACCATCAGCCTCAGCTCGCGCGATCCTGGGGTGGAGCTGCGCGTCTATGATTCCGCCTTGAAGTTGTTAGGCCAGGCACGCCAGCGGCTGGTGCAGCAGGTGCCGCCCGGCCTCTATCAGGTCGAGTACCGCGCCGGCACCACCGTCGAGCAAAAACTCGTCTCCCTGCGCGACGGCAAGCCCTTTACCAAAGAGGACTGGCTGGTGCCTTTCGCCACGCCCGTGCCCGTGGAGGGCACCTCCACCAGCCGCGAGGCCTACAGGGGGGCTGTTGACGAACTGTTCGCCGCCGCCAAAAGCGCCTCCCCAGGCCCCTCGCTCCCGCGCAGCGGCTTCCTGTTTCTGCTGCGCAACATGGACAACGCCGCCGGCACCGACGCGCCAACCACCGCCGATCGCATCGCCGGGTACAGCCTGCTGGACCAGAACCTGCAGCCCATCGCCGACCTGGCCAAGGAAGCGGTCGTCAATACCGCCGACCACTGGCTCGGCTGGTGCAAGCTCCTGCCCCCCGGCAACTACGTGCTCCAGCGCCAGGGCACCGGCGACGGGCTGCTGCGCCAGCCGGTCACCCTCTCCCAGGATTGGATCACCGCCGTCTTCGTGCCCAACCTCGCCACCGAGGCAGCGCCGCAACTGAGCTCCATCCAGATGTTCCGTCCCGACAGGAACTGGCTGGCCATGGATGAACCTTGGGAACAGCTCATGCGCGTTTCCGAACAGGCCCTGGCCGGCCTGCGCCGGGGCTATCCCGAGCTGAAGCCCGATGAAATTCGCAGCCTGTTGCAGGGCAAATTTGACAATCCCATGCTCGGCCTGCTGGGCGCCCACTGCATGCTCCTGGCTCCCCCCGTGGACGAGGCGGTCTTCGCGGAGGTGCTGGGCAATCTCGACAACCTCATCCCCGGCCACCCCGATCTCATCGCCCTTCATCTCGCCGCCCGCCGGCTTAATATTCCACTCCCCGCCGCGCCAGCACCCGAGCAGGCCCAGTGGCCGCCCATGCTCGCCGCCTCCTATCGCGAGCTGCTCGCCAGCGACCGCCAGGCCGGCGGCGCCATCGTGCCAAACTCGCAGGCCGAGGCCGCCGCCCCCGCCCTCGTCGCCAGCGGCCCCTGGACCACCTGGCGCTACAAGCCGGTGGCACACGACACCTTCACCTTGCAGAGCTCCGGAGGCGGCTCTGGAACGGGTTTGGAGAGCTTCATTACCAAGTCCCAGGATTTGCTCACCAAGATAGGCGGCATGGGCGCCGTGACGGAGATGATCGACCACAGTCACGTCATGTCCTGGCTGCGGCCCAAGCTCCCCTCCGGCACCTCACCCCACGCGCCCGACACCACCGACCACACCGCTCTCTTCCGCGCCAAGGTCACGGAAAAAATCCTCGGCTACCTGCATGACTGCATGAAGTACGAGGGCATCACCAGCGTGGCCGAGATGCTCGCCCACCTCGATGTGCAGGATCTCTGCGAGGCCCTCGGGCTGCCCTTCGCCGTCGTCAAGGACGCCCGCGACAGGCTGCGTGCCGCGCTCCCATCTCCCGCCGGCCCCGTGTCATCCCCTTCCCCATCCACTCCCTCCTCCTCATCCCCATCCGCCCCATGAGCTTCTCCAACCAACTCAACGTCATCAACACCGGCGCCGACGGCACCCTCGACAGCACCACCGTGGCCGACATCGATGCGATGTTCGCCCAGATGGCCAAGGAGCAGCGCGTCGTCCTGCACTTCCACGGCGGCCTCGTCAACAAGGCCAACGGCCTCGCCGGTGCCAAGCTGTTGTACGATCAGTGCTACGCCCCCGCCGGCGCCTACCCCATCTTCTTCGTCTGGGAGAGCGGCTTCTGGGAAACCATCACCCACAACATTGGCGAGATCGCCGGCGAATCCTTCTTCAAGACCCTGCTGCACTGGGTGACCAAGTTTGCCCTCGCCAAGCTCCAGGGCGGCGACACCGCAGGTGCCAAGGCCGCCAGCGGCCCCGACGGACTGCGCGCCGCCGCCCCCGGCTACATCCCGGTGGAAACCGAGCTCGCCCTCCGCAACAAAAACCAGGAACCCTACGCCGACGCCGACGCCGCTGATGACGCCACCGATCTGACCCCCGAGGAACGGCAGGCCTTCCAGGATGACCTCGCCGGCGATCAGCAGTTCCAGCAGCAGGTGGCCGACATCATGGCCAGCATCCTGCCCGAAGAACAGGCCACCGGTGAAAAAGGCGTCACCCTGCGCGCCCAGAAATCCACGCGCACCCTCATGTCCCCTAGCGTGATCGAGCAGCTCCAGGCCGATGCCGCCGCCGTCGATCCTAACGCCAAGGGCATCTTTTCCGCCGTGCGCCTCGCCGAGGCCGCCGGCAAGATCCTCTACCGCGTGGTGCGGCGCTTCCTGCAGAAGCGCGATCACGGCCTGTACTGCACCATCGTGGAAGAAATCCTCCGCGAGCTCTACATCGCCAACGTCGGCGAAGCCGTGTGGACGGCCATGAAGCAGGAAACCGCCGACACCTTCAACCAGGCCCCCGGCCAGCCCGTGCGCGGCGGCGCTTACTTTGCGCAGAAGCTGTGTGAGATGGTGCGCGGCGGCCACTGCCCCGAGATCACCCTCGTGGGCCACAGCGCCGGCGCCGTGTTCATCAACCACTTCCTCGCCCATCTCGGCAGGCTGCGCCAGGATGCCGCCGCCCCCCTGCCGGCGAATTTCACCTTCAAGAACGTGCTGCTGCTCGCCCCCGCCTGCACCTTTGACCAGGCCCAGCCCACCTTCACGCAGAACCCGCCCCTGTTCCAGCGCCTGCGCATCTTCACCATGGCCGATGAGTACGAATGCAAGGATGTGCTGGTGCCCTATGTCTATCTGCGCTCCCTGCTGTACTTGATCTCCGGCATCCTGGAAAAGGATACCGATGGCAGCAGCGCCTTCGACCGGCCCGTGCTGGGCATGCAGCGCTACCACCAGCAGGCCGATGTGTACAGGGATGCCTCCATCCTCACCCTGCGCGCCTACTCCCAGGCCAATGCCGGCGCCGAAGCCTGGTCCATCACCGCCGCCACCGCCGGCCAGGGCCTGGGCACCCACGCCCAGCACCACGGCGGCTACCCCGAAGACCCCGCCACCCAGGCCAGCATGGCCTGGCTGATCACGAACTAAGCGTGGCCTTGCTGGGAGCTTTGACGTCCCGCCCAATGCTGTTCGTTTAGCTCTTTTTAAAACACCCCTAGCTGCTCCTTGCCGAGTGCCGCCCTGGGAGCGCTGGCGTCCCGCCGGCGGCTGTGCGTGGCCATGCGTGTGCGCCAAGCAGTTTCCCAGAGGTTCGAAGGTGTGGGGCTCCGATCACGCACTACGCCGGCGGGACGCCAGCGCTCCCAGGGGGGGCCGTCCGGCAGAAATGGAGCACGAGTGTTGAACCCGGATCCCGCGTTTCAACAGGAGTTAGCTTCGTCAAGGCCCGCGTCTCAGGCGGTCTGGCGGCGGTGGGCCTGTATTGAAGAAATACTGAGCCCACCGCCGCCAGACCGCATCAGGCCGGGATTTGGCGAAGATAGCCCCGTTCAAAGGCGGGATCCGGGTTTAAGTCATCGTGTGGCCGCGCCTTGGAACCTGAAAGGTTCCTGGATTCCCTGGGCTTCTGCGATGCAGCGGTAGCGCCAACCCTCGCCATCGCCGCCTCCCGTTCTCCATAGCAGCGCTTTCTCAGCGCGCTGCTGGCGAGCTTTGGACTTCGAAGGAACCCGCGCTTGGCGCCTCTCCTCGGCGCGATGCGACCCAGGGCAGCCCTCGTGAGACTCGGGCGAACCCTGGGGCTTTGAGACGCAAGCCCTTCGGGCTATATTAAAATGCTCTAACCGGCAGGCCTCCCCCGCCCCGGCAACGAAAAGCGCCCGGCCATCACAGCCGGGCGCTTCACATCGTTTATTTAACAACAGACTTCATTACCGCCGCTCAGGGCAGCACCTTCACAAAGATGTCCTTGTAATGCGTCACGCTCTTCGGGTCATGGCCCTGGAGGGCGAAGGTGCCTTCGCCCAGCTTGCGGCCGTCCATGTTCTTCAGGCTCTTGGTCGGATCCCAGTCATCGGGCTGCGTCCAGTCGGAGGTCACCTGGCCGTTGATGGAGAGCACCACGTGCTTGCCTTCCACCTTGATGTCGTAATCGTACCACTCCTCGTCCTTCACGGGCGAGGTGTTGAGCACGTCCTTCACCGCGTAGAGGCCGCCGGTCTTCTTGATGTCCTTGTGCGTCTGGTTCACCTGGCACTCAAAGCCCTTGGAGGGCCAGTTGTTCGGCTCAAAGGCGGTGTGGAAGTAGATGCCGGAGTTCGCGCCGGGCTGGGTCTTCACCTTGGCCTTGAGCTCGAAGTTCTTGAACACCGCGCCGTTCACCGGCCCGACATAGAACAGGTGGCAGCGGCCGCCATTGACCTCGATCTCGCCATTCTTGACGCTGAAGACCTCGCCCTTCATCTCGTTCTTCTGGTCCGTGTCCCAGTTGGACTTCCAGCCGGTGAGGTCCTGGCCGTTGAACAGAGAAACCCACCCGTCCTCAGCCTTCAGCGCGGATGCCGCGAGCAGACTGGAAAGGGCCAGCAGAGTGCAGATAGCCTTTTTCATGAGGCGCGCCTTGTACATGCGCCGCCGGGGCTTGTCCAGCGGTTGGGCAGGGCTTGGCAGAAGAACGCGCTGCGCGGTGCGGACCTGGGAAGGCGTGCCGCCCATTCGCAGCCCGGTGGCGCAGCTTGCTCGTTGTGCGCGCTTCAGCGCGTGGGCCGAGACGGGTTCAGCGCGCGAATCTCCGCCGCCCCACGCGCTGAAGCGACGCACAACGAACGCGGAAGGCGCTGGGCAGGGCCGAGACTTGGCCGGGGCGGCCGGAGCCATCCCTCGGATCGGCCTGATCGGACCCATCGGACGGATCCGTCCGATGCCCGGCCGCCCCGGCTGAAATCGAGGCTGGAGCGCTGCCGCTTTCTGTAAATTTTGCCGCCGCCATAAATTCGAGCACGAAAGAAAGAATTTTTAGTACTCAATCTGCATCAGGTGGAAAAAAAATTGGTTATCTTTAGCGGCACATCGGGTATTTACCCGTCGAGGCGAACAGCTTTCATCCTCCCATCTCCCATGAATTCATCTTACACACGTGCGCTGATCTATGTTCCGGTCCTGGGCTGTCTTGCCCTGTCTTCCTGTGTCAACAGCCCCACGCTCGAAGGCATGTCCCGCCAGCGGGCTTACCTGTCCACCGCTGGCGCAAACAAGTCCGTGGACGCGACCGGCGACCTGAGCATCGCCTACACGATCACGGACCGGGATGTGCTGAACTTCACGGAGGCAGTGGGGAAAAAAGTGCATGCCCGCGCCACCCTCCACACCAGCGTCCGCTACAGCTCGGCCACACTCGAGGTTTCCCTGGGGGCCCTCGCGGGCGCGGCCAAGACCTTCGGCTGGGGGGTGCGCACCGCCAGCGGCCTGGGCCTGGGGTCTGCCTACGTGTTTGGCATGGGCCAGATCTTTGATTCCAAGGGCCATGCCCAGGCCTATGACCAGGCTTACGAAGCCATTGACGCGGCCAAGTCCAAATTCTTGTTCCACCGGCTCGGCATGACGGTGAAGACAGACCCGACGACGGGCAAGAAACAAATCGACTCGCTCTTTCCCCAAGGCCGGGGAGACATTCCTTCCTCCGAGGTCCTGACTCCTGATGGAGAACTGCTCTACTATCGGGTGACCAAGATCCTCAAGGTGCTGCAAGACACCCTGGCCTCCAAGATACCGGACCTTCAGGATCTCAAGGATGCCAACGGGGAGCCGGCCGACGCCAGCTCGCCGCCGAAGCCCCAGACGGATGCAAAGGCGAAGCGCCCCCAAACGGGCGGCGGCGGCGGCGGTGGCGGTGGCGGCACCAGCACAACGACCACCACTACAACGACCAGTACGGGCACTGGTGCTGGCGTGCAAACTCCCCCGCCTCCCGCTGCAGATCCGGCCCACGACACCCAGAAGGCTCTCGCTTCTCGGGTCAAAGGTCTTTCAGACGACAAAGCCCTGAAGCTTAGCAACGATTATGTGGGCTTCATCGACAAGAATGGGAAGCCCGTTGACGGCATTACGAAGGAAAACGCCAAAAGGAAGCTTCTGGTCATCATCTCCCGCCTTTCCGATGCCAAGCTCAATGAGCTTCAAACTGATTTCGACAAACCCTAACTTCGATTGAACCCGCCAACCCGCAAAGGAGCCCGTATCCATGGCTGATGACACCATACCCCTGGCCAGCACGCTCAGCGTGCAGGAACTGATTCAAGCACTTAGAACCAAGGAGGATCTGCTCCTCCGGGTAACCGGCTGCAGATATGACCCGGAGAAGGATGTCAACTTGTTCGATGTGGACGCGGTGCCCGATGACGATGCGCCTGATCCGACGGAGTTTTTGAATGTCGATCTTTTTGTCAGCGGCGTTGATGACCAGAGCCGGGCCGTGATCAAAAAGAACTTCACGGACTTCGGCGGCAACCTTGTTACCGATGGCATCATCAAGGTCGGCGGCCAGGAAATCTACGCGATCTTTTATCGCGGGCCGGAGCCGGAGTTTCCCTCGCCTCACGCCGCCTCGTCGCCAGTTCCGCCCCCGCTCGATCTTCCTGACCATGTGAAATCCATCTTCGCGCCCGGGGGCCAGCTTGCAGGGATTCCCTGGGGCCAGGCCTTCCCCACGCCGATGCCGCTGAACGGGATGAAGGACGGCAAGATGATGTTGTTTAAAAATCAAAAAGGCGAGGTGAAGGCCATTGTGATGCGCACTGATGCCGACATTGACACCGATGGCCCTGGCGGCAGCAAGGCGATCGATCCAAGCTGGGGGTCCGGCACCAGCCTTACCTTTCCCGGCGGCGCCTGTTGCGACTCCCGCCAGTTTCCCGGAATTGTTCGTTCCGCGAAGCTTTTGTCCAGGCCTTATGGCCTGCAGATGGGCGACTTCGCTTACATCTGTTACAAGGGCAAGGTAGTGGCCTGCCAGGTTTACGACCAGGGGCCGGACGAGAAGATTGGGGAAATCAGCCTTTTCGCAGCCCGGCAGGTGGGCGGTGTTGCCCTGAACGCGACAGAGCATTGGGCGGCCACCAAGGGCAATTTCGCTGACAGGGACCAGGACCTTGTCACCATTTGCTTCCCCGGCTCCAATCCCCGCGGGCATGGGCTCTCGAACCCCGAGATTGTCTCCGGTACCAGGCACGTTTTTGATGACTTTGTCGGCTCCGCGCCCCTGTTCGCCCTGCCGGCGGTTCCGGCTCCGCCCGCGGCAGGGACGGCGCTGCCCATTTACAAGCGCTCCACCTGGGGGGCGCTCAAGCCCAAGGTGGACTCCTTCACCCCTTCGAAGGCGCTGGGCATCGTGGTTCACAACACGGAAGATCCCAACCGTGCGCCGGCGGCCAGAAACAGGGAGATTGCGGCCGCCTTTGAGCTTTCCCGCAGCATCCAGCACAGCCACATGTTTGAGCGCGGCTTCTCCGACGTGGGCCAGCACTTCACCATCAGCCGCGGCGGCGTGATCATGGAAGGGCGGCAGGGCACGCTGGATGCGGCGTTCAACGGCCAGGTGGTGAGGGGGGCGCATGCGGGCGTGACCTTGTTTAACAACCAGTGGTGGGGAATTGAGCTGGAAGGCGACTACCGCGTGCCGGGGGCCATGCCCCCGCAGCCGCAGCAGGCCGCCCTGTTCCAGCTTTGCTCATGGCTGGCCTCCCTCATCCAGGGGTTTGACGCTTCTCAAAACATCCGTGTGCACCGCCAGGTAAAGCCAGGCGGCACGGACTGCCCCGGCCACCTTCTTGACCCCGCCCACATGCCGGATTTCCTGACGGATGTGCGCACCAACACCGCTCAAAACAGCGCCGTGCCGCCGCCGGTTCCCACAGTCCAGTAGCCTGCCTTCCCTCCTTCCCGATGAAGCTCCTCGTGCCCGTCTATGATCACTCCCTCGTCGCCGCCACCTGTTCCGCAGCACAGGCGGGCGGGCACCTCATCGCCATCGCCAATCCCGATTCCGGCCCCGGGCATGGCAAGGCGGTGAGCGGGTGGAAGACGGACATCAGCAACCTGCGCAAGGCCGGCGCGCAGGTGCTGTATTACGTGGACCTGATGGACGACCACGGGAAGGAAAAGCAGGAAACCGCGCTGAAGGCGGAGATGGACAGTTACATCTCATGGTACGGCGCGCCGGTGGGCTGGTTCTTCGACGACCTGGCCGGCTACTCCGATGCGCGGGCCGCGCGGCTGCAGCATCTGGTGGCGTACAAGGGCGGGTTCACCGTGGCCAATCCCGGCACCGGCGTTTCGCAAAGCTATCTGACCAAGACGACGACCAACGTCTTCATCACCTGGGAAACCACGGGATACACGAAGGGCCATCCGCAGGCGTGGGAGGCGGCAAACTCGGCACGGGTGGGCGCGATGGCGCTGGGCGAGGCGGCCTATGGCCCGGCCTTGACCCTGGCGCAGCAGCGGCACGTGAGCCTCTTCTACGCAACGAATGCGGGGGATGGAGGCGCGGCTTATGACCACCTGCCGCCTTACTTTGCCAAGATGGCGACGGCGGTGTGAGGTCTATGCTGCTTGATAATGGCCGGTCACCGCGCACCGGAGGGACGTCAGTCTCTGCCCCAGGCGGCACACAGGTCCCGAAAGGCGACATACAGGACAATCTCCTTCATCGAGAACACATAGTGCGGGCGGGTAAAATGGTCGCCGCCCGATGCTCCAAGCGCCTGGGCGGAAATCGGGTCGATGAAAGCGGTTCCATCCTTTTTAATGTTGGCGTAAAACGCTTCTGACTTCATGTCCGCCTTGGAGACATACTGCACGCAGTACCTTCCCTCCATGTCGTGGTAGAGGAGGGAAGCATCCACGGAACCGCGATAGTCGCAGTGGGTGCAAAAGAAGACGTTGAGGCGCTGCTCCAAGACTTCGTCCCTCAGGTGCGGGTCGAGAGTCACGTTGACCGTGGACCAGAGCTTCATCTGCTGCGCTGTGCTGCATTTGGGGCAGGTAACATCGATAGTTTGGAAAAGGGACATGGGCTTGCCGCTAGTAAGTGTGAGTCATGGGTGGCCAGGATGGGCACGGCCACTCACTCGTCAGAGCGGGCAGCTCTCCCGGAGATACTTGAACCCGGAGGCTGTTCCCAGGTCAATCTTGTTATGGCAAAGCTTCAGAGCGGAGCGTCGGGACGGGGTCAGGGAGAGTGACCGCGCTCCTCACTTCACAATCACCGGCGATCCCGGCCGCACCAGCGTGGGCAGGCGGATCGCATCCCAGTTCGCAAAGCGCACGCAGCCGGCGCTCTGGGCGCGGCCGATGGTGCGCGGCGAGGCGGTGCCGTGCAGGCCGATGCCGGACTTGCTCAGGCCGGCCCAGAAGATGCCCACGGGGCTGTTGGGTCCCGGCGGGATGTGCATCGCCTCGGTGCCGCGCTGGCCTTCTTCGAGGAACTTCTTGTCGTAGCGGAAGTCGGGCGTGGTGGTCATGTTGACGATCTTCCACTGGCCGTGCGGGATGAACTGCGGCTTTCCCGGAGTGATGGGGAAGGCGGCGATCATGATCTCCTTCTCATCGTACACGGCGCCCATGCGCTCGGTGGTGTCGATCACCACGGTGTGGCGGCTCAGCACCGCGTCTTCCTTGAAGCCCTGATACTGCTTCACCACCTCGATCTTGAACGGCTTCACGGCGGGGACTTTCACCACGTCGCCCGGCTGCAGCTTGGTGGTGTTGAGCCCGGGGTTCACGAGCTGGAGGAAGGTTTCGTCCGTGTGGAAGCGCTCGGCCACCAGCTCGTCCATGCTGCGGTAGAGCATGGCCTTGTAGTTCTGCCAGGTCTTCGGGTCCTCGGGCAGCTCGGGGTTGATGTAGGCCTGCATGTCCTCGCGCACCGTGTAGTCCGCCAGCGTCACCGGCACCTTGGCCTCGGCGGCGCGGATCACGGGCCGCCAGTCGTAGATGTCTTTGTTGCCGTTGGCGTAGTTCCAGTTCACCACCGCCTTGTAGCTGAACTCGCCCAGCACCCCGTCCACCTTGCCAGGGGTGAAGAGCTCCCCATCCAGGAAGATCTGCACGCGCAGGATCGTGTCCTTGTCCGCCGGCACATGGGCGCCCATGCCAGCGCTGCCATCATCCCGTTCAGGGGCGGGCATGGGCTGCTTCTTGTCCTGGGCAGACAGGGAAAGCGGGAGGGCGAGAGCAAGCAGGAGAGGAAGGGCGCGCATGGCGGTGTGCGCGATATTAGCAAGCTTTTGTGAAAAATCAAGATGGGTGAATGAAACGATGAGCCATGCCTTCAGAGGCCCAGAACTTCGACGCTGATCTCGGTAATCCTGTCCAGCCGATGATCATTGGTAAGAAACGCAAAAAATTCATTCACACCTGTTGCAAGCCGCCGCCTGACCTGAGGTGCAAAGGCGGGATGGCTTTCCACATCGTAGATCACGATGACGGTGTCGAGATACAGGCGCATCCGATGCTACTCCCACGCATTGCGCTCACCTTCGACCCAGGCATCAATCTCAGCGGCGCTGAGGGGTACATGACCTTCGGCCTCTAGGGTAGTGGTGATCTGGCGCACCGTTTCCAAATATCCAGGGCGAGGGTTTTCACCACCTGCTGGCTGCACCATGACAAGCACGCGGCCGGAGGACACGGGCAAGGGCTGGTCCAGCAGCACCGTCTGGGGCCCCTGGATCGTGCCTGCAAGCGCATAGGCTGCGTTCATGGCGGGAGCATCGCTTATATTGCTCCAACAGGCAAGGCTTGCTTCCTTTCCTGCCAGCGCATGGCGCAGCGCGCCAGGTGGGGGGCAACTCACCTCACAACGGTGATGCCACGGGCGAAATCCCAGTCGCCCGCCAGGGCGAACCAAAAGGTCATGAGGAAGCCCACCCCTGCACTGAAGAACAGGAAGCCGGCGAAGAAAAGGGTCAGGATACAGGAGTAGAATCCGGTGGAGAGGGTGCTGCGGCCGGGCTGCGAGCCATCATAGTAAACCCGCACCTGCTGGGCGGAGCGAAGCAGGGACTCCACACCGCGATGAGCCTGCTCGAAGCCGGAGCTTCCGTACATGGGGTGGATGGTGCTGCCATCGTACTCACGGCCTTCCACGTTGTAGACGTAGCGTACCAGAATCTCCCGGCTGTCGCTGTCAGCGTCGGAGGAGTCCTTGCTCGCAACACTCACGATCCGTGCGGTGGTCTGCGGCCAGTGCCGTGCCCGGGCGGCCAGCATTATTTTGCTCCCTGCGGAAGCCATCAGGCCTCCGCCGACGATGATGAAGATGGAGCAGAAGGGAACGATGAACCAGAGCCAGTTTTTGTCCATGGGCGGGCGGGAGGCGGGCATTGATGTCACCACAGATGTCATGCGAGTGCCTGGCCGCATCTGTTTTGTTGGGGACAGTTCAGCTCAAGACAGTGATGCCCCGGGCGAAATTCCAGTCGCCCGCCATCAAGAACCCAAAGAGGAGCAGAAAGCCCAGGAACACGCCGAGGAAAAAGTCGCCGCTGAGAGAGCGGGCCCCAACAGCGATGAGCAGAAAGCCCATGCCCCCGCAGAGGAAGGTGAATCCGAAAAAGAAGAGACCTAGCGATCCGGAGTAAAACCCCACGGACAGCATGCTGCGGCCTGGTTGTGAGCCATCATGGTAAACGCGCACCTGCTGTGGCGGGCGCAGCAGCGACTCGAGCCCACGATGAGCCTGCTCGAAGCTGGAGCCTTCGTACGCCGGATGAATGGTGCGGCCCTCGTACTCGCGGCCCTCCACGCTGTAAACGTAGCGCACCAGAATCTCACGGCTCCTGGTGTCGGCATCGGAGGCATCCTTGCTCTCCAGGCTCACCACCCGCCCCGTCGCCTGCGGCCAGTGCCGTGCCTGGATGCCCAGCACGATTTTGCGTCCGACGTAAACCATCAGCCATCCGCCGAGGATGATGAAGATGGAACAGAAGGGAACAACAGCAAAGCAGAGCAAGTATTTGTCCATGGGCGGTGGGCGCTGATGCCACGACCCATGCCATCCCGGTGGTTGGGCGCATCTGATTTGTTGGGGCTCATGCAGTGCATGGCAGCACTCCCATGAACGCCAAGGGCGCGGCTCAACTCATTGTGCGAAGGGAGCAACCCCTGGCTCAAGGGCGGCCGTGCGCCCCCACAAGGAGCGGCGTGCATCTTGCCGCCGTCAAAAGACCTGCGGCGCAGCCGCCACAAACCAAGAGAAGCCGCGGAACATTGCCATGCGATCTTAGGACATGGCGGCTGCGCCGCAGGTTTCCAACGGCGGCAAGATGCGCGCCGCTCCTTGTGGGGCACGGATCCTCGAAAAGGCAGGCGGTTTGTCCATGGAACGCAGCCCGAAACTTGTGTGTACGTAACGAGGGCTGCACCCCAGGCTTGTTGAGCCGCGCCCTTGGCGCTCATGAGGCCAGGCCTCCTGATCAAGAGGCCCGTCAAACGGCTATCTGTCAGTCTTCATCGATGGACCGGCGCGGTCGTTCATCGAATTTTTCAGCCTCGGAGGCCTCGCCGAAGAGTTCGATCTTAACGCCGTTGCCCTTGATGTTGAGCGTTCCACCGTCAGCGCCGTCCTCGGTGGAGAGAACCAGCTCAAGCTCGGCCTCTCCCTCAAACTCGCCGCTGGCGGGAATGAAATGCCGGTAAGTGGTCTGGCCTGCGCGAAGGCAGCCTCCAATCACCCAGATGGGCGGCACCACAACCAAGGAAACGGGGAGGGCGTGCTCAATGGTGATCCGTGCAGGCTGCCTCCAGACAAGCCCGGGATGGTATCCTGGAACTCCGGCCGATTCATGAATGTAAGCCGTCGAAAAGATGATGGAAGTTACTCCGTCCGCCTGAATTACTTCCAGTAACTCGCCATCGTGAAGCTGGATTTCCCTGTTCATGAGCTGGTTGCCTGCAACTGCTTGTTCGCCATCGCCGGGCCGCTTCTGATGCCGCGCGTGATCATTATTGGCGCGGCACGCTGCGGGTGATGCGCAGGGTGTCCTCGCCTGGAGGTGTGACGATGGGGAAGCCCTCGGCATCGCGCGGAATGTGGGCGGTCAGGGCCTCAAACTCACCGGCGCTGAGGGGGTGCATGTACTCCTGGTAGCCGGGCAGCGGGTCATCGAGAGCCGCCCAGTAGCCGCGATCTGACGGGTCCAGGCGCACCGTGGTGGCAATCTCGCGTTCCCAGGCAGCGGAGTATCGCACGGTGATGATGGCATCTTTGCCTCGCCAGGTGACCCGGTAGTCCGTGCAATCCTCGACATAGTCCTTGGAGATGAGGAACCAGCGGCCTTTGATCCTGGCCACCATGCTAAACCCCAGGGCTGTGCCCAGCTTCTCGACAATGGTTGGCGGGAAGCGCTGGCTGAGGTATTCGCACGTCCTGTCCTTGTCGGAGATATAAAAGTCTCCCTCCGGGCCGCCCCAGGGTTCGGGATGGTCGGCAAAGCCGAGCCAGTGAAGCAGGATGTGGAGAGGGCGGAGCATGGCGTGGCGCAAGGAGCGGTGCGGCCGAGGTCACGCAGCCTCCGCCATGTGCATCAAGTTCCAGCCATGGCCGTCGGGATCAATGAAGCTGTGCTGGTACATGAAGCCGTGGTCTTCCGCCTCCTCAAAGGTGGTGCCGCCAGCGGCAAGGGCCTTCTGGATCATCTCATCGACTTCAGCGCGGCTGGCGCAGGTGAGGCAGCAGAGCACCTCGAGGTTCTGGGAGGGATCACAGGGCGGCTTCGGTGAAAACTTGGCGAACTGGGCCTCTGCCGAAAACATGACGCTGATGGTGTCGCTCATGACGATGCAGACATGCGTTTCACCGGTGAACTGCTCATTCACAGTGAAACCCAGGGCGGTGTAGAAGGCCTGGGCTCTCGGTACGTCCTTGGTGGCGAAATGCAGGATGATCTGGCGGTTCATGGGGTGGTAGATGTACGCGCCTTGAAGGCGCGTACAAAGGGAGATTATGAGTGGAGAATGTGAAGGTTGTGTGACGTGCGACGGCCGGTTCCGCTGCTTTTCTTCAGGCCAACGGCCTGTGACAGGCCAGCCCAGGGCACAGCGAGCTTTGCGAGCGACGCCCTGGGTATAAGGCGAGGAACCGGGGAGCGAACCGCGTGCTGATGAGGTCGTTGCGCTGGAAGAGCGGTGGCGACAAACATTGCCGGAGCTCCCTCCCCCGGGGATATGCTGGCGAGGGCGCTTCAGGACAGCCTGTGATCTGGCGATGTGCTCGGTTCGCGCCTCTGTCGCACGACGACAGACCCAGGGCGTCACTCGCTAAAGCTCGCTGTGCCCTGGGCTGGCTTGTCCCAGGCCGTTGGCCTGAAGAAGGCAGCCATGCCCCTTGAAACAGCTTGAATGAGAACCAACCGGAAACCCTCCTTATAAGCTTTCCTGTTTGGCGACGCACGTCCCATCCCGCTCAGCCCGGCACCACCGCCCGCCCCCCATCCGCGCTCCTCACCGCCGCCTGGCAAAAGGCCAGCCCGGCGAGGCTGGAGGCGGCGCTGTTGGCGGGCTCGCGGTTCTCCTCGATGGCGCACAGCAGCTCGCCCATGGTGCCTTCGAAGCCGTTGTCGAACCAGCAGCCGCGGAGCGGGATTTCCGCTTCGCCCTGGGCTGTCCACAGCCACGCCTTTTGCTCGTTGAGGCCGGGGCCGCTGGCGCGCAGGGTGCCGTGGCTGCCGGCGATGAGGGTGCGATCCTCCTGGCCGTAGACCACGTGCGCATTGAAGTTCAGCCGTACCTGGGCGCCGGGGTAATCGGCGATCACGGCGGCGAGGAAGGGCGGCTTCATGGCCTGGAAGCCGGTGCGCCGCACGCTGGCGTACACTTTCTCCGGCAGCGCGCCGCCCATGAGCACGGTGGCGATGTCGAACCAATGGATGCCGAAGTCGGCGAGCAGCAGGTGCTTCATCTCCTCGAAGGGCGTGCCCGCCGTCCAGGTATGGTCCCAGTGCAGCACAAAATCGATGCTGGCCACCTGGCCGATGAGGCCGGCGCGCACCGCCGCGGCAAGGTAGCTGAAGTGCGGGGCCCAGCGGCCGTTCTGGTTCACCGCCAGGCGCAGATTTTTTTCGGCGGCTAGGGCCACGAGGCGGCGGCCTTCGGCGAGGTCGTCGGTGAAGGGCTTCTGGCTGAGCACATGCTTGCCCGCGAGCAAGGCGGCCTCCACGATGGGCAGTCGGTCGCGCACATGCGGCGTGGCATCGATCACGTCGATCTCCGGCCTCGCGAGCAGTTCGCGGTAATCAGCAGTGACGAAGGCCCCCGGGGCAAAGGCATCCGCGCGCGCCTGGGCTTTCGCCAAGGTACGGTCTGCGATCCCCGCCACCGCCCAGCCCCGGCGCTGATAGGCGCGCAGGTGGTACTCGCTGATGCCCCCCGCCCCGATCAGGCCGATGCGCGGCTGGTAATGGCGCGGCCCGGGCGGCAGGTAATCGAGCACCGGGGCGATCATCTTTGCCGCCTCGGTCGCACCGCTCAATCCATAGCCGGAGGAATCGCTCATGCGCTTATCAAAGCCAGAAGCAGGGGCGATGGCAAGGGCGGCCAGGCAGGCATGGACTTATTGAGGGCTTGCATCATAGCTGACCGACGTGCAAAGCAGGCGAGGAACCGGCTGTAGCTGGGCTCTTCGAGCCCGGACCTGAAAAGCCTAGCTATCTCCACCGCCGCGTTGGAACGCCGCTTGGAACGGGCCGCTGGACTGCGAATTTCCGCCACGCCTCCGGGCTCATAGAGCCCAGCTACAGAAAGCCCGTGCTGCGCTGATGCGTTCGTCAGCCTGTCGGGCACGCCAGCAAAGCACCCGGCACAATCATTGTTTCCCTGCCACCGCAATGCCAGTGGAAACCCCAATCAAAAGTCCTTATCGTTAGGTCCTCTCCATGGCAACCAGATCCATCCGCGCAGCCCTTCTCATCGCCAGCTTCATGCCGGTCATTGGCCTCGGCGGTCCGCCCGCTTCGCCTGCCAAGGAGCAAGCGGCAGCGCTGCCGATGATGACGTGGTATCATCCAGTCCTGGCTCCGAAGTTGTCCGGCATGGTTTTGCTTTGCACGGTGGTCAAGGCAAAGACCGAACGGCAAGTTTACGAGACGCCGTACTGGGATGTGCGCCTGCGCATTGATGAGCGCCTGTTCGTCGATGGCCGGTACACGAAGCGTCTCGACGGCGTTGCGTTTCTGGACTCTGGTGACTTTCAGCGCCGGGTGGTCGGTGAACGCATCGTGGTGTTTGCCGGTGGCGAGCCCTATGAAGGCACTGATTTTCTTCTGCCCTGCTGGTCCGGCACTGCCACCAATCTGGGCATTCTCCTGCCTGCTGGCGACCATGAGCAGCGCGCGGCGAATGAGAGCCTGCTCAAGCAGTTGCGGGCGGCGGCCAAGGGCGGCGCGGATGAAGCGGACTTGATGGAGGCCTTTGCCGGCTTCTGCCCGCAGGGGGTGGCGGCGGAGTTCGTTTACCGGCTGCGCCGCCAGCAGATAGCGCGTGAGGAAGCTGCTGCACCGCCGAAGACCAGCAAGTGAACCACCGTTTTCGCCTTGCCTTCGCACGGGCTCCGCTTTCAGCATGCCGCGCGCCATGGACACGTTTGAAACCCGCCTCGCTACTCATCCGCACGACGCCTTCATCAAGGAGACGCTCTCGGATCTGACCACGGCGCGGGCGTTCTTCAGCGAGCATCTGCCGGCCGGACTTGCCGCACAGATGGACTGGGCCTCGCTGCGCCACGTGCCGGGGTCCTTTGTCGCGCAGGCGCTGCAGCAACTGCACTCCGACCTGCTCTTTTCCGTCAATGCCCAGGGCGAGGAATGCCTGCTCTACCTGCTCTTCGAACACCAGACGACAGTGGACAAGAGCATGCCCCTGCGCCTGCTCAATTACACCACCGCCATCCTTGTGCGACACTGTGATACCCACGGGATGCCGCTGCCACCCGTGCTGCCTGTCCTGTTTCACCAAGGCCCGGACCGCTGGACCGTTTCGCCCTGCTTTGAAGACCTCTTCCACATCCCCGGCACCCTCCGCGACCTTCTGCTGCCGTACCTGCCGAAGTTCCGCCACGAGCTGATCGACCTGTCGCAGATGGACCCGAAAAGCACGGTGAAGGAAGGCTACCTGCGCATCGCCATGGAAGCCATGAAGCGCGCACGGCTGGAGCAGGCGGAGCGCTACCTGGACTGGCTGCGCACGCAGGAAGAAATCCCCCTCGATCAAAAGATTGCGAAGCTGTTCCTGTACCTGTTCAACGCGGACAAGACGCTTGACGTGGATGCGGAGGTCCTTAAAATGGAAAGCAACCCGTCATTGCAGGAGAAAATCATGTCCACCGCCGCCGCATTGATCGCCCGAGGAAAAGCCGAAGGAAAGGCTGAAGGAAAAGCCGAAGGGGAGGCCAGAGGTGAATCCATTGGCAAGCTCAGACTGCTCCAGAAAATGATGGGACAGCCCATCGCTGCTGACGAGGACTTGGCCGGTCTCACCGTTGCGGAGATCGAGCAGCGTTTCGAAGTGTTGGAGCGCGAGTACGAAACACAGTTCAGGCGGAAATAAGGAACCTGATCTTTATCGGCGAGGCAACCATGGCCACCATCGCAGAACTGATCGCCAGAGCAAAGGCCGAAGCAAAGGCCGAAGCAAAGGCCATCGGTGAAGCCATTGGCAAGGCCAAGGCGCGGCTGGCGGTGTTTCAGGGCCTGCTAGGCCGGCCTGTCTCGACCGATGCGGAGCTGGACGGCCTCGAAGTGGCGGAGATCGAGCGCCGGTATGAAGAGCTTCAGCGCGAGTACGATCAGAAGTACAAGGACAAAGCCTGAGCCCCCTTCCCGTGCTCGAAACACCCCGCCTGATCCTGCGCGCCTTCACCCCGGCGGATGAGGAGCCGCTCGCCGCCATGATGGGCGATCCAAAAGTGATGTGCCTGTACGGCGGTGGTGTGACCCTTTCCCGCGAGGGCGTGCGCAGCGCCATGAACTATCACCTGCACTGCCGCGAGCACGACTACTGGGCCTGGGCCATCACCACCCGCGAGGATGGCCGTTTCATCGGCTCCTTCACCGCCGGCATGACCGAATTCGATGGTCAAAGCTGGTTCGAGCCCGCCTGGATCCTCGCCCGCAAGGAATGGGGCCAGGGCTACGCCACGGAAGCCGCCAGGGTGGTGGTCCGCCACGCCCTGGATGCCCTAAAAATGCCCCGCCTGCTGGCCACCGCCGACCGCCGCAACCTTGCCTCCATCCGTGTGATCGAAAAGGCTGGCTTCACCTTCTTGCGCGAGGCCGAGGTGCGCCCAGGCAGGCCGGCGCAGGTCTTTGTGCTGCCCAGGCCGGATTGACGGGCCTCCAGTGCATCCCTCGTTGCTGTGCCCAAGTCAGTGTCAATACTCTGAGATTCATCTTGGTCGAGCGGCCTCCTTGCTGGGAGCGCTGGCGTCCCGCCGGCCGCTGTGCGTGGCCATGCTTGTGGGCTCAGCAGCCCCCAGAAACTCGAGGGCATGGGACTGCGGCGATGCGCACGCCGGCGGGACGCCAGCGCTCCCGGCAAGGAGGCCGCCCGGCGGGCATCCCCCGCCCCCGACCGCACGATCTGCCTTTCCCGCCCTCATTTTTGATAAAAACCGGATTTCGATACGTAGGTTTCCCCAGACCCCCAACAATGAAAATCTTTACCCGCCCTGGCTCTCTCACCGCGTTTGCCGTTTCCCTGACGCTGGCAAACCTGCTGCTGCCTGCCGCGCCCGCTTCCGCCGCGGTGGATTTCGCCCGTGACATCCAGCCCGTGCTGGAAACCCGCTGCCTGGAGTGCCACAACCCCAACAAGGTGAAGGGCAAGCTGCTCATGGACACCCTCGCC